>Ga0208716_1000947_pt1 | contig 11511 bp, 20 predicted proteins | sample NGESurdeep092012_8_FD_184482 | JGI IMG/M metagenome (GOLD analysis project Ga0208716, IMG submission 184482) | Arctic peat soil microbial communities from Barrow, Alaska - NGEE Surface sample 415-3 deep-092012 (SPAdes) | ecosystem: Environmental > Terrestrial > Soil > Wetlands > Peat ...
CCGGCGCACGCGTGTCCGGGCCGATCCCGCTGCCGACGCAGCGCAGCCTGTACTGCGTGATCCGCTCGCCGCACGTGAACAAGGACAGCCGTGAGCACTTCGAGATGAAGACCCACAAGCGGCTGATCGACATCCTTGATCCGAACCCGAAGACGGTCGACTCGCTCATGCGTCTCGAGCTCCCGGCCGGCGTCGACATCGAGATCAAGCTCTAGAGACAGGCAGTCTCCCGCCGCCATCCGGCGTCGGGTTGCTATACGGAGGAGCGGTCCTCTGGGTTGCCCGCAGAAGCGAGACGGGCGCGAACGAAGAAGGTCCCACGACCGCGCGAAGATGGAAGAGAGTGAACGGATGCCAAAGACGATACTCGGCCGGAAGCTCGGCATGAGCCAGGTCTGGAGCGAAGACGACCGGCTCATCCCGGTGACCGTCATCGAAGCCGGGCCCTGCTTCGTGTCGCAGATCAAGACCAAGAAGAAGGATGGCTACGACGCCATCCAGCTCGCGTTCGGCGACGTGAAGAAGGGCAGGGCCACCAAGCCGGAGGCCGGTCACTGCGCCAAGGCGGGCCTCGAGCCCAAGAAGCATCTCCACGAGGCGCGTCTGGCCGAGGGCGAGAGCTACAAGAAGGGCCAGAAGATCACCGTCGACCTGTTCGAGGTAGGCACCAAGGTCGACGTGGTCGGAACCAGCAAGGGCAAGGGCTTCGCGGGCGTCATGAAGCGTCACAACTTCAAGGGCGGCCCGGGCGGCCACGGTTCGCACTTCCACCGCGCCCCCGGTTCCATCGGCATGTGCGCGAGCCCGTCTCGCGTCCTGCGCGGCACGAGGATGCCTGGCCACATGGGCTCCGAGACCGTCACGGTCCAGAAGCTCGAGGTCATCAAGATCGACTCGGAACAGAACCTGCTCGTCGTCAAGGGCGCTGTCCCCGGCGGCAAGAACGGCCTGCTCGTCATCAACGCGAGCTAGTGCCGGCATCGATCCTAGGAGACAGATAAAGACAATGGCGACTGTCGAAGTCAAAGACATGAAGGGCGCGAAGGTGGGGACGGCGAAGCTGTCCGATACCGTCTTCGGCGTCACTCCCAACACGCACGCGGTGCACCTGGTCGTTCGCAGCCAGATGGCCGGCGCGCGTCAGGGCACGCACGACACCAAGACCCGCGGCCAGGTTTCCGGCGGCGGAGCGAAGCCGTTCAAGCAGAAGGGGACCGGCCGCGCTCGCGCCGGCACCACTCGTGCTCCGCAGTGGACCGGCGGCGGCGCCGTGTTCGGCCCGCATCCGCGCAACTACGGCTTCCGCGTCCCGAACAAGGTCGTGAAGCTCGCGATGCGCAGCGTGCTGTCCGCGAAGGCGGCTGAAGGCGACCTGTTCGTGATCGACTCGCTCGACTTCACCGAGCCGTCGACGAAGGCCGCCGACGCCATGCTTACCGCGCTGGGCTGCAAGGGCCGCGTCACTGTCGTCGTCCCCAACGGCGACGAGACCTCGATAAAGTCGTTCCGCAACATCGAGCGCGTCCGCGTCATCACTGCGGCGCAGAGCAACACCTACGACCTGGTCGACAACGCAGCGCTCGTCCTCACGAAGCCGGCGCTCGAGTACCTCGAGGGGGTGCTGGCATAACATGGACGCCCGCAGCGTCATCATCCGTCCGATCATCTCGGAGAAGAGCTACGCCGGGATCGAGCACAACCGCTACACGTTCGAGGTCCACAAGGATTGCAGCAAGCCCGAGATCGCGGACGCCGTCCGCGAGGCCTTCAAGGTCACGGTCACGAGGGTCAACACCATGAACGTGCCGGGCAAGACCCGGCGGCTACGGACCTCGCAGGGAGTGACCCGTTCGTGGAAGAAGGCCGTCGTCACCCTCAAAGAGGGCGACAAGATCGAGTTCTTCGAGGGCGGCAGGTAGGCGAGCCGCTGTAAGCAGACGGCCGACGGTGCCGGTGTCCATTCGTTTCCGAATGGAGCCGCCCGGCACCGTGTTAGTCCGGCGTCGAGGTCCGCGAGTCACGAGTGAATCGTGGCGGGAGTGCCACCCAGGGCCCGGCAATCGGACACGAGAAACGAAGGAGAAGTAATGGCACTCAAGAAGTACAAACCGACCTCACCGGGTCGCCGATTCCAGTCGGTGTCCGACTTCGCGGAGATCACGAAGTCGACCCCGGAGAAGTCACTGGTCACCCCGCTGCACCGCACGGGTGGTCGTAACAACAATGGCCGCATCACCACCCGGCACCAGGGCGGCGGGCATAAGCGCGCCTACCGCATCATCGACTTCAAGCGCAACAAGGACGGCATACCCGCAAAGGTGTCGTCCATCGAATACGACCCCAACCGCTCCGCCCGTATCGCGTTGCTCTTCTACGCGGACGGCGAGAAGCGTTACATCATCGCGCCGCAGAAGCTCGCGGTCGGCGACGTGATCACGTCCGGCACCGGGTCCGACATCAAGCCGGGTAACTGCCTGGTCCTGAACGAGATCCCCACCGGTACGGTCGTCCACGCCATCGAGATGCAGCCTGGTCGCGGCGCGGCCCTGGCGCGCAGCGCCGGGTGCTCGGCTCAGCTGCTCGCAAAGGAAGGCGCCTACGCGATCCTGCGCATGCCGTCCTCCGAGATGCGCATGGTGCCGCTGACCTGCCGCGCCACCATCGGTGTCGTCGGTAACGCCGAGCACGAGGGCATCTCGGTCGGCAAGGCGGGCCGCAACCGCTGGGCCGGCATTCGTCCGACCGTTCGTGGTACCGCGATGAACCCCGTCGACCACCCGCACGGCGGTGGCGAGGGCAAGAACAAGTCCGCTGGTCGCGACCCGGTCACCCCGTGGGGCGTTCCCACCAAGGGCCACCGCACGCGTAACAAGAAGAAGGCCAGCAGCAGCCTGATCATCCGCCGCCGCAAGAAGTAGCGGACGAAGAAGTCATCTTCGGACAGGAGAGCACGAGCACATGAGCAGAAGCCTGAAGAAAGGGCCCTTCGTCCAGCCGAGGTTGCTGGCGAGGATTCGGAAGATGAACGAGGCAGGGGAGAAGAAGGTCATCAAGACCTGGTCCCGCGCCTCCACGATCTTCCCGGAGATGGTGGGACACACCATCGCTGTGCACGACGGCCGCAAGCACGTCCCGGTCTACGTGACCGAGTCGATGGTCGGCCACAAGTTGGGCGAGTTCTCGCCGACCCGTACGTTCAAGGGTCACGCGGACACCAAGAAGGCCCGGCGCTAGACCGGGGAGATCCTCTTCGGCGGAGTTCGCCGGCAGGCCGTGGACGTTGAGTCCGACCGCGTAGGAACCGAAAGGTTTTGAAAGATCATGGAAGCAAGAGCAGTAGCGAGGTACGTGCGGGTCAGCCCGCGCAAGGCGCGCCTCGTCGTCGATCTCGTCCGCGGCAAGTCCGTGGACGAGGCGGCGACCATCCTTCGTTTCACCGAGAAGGGTGTGGCAGAGGTAGTGGGCAAGGTGCTTGCCAGCGCGGTCGCCAACGCTGAGCACAACCTGAAGGTCAAGCCGGAGACGCTCTACGTCTCCGAGACCTTCGTGAACGAGGGTCCGACACTCAAGCGCATCCAGCCGCGCGCAATGGGTCGCGCGTTCCGGATCCGCAAGCGGTCGGCGCACATCACGATCGTCGTCAAGCAGCGAGAGGGGGCATAGCCTCATGGGTCAGAAGGTCTATCCCGTCGGTCCCCGCCTCGGCATCACCGAGGAGTGGCGTTCGCGCTGGTTTATGGGCAAGGGCTACGACAAGACACTCGCCGAGGACAACACGCTGCGCGTGTACCTGACGAAGCGCCTGAAGCGCGCGGCGCTGTCGCGCATCGACATCGAGCGCGCCGGCGACAAGGTGACGGTCACGCTGTACTCGGCGCGCCCCGGCATCGTCATCGGCAAGAAGGGCACGGAGGTCGACACCCTGCGCAAGGACCTCGAGAAGATCGCGACCGGTCACGTCTCGGTCGACATCCACGAGATCAAGCGCCCGGAACTCGACGCCGTGCTCGTCGCGCAGTCGATCGCGGAGCAGCTCGAAGCGCGCGTCGGCTTCCGGCGCGCGATGAAGAAGGCGGTCACCTCCGCGATGAAGGGCGGTGCCCTGGGCGTCCGCATCCAGTGCTCGGGCCGCCTCGGCGGCGCCGAGATGGGCCGTCGCGAGTGGTATCGCGAGGGTCGCGTGCCGCTCCACACCCTGCGCGCGAAGATCGACTACGGCACCGCCTCGGCGCGCACCACGTTCGGCGCCTGCGGCGTGAAGGTCTGGGTCTACCGCGGCGACCTGCTGCCCGGTCAGACGATCGCTTCTCTGTACGAAGCGGCCGACGCTCGTCCCTCCCGCCCGTCCGGCGACCGCGATCGTCGCCCCCGTCGCAACGAGGGAGGTCATCGCTAGACATGTTGCTCCCCAAGAGAGTCAAGCACCGCAAGGTCCAGCGCGGCAGCAACTGGCACGGTCAGGCCAAGGGCGGCACTGAGCTCAACTTCGGCGATTTCGGTCTGAAGGCGCTCGAGTCCGCATGGATCACCAACCGCCAGATCGAGGCCGCTCGTGTAGCGATGACCCGCTACATGAAGCGTGGCGGCAAGGTCTGGATCAACATCTTCCCGGACAAGCCGGTCACGCAGAAGCCGGCCGAGACCCGCATGGGTTCCGGCAAGGGCAACCCCGAGAAGTGGGTCGCCGTCGTCAAGCCGGGCCGCATCATGTTCGAGATCGCGGGCGTCTCGGAAGAGGTTGCTCGCGAGGCGATGCGTCTCGCAGCACAGAAGCTCCCCATCAAGTGCAAGGTCGTCACGCGTTCGGACAGCGGCGGTGAGTCATAGATGAAGGCAACAGAGATCAGGGGCATGGAACCCTCGGACCTCGAGCTCAAGCTCAAAGAGGCCCGTGTGGAGTTGTTCAACCTGAGGTTCCAGCTCGCCACCGGCCAGTTGGACAACCCCGGCAAGATCAAGAACGTGAAGCGGGACATCGCGCGCCTCCACACCGAGGCACGTTCCCGCGAGATCGAGGCCGCCCGCAAAGCAGCGGCGTCGTAAGTGCCCAAGGAAGGGACTGTTCAGATGACCGAAGAGCGTAACCGCCGCAAGGTGCGGCAGGGCATCGTGGTCTCGGCCGCGGGCGACAAGACCTGCGTCGTCAAGGTCGAAGAGCGTAAGCCTCACCCGCTGTACGGCAAGATGATGACCCACAGCTCGAAGTACCACGCGCACGACGAGAACAACGAGGCCGGAGTCGGCGACATCGTCTCGATCATGGAGACGCGCCCGCTCTCGAAACTGAAGCGGTGGCGTCTCGTGGAGATCGTGGAGAAGGCCAAGTAACGACGCTTCCAAGCGGACGGACTTTCGGGCCCGCCGATGAAGCGTCGATGCACTCAGGAGGAACGGAAAGACATGATCCAGGCAGAGACCCGACTCAAAGTCGCGGACAACTCGGGTGCACGGCAGGTGCTGTGCATCAAGGTACTCGGCGGTTCCAAGCGCCGGTATGCCCGCGTGGGCGACGTCATCGTCGTCACAGTGAAGGAAGCGATCCCCAACGGGACCGTTAAGAAGGGTGACGTCGTCAGGGCTGTCGTCGTGAGGTGCAAGAAGGAGACCCGTCGCGCTGACGGCTCCTACATCAAGTTCGACGACAACGCTGCGGTCATCATCGACAACCAGGGCAACCCGCGCGGCACGCGCATCTTCGGCCCTGTCGCGCGCGAGCTGCGCGACAGGCGCTACATGAAGATCGTGTCGCTCGCGCCTGAAGTGCTGTAAGGGAGGCGCATCCGACATGGCTAGTTCAATGCACGTACGGCGTGGCGACAAAGTCCGCATCATCGCCGGCAAGGACAACGGCAAGGAGGGGAAGGTCCTCCGCGCGTTCCCCGAGAAGCAGCGGGTGACCGTCGAGCACGCGAACATGGTCAAGCGCGCGACGCGGCCCAGCCAGAAGAACCCGCAGGGCGGGATCATGCAGAACGAGGGCACGATGCACGTGTCCAACGTGATGCTCATCTGCCCGAACTGCTCGGAGCCGACCCGGGTCAGCCGCCGCCGCGAAGGCGGGGACCGTATCCGCGTGTGCAAGAAGTGCGGCAAGGACATCGACAAGTAGTGCAGCCGCCGCCGCGCACCAGCCGCCCGAAGCGGCGCGCGGCCGCAAGTGACGCCGGGTCAGAAATCTGGCGCCCGCGAGAACAAGAAGGACCGAAAGGACGAAAAGTGGCACCGAGACTCAAAGAGAAGTACCGAAGCGAGGTCATCGCGAAGCTGATGGCCGGGCTCAGCTACAGCAACGTGAACCAGGTTCCCAGGTTCGACAAGATCGTCGTGAACATGGGCGTCGGCGGAGCGACCCAGGACTCGAAGCTCCTGGACGCAGCCATCGCCGACCTTCGCCAGATCACCGGCCAGCAGCCGATGACCACTCGCGCCAAGAAGTCGATCGCGGCTTTCAAGCTCCGCAAGGGCATGCCGATCGGCGCGAAGGTCACGCTGCGCGGCGACCGCATGTGGGAGTTCCTCGACCGCCTGCTGGCGACCGCGCTCCCGCGCATCCGCGACTTCCGCGGCATCAACCCGGACTCGTTCGACGGCCGTGGGAATTACTCCATGGGCGTGGACGAGCAGCTGATCTTCCCCGAGATCGACTACGACAAGGTCGACCGTACCCGCGGGATGGACATCACGTTCGTCACCACCGCAAACACCGATGAGGAATGCCGCGCGCTGCTCGACGCGTTCGGCTTCCCCTTCAAGAAATAGAGCGAGTAGTCCTACACCACGCCGGCGCCCGGAAGCGCTCGGCAGATCTTCAGGAGGTAGCTGGTGGCCAAGAAGTCGATGATCGCGAAGGCGAACCGTACGCCGAAGTTCAGCGTGCGTGGAGTCCATCGCTGCAGTCGCTGCGGTCGTCCGCGGGCGTTCTACCGTCAGTTCGGGCTCTGCCGCATATGTCTGCGCGAGCTTGCGAACAAAGGTGAGGTCCCGGGCGTGCGCAAGGCGAGCTGGTAGCACGGACCAGGGCCGCAGACCGAGGCGGCCCGGCGGAGGGACAGGCGCGCTCGCCACGGGCGTGCGCGAACCACCCGGCCCGCAGGATGTACGACAGGACCATAGGAGGCATCCCAAAGATGAGCATGACTGACCCGATCGCGGATATGTTGACCAGGATCCGGAACGCGAACAACGCGTTCCAGACCTCGGTGACGATGCCGTCGTCGAAGAAGCTGGTGGAGATCGCCCGCATCCTCAAGGAGGAGGGCTACGTCTCCGCGTACGAAGTCACACCGGGCGAGGTGCAGGCCACGTTGACGCTGCAGCTCAAGTACGGCCCCAAGCGCGAGCGCGTCATCACCGGCATCCGGCGCATCAGCAAGCCGGGCCTGCGTGTCTACGCGAAGAAGGACGAGCTTCCCAGAGTCCTGGGCGGTCTCGGGATCGCGGTCATCTCGACGTCTTCCGGCGTCATGACCGAGAAGACAGCAAAGAAGGCCGGCGTCGGCGGCGAAGTCATCGCCTACGTCTGGTAGCGGACAGGACAGGAAAGGAGCGACAAGCCGTGTCTCGAATCGGCAAGCAGCCCATCCCGGTCCCGTCCGGGGTCGAGGTGAAGATCGATGGTTCTACGGTCACCGTCACCGGTCCGAAGGGTACGCTCACGCAGACCTTCCAGCCGGCGATGGCGATCGCACTTGAGGATGGCATGCTGACCGTGTCCCGTCCGAACGACGAGCGTGCGAACCGCTCGCTGCACGGGCTGACCCGCACGCTGCTCAGCAACATGGTCGTCGGCGTGTCCGACGGCTTCCACAAGAACCTCGAGATCGTGGGCGTCGGATACCGTGCGGAGCTCAAGGGCTCCGACATCCAGCTCGCGCTCGGATTCAGCCATACCGTCCTGGTCAAGGCGGAGTCGGGCATCACGTTCGAGGTGCCCGCCAACACCAGGATCACCGTACGCGGCATCGACAAGCAGCGCGTCGGCCAGGTGGCCGCGGAGATCCGCGGATGGCGTCCGCCGGAGCCCTACAAGGGCAAGGGCGTACGGTACGAAGGCGAACATGTCCGCCGCAAGGTCGGCAAGACGGCGAAGTAGGGAGCAGTAGGAATGGACAAGCTGAAAGCAAAGGCGTTCAAGCTCGCCCGCCGTCAGCGCCGGGTACGTGGCAAGGTGAGTGGTACCGAAGCCCGTCCGCGCCTGAGGGTCACGCGCAGCAACGCACATATCTACGCCCAGGTCATCGACGATGTCGCGGGTGTCACGATCGCGTCCGCCTCGACGCTCGACGCCGAGGTCAAGGCCACGATCAAGCTCGGCAGCAACATCGCCGCCGCCAAGGCGGTCGGCGAGGTCGTCGGCAAGCGTGCCCTGGACAAGGGCGTCACCGAGGTCGTCTTCGACCGCGGTGGCAGTATCTATCACGGCCGCGTGAAGGCCCTGGCCGACGGTGCCCGCGAGGCCGGGCTTACGTTCTAGAGAGGACGAGGACAGTGGCTCGCAACATCGCTCCCGTCTCGGAGCTGCAGGAAAAGGTCGTCTACATCAACCGCGTGTCGAAGGTCGTCAAGGGTGGCCGGCGCTTCTCGCTGACCGCGCTGGTGGTCGTCGGCGACGGTAACGGCAACGTGGGCGTCGGCATGGGCAAGTCCGCCGAAGTGCCCGTCGCCATCAAGAAGGGCGTCGAGGACGCGAAGAAGAACATGTTCAAGTTCCCGCTCATCGACGGGACGATCCCGCACGCGGTCATGGGCAAGTTCGGCGCCGGACGCGTCATGCTCAAGCCGGCCGCTCCCGGTACCGGCATCATCGCCGGCGGCCCGGTGCGCGCTCTGCTCGAGCTCGGCGGCGTGACCGACGTCCTCTCGAAGTCGCTCGGTTCCGACAACGCACTGAACATGGTCAAAGCGGCCGCGCAGGGTCTCGAGTCCCTGACCAGCGCCGCTCAGATCGCCCGCCGTCGCGGTAAGACGGTCGGCCAGGTCTTCGGCTGGGAGGAGTAGCGCCATGGCGAAGGAAGCAGCCAAGACGCTCCGGATCACTCAGGTCCGCAGCGGCATCGGCCTTGCGCGCGATCAGCGCGCGACCGTGCGTGCCCTCGGCATCCACCGTATGAACGAAACGGTCGAGCAGGAGAACACGCCTGCGATCCGCGGGATGATCTTCAAGGTCAAGCACCTGGTGAAGGTCGAAGAGGTCAAGTAGTAGCTGGGAGACAGTCCGCCGGCGGCGAGCGGCCGGCGATCGGGATGCCACGCATGCGGCGCCCGGTGGCGATGATCAAGGAGACAGGATCACATGCAGATACACGACCTCGCACCCGCGCCGGGTTCCCGCAAGGAGCGCAAGCGCGTCGGTCGCGGCAACGGCAGCGGCCACGGTTCCACAGCCGGTCGCGGCGACAAGGGCCAGAACTCCCGCGCGGGCGGCGGCAAGGGCCCCGGCTTCGAAGGCGGCCAGAACCCGCTCGCGATGCGCCTCCCGAAGCTCCCGGGCTTCAAGAACCGCTGGCGTCAGGAGTATGACGTCGTCAACGTGAGCCGGTTGGACGGCCTGTTCGCCGACGGTGACGTCGTCGACGGCGAGTCGCTCAAGGCGAAGGGCGTTGTCAAGTCCGCCGCCGCGGTGATCAAGGTCCTCGGCGACGGCGAGATCACGAAGAAGCTCACGGTGAAGGTGGATAAGGTCTCCGCCACCGCGCGCGTCAAGATCGAAGCTGCCGGCGGGGCGGTCGAGTAGCCATGCTGGAGGCCCTCGCGAATGCGTTCCGAGTGCCGGACCTTCGCAAGAAGATCCTGTTCACGCTGGCGATCATAGGGCTCTATCGTCTCGGCGCGACCGTGCCGGTGCCGGGCGTCTCTCAGAACATGATCCAGGCCCTGACTGCAGCTACGTCGCAGCAGGCGGGACTGAACCTCCTGAACCTGTTCTCAGGCGGCGCGCTCCAGCAGTTCGCGATCTTCGCGCTCGGCATCATGCCGTACATCACCGCGTCGATCATCATGCAGCTGCTGCAGGCGGTCGTCCCGAAGTTCGAGGCGTGGTCCAAAGAGGGTGAGACGGGGCAGCGGAAGCTCACCCAGATCACCCGCTACCTGACTCTGGGATTGGGCTTCGTCGAGTCGATCGGGCTCATCGCAACGTTCGAGGGCCTGCTGAAGCAGGCGGGCCTGCTCGGCCAGTACGGAGCGTTCGACTGGCTGACGCGTTTGCTGATACTCCTGTCTCTGATGGCGGGCACCGCCTTCATCATGTGGATGGGCGAACTGATCACCCAGCGCGGCATCGGCAACGGCATGTCGCTGCTCATCTTCGCGAACATCGTCGCCCGCTTCCCGGAGACGCTGATCTCGGCGTTCAACATCCAGGACTGGTACTGGGGCGTCCTGGTCATCGTCGCCTCGTTCGCGATCATCGTCGCCATCGTGGCGATGGAGCGCGCGCAGCGGCGCATCCCCGTCCAGTACGCGAAGCGCGTGGTCGGCCGCAAGGTGTTCGGTGGCGTCGGGACCTACATCCCACTGAAGATGAACGCCGCGAACGTCATCCCGATCATCTTCGCGAGCTCGGTGCTCAACTTCCCGATCGTGCTGGCAGGGTTCTCGAACATCCCCTGGCTCACCACCTTCGGGAACACGCTGGCCAAGGGCCCGGTGAACTGGATCGCTCAGTCGTTGCTGATCCTGTTCTTCTCGTACTTCTACACCGCGCTGATCTTCAACCCGATCGATCTCGCCGACAACCTGCGCAAGCAGGGCGGCTTCATCCCGGGCGTCCGGCCGGGCAAGGCCACGTCGACCTACATCGAGCACGTGCTGAACCGCATCACGTTCCCGGGCGCGGTGTTCCTGGCGGTCATCGCCATCGTGCCGACGATCCTGTTCCAGATGTCCGGGAACAGCATGCCGCTGCTGCAGATGTTCGGTGGCACATCGATACTCATCATGGTCGGCGTCGCACTCGAGACGATGACCCAGCTGGAGAGCCAGCTGAAGATGCGTCACTACGACGGCTTCTTCAAGTAGGGGAGTCGCGCTAGTCGGTACCTCCGCGAGGCGGGGCCCGGTCCAACCGGGTCCCGCCCGGCGCGAAATCTGTCGGTGAAATGCGAAGGGCGGTTGAGATGAACATCGTGCTGCTGGGAGCGCCCGGTGCGGGCAAGGGCACGCAGGCCGCGAGGATGGTGGAGGAGTTCGCTCTGCCGCACATCTCGACGGGGGACATCTTCCGCAAGGCGGTCGCCGACGGCACCCCTCTTGGGCTCGAGGCGAAGCGCTACATGGACGCGGGCGAACTGGTTCCGGACGAGGTCACCATCGGCATCGTCAAGGAGCGGCTGGCACAGCCCGACTGTGAGGCCGGGTTCATCCTCGACGGGTTCCCGCGCACCGTCCCGCAGGCCGACGCGCTGGGAACGGCGTTGGCCTCCATGGGCCGCGCGCTCGACGCCGTCGTGCTCGTGGACGTCCCCTCGAGCGCCCTGGTCGCCCGTCTGACCTCCCGGCGGCAGTGCCGCG
>Ga0208716_1000949_pt1 | contig 11509 bp, 9 predicted proteins | sample NGESurdeep092012_8_FD_184482 | JGI IMG/M metagenome (GOLD analysis project Ga0208716, IMG submission 184482) | Arctic peat soil microbial communities from Barrow, Alaska - NGEE Surface sample 415-3 deep-092012 (SPAdes) | ecosystem: Environmental > Terrestrial > Soil > Wetlands > Peat ...
CCGACGGTGCCGATCTCCTCGCGCACCATCTGGCCGAGGCTCTTGCCGTCGCGACGCATCGAGAAGAACAGCACCACCATGTCCTGCACCGCGCCGGCGAAGATGACGCCGACGATGATCCAGATCGTGCTCGGCAGGTAGCCCATCTGCGCGGCCAACACCGGGCCCACGAGCGGGCCGGCCCCGGCGATCGCCGCGAAGTGGTGACCGAACAGCACCCGCCGGTCGGTCACGTCGAAGTCGGCGCCGTTCTGGAGGCGTTCGGCCGGGGTGGCACGGGTGTTGTCGACGCCGAGCACCTTGTAGGCGATGAAGCGGGAGTAGAACCGGTAGGCGATGGCGTACGACGAGAGCGCGGCGAACAGGATCCAGAGGGCGGAGACATTCTCGCCCCGGGACAGGGCCAACACCGTCCAGCAGACCGCGCCGACCAAGGCGACGGCCCCCCAACCCACCATTGACCTGGGCGTCATCTTCCGCCCCTTTTTGTCTGGAGACGTGACCGTTGACATAAAGTCCTCCTGGTGGGAACTGCTGATTGGGCTGCGAATCTACCCCCCTCGCTGCACCCCGCATCGGGGGGGTTGCCGAGGCCTCTGGAACCCCAGCGTCACGGGAACAACATCGCGTACCAACGGCTGCGTGAACGGGGTATGAGATCTCTGCCGTTCTACGCGAACGCGGACGAGGTCGAAAGCGATTCGTCCTTTCACGACTGACGAAAAGCCTCTACCAGCTCGATCGTGTCGGCCTCATTCGCCGTCTTGTCCGGCCGGTGGCGGACCACCCGGGCAAAGCGCAGCGCCAGTCCGGCTGGATAGCGAGGTGACGTCTGCACGCCGTCAAAGGCGATCTCCACCACCACCTCGGGGCGCAGCTCAAGGACATATCGGTCGGTGGGACCGACCGCGTGCCGGGGCAGCTCGACGGTCTGCCAGCGCAGCATCTCGTCGGTGAGTCCTTTGAAAGTCTTGCCGAGCATGACGAATCCACCCGGCGGGCCGAATCGACCGGCCGGGTCCCTTGCGCCCAGGTGGAGGTTGCTCAACCATCCCCGGCGGCGCCCGTTACCGCGTTCGACGGCCAGGATGACCAGGTCGAGGGTATGAACGGGCTTGACCTTGATCCAGCCCGCCCCGCGGCGCCCCATCTCATACGTGGCGCCGTTGGCCTTGACTACTACGCCTTCATGTCCGCGTGCCACGGCGTCGGCGGCAAATGCGGTGGCCGCATCGACCTGGGCGGGCTCGGCGACGTCATCGACCCGGAGCCGGGGCGCCAGATGTTGGAGAGGCACCGCATTCTCCAAGACTTCTCGCCGGAGGGTGGCGGGTTCGTCGATGAGATCGGATCCGTCCAGGTGCAGGACGTCAAACAGGAACGCCGTGAGTGGAGTTCGTGCGCGGGCCACAGTGGGGTCCACCCGGCTGGCGGCACGAGACCCGGTCTCCTGAAACGGCTTAGGCCGACCGTCGGAGTGCAACGCGATGAGCTCGCCGTCGAAGATCGCACTCGTTGCAGGGAGTGAGGAGATCAGCTCTACTACCTCGGGGACACGATCGGTGATGTCGTCAAGGGACCGGGTCAGCACGTGGATGTCGTTGCCCTGCTTGTGGATCTGGGCCCTGATGCCGTCCAGCTTCCACTCCACGCTGGCCGGCCCGGACTTGGCCAGTGCTTCGGCGACGCTCTTGGCTGAGCTGGCCAGCATCGGGCTGACGCCCCGGCCAACAGTCAGGCGGAAGAGGTCGAGGGCTCCCGGACCGTTCACCAGAAGGGTCTGGGCGACAGCGGGGAGATCCCCCTGGGCGGCCACCGCACGACGTACCTCCTCAAGAGGGACCCCACCGGCCTCGGCAACGGCCGTCATGACCACCGACTCCAGCGCTCCCTGGCGCAGTCCACCTCGCAGCAGGCCAAGGACAAGGACTCGCTCCTGGGCTGTCAGTTTGCGGACCAGACCCAGGAACAGGTCAGCTCGTGCCCGGGAGGAACCGGCCCCGGACAGCTCGCTGGCCTGCTGCATCACGCGATCTAGCTCCGACACGGTCACCTGGCTGGCATCTACGTCGCGGGTATCTACGTCGCCGGTATCTACGTCGCGGGTATCTACGTCGCCGGTATCTACGTCGCCGGTATCTACGTCGCCGGTATCTGCCTCGCTGGCATCTGCGTCGCCGGTATCTATGTCGCCGGTATCGGGCGGGGTCGGGATCTCGGACCACAACTCGGACAGTGAGGAAAGCTCGATGCCGGTACGACGCTGGCGTAGCGATCCGGAGAGATAGCGGGTGACCAGTCCCACCTCGTCGTCCGGGGCCGTGCAGTCGACAACCTGTTGGGTGCACTGTCGCAACAGGTTGGCGACGAGCGACACTTTCGAGAGGCGCGAACTTGTCCCGGACACCTGGTTCGAGGTGCGCGCGACATCGGCCAGAAGCATGATCCAATGTTGGCAGGCAAGTCCGATGGCCAACAGGAGGACGCTCATGGAGATTCTTGGCAAGGACGACGGGCCCGCGGGCGACACCGCACAGTGGGCCAGAGTTGACGACAGCCCGATGGCCGGCGCGGCCACACCCATGATCGAGCGGCTGATGGACGTCGGAATCGATGGCAGGGGTCGGTTCAGGTCGGCCCAGAGCGTTGCTGAGTTCGCTCTTGCCGAGCACCACGAAGTCGAGCCTGCGATCGACGCCATGGTTCGGTCACACCTCAGGCTCGCGGCCGCCAATGGATTCGTGACAAGCCTGGGTGGCTTTGTTGCCCTTCCGATCGCGTTACCCGCCAATGTCATCGGGTTCTACCTGGTCGCGACGCGGATGGTCGCCGGCATCGCTTCCAGCCGCGGTCACGACATCGGCCAACCCGACGTGCGCTCGGCGATTCTGCTCGCTCTGGTCGGCGCCGACGCTGACGACCTGCTCACGAAGGCAGGTGATGCCGGCAGTGGGCACCTGGTCGGTCTGGCAGCTCAGCGGTTGCCCGGCCCTGCGCTGATGGCGGTCCGCAAAGGCGTCATGTTCCGCCTGCTCACCCGGATCTTCAAGAAGTGGTTTGCCCGTTTCGGCAAGGCCGTGCCCCTGGCCGGAGGGCTCGTGGGCGCCGGGCTGGACACCTACTTGCTCAAGCGGATTGCGGATCACGCGCGTCTCGAGTTCCCTTGGAAGCCTGGACCGGCTTCCTAGACCCAAGCACTTAGCGAAGGGAGTGAGCATGGCTGCCGTCAAGTCAATGCGCTGGGGAGCATTGCGTTCGCTGGCTACCGCTTTTCGCACGGCCACCCGCCCGGGCACCCCGGGTGTTGGAACCCGGCTGACCTCGCTGCCGCGCCTGGTCTGGGCAACCTTCAGAGGCGAGTATTCGGGGACGAGCCGCGGGCGTTTGTTCGCCATACTCGGTGCCCTGTTGTACGTCATCTCGCCCGTCGACCTGGTCCCGGAGCTGTTCCTGCCCTTCATCGGACTGGGCGATGACGCCCTGGTCATCAGCTGGATCGCTGTGTCGCTGATCAACGAGACGGAATCGTTCCTGCATTGGGAACGCGACCGCGATCTGACTGTGCACGGAGACGTCATCCGTGGGGACGTCATCCATTGAGCCGCTCGACCTCACGACTTTGGGGGTGCGTGACCTGACCGAGTCCGCGGATCTCCGCTGAACGCCGCACGGATTCACATGGGTCAGGTCTTTCGTCCCACCGTCCACAGACCCGGGCGGTCGTATGTCGCCACGGCCCGGCAGGTTCCAGAGTCAACTCATGACGACAACGATCCACCTTTCCGGACCCGCCGATGTGCTGACAGTGTTGCCCTACCAACTCGGTTTCCACCCCCACGAATGCCTTGTGGTCGTGAGCCTGCGCGGCACCCGGATGGGGCTGGTCCAGCGCATTGACCTACCGCCCCCCGAGCACGTCGTTGACGCCGTTGCCGCGATGATCGCACCACTTCGGCAGGACACCCCCAGGGCTGCGTTGCTCATCGGCTTCGAACAACGCGAGGGGCAGAGCCGCGCGATGCTGGACGAGATGGCGGACGCCTGCCTTGCCCACGGCATCGAGGTGGCGGATCGCATGGTCGTACGGGGTGGTCGCTGGTTCGACCTCGACTGCACCCAGGGCTGTTGCCCGCCAGAGGGGCTGCCGTTGCCGCCCCCGAGTGAGGTTCCCGCGGTGGCGGAGTTCGTCGGACGCGAGATCTGCCCGCTGCCCGACCGTTCCGCGTTGGCCGATCTGCTGGAGCCGAACTTGCCGCAGCTGAGCTCACCTCTGGCCGAGGTGTTACGTCTGGCGGACGAGTGGTCGCAGCTGCGGCAGGAGGTCACAGACGCCGTGGAGGCCGGACTCACCACGGCGAAGACGGAGCGCGGGACAGGGGAGTCGGAGCGCGGGACAGGGGAGTCGGAGCGCGGGACAGGGGAGTCGGAGCGCGGGACAGGGGAGTCGGAGCTCGGAACACGGGAGTCGGAGCTCGGAACACGGGAGACGGAGATCCATACACGGGGGACGGAGCTCCATGGATTTCGTGCGAGCGAGCTTGCAGTCTGGTCCTTGGTTCTTTGCGACCTGGACGATGCTGAACCGATTCGGGAGCTGCCCCCGCAGGACCTGGCCATGCTCGCAGTGTCGCTGACCGATGTGGACCTGCGTGACGGGCTGATCGCCTGGCTCTGCCCTGGTGCCCTGCCCCAGGATCTGATCGAGCCGGACCTGTTCGTCCAGCTGAGCCGGACGCTGCCCGAGCCGCCGTGGTTCGGTGGGGATGCTGGAGAGATGGCGCAGGTCATCGGCCGGCAGCGGATCGAGCGGAGGCTGTGCGAACTCTGCGCCGCACTTCCCGACGCGTTGGCGGTGCCGGTCCTGACGGTGCTTGCGTCATTCACCTGGTGGCGCGGAGATGGCGCCCTGACGCGAATCGCGCTTGACCGTGCGCTCAGGACCGAGCCGCACTACCGCCTGGCTGAGCTGCTTGAGCGGATGGTGGACCTGGCAATCCGGCCCGAGCGAGCCTCCGCCTGAGCGCCTGCCCGCCCCCCGTGGTTGTCCCGAGCCTCTGTTTGTTGTTCACGAGATGGACAAAGGCTCCCGATCTTGGTGATCTTTCCGTATACTCGACGCAGGTCATGAGTCCCAGCGACAAGCCCTGGCTTGCTGGGCGGCAACCCTCGTCCGCGGTGGGGTGCCCCAGGTGATGACCTGGCCCGCTTGAACCAGAGCGGGCAAGCGCGGGCCCTGACCATCACGGCGGGCCCATACCCTCCGGGAGCTTATTGTGACCGTCACCTCAGAACGTCGCCGAGTGCGAGCAGTGAATCCGTTGACCCAGACCCAGACCCAGCCTGATGGCGAGTCGGGTTTCTGGGCGACCGGAGCATGGCGTGAGGGGTCTCCGCAGGGGAGCCGGCTCAGCATTGACATCGGCAGCCTTCGGTTCGAAGCCGGCGGAGCACTCCCGCAGGTACGCATCGCCTACGAGACGTGGGGGAAGCTGAACCGAGCGCGTGACAACGCGATCATGGTCGAGCATGCTCTGACTGGTGACAGCCATGTCTCGGGTCCTGCCGGTGCAGGTCATCCGACACCGGGGTGGTGGGACGGCCTGATCGGCCCGGGTTGCCCGCTGGACACCGACCACTGGTTCGTGGTGGCGAGCAATGTCATCGGCGGTTGCCAGGGAACCACTGGCCCGTCATCCCAGGCACCTGATGGGCGTCCGTGGGGGAGCAGGTTCCCGTTCGTGACCGTTCGCGACCAGGTGGCCGCTGAGGCTGCTCTCGCCGACCGGCTGGGCATCTCCACCTGGGCGGCAGTCCTCGGAGGCTCGATGGGCGGTATGCGTGCGCTGGAGTGGGCTGTGACCTTCCCCGAACGTGTTCGCCGGTGCATCGTGCTGGCCTGCTCGGCGTACGCGTCAGCGGAGCAGATCGCCTGGTGCCAGCCCCAGCTGCTCGCCATCCGCCAGGATCCCGATTTCGCCGGTGGCGACTACTACGGCCGTTCGCGTGGCCCCGAGCTCGGACTGGGCCTTGCCCGCCGGATCGCGCATGTGACCTACCGCAGCGAGCCCGAGCTTGCCGCCCGTTTCGGTCGCGTGGCCCAGGGCGATGAGCAGCCGATCGGCGGGGGTGGTCGCTATGCGGTAGAGAGCTATCTTGACCATCACGCGGACACGCTCACGGCCCGGTTCGATGCCAACTCCTACATCGTCCTCACCGAGTCGATGAACTCACACGATGTGGGGCGAGGACGCGGTGGTGTGCGGGCCGCTCTGGAACGGGTGACGGCCGATCTGGTTGTCGTGGCCATCGACTCAGACAGGCTCTATCCGCCCCGGTTGTCCGACGAGATCTCGCAAGCCAGCGCCGGGTTGGGGCTCGCTCGCGTCATCACCTCAGATCATGGCCACGACGGTTTCCTCACCGAGATCGGACAGGTCGGCGAGATCGTGCGCGAATCGTTGTCTCGCCGTCTCGGGGGCTGAGGACCATGAGGTGGATCATCCGGTAGCGTTGCCCTGCGTGGCAGTGCCGCCGCGAGGGTGAACGAGGAGGTTCCAGGTGTCCGTTGTTGTGGGTTATGTGCCGACCAAGGAAGGCCGCGCTGCGTTGCGTCGCGCCTCCGAGGAATCACTGTTGCGGCGCACCAAGTTGATCGTGATCAACTCCAACCGGGGTGGCAAGGACTTCGATGCGGATGAAGCCCGCCGATTCGAGGCTGAGCTCCTTTCTGTTCAGAACCACCTTGACGAGGCCGGTGTCGAACACGAGGTTCGCCAGCTCGTCCGCGGCAACGAACCCTCACAGGACTTGATCGAGGTGGCCAATGAGGTCGACGCCGACTTCATCGTGATCGGTCTGCGCCGGCGCACCCCGGTCGGCAAACTGATCCTTGGGTCCAACGCCCAACGCATCCTGCTTGATGCCTCCTGTCCGGTGCTCGCCGTCAAAGCCGGTGTCAACGACTGACGTCTGTCTGTCTGCTCGTCAGGACACAGGTGGAAACCGCGTCCTGGATTGCCGGGCGTGGTCTCTTTTTTGCAGACGCAGTCTCTTCTTGGTAGATGCGGGGTCCAGGGAAGTGTTCGCGCACGGTTTGCGTTGTCCTGACCGACATGCAATCTGAACCGACATGCAATCTGAACCGCGATCAACTCTGCTCAACCGTCAATGTTCGGACGCCACGCCTGGGAATGCCTGCGTTTGCGTGCTGGCAACACGTTGTTTGGAAGTCTTGGCCCGTGACACGGCCGTGGCTCGGAGCACCTTATCGGGGCACCGACGCGCTAGCATGTCCACAGACGTTTTACAATGGTCATTAGCACGACCGGGAACTCCTCCCGCCGGACCCGGTCGCGGCGAACCTCCCGTCCCATCACTGGTCACCGTTCACGCTTCGGCGTCGACGACTGACCCACGCGTTGCAACGTCCTCGCGACGAAAGGTAGTCGGTGTCGACTGTGTCTAGCGTTTCATCCCTGTCTGCGATAGTTCCACCCACCAAGGTGCCAGCTGAGTTTGCCCACCCCGCACTTCAGGAACTGGTGCGGATTGGGAAGACGAACGGTTCGGTCGACAGCGAACAGCTGCGGGTTGCGCTGGTGCAGGCCGAGATCAGCCCCAAACGAATGAAGGTCGTCCTGCGCTCGCTGGACCATCAAGGGATCCACGTGACCCTGGACACGGCAACCGCACATAGGGCTGTCGCGGCAACCACAGCTCGTTCAACCGCCACAGCCTCCGCGACGAAGAGGACCGCGGCGAAGAAGGCAAAGTCCTCGGCCAAGCCGTCCGCGAAGACATCCGAGACTGCCGCGGTCAAGACCGCATCGAAGAAGACAGAGCCCGTTTCGGCCACGGCCAAGACTGCGACCAAGACTGCGACCAAGACTGCGACGGCAAAGAAGACCGCGGCGAAGAAGACGGCGGCCGGGCCCTCGGCGGAACCAACGCAGTCCAAAGTGCGCGCGGCCAAGACCGCCAAAGCCGCTCCTTCTCGCACGACCAAGGCGGTCGCCGATGCTGAGCCAGAAGGGGAAGCACCCAAGGGGCGGACGAGGAAGACCGCGGCCAGGAAGACGGCCGCGAAGAAGGCAGCTGCCAAGAAGGGCGGCGAGATCGACGCCGACAACCCTCTGGCTGAGTCCGTGGTCAACGGAGTTGCCGTCAAGACTGATGGCAAGGCCGGTGAGGAAGAGAGCGAAACCGCTGGTTTCGTCATCCGTGACGACGACGAGGACGACGCACCCGCCCAGCAGGTCGTGACGGCTGGCGCAACAGCTGACCCGGTCAAGGACTACCTCAAGCAGATCGGCAAGGTTGCCCTGCTTAACGCTGAGCAGGAAGTCGAGCTCGCCAAGCGTATCGAGGCTGGTCTCTTCGCCGAGGAGAAGCTCAACGCCGGTGGCAAGATTGACATGAAGCTCAAGCGCGAGCTGTGGTGGATCTCCCAGGACGGTAAGAATGCCAAGAACCACCTGCTCGAGGCCAACCTGCGGCTGGTCGTTTCGCTGGCAAAGCGTTACACCGGCCGCGGCATGCTCTTCCTGGACCTCATCCAGGAGGGCAATCTTGGTCTGATCCGCGCAGTCGAGAAGTTCGACTACACCAAGGGCTTCAAGTTCTCGACCTATGCCACGTGGTGGATTCGCCAGGCCATCACCCGCGCGATGGCCGACCAGGCACGAACCATCCGTATCCCCGTACACATGGTCGAGGTCATCAACAAGCTGGCTCGAGTCCAGCGTCAGATGCTTCAGGACCTTGGGCGCGAGCCGACACCTGAGGAGCTCGCCAGGGAGCTCGACATGACCCCCGAGAAGGTCGTCGAGGTCCAGAAGTACGGTCGTGAGCCGATCTCCCTGCACACACCTCTGGGCGAGGACGGTGACAGCGAGTTCGGTGATCTCATCGAGGACTCCGAAGCCGTCGTGCCCGCCGACGCGGTGTCGTTCACGCTGTTGCAGGAGCAGTTGCACTCCGTCCTGGACACCCTCTCCGAGCGTGAGGCCGGTGTGGTCTCGATGCGTTTCGGCTTGGCCGACGGTCAGCCCAAGACCCTTGACGAGATAGGCAAGGTGTATGGCGTGACCCGGGAGCGGATCCGTCAGATCGAGTCCAAGACGATGAGCAAACTACGTCACCCGTCACGTTCACAGGTTCTGCGCGACTACCTGGACTGAACCGGTGTGAGGCCGTGAATCCGGGTGGCATCATTGCCGGCCGCCATCTCCCAGCGTCTGCTCAGGATGCGCACCGTCACCGGGTGGTAGCGCAAGACAAGGGTTGCTGTCGCGACCGAGCACGGGTTGAATCGCAACCGGTGCTTCAGGACAGCACCCGGCCGACGAACGCAGGCGTCGTCATCATGACCGGAGCCTGACTCGCGCCTCGGGGTGCGACACGCCGCAGGTCGCCAGCGGAATGTTCGGCTGTGCGCCAAGTGGCTGTGTTGACATAGAAGTCGTGAGGCCAGACCTGACTGTGTCACGACATTGCCGCCATCGCACCCGAATGCGAATGGTGGGTGTTTGCGCGGTTCTCGCCGTCGCGTTCAGCCTGGGATGCGTACCCCTCAGCTCGGCTGACACCGCAGGCGACAAGAAGAAGCTCGACGCCAGCATCGCGGCGCTGAGCACCGCGATCGAGGGCACCTCCCAGGATCTGGCCATAGCCGTGCGGGTGCTGCAACGCACCCAGGCGCAACTGCCCGGCGCGCAGCAGGCATTGACCGTAGCCGTCGCAGCGCAGGTCGTGGCCGACACCAATAACCAGACGATGGCCACAGCGCTTGCCGTCGCCGAGGCAGACGCGGCCAAATCCGCGGACGCCCTCGGGCAGAATGCCCGCGACAGCCAGGCTGCTCAGGACCAGCTCGCCAACCTGGTCCGCAACGACTATCAGCAGGGCGCGGTCTCCGGCCTTTCCATCGTGCTTGAGGCCACCAGCCCCGAGGACTTCACCGACCGCCTCCTCACGATGGACACCGTCCTGCGGGTCCGTAGCGAGAGGTTACGTGGACTGGGCACTATGCGGGCGCAGGGCCACGCCGACCAGGCGCACCTGGTTGCCGTGCGCCAACAGGTCGCGGCGTTGAAGGACCAGGCCCAGGCTGCCCTGGCCCGGGCCGTGGCGGCCCGCAAGACCGCGGCGGCCGCGAAGACCAATCTCGATCTGCTGTACGCCGCCCAGTCCCGGTACGAGGTAACGGTGGCCGCCAAGAAGGCCACGGAGATTGCGAACCTCAAGAAGATGCAGGCAGAGTCGGACTCACTGGCCAGGCAGCTGGCAGCTCGCGCCAAGGCTGCTCGTGAGGCCGCGGCTTTGGCAGCTGCGGCTGGCGGAGCCAACCAGCCGGTGCGATCGAGCGCGCGACAGGAGACTCTCGGCGGGTCTCTGAGCTATCCGCTCAACGCGCCCGTGTCCCAGGAGTTCCGTCCCAGAGGCGACCCCCTGGGCTACCACCCCGGCATCGACTTCGCCGCCAACTGTGGCTCGCCGGTCTACGCTGCGGCCGCCGGCGACGTCATCATGACGACGCCGGAGTCTCTGTCAGGCGGCTATGGCAACCGGCTGATCATCGACCACGGCCTCCAGCGCGGTGTCGACCTGACGACGACCTACAACCACCTGACCAGCTTCGTTGTCACATCCGGGCATGTGGCCCGGGGCCAGCTCGTGGCCTACTCCGGCACGACGGGTTTCTCGACCGGCTGTCACCTTCATTTCGAGACCCGTGAGGATGGCACCCCGGTCAACCCGCGCCTGTGGCTATGACCTGCTGATGCACACCGGCACCTGAGGATTCAGCATGTTCTCAGACGACACACAGGGGAAACACGAGAAGGTCGAGAAACATGTTCTATGCCACCAATCGTGTGGCCCTCGTTGCGGCTTTTTGCGTCATCACTGACTCACGTGTTGCAGATGCCCCAGACCTTGACTCAGGGAGATCGATCTCGATGAACTGGCGCAACCGGTCTGCCTGCTTCGGCGTCAACCCCGAACTCTTCTTCCCTGACGGGAGCACCGGCCGGGCGCTTCTCCAGATAGAAGAGGCCAAGGCCGTTTGCCGTCAATGCGAAGTCATCGAGACCTGCCTGAAATGGGCCATGGAGTCTGGTCAGGATGCCGGGGTCTGGGGCGGACTGTCCGAGGAAGAACGCCGAGCCCTCAAACGCCGAACCCGCGTCCGTCGCGCAAGCTGAGCTACGCCATCACTTCGATGGATCGCTGGACCAGCTACCGGCTAGCTGAGCACTGATCTCAGTCAGGGATGTTCACCCACAGTGCTCCTGACCTGCACGCGTTCAACTCTCGATCGCACTGCGTTCAGGCTTCCCATTGCGCGACTACCTGGACGGACATTCGTTCGGCGACCACCAGTCACTCCGACCACCAGACACTCCGACCACCAGACACTCCGACCACCAGTACTAGCCAGACGGTTGGCTCATGAACGAGCAAGGACCGCAACGAAGTCTCGCGATGACGGCTGGAGGTAGCGGTAGGG
>Ga0208716_1000950_pt1 | contig 11505 bp, 14 predicted proteins | sample NGESurdeep092012_8_FD_184482 | JGI IMG/M metagenome (GOLD analysis project Ga0208716, IMG submission 184482) | Arctic peat soil microbial communities from Barrow, Alaska - NGEE Surface sample 415-3 deep-092012 (SPAdes) | ecosystem: Environmental > Terrestrial > Soil > Wetlands > Peat ...
CAGCACCCGCAGCACGGTGGACTCGGACACGTGCACCAGGTCGAGCCGGGAACCGCGGTGCGCGAGCTTGCGGTGCGACCGGTCGATCTCACCCCAGGCTCGCCGGTGACCGGTCCCGCGATGGGGGCGGTCGTGCATTGCTGGCCACCGCCATCGTGGAGAGTGGCGATCTGGTCCTGGATGAGTGGCATCCTGGCCGACACCGCCTACCGTCTCTTGCCAGGCCGGACGGGCCTCACTTTGGGTGCCGATTGAAGAACCGGCCACGGCGTCAAACTCGGACGCCGGTGAGCCCGCCCGGATTGGCGTGCAGCGTCTTTTCCTGGAGCCGAATGAGTCGAACAGGTCCAGGGCCAGCTGAGGGTCGTTCCCTTCGTCGACCTACTGCGGCGGAATGGTGACCTGGCGGGCTTGCTCGAAAAGGGTGGGAAACGAAACTCCGAGCGAACAGAAAGGCGGCCGAGATGCGCGGGCTCGACCACCCCAGCCGGATGCCGATGGCGATCACTCCCCCAAGTACCCGACCGGGCCGCCGAGCTCGGGCAGCGAAAGGAGGGTCCAGGGACGCCTGCCATGCGGGGACCGCCTCTTCGATCAGCGGGAGACGAAGCGGCACCGATAGCGACGCAGCGGCAGTCGGGATCTGCGCCCACTCGCTGGTCGGTGGTTCGGCAGTCATACTGCCAGCAACAGGCACCGGCCCGAGGAAGGCGACGCGATGTCGGCGCGACAGTTCTACCTGCGGTCCTATCCCATTCCGGACGGCATGGCCGCGCACGCGGCCGCTGTAGAGCAGGGCGGCTGGGATGGCCTGCTGCTCACCGACTCGCAGAACCTCAGCATGGATGTGTTCGCGTCGCTGGGTATCGCGGCCGCGGCGACATCGACGCTGCAGTTGGGCACTGCGGTGACCAATCTGACCACCCGTCATCCGGCCGTGGTGCCTCGACATTCGCCACCTTGCACCACCTCACTTCGGGTCGGGCTCACATCGGTGTTGGCCGGGGTGACACTGCGCTGGAACTGATCGGCTTCCGGCCGCCGTCGGCCTCGGCGTTCGAGCTGCAGGTCGCGGCGTTGCAGCAGTACCTGACCGGCCGGGACGTCGATGTGGAGGGGTTCGAAAGCCGCATCACCTGGCTACCGCTGCCCGGTGAGAGCAAAGTGCCAGTAGATGTTTTCGGCTCCGGGCCGCGGGTGCTCGGCGTTGGTGCGACCCGCGGTGATCGAATGACCGCAACCGTGGGTGCCGAGCCGGAGCGAGTTGCCTGGGCCGTGTCGACGGTCCGCGATGCTCGGGCGGCAGCGGGACTGGACCCGCAACTATTCGACGTAGGCGCCTTCGTGGTGGTGTGCGTCGGCACCGATGAAGCTGACATGGACGAATTCGTCCGCGGAAATGCCGGGATTTCGGCGCACTTCCAACGCAACGTCACCTCGGCACTATCGGCCGGCGACGAGCGAGCCGTTGAAGGAGTCACCCGGAGCTACGACTTCTATCACCACGGACTGGAGCACGCGTCGCAGTCCGATGTGTTGCCGGCCGACTTTCTGCGCAGATTCTGCGTTCTTGGCAGCCCCGACGAGTGCATCTCGCGATTGAGCGCTCTGCTGGAAATCGGCCTGTCCCACCTGGGGCTGGTGGGTGGGTCGCGCGACATTGATGAAAAGATCCGGGAGCGTTCTGACCATCTGCTCGCCTCAGAGGTACTACCAGCTTTACGGCAGAACTCCGCGACTATCAGAGCGGTGTCCCCGACCCGAACGGACCAACAGATCCCTGCCGCGACCTAGTTCCCGTCTCAGCACAACGGCGCCGATCGACAGCAGAACTCCCACCCGATAAACGACGGTATTTGTAACGATACTCGGGCGGCGAGCTAGTGCGAAGACGGTGCGATATCGGCTGTGCAGGGTGTGCGCCTTCAATAGGAGGCCATCGACAAATCGGCATGCGAACAAGGATTCTTCACCATTTCCTGCGCGGCCTAGAACGTCCTTCGCGGCGTAATCGCGCACCATTGGTCCAACGGCCTCAGCCGCAGTCACAGCTACCCCGTCCACGAACTGGCTACACCGTGCTGGAATCGCTTCCGGCTTCCGTCATGATCAGTCCGCTTGCCTGGCCGCGATCAACAACGACACGCTGGCCATCCCGCTGGCCATCGACCTGGTCGGTGATCGCCGCCGCGATCCTGATCGCGCGGGAAGCGGAAGGCCGCTGAGGTCGTCCGGACCAGCTGTGACCAATCAACTCCTATTCGGCGTTGTGCGGGTCGGTTGACATCACAGGTCCCAGGTCGGTCACCGAGGTCCCGCCGGGGAGCCGGCCGGTGAGGTAACGCTGGATGGTCGGACCGATCAGGCTGATCACGTCCTCGTCGGGTAGCCGCCGTATGGGCTCGAGCCGCCAGACATAGCGGGTCATGGACAGGCCGACAAGCTGGCTCGCGACCAGACCGCCCCGTACCAGGCGCTCATCGTCGTCGAGCGATTCGGCGACTGCGCCGATCATGCTGTTCCGGAAAACCTGCTGGAGCCGCTCCAACGCAACCGGCTCGTGCGCGGCGGTCAGGATGATCGACCGCAGCACGGTCGCCGTGGCCGGCTGGTTCCACGCCGTGAGCAAATTCCGCAGCAGAGCCGCTCCGCGCCTGCGGAGGGGAGTGCGCAAGACCGCGGCAATCCCCTCCAGGTAACCCGGGGGCGGTTGCACGCAGGCCTGCAGCAGCGCTGACTTGTCCGCGAAGTAATAGGCGACCAATCGCGAATCGACGCCGGCGTCCCGGGCAACGGCCCGCATGGATGTTCCGGCCCAGCCATGATCGGCGAACGTCGCCCGGGCGACGGTCACGATCCGGTCCATCGCGACACCACGGTCCTCCGTTGGCCCCCGGCGACCAGCGTCCGCCATTTTCACTCTCCGTCGACCGTCGGTGACTATTTGCGAAGAGCCTATTCTGTCGGAGTGTTTTCCTCAGATTGGGAAACTCTGGCTCGCCGATTCGGCGCCGAGCTGGGAAGATTCCTGGCAGGCCACCCTTTCGCGTGCGAGATCGGGTCTGGCGGTGGAGGTAGATCATGTCGAAGGTGGCGGGCGTCGAGCCGGGGCAGCGACAGCTGAACGGTCCGCAGACCACTGGGCGGGAGTATCGCAACCTGTCGGAGCCGGCGCACGGCATGCGGTGCGACCAGGACGTCGCCGTCGTGATGCGTGATGGCGTCGAGCTGCTCGCTGACGTGCACCGGCCGGACACTGGGGGCCGGTTCCCGGCGCTGATCGCTGCGTCGCCGTACCCGCGGCAGATCCAGGATCTCGGTGCGCCGATGGGTTTCATCGAGGCCGGCGCCTCCGACTTCTGGTTGCCGCGGGGGTACGTGCATGTGATCGCCAACCTGCGCGGGACGGGGGGCTCGGGCGGGACGTTCGGCTTCTTCGACGCGCAGGAGCGTCGCGACCTGCACGACCTGGTCGAGTGGGCGGCCGCCCAGCCGTGGTGCGACGGGAACGTGGGAATGATCGGGATCAGCTACTTCGCCATGAGCCAGCTGGAGGCGGCCGTCGAACGCCCGCCACACCTGCGGGCGATCTTCCCGGTGGCCGTCACCACCGACCTGTACGAGGCGGCGATGCACCACGGGCTGTTCAGTTCCGGCTTCGTGACGCCGTTCCTGGCCATAGTGGGGCTCACGTCCGCTCGCAGCGACCGCTTCTGGCGCAGCAAGCTGGTCGACGCTGTGCGGGACGTCCTGCGCACGCCCGCGCTGCACCGGAAGTTCGCCACGATGAACGGCGAGTCGTCGATCACCATCCTGCACGCCGCGCTCAAGCTTCACCACGACCCACACCCCTGGGACGACCTGTGGCGGGCCATCGCGGTCGAGCACCCGCTGCGTGACGAGTGGTGGGACGAGCGGAACCTGCTGCCGCTGCTCGACCGCATCGAGGTTCCCACGTATCTCGGCTGTGACTGGCAGAACGTCCCGCTGCACCTGCCCTCGACGTTTCCGACCATGAGGGCGCTGACCAACGCGCCCGTCGTCCGGGCCGGGATGCTCGGCGAGTTCGGGCTGACGTGGCCGTGGGAGAGCCTGCACATCGAGGCGCTCGCCTGGTTCGACCACTGGCTGAAGGACCGGGACACCGGCATTCTCGACGGCCCCGCCATCCGGTACTGGATGCCGGGCGCCGACGAATGGCGCACCAGCGACACCTGGCCACCCGCAGGCGTTGTCGGCCGCCCGATAAGCCTTCGCGGCGACGGAACGCTCGCCGACGACGAGGGCACCGGGTCGGGCAGGTCAAACCGATCCAGGCGCTGATGGTTGGCCTCTGACCGTCCCAGTTTCAGTGACCGGTGACGAGCAATAGTCTCGTCTCTGATGGCGTGGTCCGCAGATACAGATGACGGCGCACCGGATTGCACATAGCCTCCCGCAGGAGGATCCCCTGCGAACGACAGCGATCATGGGCCGGACGGCACGGATCAACCCACCGGTGTCCGGATTGCAGTTCGTTGACGGTGCGCCCGCGCGCGGACGAGCACGCATGCCCTGCTACGCGTCTGGCGCGGCGGTGAGAAGCACGAGCCGTGGAGCCGCCTTGAACACACCATCATGAGAGACGAGCGGCAGTCCGAGCCGAATGGCGGCAGCAGCGATCCAACGGTCGCCGTCGTGGATCTTGCTACTCAACGGATGTCCGATCTGCCGGCAACTTTGGCGCAGCTCGGCGCACACACGAATCATCTCGTCGTCGGGTTGGACAACGGAGAGGTCAGCGAGACGTCGTTCCAGCCGACGGCGACGCAGCTCTCCCCAACCGGCGCGCAACGCTCCATAACGCAGCTCCATGACCGTCTGGAACGCGAGCAGCACGGGTGTGGCGTCGATCAGGGTCCGGTAGCGGTCGGCAACAGAATTGGGCCGATCATCGAAGAGCCAGCTGATCACCATGGTGTCCACGACCACGCCTGCGGCGCGGGCGACGGTCATGCCTCGTCCAATGCCTCCTGGAAGGCTTTCCAGTCATCCCGCGGTATGTCCTCGATCACGAGGCGATCCCGCGGCGGAAGCGGTTGGGCGCGCCGAAGCGCCTCCTCGGGGGGATAGACCCTCACCCTCGGCTCGGCCGGCTGCTCGGCGATCGTCACAGCTCACAGTGTAGGTCGATCATCGCCCTGCGACGGCGGGCCAGCGTTTCCGCTCACCGATCCCCCGCTGTCAGACGACCGTACGAAAGTTGTTGAGATCGCTCCCTCTGCGTGCCGAGTTTGACGCCTTGTGCAGGTGAAGTGGGTGCAGCGGTTGCCGCCGTTGCCGGTGACCGGGGCAGTGTCGCGCCGGGCCGGCCCAGCACTGGAGGTGGCCATGACGGCGCTTCTCATCGGATACGCCCGATGCTCCACCGACGAACAGGACCTCACCGTCCAACGCGAAGGACTGGCCGGGCTGGGTGTCACTCCCGACCGGATCTACGTCGATCACGGGCTGACCGGCTGCAACCGCGAACGACCGGGTCTACGGGAAGCACTGGCCGCCTGCCGGGAAGGTGACACCCTGGTCGTCACCAAACTCGACCGGCTGGCCCGGTCCCTACCGGACGCCCGAGCGATCGCCGACGAGCTCACTGCTCGCCGGGTCCGGCTCAGCCTTGGCGGCGCCGTGTACGACCCGACCGACCCGGTCGGGCGGTTGTTGTTCAACGTGCTGGCCATGGTCGCCGAGTTCGAGGCCGACCTCATCCGGCTGCGCACCAAGGAGGGCATGAGGGTCGCGAAGGCCAAAGGTCGGCTCAAGGGCAAGCAGCCCAAGCTCAACCCTCGCCAGGAAGCGCACCTGGTCGCGTTGCTGAAGTCGGGCGAGTACAGCACCGCCGAACTCGGCGACCTGTTCGGCGTCGCGCGGTCGACCGTGTACCGGGCAATCGGCCGTGACGCCGCCAGGCAACGAGCCCAACGATCAGGCGACGCCCCGATCCGCTGAACAAGCGATATCCGGCGGCGTCATCTGGTGCAGCCAGCCCGACGTAACGAGATCCCTATGGCAGGCGGGCGTCCCCGCGGGGTCACCCCTCTTGCGGGACATCGCCGGCATCCGCTATCGGCTGCCCGCCGCTCTCCGTAACGGGTTCCCTTCCGTACACGCAGCAACCGCTTGGCCGTGGTGGTCAACCGGCCCTCGGTGTGGTCTGACCGGTGATTCTTCCGTGCCGTGCTGGTCTATGCCGAATACCGACTCACGGGAGGCTGACGCCATGCGGAGACTGACCTTTGGCATGAACCTGAGCCTGGACGGCTACATCGCCGCGCCCGGCGACGACCTCGGCTGGAGCGTGCCGAGCGACGAGCTGTTCCAGTGGTGGTCCGACCGGGTGGGGGCGACGGGCCTGGCGCTGTACGGGCGCAAACTGTGGGAGACGATGAGCTCCCACTGGCCGACCGCCGACCAACAGCCTGGCGCCACACCGGCGGAGATCGAGTTCGCCCACCGCTGGCGGGACATGCCGAAGGTGGTGTTCTCCTCGACGACCAGCACGGTCGACTGGAACACCCGCCTGGTCACCGGCGACGCGGTCACCGAGATCACCCGGCTCAAGGCCGAGGACGGCGGCCCCATTGACATCGGCGGCGCCACACTCGCCGCGGCGGCCATGCGGGCCGGGCTGATCAACGAGTACGTGCTGGTCACCGCACCGGTCTTGGTGGGCAGCGGCACCCCGTTCTTTACGGCTCTGGACAACTGGGTGAACCTGACCCTGGTGGAGATCCGGACGTTTCCCGACGGCGTGGTCCTGACCAGGTACGAGACCAAGCGCTGAGCGCCCAGCCTCGGATCGGCGCGGGCTTCGGGCCGCCCAAGGATCTCGTGGCGCTGTGTTCCGAGGCGATCGTGATACCCGTGCCGGATCACAGGCCGTGCATGTAAGGGATCCGCATTCCGGACGGCGAGGCGCTCTCGCGGACTGCGCAGCTGGGGTAGGTCGGGTCCCGGCGCCCCAAGCTGCCCAAATCCGGCGGAATGCTTGACCAAGACAGCACCATCGCGCTAATCTCGAACAGTGTTAGAGGCTCCGAACAGAGATCGACGAGCCGAACGTCGCTCAGCCACGCAGGCGGAGATTCTCGAGGCGGCTTGGGGGCTGTGCGCGGCCAACGGCCTCGCTTCGCTGTCACTGCGGGACCTGGGCCGACAGATCGGGCTCAAAGCACCGTCGTTGTACTCCTACTTCGAATCCAAGAACGCCATCTACGACGCGATGTTCGCCCAGGGCTGCCAGCAACTCCTCGACGAGCGGCCGGCGCAGATTCCCAGCGACCTGTTGGCCGGCATCAGGGCCATCATGAGGTACTTCGTCAGCTTCTGCGTCGCAGACCCGGTCCGGTATCAATTGCTCTTCCAGCGGACCATTCCCGGGTTCGTGCCGTCAGCGGAGACATTCGCCATCTCTCAGAACGCCATGCGCCTCACCCGCGACTGGTTTGCCGAGCACGGCCTGGACCGACCCGAGGTTGTCGACCTGTTCACTGCGGTCAGCTCCGGCATTGCCGCCCAACAGAACTCCAACGAACCCGGTGGCGACCGGTGGACCCAACTCGTCGACGGCGCCGCCCTGATGTTCGTCCGTCACATCACGGCTGGCGACGACCAGCCGGCAAGTCCGGGGAGGAAGCCCACATGAACACCACCACAACCGCGGTCGGTGCGATCCGTCGCCTCGAACGTCCAGAGTGCACCGCACTGGCGCTGCAGGAATTCCACCGGGTCGGCGAGTTGCTCGCCACCCTCGACGATGCCGACTGGTCGCGTCCCACCGACTGCCCCGACTGGGACGTCCGGGCCGTTGCCGGTCATATTCTCGGAATGGCGCAGACGTTTTCGTCCCTGCGGCAATTCCTCTCGTACATGCCGACTGCGGCCCGGACCCGGCAGGGCCGGGACCTCACCGACTCGCTGACCGCCCTGCAAGTGAAGCGGACCGCGGGCCTCGACAGGTCCACGCTGATCACCGACATCGGGGTTGTCGGCGCGGCAGCGGCGCGCTGGCGGGCCGGCCGGCGGCTGATGCGCCGCATCCCGTTGAAGCAACCGATGCCAAATGGCACCATCGAGACCTGGCAACTGGGTTACCTTCTCGACGTCATTCTGATTCGGGACCCCTGGATGCACCGGGTCGACATCTCCCGCGCCGTCGGCCGACCAATGGTGCTGACCGCCGATCATGATGGTCGAATCGTCGCCGACGTGGTCGCCGAATGGGCCGGCCGGGTCGGGCGACCGTTCACACTGCACCTCACCGGCCCGGGCGGGGGCAGCTACGTCCAAGGCACCGGGGGCGCGGACCTCGAACTGGACGCCGTCGAGTTCTGCCGGATCCTCTCGCGGCGGGCACCCGGAGATGGACTGCTGACCGAGTCCGTGCCGTTCTGAGACCAGCAGCTACCCCCGTCGCGGCCGTCCAGCGAACACGAAACCATCCTGACATCCCCCCATGAGGACAGAGCCGTTGACGACCCGATTGCGGTTCCGGTTGTGGGACGGTTCGAACGTCCCACAACCGGAGGGTCGCGGTGACCGGGACGCGGGCGGAGGGTGGCGTCGCCAGTTCGCGGCGTAGGTGATGCAGACCGGGGGCGCAGGGCTTTTCCAGCGGGTGGGCGCCGTCGTTGTCGGCGTCGGCGCCGTATAGGTCGACCGCCTCGGTAGTGGCGGCCAGAACGGCAGCGTCGACCTCCGGGAGCTGCAGGTCGCTCCGGCGGTCAGCGAGCACCAGCGGTGCGGCGGGTCGGCGTTCTGCAGGGACGGCACCCACGCGATGTCGCTGGGTGTCCACACGCCGGCGCTCAACCTCTCTCCATCGCTGCCGACCCCGGCCGATGCGATGATCACCACCGCAGCGCGACCACCGCTGGCAGGCTCACTGCGACGACGGCCTGGGAAACCGTTGCAGTGGGGTCCGGTCGCCCACTGACCAACGATGACCAAATGGATCGGTAAAGCCTCCCTGACGGTGGCCGCCCCCACGGCGTGTCGTGCGCGCTGACCGGTTCCACGTCGGTCGCGCCAGCTTGTGCAGCCCGTTCGATGAGTTCATCGGGTTCATCGATGAACACCTCGATCCGGGTGGTCGTCAATCCCACCGCTGTCGGGCTCGGCTCCCGATTCTTGCCCGGCACGGCTTCGTGGACGAAGAACGGGGCACCACCGAGGTCAAGCCCAGCAACGCCGCCAAGGTCCCACAACCGGCCGGCACCAAGCGCCGTCGTGTACCACCTCATCGCCGCGTCAGCGTCGGACACGATCAACATCACCGATAGGGCGGGGCGCGCGGCCGCGCTGCTCATAGTCACCGAGGATGGCACCGGTTACTCGCGCCCGCGAGTTCGGACATGGCCAGCCCCGAGCTGAGCCGGCGGGGATGAAAACAAGGAGTGGACCGAGTCATCCTCATGAGCAAGGCCAATGCGCCGACCGAAAGGGGCTATGGGATGGCATGAGGGCGTTGGCTTTCGGGAAGGGCGCGGACCCGGCCATCGGCCGTCCTGGAGGTTTGTCGGCGCGTTCCCGGACCGGCCGAGACAACACAGTGACGTTCCCCGAATTCGACTGCGGGCGGCAAGCTGCACCGGGCCGGGGCTTTGAAGGACCTCGGGCGTCTATCGTCGCGGTCCCCCGTTCAAAGCCTGGGTACGCTCCGAGGATGACAATTGAGCTCGGCAGACTCAAGCCGGTTCTTCCACGAGACGTGTGGGCACACGAGGCGACGAATTTTACACCGTGGCTCTTGATCTTGGACAACGTCGATGTGCTGTCGGACCTTTTGGGCATGGACCTCGTCCTTGAGCGGGCAGAACATCCAGTCGGCGGGTTCTCGCTGGATCTCCTCGGACATGACGAGGCGACAGGACAGGTAGTGATTGTGGAAAACCAACTCGAGATTTCCGACCACACGCATCTGGGTCAGATCCTCACCTACGCGGCGGGCACCAATCCCACCACCATTGTTTGGATCGCAACAGGTTTCAGATCAGAACACCGAGCTGCGATCGACTGGCTCAATGAACGCACCGATGAAAACACCCGCTTCTTCGGCGTGGAGATTCAGGTCGTCCGCATCGGCGACTCAATCCCGGCGCCGGCGTTCAAGTTGGTGGCGCAACCCAACGACTGGGGCAAGCAGGTCAAGGCGTCAACTACGTCCGGAGAGGGTTCGGAAAAGGGACAGCAATACTGGGAGTTCTGGGAGCAGTTCCTGACCAGAATCCACACCGATCATCCGACTTGGACCCGGGCGCGGACCGCGACCAGAGGTTCCTGGCTCGACCTGTCGCTCACCCCGGGCGTGGTGTTGGATTCCAGCTTCACCCGCCAGGGCCTTAGCGCCTGGATTTATTTCGGCTCGTCCGACCAGTCGACAAATCTCGCCCGCTTTCAGGAAGTGAGCCTCGCTCGGGAAAAATTCGAGTTGGTGCTTGGAGAACCTGCTGTCTGGGATGAGATGGTCGGCCGCAAAGCGGCCAGAATCGGTTTGAAGTCTCCTTACGCTTCTGTCACGGAAGCCGATAAATGGCCGGCCATGATCGCGTGGCTCGTCGACGCCCAAGTTCGCCTACGTGCAGCGCTGGAAGCGGTGGGTTCGATTTCGTCATAGCGATGCAGGTGACCGATCAGTTCGACCACCTGTGTCCGGCCCCCTAGGGCCTGATCATCCACTCCGCTTGCCCGAGCCAAGGTGACAAGCCCGACGGCAGTTTGTCCGCAGCGCCGTCCGGCCGTAACCACCAGTCCGGAGACACTGACGGGCAGCAGCGTTGGGACAACCGTCCACTGCTTGATCGGGTCAGGTCAGACGATCCATCCGGCGAGTTCCGGGCGCCGCTCGTCGCCGGAGGCGCGGTCGAGGGTGGCGTGCCGCCACGACGAGTCCGGCGGGATGCGGTACCTGCCGTCATCGACAGCGTTGGTCGGCACTCTGAGCAGCCCTGCGAGGACTCTCTTCTCGGCCGGTGGGTTTCGCCGGCATGCGGGTTCCACGGTGGCACGGTCCTGGGGCCCGCGACATGCCCGCCGACCGCGACCAGCAAGGTTGAACGCGGTGCGTTGATGGTCGACCGCGTCCCGCCGGACTGCGACGATGCGCAGGGACGTCGGCGAGCCACGCCACTTGGTTCGCGGAATAGTCGCCTCGCTTGTCCACGGACGGGACCAGCGTCCGGTCATTGAGGATGTTGGGCGGCTCGAGCTGTACTCCATGCGCAGCAGCTCGGCGGTTTGTGCAGCGCGTCGACGCGGGCTGCGGCAGAGAGACGAGAAAGTCTGACTGCGGAGTGCCGGCCGGCAAGCGCGGCAACCTGACGGCGCCCTCGGTCGGATAGCTCGGGATCGTCGGCGTCCTCTCCGGCGGCGGCTTCACCGTGCCGGACGAGGACCAGCTGAGTCATGCGGTGATCCTTTGAACCCTGCTGGCCGCCGTCGACATCTTGTTCCGTTAGCCGATCGGCTTTT
>Ga0208716_1000952_pt1 | contig 11492 bp, 13 predicted proteins | sample NGESurdeep092012_8_FD_184482 | JGI IMG/M metagenome (GOLD analysis project Ga0208716, IMG submission 184482) | Arctic peat soil microbial communities from Barrow, Alaska - NGEE Surface sample 415-3 deep-092012 (SPAdes) | ecosystem: Environmental > Terrestrial > Soil > Wetlands > Peat ...
AAAGCGCTTGCGTCTTGTGATGCTGGTTTGTGGTTTGTGGGCGAGGGACACTCCTCCAACCGCAATACCGACAACCTCCAGGAATGTCCCTCGAAAGCGCCTGCACCTCACAGTGACTCTCTCCTGCCGTACCATACGCTGGAAAAATCCCTCGGTGGCTGGTGTCGCGGGTGACCGAGGTTGGGCGCCAACTACCCGGTGATGATGCGGGCGCCCGAGGCGATAGCGAGCTCTTCGGCCTCCTCCCTCCCGATCAGTTCGGGGAGCGGAAGGAGGCCGGTCGCTTTATGGGGCCGGGCGGCGAGGCGGACCGCCGTCTCGGCCAGAAGCGCCGCGCCGAGAATCCCCCGCGGGTCTTCCACGCGGGCGAACCGATCGCCCGAGGCGACCCCGACGACCGCGACGGGAGTGCCGGCGGGCTCCGCCATCCCGCCGCGCGTCCACAGCAGCAGCGCCGCGGAGAACTCCTTCCCCACGGCGCCCAGGTTGCCCACCGTGCCCACGATCCTTCCCAGCCGGTTCCCCGCCTTCCCCTCGGGCACGCCGATCCGCGATCCGTCCGGCAGCGCGAAATAGCTCCCCGCCGGCGCCCCCGCGGGGACAGGCGCGGCGCCCGTGATCCCCTTCGCCAGCCCCCGAAGGAACGTGTACCCGCCGAACCGGGCGGGGGAGAAGAACAGGTAGCGTCCCCCCGGGGAGGGCGGGGGAGGGTGCGCGGACCTGTCGCTCGAGGGAAGGAAGTGCGCCGCAAGCAGCTCTGTCCAACCGGGCATCATCCCGCAACCGACCACCGCCGGAACGCCGGCGTTGCGGAACGCGCCGTCGATCTCGCGCCGGTCCTCCTCCGCGATCGTCCCCTCCCCGATCGTGACGGCGGGGATCCCGCACGTCGCGCAGGAAACCAGGACCGCCTTCTCGTACTCCGCGGATGGTCCCACCGCGCTGGCCACCGCATCGATCCCCTCGAGGAGGCGGGAAAGCTCCAGCGGCTTCCCGACGTCCGCCATCGCCCATCGGCACTTCGGGGAGAGGGCTTTCGCCAGCCGCTTCGCGTCGCGGATGTCGTAGTCGACGAGGATGAGCTCGCCGACGCCGTCACGGCGTGCGAGCTGGACGGCGGCCGCGCGCCCGATGAACCCCGCCGCGCCGAGGAGGACGATCTTCATCGCCGCATCATATCAAGCAGGGCTGCCGGTTGACAGTGGAGACGGGCGCCTGCTACGGTGTTTCTTCGCGCGGGGAGAGCCGGGCGGGCGGATAGCTCAGTTGGTAGAGCATTGCCCTTACAAGGCAGGGGTCGCAGGTTCGAGTCCTGTTCCGCCTACCATTAAAAAAAGTGGGTTACGAGGAATCGTGCTGTCCACCTTATCCGGGGAGGGGTCATGGAGATTTGCGCAACCACCGAACTGCTGTTGAACGCCAAGGAAGATAAGAAGCTGACGTTCGCCGCGATCGGCAAAGGGATCGGCCGCAGCGAAGTCTGGGTATCGGCCCTGTTCTACGGACAGGCGCAGGCCACCGCCGCCGAGGCCGGGAAAATCGTCGCCAAGCTGGGGCTGGGAAGGAACCGGAAGGAGGTCACATCGTTCCTGGTTGCTTTCCCGAACAAGGGGCTGGGCCCGGTGGTTCCCACGGACCCCCTCATCTACCGCCTGTACGAAATCATGCAGGTGTACGGCTACCCCTTCAAGGCGATCGTCCACGAGAAATTCGGCGACGGCATCATGAGCGCCGTCGACTTCACGATGGACGTGGAAAGGGAGAAAGACCCGAAGGGCGACCGCATCAAGGTGACCATGTCGGGGAAATACCTGCCGTACAAGATCTGGTGATTTCCGCCGGATTCCGATCCATCGGCGTCGACGAGGGCGACATCGAGGAGCGGTTCATCCGCTCCTCCGGGCCCGGCGGGCAGAACGTCAACAAGGTTGCGACGGCGGTCCAGTTGCGCTTCGACGTGCGCAACTCCCGGTCCCTGCCCGAAGGGGTGCGCGAACGGCTGATCCGGCTTGCCGGGAAGCGGGTGACGGGCGAGGGCGTGCTGATCATCGAGGCCAGCCGTTTCCGGACGCGGGAACGGAACCGCCAGGACGCGAGGGACCGCCTGGTCCAGTGGCTGGAAAAAGCCGCCGCGCCCGTCACGCCCCGAAGGAAGACCCGGCCGACCGCGGGATCGAAGGAGCGTCGGCTGGAGGGGAAGCAGTTGCGCAGCGATGCGAAGCGGGTGCGCAAACCCGTTTCGCCTTCCGACGATTGACGGATTCCCGATTGATCTGCGTCAAGGACGGCAAGGATCTCATCGCGGATAATCCTCCTGAAGACGATCTCTTTCCGGAGGTGAATCGATGAGCGGTTGCCCGGGTTCGAGGACGATGACGTTTCCGAAGGACGACGGCGCGGATGTTCCGGCGGGGAAGGTCCCATCCCAGCTTCGCCAGTGGCCGATCCAGCTGCACCTGGTCTCCCCGGCGGCCCCGTATTTCCAGGGGGCGGACGTGGTGCTGGCGGCGGACTGCGTCCCCTTCGCCATGGGGGATTTCCATAACTTGTACCTGAAGGGGAAAGCCCTCGCGATCGCCTGCCCGAAGCTCGACGCGGGCCAGGAGATCTACCTCGAGAAAATCCGCGGGCTGTTCGAGGACGCGAAGATCAGCACCTTGACGGTGGTGATCATGCAGGTCCCGTGCTGCCGCGGGTTGCTCGGGCTGGCGATGCAGGTGTTGAAGGCGAGTTCGCGGAAGGTCCCGGTCAAGTCCGTGATCGTGGGCCTGCAGGGCGAGGTGCTGCAGGAGGAGTGGGCCACGGCGTAACGGGAGGGTCTGGCGGAGTCGCCGCAGGAGGGGGGGCGCAGTGAGGTAAAGCGCAGCCGTGCGGGTTCATCGCACGGCGAGCCACGAACGGAGCCCCGCCCTCCGAGGCGGCGCAGCCGAAGCGGGAGTCCTGGATGCGCAGCGCCTTCCGGGATCGCTCTTCAGGTACGTTTTCATGAAATGGGCCATTCAGCCGGTCTTGCGAAGCGCCTCGACCTGGGCCTGGGATGTCAGGGCGTCGATGAAGGGGTCGAATCCGCCGTCGAGCACCGAGGAGAGCTGGTGCAGCGTCAGCCCGACCCGGTGATCGGTCACACGATTCTGGGGAAAATTGTATGTCCGGATCCGTTCGCTGCGGTCCCCGGTTCCCACCTGCGACCGGCGCATGTCGGCCCGCTCGGACTGGCGTTTCGCCAATTCGGCGTCGTAGAGTCGCGAGCGGAGGATCTTCAAGGCCTTCGACTTGTTCTTCAACTGGGACTTCTCGTCCTGGCACTGGACGACGAGCCCCGTGGGAAGGTGCGTGATGCGGACCGCGGAGTCGGTGGTGTTGACGCTCTGGCCTCCGGGCCCGGAGGAGCGGAACACGTCGATCCGGAGGTCGTCCGGCTGGATCTGGACGTCCACCTCTTCCGCCTCGGGCATCACCGCCACGGTAACCGTGGAGGTGTGGATCCGTCCACCCGCCTCCGTCGCCGGCACGCGCTGGACCCGGTGGACGCCGCTTTCGTACTTCAGGCGGCTGTACGCCCCGCGCCCCTCGATCATGGCGATCACTTCCTTCGTCCCCCCCAGCCCCGTCTCGCTGCGGGAGAGGATCTCGACCTTCCAGCGCTTGGAGTCGGCGTACATCCCGTAGGCGCGGAAGAGCTCCCCCGCGAAGGCGGACGCTTCGTCTCCCCCGGCGCCGGCGCGGATCTCGATGAGGATGTTCTTTTCGTCGTTGGGGTCCTTCGGCACGAGCAGGGCGCGGATCTCCTCGGCAAGACGATCCTTTTCCGAGGTCAGCCGATCGATCTCCTCGCGGACCATCGTCTTCATCGCGGGATCGGTCTCGCCGTCCTGGAGGGCACGGTTGTCGGAGAGCTCCTGCTCGATCTTCCTGTACCGCGCGTGGGCCGCCGAAACCGGGCGCAGGTCGGCAAGCTCCCGCCCGACCCGCTGCATCTCCCGCGGGTTCCCCGTAACCGACGGGTCCGACAGCAGCCGCTCCAGCTCCGGTATCCGCGCCACAACCGATTCGAGCTTATCCCACAAGGGAGACCTCCGACCCCGGCGGCCCCGACACGCGCCGGAACGACACGATCGCCACCTCGATCTGGGGCAGATCCGGCTCCCGGGTGGTCAGCCGCTGCAGCCACAGCCCCGGAGCGACGAGCGCCCGGAACCAGGGGGACCGGGTCTTTTTCGCCGACAGCCGCAGTACCTCGTAGGAGATTCCCGCGATCGCGGGAATCAGGGGGAGCCGCAGGAGCGCCTTCGCCAGCAGGGAGCTCTCCCTCGGGATGAAGGAGAAGACGAGGATGCTGATCACCATGACGAACAGGAGGAAGCTGGTGCCGCACCGCGGGTGCAGGCGCGGGTACCCCCGCACCGCTTCGGGCGTGAGGTCCCCCTTCGCCTCGTAGGCGTTGATCACCTTGTGCTCCGCGCCGTGGTACTCGAAGACCCTCCGGATGTCCTTCATCCGCGTGATCCCGACGATGTACAGGACGAAGACCAGCACGCGGATCGCCCCGTCCGCGAGGTTGAAGGCGATCGACCCCCGGAGGGCGGGGACCAGGCCGGCAAGGAGATGGGTCGCGTACAGCGGGAACAGGAAAAAGAGGCCGACCCCCAGGAGAAGCGCCATCGCCATGGCGCCCGCCATGGCCAGCCCCCCGGACTTCGCGCCTTCCCCCGTGCCCTTCGCGGCCGCCGGAACACATTCCGCGTCCTCCATCGCCTCGTCCGCCGAGTATTGCAGGGCGCGGTACCCGATCGCCAGCATCGCCGCCATCGTCACCACCCCGCGCACCAGGGGGATCTTCGCGATCCGCTTCCGCGCGGCCGATTCCACGAGGGGGAAGTCCCGGACCCGGATCTCCCCGTTGGCCTTCCGCACCGCGACCGCGTACGCCAGCGGCCCCTTCATCATCACTCCCTCGATGACCGCCTGGCCGCCGAGGACGAGTTCCGTAGGTTCCGGGGGCATCAGGCGCCGGCCCCCTTCCCGAGAGCCGCGATCTCCCGGCGCACCTCCGCCGGCGTGCCGCAGGTCATCTTCCCTTCCGGGCACCGGCCCCGGACGCAGCCGGGACCCGCCGTCTCGAACAGCAGCGGCGCCCGCTCCCTCGCGGCCGAGAGCATCCGCTTCGCCATCTCGCGGATCTCCCACTGCGCCCGCCGGCACGTGCGCAAGGCGAAGAAATGGTGCAATTCACGCGCGTTCATCGTGATCAGGATCTTCGTTTCCGTCGCGTTGGGAAGGGCGAAGCGCGCGTCCTCCGGCGGGATGCCGGCCTTCATCATTTTCGCGTAGAGCCGGGAACAGGCCGCCATGTGGCGCTCGTACCCGGCCAACAGGTCGGGGGAGGCCGCGACGGTCGGGGGGGTGACATACCCGAACTTCGCGGCGACGTACCGCTGGCTCTGCTGGGAATACGAGGCGATACGGTGGCGGACCAGCTGGTGCGAGGCGGCGCGGGAGATCCCCTCGACGCCGTAGGTCAGGGCCACGTGCTCGAGGACGGAGGCGTGCCCCATCGAGAGGACCCGCCGGACGAGATTCCTCGCGTCGCGCCGGGAGATTTCATCCCGGAGTTCGCCGATCGACGCGGGGGAGTAGCAAAGCCGCGCCGCGAGCGCGACGACGCGCTCCGGGTCGGGGGTGCACGTGAGCAGCGAGACGTTCACGGCCGGAAGGTGCCCCCCGTGAGATGATTGCTCCATTTCATAATTAGCATGACGGCATTCGAGTACCGGCCACTCCCGAGCGCAGTCGTGCATCTCATGTCGAGCGGGGGGTACCCCAGGGAGCGCGTTACATACGGGAGTGGGGCGCCCCCCCCGGGGACCACTAAGCCTTCGCTCCCTTGCCGTACTTCTTCTCGAACTTCTCGATCCGTCCCGCGGTGTCGATCAGCTTCTGCTTGCCCGTGAAGAACGGGTGGCAGTTGGAGCAGATGGCCACCTTGATCTCCTCCGTGACCGACATCGTCTCGAAGGTGTTCCCGCAGGCGCACTTCACGGTCGCGGTGACGTACTTCGGATGAATGTTCTCTCTCATCGTTCCGTTTCCTTTCCGCCGTTTCAGGCGTTCATCGATTCGATGAACTCCTTGTTCGTCTTGGTCTTGGAGATCTTGTCCAGGAGGAACTCCATGCTCTCCGCCGGCGAGAGGGGGGAGAGGAACTTCCGCAGGATCCAGACGCGCTGGAGGAGGTTCTTCTCGAGGAGAAGCTCCTCCTTCCGCGTGCCGGACTTGTTGATGTCGATGGCCGGGAAGATCCGCTTCTCGGCGATCTTCCGGTCCAGGACGAGTTCGTTGTTGCCGGTTCCCTTGAACTCCTCGAAGATGACCTCGTCCATCCGGCTGCCGGTCTCGATGAGAGCCGTCGCGATGATCGTCAGCGACCCCCCCTCCTCGATGTTCCGGGCCGCCCCGAAGAACCGCTTCGGCTTCTGGAGGGCGTTGGCGTCGACACCGCCGGAGAGGACCTTCCCCGACGGGGGGACGACGGCGTTGTAGGCCCGCGCCAGCCGCGTGATGCTGTCGAGCAGGATGACCACGTCCTTCTTGTGCTCCACCAGGCGTTTCGCCTTCTCAAGGACCATCTCCGCCACCTGCACGTGGCGCTGCGCCGGCTCGTCGAACGTGGAGGAGATGACTTCACCCACGACACTGCGCTGCATGTCGGTCACCTCCTCGGGCCGCTCGTCGATGAGCAGCACGATGAGGACCGCCTCGGGGTGGTTCTTGGTGAGGCCGTTCGCGATATTCTGAAGGATGACCGTCTTCCCGGCGCGCGGCGGGGAGGTGATCAGCGCGCGCTGTCCCTTTCCGATCGGCGCGAAGAGGTCGATGATCCGGGTGGAGTAGTTGTCCTGCGCGTACTCCATCGTGAACTTTTCCTGGGGGTAGAGGGGCGTCAGGTTGTCGAAAAGGATCTTGTCCTTGCTGATTTCGGGATCTTCGTAGTTGACCTTCTCGACCTTCAGGAGGGCGAAGTACCGCTCGTCCCCCTTGGGCGCCCGGATCTGTCCGCTGACGGTGTCCCCCGTGCGCAGGCCGAAGCGGCGGATCTGCGAGGGGGAGACGTAGATGTCGTCGGGACCCGGGAGGTAGTTGGAGTCGGGGGCTCGGAGGAACCCGTAGCCGTCGGGGAGGACCTCGAGGACCCCCTCTCCGGAGACGATCACTTCCTGGTCGGTCTGCGACTGGAGGATCGCGAAGATGAGTTCCTGCTTTTTCAGGCCGGCGGCCCCGTCGACGTTCATCTTCTTGGCGATCTCGGTCAGATCGCCGATCCGCATTCCTTTCAGTTCTTTCAGGTTCATGCACTCTCTCCCGGGAACATGGGTATTCTCCTGCTGCAAACGGAAACCACCGTCTTCAACGTGGTGGAAAAACGCTCGGAAGGCACTCCAAAGGGCAGTGGGTTATCGCCAAATGTGCGCTGATCTGGTCCGGAAGCCACAAGATACCTTAATAAAGCCCTCCCCGTCAATCCCTGATGTAGAGAAAACTCAACTGCCGGGCGGTCGTCGATTTTTCGCGGCGGAAGGAGTGGAAGCGGGGGGAGCAGATCGTGCAAGGCCCCGCCCCCTCCGTTTGTCCGGCGGGAATCCCGGCGCCACGGAGCGCCGCGAGGGCGATCCCCTGGAGGTCGGCGGTCCACTTCCCCGGCACCGTCCTCTTCCTCAGGCACGAAGCCACCCCGGACAGACCTTGGAGCGCCTCCGCCGTTTCCTCCCCGACCTCATAGCAGCATCCCCGCGCGCAAGGGCCCGCGACGGCGACGATCCCCCCCACGGCGGCGTCCCCGAATCGCCCCGCAAGGGCGCGGACCGTTTCCCCGACGATCCCGGCGGCGAGCCCCCGCCACCCCGCGTGGACGGCCGCGGCGACGCGGATCTCCCGGTGGGCGAGAAGGACCGGGACGCAATCCGCCGTGTGGACCCCCACCCCGGTCCCGGGGATCGAAGACCAGAGGGCGTCTCCCTCCCGCTTCCACCCCCCGGGGACATCCCCGTCTCCGGGTTCAAAGAAAAGGACGGACGCCGAGTGGACCTGCTTCAGCGTCCCGACCGTTTCCGCGGCAACGGAGAAGACCTCCCGAAGCCGTTCGCGACGCCCCCGTCCCTCCACCGGATCCACGCCGAGGAAGGCGTGGTAGACCCCCGGGACGGAACGCAGCAGGGGAGACTGCTCGAAATGCGGAAGGGGGTTCATCGGGTCGCTTCCACCGCATCCCGGAATTCGGAGAACTCCGGCGGGTCGGGGATGGTGAAGGAGAGAGGCTCCCCGGTAACCGGGTGCGGGAACGCCAGATGGAACGCGTGCAGGAGAAAGCGGGAGACGGTCACCGTCACCGCGGACGTCCCCTTCCCGAGGGGGATCTTCCGCGACTTTCCGTACACGTCGTCCCCGACGATCGGACATCCGAGGTACGCGGAGTGCACCCGCACCTGGTGGGTGCGTCCCGTCTCCAGCCGGAACTCGAGAAGGGAGAAGGGGCCGAACGTTTCGAGCCTCCGGTAGCGGGTGACGGCCTCCCGTCCCCCCTCCGGCAGCACCGCCATCTTTTTCCGGTGGACGGGGTGCCTCCCGATCCGCGTCGACACGGTTCCCCTGTCCGCAGGCGGGCCTCCGAAGACGATCCCATGGTACTTCCGGTCCATGGCGTGGGCGGCAAACCGGGCGGACAGCGTCCCGTGGGCGGCGTCGGTCCTCGCGACCACGAGAACTCCGGAGGTGTCCCGGTCGAGCCGATGGACGATCCCCGGACGGGAAACGCCCCCGATCCCGGACAAGGTGTCGGAGCGCCCAAGGAGCGCGTTCACGAGGGTTCCGCGGGAGTGCCCCGGCGCGGGGTGAACCACCATGCCGGCAGGTTTATCGACGACCAGCAGGTGGGCATCTTCGTATAACACGTGGAGGGGAAGATCCTCCGCCAACATGTCGAGCGGAACGGGCGGAGGGATGACGACGGTCATCGGCTCCCCGCCCTTCAGGCGTGTCGACGGACGAACGATCTCTCCCGCCAGCCGGACGTTCCCCTCCTCGATCAACCGCTGACCGCGCGCCCTGGAGATCCCGGGGATCGCCTCCGGAAGGTACCGGTCGATGCGTTCCCCCGCCCGGTCGGCCGGAACGGTCAGCCGGTGCGTCCCGCACGGCCCGTTCGCCACGTTACCAGATCTTCGAGGGGATGTGGCCGGTCGGCTGGAACAGGACATCCACCAGGGCCTGGTCGAAAAAATTCGTGTGCTGCGCGATCTCGGGATCGACACGGCTCAGGTAGTAGCCCTGTCCCTCCTCGATCTCCCCCTTCAGGAGATCGAACAGGGTGTCGTTCCGGACCCCCTCCTCGACCTTCTTCGCGTTGTACAGCGCGATGTCCGAGACCACCGCCCGGGCGATCCTCCGGGCCACGTCCGTGTCCTTCACCATTCCCATCGGCTCCTCCTTACCTGCTTTTCAGCGCCACATACAGCTGGACACCCTCCCGGTAGACCAGGGCGAAGGACGCCCGCCCCCGGGGGAGTCGCGACACGGCCTTCCGGTAGTCGTCGAGGCCGCGAACCGTTTCCCGGTTGATGGAGAGAAGGACGTCCCCTTCCCGGACGCCGCCGTCCCACGCCGGGCTGGCGGTCTCGACGAACGTCACTTCGACGCCTCCGCGAATCTCCATCTCCCGCAGCAGGTGCTTTGGTACGGTCCGCACGGCCATCCCGAGAGGATCCACCGGCTCACGGGGGGGCGGGTGCCGCACCGAAGCCTGCTTCTCCGCCTCTTCGATCTTCACCGTCGCCACCACCCGTTTCCCCTCGCGGAGCACCTCGAGCGTCACCGGGGAACCCGGCGCCGTTCCGGCAACCTGCCGCTGGAACTCCTTGACCCCCGACACGCGGGTCTTTCCGAAAGCGATGAGGATGTCCCCCATCCGCACCCCCCCCCGCTCGGCGGGGCTGCCCGGAACGACGCGGTTCACCAGGATCCCCTTTTCGCCCTTCGCTCCGAAGGCGTCCGCGAGCTCCGGGGGGAGAACCTGGATCCCCAGGCCGATCCACCCCCGCCGTACCGCCCCGTGCGCGACCAGGTCCTGCTCCACCGACCGGACGGTGTTGATCGGGATGGCGAAACCGAGCCCCTGGCCCGCGGACACCATCGCCGTGTTGATCCCGACCACTTCTCCCCGCGCGTTGAGGAGCGGGCCCCCCGAGTTCCCCGGGTTGATCGACGCGTCGGTCTGGATGAAATCGTCCCCGCCCTCGAGGTCCGGCTCCGCGCTGCGCCCGGTCGCGCTCACCACCCCGAGGGTCACGGTGCTTTCGAGACCGAACGGGTTCCCAACGGCGATGGCGAACTCCCCGACCCTCAGGCGGGAGGAGTCTCCCAGCGTCGCCACCGGGAGCTTTCCGGACGGCTGGATCCGCAGCACGGCTACGTCCGTCTGGACGTCCGCACCGACCACCTTCGCCCGGTACTCGCTCCGATCCGAAAGCCGGACAACGATCTCGTCCGCATCGCGGATGACGTGCTCGTTGGTGACGATCAGCCCGTCCTCCCCGACGATGACCCCCGACCCGAGGGAATTCTCGCGGAAACCGCCGTTCTCCTCGAGCAGGTCCATGAGATACTCCGGGGGTCTGCCGTCCGGCCGCCTCCCGGATCCCGGCGTTCCGTGCGCGAAGCGGGTGACCGTGCGGATGTTGACCACCGCGGGAACCGAGCGCTCCACGGCGGCGACGAGCGCCTGTTGGACCAAGGCGACGCTGGACGGCGCCGGCGCGCTCCCCGGCCCTCCGCCGTTGCACGCGGCGAAAACAGGGAGGAGGAGAAGGACGGACAAAACGGAAGGCGCACGCAACGGGAGGGCCCGGCTGCGTCGCCTCGGAGGGCGGGGCTCCGTTCGTGGCTCGCCGTGCGGTGAACCCGCACGGCTGCGCTTTACCTCACTGTGCCCCCCGTTCTTCCTACTGCGGGGGTACCCCAGCAGCGCGAAGCTCGTACTGGGGCGCCCCCCCTCCTGCGGCGACTCCGCCGAAGGGAAAGTCCCGGAGGCGCGCCGCTTCCCGGGATCGCTCTTTGGATTCTTTGCCGTATTTATGAATTGCAGCACTTCGTCAGCCTCGCCGACCGTGCATACTCGACATCCTTCTCGATCTGGCGCACCAGTTCCTCCACGCTCTTGAACTTCCGCTCGTCACGTATGCGGTCCCGGAAGCGCACCGTCATATCCTGCCCGTAGAGATCGCCCTCGAAGTCGAGGAGGTGCGCCTCCACCCCGAGGGAGTTCTCCCCGAAGGTCGGGTTGAACCCGACGTTGGCAACCCCTCTCCGCACGACACCCCCCACGGCGGCGTCGATGACGTACACTCCCGGCAACGGGAGGAGCTCCTGTACGAACTCGACGTTCGCCGTCGGAAACCCGAGCTTTCGTCCCCGGGCGGCGCCTGGGATCACCCTGCCGGACA
>Ga0208716_1000954_pt1 | contig 11465 bp, 13 predicted proteins | sample NGESurdeep092012_8_FD_184482 | JGI IMG/M metagenome (GOLD analysis project Ga0208716, IMG submission 184482) | Arctic peat soil microbial communities from Barrow, Alaska - NGEE Surface sample 415-3 deep-092012 (SPAdes) | ecosystem: Environmental > Terrestrial > Soil > Wetlands > Peat ...
ATAGACCGCTCTCCAGAAGCTTTAGCAATAGCCCGTAAAAATGCCGATGCCCTGGGATGTGAAATTAATTTCTTAACGGGAGATTGGTTTTCTCCCTTAGGTGCCCCGGAAGCCCACTTTGATGCCATACTGTCCAACCCTCCGTATATTCCTAGCGCAACTGTAGAATCTTTGGATATAGAAGTGCGGCAGCATGAGCCCCGACTGGCGTTGGATGGAGGCGCAGATGGACTAAGCGCTATCAGGATCCTGGTAGAACAGGGATGGCTATGGCTCAAACCTGGGGGTCTTTGGTTGGTAGAGTTAATGATGAACCAAGCCCCTAGGGTGATCGATTTGCTGGCGGCTAACGGTCATTACCAAGAGATTCAAGCTCATCGAGATCTAGCTGGGATCGAACGATTTGCCTCAGCCAAGCGCATACCGATCGACGAGGGGATCTGATAGGTTTGTGGACTATGGAATTTCCGCCTATACCCGATCCCACTCGCCAAAATACCTTGGAAAAGTTGATTCGGCGTCTAAATCTCCCAACTACAGACCCGATTTGTTGGAATTTATTAGACCAGGCTTTGTTGCATCCTTCTTGGACTAACCGCAGTCAAAAGCCCGACGAAAATAACGACCGTTTAGAGTTTTTAGGCGATTCCGTCGTCCGTCTCCTCGTCTCAGAGTTTCTATTTGAAACCTATGCCGAGCAAAATTCGGGAGAACTTACGGCAGTGCGCGCCGTCCTGGTGAGTGATCAGACCTTTAGCGAACTGGGAGAACAATTCAATTTAGACCAATTTCTGGTGATTGGTTCTTCTGCGGATGAGGGGGGACGCGCTTCCCGTTTAGCCGATTGTTTTGAAGCTGTTTTAGGGGCGCTCTATCTCAGTACCGGTGATTTTTCGCTGATCCGTCCCTGGTTATTGCCTGTAATCGCCAAAATGACGCAGGAGATCCTCAATGATCCCACCCGCGGAAATTACAAAGCCGCTTTGCAGGAATTGACCCAAGCAAAGAACACAGAGCTGCCAGAATATCGACTGGTGGGCCAAACCGATGAGGGAAAACCGATATTTATCTCTGAAGTCTGGTTCTGGGGTAAATGTTGGGGCCGAGGAGAAGGACCGTCTAAAAAGAAGGCAGAACAGGCCGCAGCGAAGGAAGCTTATCTAGTCGTTATGCATAGTGCTTAGACCGATAGCCTTCTCCTCCCATGACCCATCTTATAAAACCCTGTCAACAATAGGGAGTTATATCCATACCACATTCGTCAGCCAGATAAGAAAGAGATCTAAAACGTAAGTCAATCAACTGATCATAAAGAGGGTTCAGTTTACAGAGCGCTGGAATGGATAAAAGGGTATGCCCAAAGAGATCAATCCGACGCTCAAACGGACAACGACTAGGAATAAGTTTGCAGAGCAACCCTGCTGACTTAGGGTCATGAATTTCAATAGATTCCAACCAATGCCGAATTGAAATTAATGGATGAAGATTCAAATTAAACTGAAGGAAGCTTTTCATATCTTTAATTACCTCACAAACAGGAAATTAAGGGGTATTTCAAACTCAAACTTTTTACTACCTACCTTTGATTCCATCATCTCTGGTACATAACCATTTTTCAGTGAGAAATGGTATTAGGATTCAAGAGAAAAAGTATGAAAAAGTTATGTGCCTAAAGCATTTTTATTTGGGTGGAAGCGCGCGGAGAGACGCGATATATCGCGTCTGAACAAGAGGATAATACAATCGAGAATGGCGATGCCTCCCAAAAGCCTTTAAGCTGAAGCAGCCTAGACAATGTCTAGGGGAAAATGCCCGTACGAATATGTCGGCTAGCTTCTAGCTGAGCCTGTAAACTATTCCAGTCCTGTTGCTGAATCTGCTCTTCCAAATGGTCCAGCGCCGCCCTGAATTGCTTGAGACTCTCTAACAGAGCTGTGCGATTATTTTGAGCCATTGCCAAACCGAGATCTGGATTTCCTCCCCCAACGCGGGTTGTATCTTGAAACCCAGAACCAGCAAATTGTTGAACATTGGCCGGATCTACCACACTCAGCAATAACGCAGCAGAAACCATCACCGGCAGATGGCTTACCTGAGCGACCATTTGGTCGTGAACTTCTGGAGAACACACAACCAAGCGACTCCCTAAGTCTGAAACGAGGTGAGTTATTGTATCCAAAGCCTTCGCATGGGTTGAGGCGATAGGAGTCAGAATGTAGGGGCGCTGGTGAAACAAAGAAACCAAAGCCGCTTCAATCCCTTGATGAGCGGTGCCCGCCATCGGATGTCCTCCCACAAATTGAGGCCATTGAGCAGTGGCCATTTCAACAATCGGGCCTTTGACAGACGCTACATCCGTGATCACAGTATGAGGATGAAGCACAGCCTGGAGCTTCTTTAGGGTGGGCAGCACCAAGGGAATTGGAGTGCAGATAAACACCACTTCACAGTCCTTGAGCAAAGCCAGGTCCTGGCTAGCCTTATCCACCACTCCCTTCAGTAAGGCTTGTTCACAGGTGGCTTGCTTTTGGCTGACACCCAAAACTCGATGACCTGAAGATCGAAAATCCAGTCCTAAGGAACCGCCAATCAAGCCCAAGCCCACTAGACCGATGACCGCCATCAGGATACCTCTACTATCTGCTTAAACCAGTTGCTAAATCTACGGGTCATCGCGTCTAAAGAGAACTCTTGTTCCGCTCTGGAGCGGCACTGCGCACGGTCAATCAGCTCGATGTGCCCGAGTGCTTCGACCATCGCCTCAATGTCATCCGCAGGGGTCACAAATCCTGTTATGCCATCCAGTGTAATTTCCTGGGGGCCTCCCCGATCATAGGCGAGTACAGGCACCCCACAGGCCAGGGCTTCCACCGCCACATTCCCAAAAGCCTCTACCCATTTGGGCGTGATCAAAAGGGCTTGACTCTCCCGCAGAATAGCCTGCATTTGGGATGTGGGCAAAAAGCCGTGGAACGTTACTTCAGCCTGAGGATAGGAGGCCAGACATCGCTGATAGTAGGGCTCATCTTGCACATACCCCATGATGTCTAAGGGTTTATGCGCCTTCGCCGCCACCGCCAGGGCATCTTCTAACCCTTTTTCAGGGGTAATACGACCGACCCAAGCCAATCTGGATTGCGGTTTTGGATTGAACTCATACTGGGTAAGGTCCATGCCACAGGGAAGGACCACCAGGTCCTGTGCAAAGGGAAAAGTTTGGGCTTGAGTTTGGGTATGCACGGCCACCGTACCAGGGAAATGAGCGATCACATGAGCCAAACGCCCATCCACCGCATCGCTCAAGGAACCCATGCTGACAATATGAGCAATCGGACGACTAAAAAAGCTTGTCAGATAGAAAGGCAACCAGTCATATCCCCAATTCACAATCAAGTCGTATTCTGACTCAAGAACTCTTACTTTTTGCCAAAGATTGGTCAGCAACGAAGGGTCGGCCAGCACAATCGCTTCTTCCCGCGTTTGGTTTTGCGCTAGTTCCGGCGGCGTTCCAGGAACTTCAATACAAACGAGTCCCCGCGCAGAACAAGCAGGTCCACTTCCGGCTGGAGCAAGCAGCGTAACCTCTTCTCCCCGCTTGACCAAGGCTTGAGCCAGGTTTAACAAATTCAGCTCTACACCGCCACCGATGCCACTACCCAAGGGACCGACTGGAGTGGAAACGAACAGTAAGCGCATTATTTGGTGAAGCTAGAGACTGCCCAGAGGGCCAAAAATATCAACCCTGTCCCCACAGAAGAAGCAAGCTCTCCGGGGAGTGCATAGTAGGCCAAAACAGAAGCGATCAGCCATCCACCAAACACAAAAGCCAAACTACGCCCAAAGCGGTTATTTTTTTTGTATAGAAGGTAAAGTGCTACCAGCAAAGCCAAAGGCATCGTGACACTGAGCGCAGAAAAGCCAACGGTCAAAATCCAGAACCCCGCAAAAATAGCCGTTGGGAGTCCAAGTTCTTGAAGCGTAGGCCGCTCAACCCACTTTTCCCAGGCTTTAGGAACTTTGGTGGGGGGTTTGACGGGCCGGGACGGAATAGCATTTTCCGCGTAACGGATGCCCTCTGGCACTTTGATTTTCCCTTCCTTACGCATCCGGAAGCGCTGCATCAGGATCATATCGTAAGCTTCTTCAATGAGCTGGACCTGGCGCTCGTTGTCGCCATATTGCTCTAAAAGCCTCGATTTAGCATCCTGGATCTCCTCGAAAGGAGTATCTTCGGAAACGCCTAATAATTTGTAAGGATCGGGCTCACTCATAGCAGTATGTGGATGCCAAGGGTCTCTCCAAAATATCCTAGTTATAGCCCTTCCTACAAGGGCAAAAAGGTGAAGACCTTATGATTTGCTTGCGTTGACGCCGTTGACGTTTGCCAGAGGGAGCCCGAAGATAGAGTATCCAAGCTATATGTAGTCTATGGACCTGCCTAAAATTTCGTTGGGTAAAAATACACAGAATTTTTCCCGCAATGGGATTTTGCTGCTGTTAGCCCTTTTATTTCCCTTGCTCGCTCAGATCACACCTCAGCCTTCCTATTTGGTGAATGTGGCGGTGACAGTCGGTATCTATATGGTGCTATCCATGGGCCTCAACATTGTGGTAGGCATGGCTGGGCTTCTCGATTTGGGATACATCGCCTTCTTTGCGATTGGGGCCTACTCAATGGCTATCTTGAGTACCAATTTTGGGTGGTCTTTCTGGATGGTGTTACCGGTAGCAGGGGTCCTGGCAGGCAGCTTCGGAGTTCTTTTAGGAGCACCGACCTTACGCTTGCGGGGGGATTATCTCGCTATTGTCACCTTGGGATTTGGAGAAATTATTCGTATTTCTCTCAATAATTTGGATTGGCTGACCAATGGCCCCCAGGGAATTGCAGGAGTACGGGCTCCTTCCGTGCCTTGGATAGGCAGCAATGGCCTAACCCTGATCGACCTCTATCAACCAGCACAGCTTTACTACTTGGCTTTAGCCCTCGTCTGTACGGTCTGGTGGACCACTTCCCGTATGAAAAATTCCCGGATTGGTCGGGCCTGGTTGGCTATCCGAGAAGATGAGATTGCCGCTCAAGCCATGGGCATTGACACCGTGCGCATGAAACTTTTAGCCTTCGCCAGTGGCGCTACGCTGGCGGGAATTGTGGGTGTGCTCTTTGCGGCCCAGCTCACTTTCGTTTCCCCAGAAAGTTTTACGCTCTTCGAATCCGTCATTGTCCTCTCCATGGTCGTCGTAGGAGGGATGGGCTCTGTGATTGGAGCAGTAGCGGGAGCCTTTATCTTGGTCGTGATCCCAGAAGTGCTACGCGGTTTTTCTGAATATCGGATGTTGCTGTTTGGGGCAGCCATGGTTTTGGTAATGTTGGTGCGTCCCCAAGGCCTTTTCGGAGAAGACCGTCAAACCAAGGCACTCAGCAAAAAAAAGACCTCCTATGCACCCGTTTCTAATGCACCCACAAGAGCAAAAAAATAGCCCGAATCGATCCCCAGGGGACTCCTATGACCAGAGAACAGGCTCGAAAGCCTCATACTGGCAGCGTCAGCAGTTCCAAAAAGTCTTGGGGCACTATGCGCATCCAGGCATGCACTGGTTGGAACTAGGCGCAGGAACCGGCACCGATGCACTCTGGCTCACGAATCGAGGGATAGAGATTACCTGCATGGAACCCCATCCCTGGATGTTTGCCCAACTCCAAGCCAAAACATCGGACGTTGCAGCTATCCATGCGCTCCCCCTCAAAGCAGAACAGTTAGATGACTTGGGGAAGCACGTTTTTGATGGGGCATTTTCTAACTTCGCTGCCTTGAATTGTGTTGAAAACTTAAGCGGAGTTGCGCAAGCACTGGCAGAGCATCTCAAAGCAGGGGCTCCTGTAGTCCTCTGTTTGTTTAACCGACTGTGTGGGTGGGAGCTAGCCCTCGGACTTCTGCAGGGACTTTCCCAGCGCAATCCTGAGCGTTTATGGCGGCGTCAGGTGCATCGGCGTTTGGTCGAGATGCAACCGGGAATAGAAGTATCCACGTTCTACCATCAGCCCCGAGAAATTATGCAGGCATTTGAGCCCTCCTTCAGGCTTGAAGCTCGCGTCGGTATGGGAATTGCTATTCCTCCAGCTGGCTGGATTCTGGCAGACCGAGTCCCCACGTTCTTTCAAGCCCTTAATCATCTGGATATGGCTTTGGGCAAAGGGTTGGGCCTCCGCTCCTTGGGGGACCACCAGATATGGTGTTTTACAAGAAGATAAACACCATCTATCCTAAGTTGCAGCGGATGCATACGGATCATGCTTTCCGTAAAAAAAATCAACCTTATGGCTAGGTCGCCAACTGTAGGAGATTGCTAAGATATGACTCCTGGTCAACCAACACCGAAGTCTAGAAGAATCGTCACTCAACCCCGAGGACGTACCCTGCTGCAAACTCCCATGACAACTCCCCTACGACCCCGAAAGCGCAACCCAAGAGGCAAAATTCTGATCGGCGCTCTATGCTGTGCCGGAGTTCTAGGGCTAGCGATCACCTTTGGCGCGAACTGGTTACCTTCTGGCGGTGTCACAGGAGTTATCGCCAGCAATTCTAACTATGGCCCGCCTTTGCCTAAGGTCTGGCCCTTGCCTTTTAACATGACCCACCTCGTCGAACCGCTCCAGCAAGATCTGATCAACCTTTCCAAACTACCCAAGCTGGAAACAGGTATTTTCTTCGTAGATCTGGATACTGGAGACTATTTGACGGTTCGTGAAGATGAGGCCTTTTCAGCGGCAAGTACGATCAAGTTGCCCGTCTTGATGGCTTTGTTCGACCAAGTAGATAGAGGAAATGTTCGTTTAGATGAGCCCCTTGTCCTCTCAGAAGCTAATAGGGGAGATGGTTCTGGCTATCTTCAATACAAGCCCCTAGGCACCAAGCTAACCGTTTATGAAACCGCAGACTTGATGATTGTTGATAGCGATAACAGTGCCACTAACATGATTATTGAACGCTTAGGTGGCAAAGAAGTTCTAAATGAGCAGTTCCGCGCCTGGAATCTTCGACAGACCCAAATAAGGGAACCCCTGCCTGATTTGACGGGGCAAAATACCATCTCTCCTAGAGATCTTTCTTTACTGATGGGGCGCTTGGAAAAAGGACTTTTGCTTTCTCCCCGTTCTCGAGATCGGGCTCTAGAAATTCTCTATCGCACCAAGACCCGCACCCTATTGCCCTCTGGTCTAGGTCCTGGAAGCCATATTGCTCAAAAAACAGGAGATATTAGAACCTCTCTGGGCAATGCAGGTATCATCGACCTCGCCAATGGTAAACGCTACATCCTCTCAGTTCTTGTGCGACGTCCCCCCAACGACCGTAGAGCCAATCAGCTGATTCGGGATATTTCCCAGCGCGTCTACCTAAATCGCAGGGGTCTGCCGTTCACAGCGAACACACCAAAAGCCGTGGAGAAGAGAACCTAAAGTATATAAATTTATCAAACTTACCCCTTCTGTAACCATTCCGGGTTTCGCTCTAACATTCCGTCCTCTATAGTGTTAAGGAATGTTAAGATGCTGATATGCCCGGAGTAGTTTTAATATGAGTGCTCATTTAGAACCAAAAATTTATAGTGAAGACCCTCGTGAGCGTATGGCTGCTGTAGTTTCTATCCGTTCTCTGTCCTCCGATGAAGCTACTCCTCTCCTCCTTGAAGCCACCAGAGATCCCCTACCGATGGTGCGGATCTTCGCAACGATTGGATTAGGCAAGAAGAAAGGGGAAGGGGCCTATGAGCGCTTAATCGACTTATTGAATAACGACCCTGAAGTTTCTGTTCGGGCTGAGGCTGCGGGGGCTCTTGGCGATCTGGGTGACCAACGGGCTACAGAGTATTTGGTACGGGCCTACCACGAAGATGTGGATTGGATCGTCCGTTACAGCGTGATTGTTTCCCTCGGCCTCCTCCAAGATATTCGAGGTTATGACGTAATCCGGGATGGTCTCAGAGCGAAGGAAAATCTTTTGCAAGAGGCTGCAGTTGGGGCCCTGGGCAATCTAGGCGATGAGAAAGCCCAAGAAGTACTGTTTTCTCTCCTGCCTGACGCCGAAGGGGAAATGCGCTACAAAATTGCCAGGGCTTTAGGACATTTGCTGAACGATCCCAAAACTGGAGACATGCCCAAATGTCGCTCTGCTCTAGAATTCTTGAAAAAAGATGCCGATGAAAAGGTAGCGCAAATTGCAGCCTATCATCTCCTTGAATGTGACAATAGATTCAAAGCAGAAGCGTAAGGCCCCCAGAATCTCTCCTCAAGGATTCTCGCCATTAAGCCTTCCCCAAAAATGTGACCCTCATTTGAAACATTGAACCAGGCCGTGATAGTTCTTCACTGCTCAAGTCTGTTTTTATTCCACTTGAGTAAGCAATGCTCAGTAGCTCTGCTGCCAGTATTTATATGCAGCGTAGGCCATGGTGACTACCCCCGTCACAATAGAAGACTCATCAACCTCAAATTGGGGATGGTGAAGGGGATAGTTTGGTTTATCTTTGTGCCCCACTCCCAGGCGGAACATGGAACCGGGGGCATGTTCTAAGTACAGAGAAAAATCTTCTGCCCCTAGCGATGGTTCTGTCAAAATTTGGACCCGTTCCTTACCCCAGGCTTCCTGGGCCGCTGTTTCTAAAAGTTGACTCAGGGCTAAGTTGTTCTGGACAGAAGGAACGCCACGCCCATAGTTCACTTCGTAGCGAGCCCCGTAGGAATCGCAAATATTGGCCACGATCTTTTCAATCCATACAGGTAGCTTATCGCGGGTCTCTGGATGTAAGGTGCGGACGGTGCCCAGGAGCTGCACATGGTCGGCAATGACATTAGGCGCTCGTCCCCCCTGAATTTGGCCAATACTCAAAACCACGGGTCGCAAGGGATTTTGGGTGCGGCTAATCGCTTGCTGAAGGGTGGTAATCACTTGCGAGGCGATCCAAATGGCATCAATCGCTTCATGGGGGCGAGCGCCGTGTCCGGATTCCCCGAGAATGGTAATTTCTAAATCATCCGCAGCAGCGGTCAGCGCGCCATAACGAATGCCGACAGAACCTGCTGGAATCGAGGGAAATACATGCAAAGATAGGATGGCTGTAACTTTATCCATCACCCCGTCTTGGATCATCCAAGCAGCCCCTTCAGCCAATTCTTCAGCCGGTTGGAATAGAAAACGCACATTCCCCGGTAGTTCTTCGGCCACTTGGGCAAGCACCAGAGCAGTCCCTAATCCCACAGCAGTATGCACATCATGACCACAAGCGTGCATAATCTTTGAATGCTGAGAGGCATAATCCAACCCCGTACGCTCTTGAATGGGGAGGGCATCCATGTCGGTTCGAATGGCTAATAATCGGCTATCTGCATTCTGTCCTCGCAATTCCCCCACAACGCCAACTTTGCCTACCCCTTCTTGTACCGAAAGACCATGAGCAGAGAGGACTCCAGCCACATAGGCTGCGGTTTGATATTCTTGACCACTTAGTTCTGGATGGCTATGGAGATGGCGACGTATATCAATCAAGAGGGGGGCTAGCTTGTGGGCTAGGTGCTTAATATTGCTCAGCATCGATGCATCAATTTATTAACTTGTAATCCTCATGATACGGGGAGTTGCCGATATTCTCAGTGGCGGATACTCGGCCTACTCTTGAAAGCCTGAGCTTCGCTATGATTCTGACTAGTGCAATTTAAGGAAGGACCGCTCATCATAGAAGTGTGCTCTAAATCTCTAGCGCAGGAAACACCTCCAGACTGATGACCTGAAATGAATAAAATCAGCCATAAGTATCAAGTGAGGCCGCTCCTGCCCAATGCATACTCAAGGAGGCTTGAACACGAAACATGATTATGAACACGATCACCAGGTACATGACATGCTGCATAGAGCTTGCGTTAATGCCTACGCTGACCATGCCCGTGCCCTGGAATCATTAGGAGTGACGGTAGAGGATCTTGACCGAGTCGTCGGGAAACATTACGGCCACCACATTACTCACATTACAACGCAGGAACAAGCAAATCAGATTGCTTTGAGCTTTGTCATCCAGGGGGTGGAACAAGATCCATCGCTGTTTGAAGTAGCCACCGCTCACTAGCTTGGGCTCAAAGGGGTAGGAGCTTTTAGTAACCTCTGGATGCCTTGAGCATGTGATAGGTAATCAGTAGCTGTGAGATAGCCAGGGGGTGGCTTTGCAGTATTTCGCCCGTGGTACCCACTAGCTTGCCGATATCAAACGTCATGCAGGTGGCTGCATCATAAGGCCCCTCTCCACACAGTACTTCTTGCAAATCTCTGACTTGCTCATCGGTTGTGTGACCGTCGACTTCCAATACATCCACAGGCTTGCCCATGTCGCGGTCAAGCTCCATACGCACAGCCGATTTGTTATGAGCGCCGCTACGGGTGATTACTTCCAAAAAGTCCGGATGGGGAATCGTGGGTCGCAACACGAGACGCACATTCAACTGTGAGTCTTCCTGTACTTGTTTTGAGGGATAGAAACTGACAACTAGGTCAGCCCCGCCGCGTTGAGGACGAATATATTGCTCGGAATCGGGTTCACGTTTTCTCATCTCTGCCAAGACCTCTTCTTCGGTATAGCCTCTTTTTGCAGTATCCCGTTTGATTTTCCAGCGCGTACGCAAAGGCTCAGGCGGAGCGAGGTAAACTTTTACGTCATAGCAATCCCGCATTCCCCGAGTAGTGAAACCCAACAAGCCTTCAACAATCACATAGCGCTTGGGTTCAATATATTCAGGCGGGTCAAAAGCGCCTGTCGTGTGGTTATAAATCGGTTTCAGGATAGGCTGCCCTGTTCGCAGCAGTGCCAAATGCTGCTGAATGATGTCCAGATAGTTGCAATCGGGGTGAAGGGCAGTAATCCCTTTCTCAGCACGCTGGCGACGGTCATACCGGTGATAATCATCCGTGCAGATGATAGTGACATTCTCTGGACCCAGGATTTGAGCAATACCCCTGGTCAGCGTTGTCTTTCCCGCAGCACTATCGCCTACTATGCCAAGCAAAATCGGATGACCGGACATCACATCCCCTGCATTTGAGAACGCTTTGATTTTAAGGGGTGATGGTACACATGGATAGAGTTGCTACACAGAGCGTGACTTCTCCCGACGCTGATGCCACGCATACAGTTGAAATTTCGACTGGGCTTAATAAAAAGAAATCAGAAGACTCTGCTTCCAGTTGTTCATTTTGCATAGTAGAGCCCTGCACTCATCCATGATTGGAAAATTCGGGATGGCTAATGCTGTAACTCAACCACTCAACCCCACAGAATGGAGAGATCGAAAACAAAACCTGGCAAGACATTCTCCCCGTCAAGCTGCCTATGCTTTACCCATAAGTCTTGAAACCATTTGTTAGAGTGGATTTCAGCCGATTTTTTTAAGGAGTCATTCTCATTTGAGCTGTCTTGTTGAGAAA
>Ga0208716_1000956_pt1 | contig 11431 bp, 13 predicted proteins | sample NGESurdeep092012_8_FD_184482 | JGI IMG/M metagenome (GOLD analysis project Ga0208716, IMG submission 184482) | Arctic peat soil microbial communities from Barrow, Alaska - NGEE Surface sample 415-3 deep-092012 (SPAdes) | ecosystem: Environmental > Terrestrial > Soil > Wetlands > Peat ...
ATTTGCGAGCCTTAACCCCTTATCTGTGTTTCGACAGTTGGGATCACTTACTCACCTTTATGCTCCAGGGGCTAGAGTTAGACATCCCGCCTAACACTAAGTTGAAATTCCATAATGAGTAGAGTTCTCATGCAGGGATCCTGTTTTGAGCAATTCAACTGGCTGGAACCCTCATGCCATCGTTCAGCGATTCAGTCATAAAACTCTCTGCCAGCTATGATTTGAGTACAAATGTCTCATAATGAGAATTGCTGTGCTGGCAGTTGGGAGAGTGGAGATTATCCTTTGCTCTTGTATTATTAAAAAGCCATTGCCGCCGCCCAGCGTATCCGTGACCGGGCTGCTGCACTGAAAAGCGGTGCCTTCGGCTGGCAAGAGGGGAAAACCTCTCGTGATCAAGGCCGTCCATAAGTAAAGTTGAACGAATGGAAACCGAACGAACCCTGGGTGAACATCGCGTGAAAGCACCTCTACTCATGGCTGAGCGCAGAGATGAACTTGGGCGCGGGCGGCTGATCGCGGCGTCACGAACAGACGAGCGTGTGACTGCTCGGGTGCCCGTTGTCTTTACCCGATTACGAAACAAGGAGTAGCGTATGTTCAGGGTGACGGATTATCCGCTGCTTGTTTTCGCCCTCTCGTTCATTGTGCTGTTGATCTCAGAGTGGATCGCCTGGTTTTTTTTCAGCAAGAAGCGCGTCCTAGACGAGGACGTACGTGACGACCTCAGCATACTCCGGGCCGCTACGCTGACACTGCTCTCGCTCCTGATCGGATTCACCTTTTCGATGGCCGTAAGCCGGTACGATCAACGCAGGAACTACGAGGAGGAAGAGGCCAACGCGATCGGGACGGAATACGTCCGGGCTGACCTGCTGCCTGTGGCCGATGCGGCGAAGCTACGTCCGCTGCTGAGGAACTACCTCGATCAGCGTATTCTGTTTTATATGGCCCGTGACGAGCAAGAGCTTCGGCAGATTAACACCCGTACGACTCAGCTGCAGAACGAGTTGTGGTCTGCCGTCCAGGGGCCCGCTGCAGCGCAGCCAACCCCCATTATCGCGCTGGCCGTTTCGGGCATGAACGATGTGCTGAACACACAGGGTTTTGCCCAGGCTGCCTGGTGGAACCGAATTCCGCCTGCGGCATGGGCCCTGATGGTAGTACTCGCCATCTGCTGTAACTTGTTGGTCGGCTATGGTGCGCGCAGTAGTTCAACGGGATCCAACTTGTTTGTGATTCTACCGCTCGTTGTCTCTATCGCGTTCATGCTCATAGCGGACATCGACTCTCCACGCAACGGCTTTATTCGCGCGAATCCACAAAATCTGATCAGCCTGGCTGAATCCCTGCGTCCACGCTGAGAGGAAAACCGGCATAGTTCAAAAGGGTAGCACTCTTGGGAAAGCCTAAAAGGCTAGAATCCCTGCTAGCTATGGCAAAAAGACCTTAGCCCCTTAGGCAAAAGTGTTCCCCCAGCCTGGTGCCTTGAACTATACCAAGTTCAGCGAGCGAAGCACATTGACATGAATGCAAATATCCCAGAAATTATCTCGAATATCGGCTTTCTGCAAGTTGGTACCTATTGCCTAAATGAAACATCATCAAGGAGCTTACGCCGAGCTGTTTCTACCAGTGGCGCTAATAGGAGTTGGCTGCGCAAGATCTGACGGACATACTCATTGAGTCCGAGCATTTTAGGTATGTCTTTAGCTAGATGCCATTCACCATTCTGAAGCACGGTGTTTAGCTGTCGTGCCCTCAGGTTCATGATTGTCATAGGAGTGAGGAAGTCAGGGAGCAAGGCTCCTGGCTTTTCAGTGTTAGGCAAAGACATTTCTACTGGCCTCCATTGCGCTCAATCAGGCGACGGACCTCGGTTTGAATACCCGTTAAACCATTGGCAAGATCCCCGACGATAACATGCAGCTCTTGGAGCATCTGTCCGTTTACGACTTGTTGTTGGGTCACTGCGGCTACATTCATCTCAATTTGAGCCATCCGCTCGTCATGGATCGCGTCGTTCTCCGCGAGGCGATCTAAAAGCGCATTAGTTCGCGAGGCGAACTGGTCAAGCATCTCTGGGGTCCATCGCTCTGTCATTCGCTGGTCCTCCTCTTCTACTTTTTGAGTATACTAGTCCGGAACAGCAGGGGCATGCCACTCCGAATCTTTCCGGTAACCATAAACCAGAATATTCGTGTCTACCGCAATCATCCCCCGCGTCCCTCATCTCAATTGTCGTTTTTATATGGGTACCCATATTTGACGAGCCACCATTCTCGGTGTGCCGTCACGGTAGCATATTTGGACTTCGCCAATTTCGCTGGATTACCATGCGCAGAATGAGCGTTTGAAGCTCTCCAAACATTGCCAATTTCACAAGATTTTGCAAAGGTTAGAGCATTTTCTTGCAATTTCACACTAGTTCTTGGAATAAGAGTGATTGGTGCACGGCAATACGATCTACGATGGTATTCTCCCGACCCTGCCCATTTATTTTCAATGAAGTGTCTCTCCTATGAAACCCAAAATGCGGACATCCCCTTATATCTCTGTCTGGCTTGCTATCCCTATATTTTTAACCGGAGCAATCATTCCGATTCAAGACAGCGCGATCGCACAGATTACCAAACCAGATGATTCTATATCGCCACAACTTAGTAAGTCCCAAGACGTCATTCAGCAGTTTTTTACTGCACTCGTTGAAGGGAAATACGAAAACGCCAGACAATATTACAGTCCGAGTGTGAAAGAATACATATCTGCTGAAGACCTAGGGCAGAGATGGCAAAAGATAACATCTCTTGTCGGCAATTTTGTTAAATTTAAGCAGATTCAACCTGTTAAAGTATTCGATACGTATACCGTACTAGTGACTGCCAATTTTGAGCGCTCGACTCCCGATTTTGTAATCACTCTAGATCGCAATCAACAGATCACTGCTTTTGACTTTCTTTGGCTTGGCAACATACAGACCAATGCAGAGGAGTTTGTGGACGCAGTCAGTACTGGAAAGTACGCACTTGCCAGATCGTACTTAGCTCCCAAGCTGAAAGAGACGTTGTTGCCTGAAATGATCCAACAAAGATGGCAAAAGATACTGGCAAGCTTGGGATCTTTTAAGCGACGCTCCAGTTCTAAAGTGGTGAATAGTTCCAGTTCTGAGGTTGTACTGGTGAATCTTGAGTTTGAAAAATACACAGGCAACTTCACAATTGTCTTTAATCCATTAGGCCAAATTGTTGGTGTGGAATTTCCACAAAAGCAACCTTAGATCGAACGAGCATAGAATCATGTTAGCGTGTCCCACCCGGCAAAAGCACGATTCGAGCAGATGATTTTGGATGAGGAAGATGTTGCATGATGGCTGAATTGCAAACGCTAATCAATGAACAACTAAAGGTTTCTCCAGTTCAAATTGCCGAGTTTTGCCAGCGCTGGAAAATCACTCTATGCAAGCGAACAACCGTGATGCTGGGTCACTTTGAGATATGGTGCAAGCCATGCACCGGATTCAGGAATTTACCGCAAATTTCGAAGGGTACATCCAGAAATCGATTGGCGTAGAATCATCGGTTTACGCAATATTCTGATTCACCGCTACGATGAAATTGGGCAGGTCACGATCTGGACTATCATCACCTCAGAACTAACTCCTCTGCTTATTCAGCTAGAGCCTCTATTACCGCCTTTACCAGATGAGCAGTAAGCGTTAAGGAAGCGTAAATAATTATTGTGCTGTTGTTAAATATGTGTGAACCGCAATTGGGGCTGACGATTATCAAGACTAGGGCCCCAACATCTAACGCGGTATCAATTACTTTCATTGTTGGGCCATAATCGGGTTCTGCCAACCGCCAGCGGGTGAGACTTGCGGCTCAACTTGGCTGGGGCCCCAGGTGCCTGGCTCGTATTCATAGATCGGTGTGCCTGCCTGCAACACTGGATCGACAATGCGCCACGCCTCTTCCACATAATCCTGTCGGGCAAACAGGGTGCGGTCTCCCACCATGGCATCGCCCAGCACCCGTTCGTAGGCATCCATCTCATCGGCACAGGGCTGGCGGCTGGCGATCATCTCAATGGACTGACCGACCCTCTCATCTCCGGGTGCCAACGCATTTGCGCCCACGGCGATCGTAATCTCAGGGCTAATCCGAAACCGCAAATAGTTTGGAGTCTGATTAATGTCTGGATACAGGTTTAGAGATTGACGTAATCTAACAATAATTTCGGTGCAAGTGACAGGTAGGTTCTTGCCAGCCCGGATATAGAAGGGAACACCATGCCAGCGTGAGGAATTAATCGCCAAGCGCATAGCTGCAAAGGTTTCTACTTGCGATTCGGATGCTACTCCCTTTTCTGCGCGATAACCACGAAACTGTCCTCGTACCAAACTCTGCTCGTCTAGGGGGGGAATTGCTTTTAAGACCTTGACCTTTTCATCCCGAATAGATTCACTGTCGATGCGGACTGGAGACTCCATTACCAGATTCGATAATACTTGAAACAGATGATTCTGCATCACATCTCGAATCGCCCCTGTTTCTTCATAAAAGCCACCGCGTCCTTGAACTCCGAAGTTTTCCGCCATCGTAATCTGCACACTTTCGACATAGTGTCGATTCCAAAACGGTTCCAGGAAAGAGTTGGCAAAGCGGAAGAACAGCATGTTGTTCACCGGGCGCTTGCCCAGGTAATGGTCGATGCGGAAGATCGCTGATTCGTCAAAATTGCTCAACAGGATCCGGTTGAGTTCCTGGGCCGAAGCTAGGTCGCGGCCAAAGGGTTTCTCCACAATCACCCGCGCCCCTTGAGCACAACCGGAATCTCGGAGATGTCCAATCACCGTTTCAAAGACCGTGGGCGGAATTGCCAGGTAATGGGCAGGATGTTTAGCTTGATTTAGGGCTTTATAAAGGTTCTCAAATGTTGTGGGATCAGTGTAATCTACCCTGACATATTGCAGTAGGCTACAGAGTTTGTCAAAGGCTGCTACATCAAGCTCGCTGTGCTGTTCCAGGCTGGTACGGGCGCGATCGCAGAGTTGTTGATTCGTCCAGTCGGAGCGACCGACACCAATTACAGGTACGTTGAGATTGCCCCGTTTCACCATCGCCTGTAGCGCCGGAAAAATTTTTTTGAAGGCTAGATCGCCTGTGGCCCCGAAAAAGACCAGAGTATCGGATTGGGCATTGCTCATCGTTATCTCCTTTCGTCACAATTTAGTTTTCAGGGGTGGGATGTTTGCGATCGCCCGCTTCTTCGCAAAGCGAAACCCTCCCAGGAAGGCATTGGCGTTGTCACCCGCTCGGCAACCCGTCGGTAGCTGCTCCAGTTTTTTGGCGTTGCCGCCGCCAATCACCACATCATCGAGTTGGAGGGCAGAGATAAAGCGAGTTACCGTCGCTTCGACATGCCTCAGCCATTTCTTTTTACCCAGCCGAGCTAACCCGCCTTTACCCAGGTAGTCGCTAAAGGTTCTCTTCTTGTAGGAAAGATTACCCAGTTCCATGGGCACCACAACGCCTTGGACGACCATGGCGGAGCCAAGCCCCGTGCCCAGGCCCAGGAAGAGCATGGTGCCGTCTCTATAACTTCCCAGCGCTTGCATAGCCGCATCGTTGATTAGCTTAACGGGGCAGCCAAAGGCGGCTTCAAAGTCAAACCCAATCCAACCGGGAGCGAGGTTATTCGGTTCTTTGGCGATGCGACCCTTGAGAACCAACCCTGGATAGCCGATCGAGATCACGTCATACTTCCTAATCCCGAGTGAGTTCCTTGACTCCAGCGACCATTTTTTCGGGGGTCATGGTTAGACCAGAGGGAAATCTCCGAGATTCCTTCTGTCCGGTGGCTAGAAATTTGACGTTGGTTCCACCGATATCAATGGCTAATATATTCATCTGTAATACCTCCGAATGACGGGCTGGGATAGGCTGGCCGCTACGATCTATTATCTGTTGGGGCCCCTCCATACCTGGCCTGATCGCGAATTTTGGGGCTGCCCCCCCCTTGGCATGGCCAGCCCATTCTCAAGATCAGCAAGGTTTGACGCACCCAAAGCCATCGGTCAATACAAGGTACCGGCCACGGTTTCTTCCCGTAGGAAGACCGATTGAGACATCATGCCACCAGAGAGGGTTCGAGCTTTGAAACCGTTTTGCAGGAGAAGGCGCGTCGCGTAGTAGGCCCGCTGACCGGAGCGGCAAATGACGAAGATCTCGCGATCGCGGGGGAGTTCGTCGAGGCGCGCCCGCAGTTGATCCAGTGGAATATTGAGCGCTCCTGGCACGCTTTCCACCGCCAGTTCCTCCGGATGTCGCACGTCCAGCAGGAATCCAGACTCGCCAGAATTCCAGTGCACCAGCGGCATATCGCCCCGCAGCACCCCGGCAGCCACCATCGCCGCAAAGTTGACGGGAGACTTGGCCCCACCAAACTGGGGGGCGTAGGTCAGCTCGGTTTCTTCCAGGTCGTAGATCGTCGCGCCCATCTGAATGGCCATGGCGAAGGCATCAATCCGCTTATCCACGCCGTCCAGGCCGAGGGCTTGGGCCCCCAAGACCTTTCCATCCGACTTGCGGAAAATCAGTTTGATGACCAGCATTTTGGCTCCCGGATAATATCCTGCGTGGGAGTTCGGGTAGATGTAGACCTTTTCGTAGTCCTGATCGCCCAGCCGCTTCAGGGTCTTTTCGCTGACGCCCGTCCAGGCGCAGGCCCCCCCAAACAAGCCAATAACGGCGGTGCCCTGGGTGCCCCGGTAGCGAGAATTGCGCCCGCAAATTACATCCGCCACAATCCGGCCCTGGCGGTTGGCTGGCCCAGCCAGGGCGACCAGAGTCCATTCACCAGTGTTAAAGTCTTTGACCTCGACCGCGTCACCCACAGCGAAAATATCCGGCTGGCTGGTGTGCATCTGATCGTCTACGCGAATCCCGCCCAGTTTGCCAATTTCAAGACCCGCCGTCTGCGCCAGTTCAATTTCGGGACGCACCCCAATCCCCAGCACCACAATATCTGCCGGGAACACTTGGCCTGACTGGGTTAGGGCCTCTAGGGTGCCATTTTCTGCCTGCCGGAAGCCCGCCGACCCGTCATTCAGTACCAGATGGATGCCTTTTTGTTTAATAAAGCGCTCGACGTAGCGCGCCATTTCCACATCTATGGGGCCCAAAATCTGATTACCCCGCTGGATTAGCGTTACATCCAGCCCTAGGTGAACCAGGTTTTCCGCCATTTCGAGGCCGATGAAGCCACCGCCGATCACCACCGCCCGCTTCTTCACCACCGTCTGGAAGCCAGAGTAAGATTCCATGCCCGATAGGGTATTGCTGGCTGCCAGCCATGCGCGAATCTGCCGGACGTCGGGCACGGTGCTCACCGAAAAGATCCCCGGCAGATCGATCCCCGGCAGCTTTGGACGGATGGGCGCTGCCCCAGGCGACAGCACGAGCTTGTCGTAGGACTCGGGGACCACCTCGCCGGTCAGCACATTTCGCAGGTCTACGGTTTTCTGGTCTGGAGAAATCTTGATGGCCTCGCAGCAGGTGCGCACATCGATCGCAAACTGACCTCGAAAGGTTTGTTCATTGGCAACGAACAGGCTCGACTCTTGTTCAATCACGCCGCCGACATAATACGGTAGCCCGCAGTTCGCGTAGGACACGTAGGGGCCACGCTCTACCATGATGATTTCCGCAGTTTCATCCAACCTGCGCAGGCGCGCTGCACAGGACGCACCGCCCGCCACTCCGCCAACAATGATGACCTTCATTTTTGCAGTCCTTCCTTATGTAGGGACTTGAGACTTTAAACCATAATTTATTGTTTATAGAAATTGCCATCAACGACTATCCAGAAAACGCAACTAGCCTGATAATCTTTGTAAACTTCCAGCCCGATGACATCTTTAACTCATCGCATCCAGTTTGAACCAGCCATTTTCCATCTGCGATCGCACGACATCGACAAAATTAACGACGTGCTTCGTAGCGGTCATTGGCAACCACACCTGGTTCAACTGGAGCCAGGTTTGCTGGATTCTCAATACCTGATTGCCCACCTGGGAGGGATCCAATTTGGCAGAATCACCGTCAATCTAGCGATGCTGCATCGGAGTGAGTCGCCCAAACACACCATCTCCTTTGGCCTCCCTCTCAACGCACAGACTGACTACACCTGGTGTGGTCACCCCATCTCTCCACAGCAGATCATGGTGCATCACGCCAACCGGGAAGTAAATTTGTCGGGCAAAGGACCCAAAGATTTTGCGGTGATCACGCTGGACGTGGATGATTTTCTCAGCGCCGGGATGCCAGAGGATCGGGCACTTTTTGAGCTGGTACTCTCGGAGAAAACCTATTCTCTTTCTGTCAATCGGATTACATGCCTGAGACTGAGTCATTATCTCAAGGAGCTATTTGCGCTGGTTCAGAACCAACCGAACAAAGCCACTCATCCGGTCATGCAGAAGATTATTCGGAACGATTTTTTGCCACTGCTCTTGGAATGTTTGGGCACTAGCCAATCCGTTCCAGAATCAGGTCTTTCGGATCGGTATCAGCTCGTCAAACAGGCTGAAGCCTACCTACTGACCCATCTGGATCGGCCTCTGACGCTGCAAGACCTTTGCGCAGCTGTTGGCTCTAAGTGCCGCACCCTGCAAACCGCCTTTCTAGAAATATTTGGCATCAGTCCGATGGCTTATCTTAAAACCCAGCGCCTGCATGGGGCGCGGTGTCAATTGAAGGCGGCACATCCACAGTCAATCACAGTCATAGGCATTGCGACCCACTGGGGCTTCTGGCACATGGGCTACTTTTCTCGCGATTACAAACGGATGTTTGGCGAATCACCCTCCCAGACCCTCAGACGGGTCTGAATCCTATTCTAGGGATTGACGTGCTTTCCTTTTGCACTCTGTCAGATAGGGAATTCCCACAAATGCACTAATCAAGACATAAACGATGCTGGTGTCCAGGATGTCTGCATACAGTTGTAAGGATTTCCAGGTCGGCAGCCGCTAGCGTCAGAGTGTTTAAAATCGGATGTTTGCCCGAAGTGCGGCAATAAAGGCATTCTCCCTGACATTGCGGGGAGGAGCAATATATTGAAGGTCCCCAGTGATGTAGAACCAGGGGGTTAGGGCGTAGCTGTAATACACCTCGACTCCTTGTTCATCGCCAAAGCTCGCCCCCGGACTGAGATCGTTGAAGGAACCTTCCAGGGCATTGCTTAAGTTGTAGTAGAAGTACCCCAGCCCAAAACTATCCAGTTCCCGTCCTGGAAACAGTCCTGTGCCCCCAAGACCTCCATAGATCGAGTTCTGGACGTAATTGGGATTGCCATCCGAAAGGGAGCCCTTCAGAAATAAGCCCCATCCCTGTTTGGGGTTACTCGGATTCTGATGGAACAGGTGGGAGAACTGGAACCCAATGCTGGAAGTGCCCGACAATGTCGAAGGTACCAGGCCACTGGGGGGAGCCACAAAGACGGTATTCCAAAATCGGTGGATACCCCCTCCCCCAAAAAATGGATCGTCTACCAGATCCAGGATATTGATTTTGCCAATCAACAGAGAAGCCCGATCGCCAAATTTCTGGGACAGATAGAGGGAGGTCGCCACCAGAGTATCCCGGCTGTCGGTCGGAAACGCCATGCCCGCATTGGTCGGGAAAAAGCTTCCCCCTAGAGACCCAGGAAGAGCGCCAAAGCGATATTCCAGATGGGTGGTCAAACCGCCGCCTTTCCAGAGTCCCAGCTTCTCTGTATCCAATTTCACAAAGCCATCCAGGCGACCGCCGTATTCAAAGGGTTGAGGCCCGGTGCCGGACACTAACCCGATACTGTTGGCGAAACATTCCTTAACACCCTGAAAGCCTTGAAGCTTCGTCATCCACTTATCGAACCTGATTGAGTTTTGTAAATTAGGCACCGCTAGAATCGGGCTTCCAGACATGAAGAAATAATTCGCCAACAGTATCTAACCCCTGGTAAAACTGGGTGAATTCTAAGTCGATCGTCACCCCAGCTTTTTCCCATCGGGGGCGAACGCCCCCCCAATCGCCCGTTAAACGCGTTCGCTCCCCCAAGCTCTGAGCAGAAGTGGTCTGTGAACCACCCGTTACCTCAGGCGTTGGCGCTTGGGATGGGTTTGCGGTAGCAGGCGATTCCGAGGCCGGATTCATCGCAGGAGATGATGCGGTGGGTTGGTCCGGTGCTGCAACGACTAAATCACTGACATTCGTTGATATAGCCACCTGCTGATACTCAGCCAGGGTGGGAATCTCAACAATGGGCTGAGATAGCGAGGGGTGTTGGTTGGGGGCTATTTTTGCAAATTCTACCTGAACCGGAAAACCAGAGGGGTCAAGGATCGCGGGGTCAGAGCCTATAGTGAATTCTAAATTGGCAATACTAGGAATGCTGGGAGGTGTTGGGGGCAAACCGGTTTGGACGAATTCAGGTGTGACTGTGGTTGATGGGTTGATCGGTTCTGCCTTTGCCGGAACTTGATTAAAGATGAGTCCAGAGCTCGCAATCGCAATAGTGAATGACCAAAAACTGCACTTGAGATCGCTGAATAATATTACTTTTTCCTCCAGTTTCATCATGATTTGGGTGCAGCTCCATGGAGCAAAAAGTTGGACTACCTGACAAGGGTTATATGGCGGGACCGGAAGACCTCATCGGGAGAGAGCATTAAGGTTCTCGGACAAGGTCTTTAACTTGGTTTCCGAGTCGTATAAAATCCTTGCCATTAAGCGTGAGCAACCCATCGACCTGAGCCTTCAGCGCAGTTTTGGCGATAAGTGTATCGTATATCCCTCCCCCGGTGATGCCTAGTTGTACCATCCATTTCACGGTCTCTAAGTAATTCTGGGTGGATAGGGTGATGACTTCTATAAGGAGTGAGGTTGCGTTGGATGAGCGTTAGGGCATCAGCAGGCTTTGCACGAAAGTTCGGAGGCAACCGGGTGAGGACAGAGTAGGTTTCAGCAAGGGTATGGGCAGAAAGAATAGCAGAGAGTTCACCCCGCAGAGCACGACGCAACCAAGGAGCGGCTCACGTGTGTTCTGGATGGGTTTGAGTCAGAGCTGCAACAATGCAGGAAGTGTCGAATAAGATGCGTTCAGCCTGCACTGGCAAGGAAACCGCTGAATATTTTGTCCATGCGTTCTTGGCGGTCATCGTCTATGGCTTTCTGCCAGACAGAAGCCTCTTGGAGATGTGTAGCTGAGAGAACAAGAAGCCCATCTTCTTCAACCACAGTCGGGAAATTATTAGACTTGATGTCAGGATTTTACATGGTGACTTTGTTTTGGATCTAAACGACATTCCACAGCCCTTGGAGCTGGTATTTTTTATTCCTTTTGAGATTCCTGAATTGGTTACTGTATAAGCCTTTGAAGGTTATACTGC
>Ga0208716_1000957_pt1 | contig 11414 bp, 4 predicted proteins | sample NGESurdeep092012_8_FD_184482 | JGI IMG/M metagenome (GOLD analysis project Ga0208716, IMG submission 184482) | Arctic peat soil microbial communities from Barrow, Alaska - NGEE Surface sample 415-3 deep-092012 (SPAdes) | ecosystem: Environmental > Terrestrial > Soil > Wetlands > Peat ...
AGACGATGATCTTCCGCTCCTTCGACGACGCCGCCGCTTTCATCCGCGATCACGGGATCGCGATGGTGGATCTCAAGTTCTGCGACCTGTGGGGTCGCTGGCACCACGTGACGCTCCCCTCCCACCGCTTCACCCCCTCGCAGATCGAGCGGGGCGTCGGCTTCGACGGCTCGAGCGTCGGCTTCAAGACGGTGAGCGCCGGGGACATGGTACTCCAGCCGGACCTGGAAGCGGGCTTCGTGGACCCGTTCTACGAGGTGCCGACCCTCTCGTTCATCGCGCAGACCTTCGAGGCCGACACCCGCCTCCCCTTCCCCTACGACCCGCGGAACATCGCGCGCCGCGCGGAGGCGTTCCTCCAGAGCACCGGCGTGGCCGATCGCAGCGCCTGGGGCCCGGAGTTCGAGTTCTACCTCTTCGACGGCGTGGCCTTCGAGAACGCGCAGAACACCGCGAGCTACCGGGTCGAGTCGGCGGAAGGGGCGTGGCACAGCCGCGAGCTGGGGAGCGGCTACACGATCCCCGCGCACGGCGGCTACCACGCGATCCCGCCGCACGACCACCTGCACAACGCGCGCACCCGCATCGCCATGCTCCTCGACGACATGGGCGTCGAGGTCAAGTACCACCACCACGAGGTGGGCGGCCCCGGCCAGTGCGAGATCGAGATCCCGCTCCTCCCCCTCGCGCAGGCCACCGACGCCATCATGCTGGTGAAGTACGTGGTGCGGATGACCGCGATCCAGCTGGGGATGACGGCGACCTTCCTCCCCAAGCCGCTGCATGGCGAGGCGGGCTCGGGGATGCACTTCCACCAGTGTCTCTGGCAGGGGGCGACGAACGTCTTCCACGACCCCAAGGGCTACGGGTGCCTGAGCGAGACGGGGCGGCAGGCCATCGCGGGGATGCTCGCGCACGGCGGCGCCGTGATGGCGTGGACCAACGCCTCCACGAACTCGTACCGCCGCCTCGTGCCGGGGTTCGAGGCGCCGGTCAGCGCCATCTACTCCATCGGCAACCGGAGTGCCGCGATCCGCATCCCCAAGTACGCGAACCGGCCGGAGAGCACCCGCTTCGAGTTCCGGCCCCCCGACGCGACGGGGAATCCCTACCTCGCCGTGGCGGCGCAGCTCCTCGCGGCCCTCGACGGCATCCGGAAGAAGATGGACCCGACGGCGCTGGGCTTCGGGCCGGTGGACGAGGACATCTTCGCGTGGGGGCCGGAGAAGCGCGCCACGATCCGTGCGCTGCCGACCTCCCTCGGCCAGGCAGTGGACGCGCTCGAGGCGGACCACGCCTTCCTGCTCGAAGGCGGCGTGTTCAGCGCCGACCTCATCGAGCGGTGGATCGCGCGGAAGCGGCGGGAGGAGCGGGACGTCCTCAACCGGCCGCACCCGTACGAAGTGGAGTTGTACTACGACCTCTAGCGGGGAGGCGCCGCGCGAGGTCCGCATCGCCCTGCCCGACTGGGTGGGGGACGCCGTGGACTGGGAGCGGCCCTACGCCACCGACGAGGAGAAGATGCGCCTCACGGTGCGGCTCTCGCGGGAGAACGTGGAGCGGGGGACCGGCGGCCCCTTCGGCGCCGCGATCCTCGAGGCGGCGACGGGCCGTCTCGTCGCGGTGGGGATGAACAGCGTGGTGCGGCTCTCCAACGCGGTGCTACACGGGGAGATCGTCGCGGTGATGCTGGCCCAGCAGCGGCTGGGCACTTTCTCTCTCGCCGCGCCCGGGCTCCCCGCGCACGAGCTGGTCACCTCGTGCGATCCGTGCGCGATGTGCCTCGGCGCCATCCTCTGGAGCGGCGTGAAGCGGGTGGTGTGCGGCGCGTCGCGCGAGGACGCCACCGCGCTGCGGTTCGACGAAGGGCCGGTCTTCCCGGCGTCGTACGCGTACCTGCGCGAGCGCGGCATCGCATTCGTGCAGGGGGTGTGCCGCGACGAGGCGCGCGCGGTGATGGAGCTGTACCGCCGGCGCTCCGGCGTCATCTACAACCCGTAGGCGGCGTCCGCCGCGCGCCGCCGCCGCGGCGTGCCCTGTTCCCCGTTCGCCCAAGGACCTTGATGCCCCCGAAGCACCCGAAGGCCGCCACCCCCGCGACTGCGCGCGCGGACCTCCCCGACCTCGGGGCGGTCCTCGACGCGGCGGCCGACGCCGTGGTGGTCTTCGAGCCGGGGGGGCGCATCCGGTTCGCCAACGCGGCGGCCTGCCGGGCGCACGGCTATGCGCGGGAGGAGATCCTCGCGCTCCGCATCGACGACCTCGGCGCTCCCGCCGTCGGGCCCGCGCTGCGCGAGCGGCTGGCGAGACTGGAGCCCGGGAGCGCCGTGCGCCTCGACCTGGTCAACCGGCGCAAGGACGGCACGACCTTCCCCGCCGAGGTGCAGGTCAGCGCGATCGAGTTGGGCGGCGAGCGTCTCATCGTCGGCTCGGCCCGGGACGTCAGCGACCGGACGCGCCTCGAGGACCAGCTGCGTTCATCCGAGGCCCGCCTCCGCGGCGTGCTCGACAACGTCCCGGACCTGATCCTCGAGCTCGACCGCGCCGGGTCGGTCCGGTACGTGAACCGGCTGCGCCGGGGCTACGAGTCCGAAGACATCACCGGGATGGCGGTCCAGGACCTGGTGGTGCCGGAGGAGCGCGAGGCCGTCACGGCCGCCTTGGCCAAGGCGTGGGAGACGGGCCGCCCCGTGGACCTCGAGACCCGCGCACCCGCGCCAGACGGCAGCGTCACGTGGTGGTGGGCGCGCATCGCCCCGGTGGTCCACGAGGGGCGCACCGAGCGGCTGCTGATCGCCACGCGCGAGGTCACCAAGCGGAAGCTCGCCGAGCAGACGGTGCAGACGGCGGAGACGCGCCTGCGGGACCTCCTCGATCATCTCGACCTGCTCGCCGTGATCGTGCGGGCCGACGGCCGGGTCGCGTACTGCAACGACTACTTCCTCGCGCGCACCGGCTGGCGCCGCGAGGAGGTCGTCGAGGCCCCCTGGCTCGAGCGCTGCGTCCCCGCCGATTCGCGCCCCATCGTCGCGCCGGTCCTGGCGCGCGCGGTCCGGACGGGCTCGGTCCCCGCGCACTTCGAGCACGCGCTGGTGACCCGCGACGGCGCGCGGCGGCTGGTGGCGTGGAGCCACACGGTCCTGCGCACCGCACAGGGGGAGTTCGCGGCGCTCGCCTGCCTCGGCGAGGACGTCACCGACCGCCGCACGGCGGAGGACGCCCTGCGCGCCAGCGAAGCGAAGTTCCACGCGCTGTTCGCGGCGAGCCTCGACGGCATCGCGCTCTACGACGCGGAGACGGCCCGCGTCCTCGACGCGAACCGCGCGTTCGAGCGCCTCTACGGCTACGACGCCGGCGAGCTCGCGGCGCTGACGGCGATGGACCTGAGCGACGAGCCCGAGGCGACGCGCGCCGTCTTCACGGGCCTCGTCGCGCCGGGCCAGCAGGCGACGGTCCGCCGACGCAGCCGCCGCAAGGACGGCTCGGTCTTCCTCGCCGACATCTCGGACGGCGTCTTCCTCCTCGGGGGCCGCCGCGTCGTGTGGGCGATCATCCGCGACGTGACCGAGCGGGCGCGGGCGGAGGAGGAGCTGCGCGCGGCCCGCGACGGGCTGGAGGGCACGCTCCGGGCGCTCCCCGACCTGCTGCTGGTGATGGACCGCGACCGGCGGATCACCGACTTCCACGCGCCGCACCAGGAGCTCCTCTACGCGCGGCCCGAGCGGTTCACGGGGCGGCACGTCACGGAGGTCCTGCCGGCCGACGCCACCGGGGTCATCACCCGCGCCATCGATGACGCGGAGCGCCGCGGGACACACTACGGCAGCGTGTACGCCCTCGACCTCCCGGGGGGCCGCCGGTGGTTCGAGCTGTCGGTGTCGCGGCGCGGCGAGGCGGGGGCCGAGGACCGGAGCTTCGTGGCGCTGGCCCGCGACGTCACCCTGCAGCACGTGGCCGAGGACGCCCTGCGGGCCAGCGAGGCGATGAACCGCCTGCTCGTGGAGGGCGCGGGCGCCGGCATCGGGTTCTTCGACCCCTCCGGCACCATCCTGCACGTGAATGCCATCGGCGCGGCGCTGGCCGGCGGCGCGCCGGCCGAGTTCATCGGGCGGTCGGTGTACGGGATGCAGGCCGCGTTCGACGCCGCCGTCTTCGCCCGCCGCCTCGAGGAAGTGGTGCAGAGCGGCGCGCCCCGGGAGTTCGAGGACCAGGTGCGGCTCTCCGGCTCGCGACGCTGGTTCCTCTCCAAGTGGCAGCCGCTCCGGGACCGGGACGACCGCCTCACGGGCGTGCAGGTGATCGCCCTCGATATCACGGCCCGCCGGCAGGCCGAACAGCAGGAGCGGGGGCTGGCCGAGAAGCTCCAGCAGACGCAGAAGCTCGAGAGCCTCGGCGTGCTCGCGGGCGGCATCGCGCACGACTTCAACAATCTCCTCAGCGGGATCCTCGGCAACGCCGACCTCGCGCTCCTCGAGCTCGCCCCCGGCGCGGCCGCCCGGCACCCGCTGGAGCAGGTCCTCGCGGGGGCGCGGCGCGCCGCCGACCTCACCAGGCAGATGCTCGCCTACTCGGGGCGTGGGCGCTTCGTCGTCGAGACCGTCGAGCTCCCGCTGCTGGTCCGGGAGATGGGCTCGCTCCTCGAGGTCTCGATCTCGAAGAAGAACGTGCTGCGCTACGAGTTCGCGCCGGACGTGCCCGCGGTGGACGCCGACGTCTCGCAGGTCCGCCAGGTGGTGATGAACCTGATCCTCAACGCGGCCGAGGCGATCGGGGACATGAGCGGCGTCATCGCGGTGCGCATCGGCGCGGCGGACTGCGACGCGAAGGAGCTGGGGGCGTACGTGCTCGGCGAGACCCTCCCGGCGGGCGCGTACGTCTACGTGGAGGTGGCGGACACCGGGGCGGGGATGACGGCGGAAGTGCGGAGCCGGATCTTCGAGCCGTTCTTCTCCACCAAGTTCGCCGGACGGGGCCTCGGCCTCGCCGCGGTGCTGGGGATCGTGCGCGGGCACCGGGGCGCGCTGCGCATCGAGTCGCAGCCGGGGCGCGGGACGACGTTCCGCGTCCTCCTTCCCGCGTCCCCCCACAGCGCGCGGGCGGACGCGCGCCGCATCTCGGACCCGCACGTATGGCGGGGGACGGGCGCGCTGCTGGTGGTGGACGACGAGGAGACCGTGCTCGCCACGAGCCGGCGGATGCTGCAGCGGATGGGGTTCGAGGTCCTGGCCGCGGGGGGCGGGCGGCGCGCCCTCCAGCTCCTCGAGGAGCACGGGGGCCAGGTCCGCGCGGTGCTGCTCGACCTCACGATGCCCGACATGGACGGGGAGCAGACCTGCACCGAGCTCCGGCGCCACTGGCCCGACGTGCCGGTGATCGTCTCCAGCGGCTACACCGAGCACGAGGTCCTGCCCCGCTTCGCCGCCCACACGCGCATCACGTTCGTGCAGAAGCCCTACGGGTACGACACCCTCGCGGAGGCCGTGCGGGCCGTGCTGGAGGAGCCGGCCGGCCCCGCCTGATCCCGCGCGGCGTCACGTCCGCCGTGCGTCGAGGACCTCCCGCACCTTCCGCAGCAGATCCGCGACCGTCCAGGGCTTCGCGAGGAACGGCAGGCCGCCCTCCCGCAAGCGCTGCTCGTCCGCCGTCCGGGCCGCGTAGCCACTCGTGAAGAGGACCGGCGCCGTCTGCCCCCGCTCCCGCATGGCCCGCTCGAGCTGGGGCCCACCCATCCGCGGCATCACCATGTCCGTCAGCACGAGCGCAATCCCCGCCCCCTCGGCCTTGAGCAGGTCGAGTGCCTCGAGCCCGTCGGCGGCGGTGAGCACCCGGTAGCCGTGCTTCTCGAGCGCCCGGCGGGCGAACGCCCGGAGCGCCTCTTCGTCCTCGACGATCAGCAGCGTCTCCGTGCCGCGGGGCAGGGCCCCCGGCGCCGCCGTCGCCTCGTCTGGGGAGGCGGTGGCCCGCGGCGCCGGGAAGTGCACGCGGACGGTGGTCCCCGCGCCGTCCACGCTGTCCACGGTGACGAAGCCGCCGTGGTCCTGCACCAACCCGAAGACCACCGACATCCCGAGCCCCGTCCCCGCGCCTGCCTCCTTCGTCGTGAAGAAGGGCTCGAAGAGGCGCTGCCGCACGTCCTCCGTCATCCCCGAGCCGGAGTCGCCGACCGACAGCACCACCCACGCCCCCGGCGTGCCGGCGCCGAGGAGCTCGCAGTCGTCGGCGTCGAGCGTCACGGCGTCCACGCCGATGACGATCGAGCCGCTCCCGCTGATGGCGTCGCGCGCGTTGGTGACGAGGTTCATCAGGATCTGGTCGATCGCGCCCGGATCGCCGCGGATGGACGGCCCGGGCGACGCGGCGCGCACCCCGAGCTCGATGTCCTCGCGGACCAGCCGGCGCACCAGCCGGGCGAACTCCGCCGCCGCGTCGCCGAGCGCCAGGGTGCGCGTGGCGAGGCGCTGGCGCCGGCTCACCGCGAGCAGCTTCTGCGTCAGGTCCGCCCCGCGGCGCGCCGCCTTCTGGATGTTCTCCACGTCCTGCAGCACCAGCGCCTCGGGCGCGAGCTCCGCCAGCACCAGCTCCGCGCTCCCGATGATGGCGGTGAGCAGATTGTTGAAGTCGTGGGCCACGCCCCCCGCGAGCCGCCCCAGCTCCTCCATCTTCTGCACCTGCCGGAGCTGCCCCTCGAGCGCCGTCTCCCGGGTCACGTCGCGCGCCACGGCCACGAGGCTCACCACCGCCCCGTCCGGGTCGCGGACCGGCGAGATGGTGGTCTGCTGCTCGTAGAGCGTCCCGTCCTTGCGGCGGTTCGTCATCCGGCCCTGCCACACGCCGCCCGCGAGGACCGTCGCCCACAGCCCCTGGTAGAAGTCCTCGTCCTGGCGCCCGCTCTTGAGGACCCGCGGCGTGCGGCCGGCCACGTCCGCGCGCACGTACCCCGTGATCCGCTCGAACGCCGGGTTGACGTACTGGATCGCGCCCCGCACGTCGGTGATGACGACGATCTCCGTCGCCTGCTCGATCGCCGCGACGAGCAGCGAGCGCTCCGCCTCGCTGCGGACCCGCTCCTCCTCCCGCTCGAGCCCCTCCAGCGCGTAGGAGAGGTCGGCCGCCACCTCGTCGAGGAGCTTGAGCTCCTGCGCGTCGAAGAACTGCGGGTCCCCCGCCTGCAGGCTGAACACCGCCACCACCCGCCCGTGCATGCTGAGCGGCAGCGCGGCGTTGGCGCGGAACCCGCGGGCCAGCGCCACGTCGCGCCACGGCGCCATCGCCGGGTCGGTGGCGATGTCGTCGCTCGTCACCGTGCGCGCCTCCCGCACGGCGCGCCCGGTCGGACCCCGCCCCAGCGGCTCGTCGAGCGCGCTGACCTTGAGGTCCTCCAGGTACCCCTGCGCGGCGCCCGCCCACGCCACCGGCCGGATCACGTCGCCCTCCACCAGCCCGATCCACGCCAGGCGGAACGTCCCCACCTCGACGGCCACGCGGCAGGCCTCGCGCAGGAGCGCGTCCCGCGTGCGCGTCCGCACGATGGCCTCGTTGATCTGGCTCAGGACCGCGTACAGCCGGTTGAGGTCCGCGATGCGCCGCTCGTGCCGCCGCCGCTCGCTGATGTCCCGGATGATCCCCTGCAGGTACTGCTGGCCCTCGATCACGATGAGCCGGGCGCTCGCCTCGACGGGGAAGGGCGACCCGTCCTTGCGGCGGTGCGTGATCTCGTAGACGGCCCCGCCCTGCTCCGCCACCTCGCGCATCGTCCAGTCCACGTCGGCCGTCGCGCCGGGGCCGCGGAGATCGGCGATGGTCAGCCGCAGCATCTCCTCGCGGGTGTAGCCGTAGACCTCGAGCGCCCGCTCGTTGGCGTCCACGATCCGCCCGCTCCGGTCGGAGAGGAAGATCATGTCGTTGGCGTAGCGCGTGAGGGACTCGTAGTGCTCCGCCAGCGCGCGCCGCTCCACCGCCCCCTCGTACAGCTGCTGGTAGTGGCGCAGCGTCCGATGCCGCCACAGCGCCCACACCACGGCGGCCGCGCCGACCAGGAGCGCCAGCAGGAACAGCACCGCCGACAGCGTCCGCGCGCGCAGCGGCTCGCGCACCTCGGCGGCGTCCACCTTCGCGACCAGCGCCCACCGCGCGCCCGGCACCTGCCGGAGCGCCGCGAGCACCGGCGTGCCCCGGTAGTCGCGCGCCTCGACCAGCCCCTCCCGCCCCCTCACGGCCAGCGAGGCCGCCAGCGTGGTGTCCGCCACGGGCCGGCGCAGACGGAGCGCGATCCCCGCCCGGTGCCGGACGTCGTTCAGGTAGAGGACCTCGTCCCCGTCGCGCCGCACCAACAGGACCTCCGCCGTCCGGCTCGGCGTCGGCCAGGTATGGAGCAGCGGGTAGAGGAACTGCACCGGATCGATCTGCAGCACCACCGCCCCGAAGGCCCTCCGGGCCGGGGCCTCGGGATCGTGGAGCGGCGCGACGAGATCGAGGCGGATCGGGCCGTCGGCGTCGGCGCGGTGCAGGCTGCCGAAGGTGGTCTCGCCGCTCCGCAGGGCTTCCGCCACCGTCGCGCGCGTGACCGCGTCCGCCGGGTGGCCGACCGTGCCGACCTCCACGAGCACCCGCCCCGACGCGTCCACGATGGCGGCGTGGGCGTACCCGCGGCCCGTCAGCGTCCGCAGCCACTCGCGCAGCCGGTCGGCGTTGACCGTCCGCCGGGCGCCCTCGACGAACACCCGGAGGCCGCGGACGGCGTCCGGGCTCTGGCGGATCACATTCGCGTCCGCCGCCCGCTCCCGGCGCCACTGCTCGATCTGCTGGAGCTTGAGGTCCGCGACCGCGGAGACGGACTCCCCGGCGTCGCGCCAGACCGCCGCCGCCTGGCGCTGGTACCACAGGACGCCCGCGCCGCCGACGCCGGCGATGCAGGCGAAGAACACCGCGACCAACGGCCAGGCCCGTCCCGCCGGCGTGAACGGCGCCGGCGCGGCCGGCGGTACGGAGAGGGGCGGCTGGGCCACCGGCTACGCCGCCCGCTCCCGGTGCGCGTCCCAGTACACGGCGAGGCCGAGGAGGAGGAAGGTCCCGAGGCCGAGCCAGTTGCCCCACTCCCCCAGCCACGCGCCGATGCCGAGCGTGGCGACACGCGTGAGGTCCGGCACGAGGACGATGTGCGCCGACTCCTCGAGGAACTTGAGGAGCGCCGCCAGCACCCCCACCAGCGCCCCGCCGGCGATGAATCCCGACGCGATCAGCGTCCCCTTCTCGTGCCGCGCCTTCGCCAGCGCCGCGTCGGGCGAGGAGCGCTGCAGCAGCCACGCGATCGCGGCGCCCAGGACCAGCGGCGAGTTCAGTTCCATGGGGAGGTACATCCCCAGCGCGAAGGCGAGGCCCGAGACGCCGCACAGCTCGCTCGCCACCGCGAACACCGCCCCGATCCCGTACAGGAACCACGGCGCGCCACCGGTGCCCATCACCCCGCGCAGCACCGCCGCCATCGCGTTGGGCTGCGGGGCGGGGAGCGGGTGCAGGTGCAGCGGGCCGGGGGCGAACCCGTACACCTTCGCCATCAGGAGGATGACCGCGGTCGTGGCGGCGGACGCGACCACCGAGCCGAGGATATTCGCGATCTCGATCCGCCGCGGCGTCGCACCGAGCCAGTAGCCGATCTTGTACTGCGTCACCAGCGAGCCGCTCATCGAGAGCGCCGTGCACACCACGCCCCCGATGAGGAGCACCTGCAGCATCCCCCCCGGGCCCGAGAGGCCGAGCGCCGAGAGGACCACGGCCGTCACGATGAGCGTGGTCAGCGTCATCCCCGAGATCGGCGTGATGGAGATCATCGCGATCGCCCACGCCGAGACCGCGGCGAAGAGGAAGGCGATGACCAGCGTCATGAGCGTCGCGAGCGCCGCGAGGGTCGTGGCACGCGGGTCGCCCGCGAGCACGGAGAGGCGGAAGTAGAGGAAGACCAGCAGCCCCGTCCCGAGGATCCCGAACAGCACCCCCGACATCGGGAGCGCGCGGTCGGTGCGCACCGCCTCGGCGGACGCGCCCTGGCCTTTCGCCAGCCGCGCCACCTCGCCGAACGCCTGCTTCGACGCCTGGAGGATGACCGGCGACATCTTGAGGATCGAGAGGATCCCCGCGGCGAAGATGCCGCCGATGCCGATGGGCCGGACGTACTCGAAGAAGATGTCCTCCGGCGGCATCTGGGCGAGCGGCACCGCGCCGGCCGCGATCGCCCCCGGCACCCATTGCCCGAGGTACGCGAAGAGGGGGACGAGCACGAAGAAGGAGATCATCGAGCCGGCGAAGATGATCGCGGCGTAGTCGAGCCCCATGATGTAGCCGAGGCCGAGCACGGCGGCCGACGTGTTCATCGTGAAGACGGCCTTCACCTTCGTCGTGAAGCCGTCGAGCAGCCCGATGGACCCGGTGGAGAAGTTCTCCGCCCAGCCGCGCATCGAGGGGCCGATGAAGTCGAACAGCGCCGCGACCACCGCCGAGTAGGAGAGCACGACCGCGCTGTGCCCGCCGCGGCTCCCCGCCACCAGGATCTCCGTCGTCGCGCGCGCCTCCGGGTAGGGGAGCTTCCCGTGCAGGTCCCGCACGAAGTAGCGCCGGAAGGGGGCGAGGAAGAAGACGCCCAGCACCGCGCCGAGGAGGGGGACGAGGAAGATCTGCCAGAAGGAGGAGCGGCTCTCGAGCCCGAGAATGTACACCGCCGGCATCGTGAAGACCGAGCCGCCGGCCACGATCCCCGACGTGGCGCCGATGGCCAGGATGTTCACGTTCTCAAGGAGGGTCGAGGCGCGGCGGTGCAGCACCTTCACCATCATCACCGAGAACCCGACGGCGAGGATGGAGATCGGGATCGCCGACTCGATCCCCTGCCCCAGCTTGAGGGCGATGTACGTCGCGGCGGCGGAGAAGATCAGCGACCAGAACACCCCCTGCACGATCGAGCGGAGGGTGACCTCGAGGGTCGCCGACGCCGCCGGCACCACGGGCGCGTACGTCTCGCCGGGCGCCAACTCGCGGAACGCGTTCTCGGGGAGGCGGACGTCGTCAGTCGGCACCGTACGTCTCCATCACGGACGCGATGACGCGGCGCGAGAGGGCGTGGTAGCCCGGCTCCGCCGCGGCGAAGATCTCCCGCGCCAGCGCGCGGGTCCGCGCGTGCCGGCCCAGCGCGCCGTACAGCGGGCGCAGGTACTTCATCCGGCCGACGCGGGAGAGGACCTCGCGCACCCGGCCGAACACCGGCTCGTAGTCCGACCCCGCGGCGATGACCAGCCACTCGACCAGGAGCTCGTGATTGCCGCGGCCGCTCAGCGCGAGGTTCGCGTCGAGCCAGGCGCAGGCGTTCGCGCCCAGCTCGCGGGGGAGGTGCTGGAGGTAGACCAGCATCTCCGGCGGCGTCCACG
>Ga0208716_1000958_pt1 | contig 11410 bp, 10 predicted proteins | sample NGESurdeep092012_8_FD_184482 | JGI IMG/M metagenome (GOLD analysis project Ga0208716, IMG submission 184482) | Arctic peat soil microbial communities from Barrow, Alaska - NGEE Surface sample 415-3 deep-092012 (SPAdes) | ecosystem: Environmental > Terrestrial > Soil > Wetlands > Peat ...
TGGGAGGCCGAGTGCCAGGAGGGCTCCCGCCAGGGTAGTCGCGGTGATCAGCGTCACCAGGGAAATCAGTCCGGCAATGCGTCCGGCGCGGACCGGATTGGTATCGCACAGCTCCGCCAGGTAGCGGGTGGCCGAAATGCCGAGGCCGGCCGATGCGATGTTGGAAAGCGAAACGGCTGTGGTCTGAACGGCTCCCAGGGCACCGAAGACATCCTGCCCCAGCAACCGGGCGGCGAGAATGGTGGTTAGCAGAGCGCCAGCCTGAGCCGAGGACGCAGAGAGCAGCGTCCACGCGAAACCGCGCGCGATGCTCCGGGCAAACCGCACGTGTACGGTGTACCACCCGTCTCTGTGGGTATCCCGATCCGCGATGATAGCTGTTGCAAGCATGGTCGCCGCCCAGTGATCCGGCTATCCGCTAGGTTCCGCTTTCGGCTTCCACGTTGTAGTGTTTGTAGTACTTGGAGTTGTAGTGATAGTAGTAGTAGTTATCGCTGCTATCCGCGCGGACTTCGTTCAGGACGATCCCGACCACGTTGGCCCGCAGGCGTTTGAGGGTGGCAATCGCGCTGCCGAGCGCCTTGCGATGCGTGCGCCCGGCTACGGCCACCATCAACACACCGTCGACCGCGACAGCCATCTGCAATGGCTCGGGGAAGCCGAGGAGCGGCGGCGTGTCGAGGATCACGAGGTCGTATTCCGTGCAGGCATCCTCCAGGAGCACCGACAGTTGCGGCCCAACGAGATCGGCCGCTCGCCGGGAGGGCGGACCCACGGGCAGAATATCCAGGCTGGGAAATTCCGAAGACTTTGCCAGTGCACTCCGCCAGGGCAGCCCGGCAGTGAGTACGTTAGAGAGCCCGACGACACTGGGCACGTCAAAACGGCGGTGAATACTGGGGCGCCGCAGGTCGCCGTCAATCAACAACGTGCGCCGGCCCTGTTGTGCGTGGGCTATCGCCAAATGAGCGGCGGTGGTTGACTTGCCTTCCGACGGCGCGGAACTGGTGATCATGAGCGAGCGGATTCTACGGTCGAAATCCGTCAGCAAAATGGAATTGCGCAAAGTGCGGATGGCTTCGTCGAAGCTGTTCAGCCCGCCGCCTTGTTTTCGTCCGGAAGGAACCAGCGCGGTGCCGGGCTCAGCCGTCGCAATGGCTCTGCCGCGCCACTCTTTGACCGCCGGAAGAGTTCCGATGACTTCCGTGGAGAGGGTGCGCGCGATATGTTCCGGGTCGCGCACCGTGTTGTTCAGAATGTCCGTGACTACGGCGATTCCGACGGCAAGCAGGGTGGAGAAGAGAAAGGCCAGCAGAACATTTAGCGGGATGTTCGGGAAAACCGCCTTGGCCGCGGGCCGGGCCAGATCGGCGATACGGATCGCGCTATTCTGGAAGCCCGAGTTGATGCTCGCTTCGCGGATTTTGCGTACCAGTTCCTCATAGAGCGTCTTGTCCGCTTCCGCCTCGCGTTTCAGCGCCTGGTACTCAAAGGAACGGGCGTTCAAGCTGTCGAATTCGGCCTTGGTTTCGGCCACGGCCTTGCGCAACATCAGTTCCCGGTTGAGAGCCTCGCGAAACTCCACGTCGACCCGCTGGCCGATGTTCTCCTTGGAGCGTTGGATTTGCCGCTGTAATTCCGCCAGTTGGGCAGAGCCTTTTTGGTACTCCGGATGGTTGGGGCCGAAGTGGGATTTGACTTCGGCGAATTTCTGCTGCTCTTCGTCCAATCGTTCCGACAGCCGTTTGAGCGCTTCTCCCTGGGTGGAAACCTGGGCTGCTTCGAGTGAGCCGCCGCTGACGGATTTGAACGCCGTCTCCTTGCGAACGCGATCCCCCTGGGCGTTGGTGTATTCGGTATTCAATTGCAGCAGGCGCGCCGAAAGGATACTGGTTTTCTGCTCCGGGTTGATGACGTTGAGTTCCCGTTCAAACTGGGCCAGCGCGCTGCTGGAGCGTTCCATCTTGGCCTTCAGTTCCTCCAACTGCTTTTCCATAAAAGCCGAGAGGCTGGCGGAGGACTTGAAGCGGATATTGTAGGTGTGCTCCAAATAGGAGTGGGCGGTGGCGTTGGCTACCTCCGCCGCGAGGCGCGGATCCGGCGACCGGTAGCTGATCAAGAGCAGGTAGGTGTTGGGCGGGCGCGTGACCTTCAGGTTTCTGAGCAACACCGGAGCGTCATCCGCGCTGGGGGATTTCGGGTTCTGTGCGTCCTGCGCTTCCCGGTCCGGGTTGAGTTTGAGCTGTTGCGCCACGGGCCGCAGGACCGAATCCGACTGAATGAGCTTGGCCTGCGTGGCCAGGAACTGATCCGAATCGTTGGTCAAGGAGCGGGTCGACTCCTGACCGATGATGCCGCTCGGCATCTGGCGATCGATATCGATAGTGACCGTGGACTCGAACACCGGAGTGAGCCGCATGGAAATCACCGCCGTCGCCGCCACCGCGCAGGCGACGAACAGAAGGATCTTCCACCAGTTCCGGCGGAAAATCCACAAGTAGTGTGAGAGCGGCACGGCTACCGCCGCCGATTCCGTCTCGGGCATCATGGCAGACGCTCGGTAGACCTCGTAGGGGACCGGAAGATTCCTCTGGGGCGCGCCTTCGACGGGCGCTGGCAGGGTGGTTAGGAAATTGTTGTCAGCCATGGGGTTTTACCGGGAACCGTATACCAGGGCAGTTGCCCCTGCCGTGCCGCCGAAGAGCAGCAGCTTTTCGAGGATCGCCAGTCCCAACCGGCCGTTGCGATTGTCGGGAATGTACAGGACGTCGTTGGCCAGCAGGGGGGCGTCCGGAGCTTTACGTAGCATGATCTTGTTGATCTCGATCGGTATCTCGTTTTTGCTCCCGGAAGCTTCGCGGCGGTAGATATACGCCAGCTTGCCGGCGAAGGGGGTGAGGCCTTCGGCCCGGGCGAGCATCCTGAGAACGCTGGTTTCGGCGCCGTCCTCCACCGGAAATGCGCCGGGTCTTTTGACATTGCCCACGACAAATACCTTGCCGGCTTCGGGAACGCGTACTTCCTCGCCGCCAGAGAGACGCAGGTTGGCCTCCGGATCCGTGCCCTCGATCAGCGCCTTGACGGAGACGCGCTGCATGAGCGAAGTGGGCTGGCCGCCGGGACCGGTCTGCGTCTTGCTGACCAGGATCTCCGAACCCGCAACGGGTGTCAGCCCGCCGGCGCGCGTGATCGCTTCCAGCAGCGTCACCGGAGCACTGGCCTGGAAGGTGAGCGGCTCTTTCACCGCACCCGCGACACTGATCGGCCGGCTGCTGTATTCGGCGACGGTGATCGTCACCATCGGGTCGACAATGAGACCCTCCTCCTCCAGCGCCTGGGCGACCATGACTTCAAGATCGTTGGGCATCATGCCTTCGCCCTTGATGCGCTGCTTGAGCATGGGCAGGCGGAGCATGCCGTCGGCGCCCACACGCACGCTGCGGGACAGTTCCGGCGACCCATACACTTGAACCATAATCAGGTCGCGCGGGCCGATTTTTTGGGCCGGAAGATTAGCGGCAGCTTCCGGGTTGGGAGTTGCACGTCCCTGGGGTTGCACCATGGGTGCGCACAGCGTGAGAAGAAGGATGAGTTTCATGGTTGTTGTTTTCAAAAGTCGATCAGTATGCATGGTTCGAATCCACCTGCGTTCCGGCACTCTCCATGAGCCGGATTATGTGCTGGACCGAGTACTGCACGCTGGCCAGCTTGCGCTCGAGCAGGGCGATGCGTTCATCGGATTGCCCGGTGCTCTTCAGCAAGGCCAGCAGCCCGGAACGGGTGAAGTCCGAGAGACTGCGCCCTCCCCGCTCCAGGCAGGTGCTGCGCAAAAGCTTGTACTCTTCCTGCGTCACTCGAAACACGACAACGCGATTTCTAGTCATGAGAGCCGATGTACGTTCCGCCATTTCGCCTGCCAGCCCAAGGGATTTACCCTACCAGGCCCTATTTTCCGAACCGGGATTGTTTTTGCCGGAAGCGCCGGAACGCGTTCAAAGCAGTGCGATGTATACATTCCGTTGACAGCCTGGCAACTTAGCCTCACAAGTACTATCGGCGCGCTTGGGATTTCCGATAGACCCAGATCTGCCGGAATAGAAAAAAATGTCGATCCCTATTCAAGCCAGGTGGGACAGAGCATCGCCTTTCGTGGTCATGCCTCACTGAAGCCCGGCTGTTTGACAGACGACAAAAAGCGATCGTCTGTCCCACCCGGCTATCGTATGATGGGCGCAGTGGCCAGACAGCAGCTCTTTCTTATCGACACGTTCGGGTTTATCTTTCGCGCTTACCACGCGCGCGCGCGGTCGGGCGCTCCGCCGATGCGGACCAGCACCGGGTTCTCCACCGAAGCGGTCTACATCTTCAACAACATGCTGCGCAAGTTGTCGAAGCAGTACGGCCCGGCTTACGTGGCCGCGGTTTTCGAGAGCAGCGAGCCCACCCACCGCGTGCGGGAGTTTCCCGAGTACAAGGCCAACCGCGCCGAAACGCCGCCCGACCTGCTCGACCAGATTCCCTTCGTGCGGCGCATCCTGGAGGCCATGCGGATTCCGATTCTGGAATACCCGGGGTTCGAAGCCGACGATGTGATCGGGACCCTGGCGCGGCGCGCCGAGGCGCTCGGCATGGACGTGGTGATCGTGTCCAGCGATAAGGACATGCTGCAACTGGTGAACGATCACGTCAGCATGCTCAATCCCGCCAAGGACGATGAGTGGTACGACGCCGAAAAGGTGAAGACTTTCCTGGGCGTGCGGCCGGACCAGGTGGCGGATCTTTTGGCGCTGAAGGGCGATGCGGTGGACAACATTCCGGGCGCGCCGGGAATCGGCGACAAGGGGGCGAAGGACCTGATCGAGCGCTTCGGGTCGCTCGACGCCGCGCTAGAGCGCGCGGCCGAAGTGGAGAAGAAGACCTACCGCGAGAGCCTGCAAAACAACGTCGAGCGCATCCGGATGAGCCAGCGCCTGGCGACCATTTCGACCGATGTGCCGGTGGAGTTTTCCGCGGAGTCGGTCAAGGCGCAGGCCCCCGACCCGGCGCTGCTGAAGGCCATCTATAAAGAGATGGAATTCCACAGCCTGCTGAAGGAGCTTGGCCCCAGCGAAGATACGCGCGAGCGGCAATACGGTCTAATCGCGAGCGGCGACGAATTGCGCGCCTGGCTGAAAGAGGCGCGGGGTGCGCCGGTGGCGGTGGCGATTTCGAAATCGGCGGAAGGCGAGTTCGCGCTGGACACCGTCGGTCTGGCCTGGCGCGCCGGCGAGGCGCGTGCCGTGCATGCCGAGCATTTCGCGGCGCTTTCGCCCTGGCTGGAGGACGCGCTCGCGGTGAAGATTGCCTGCGACGCGAAGGCGGCCCTGCTGGCACTGGCGCGGCTGGGCATCGAAGCGCGCGGCTTCGATCACGACGTGATGCTGTACGCCTTCCTGCTGGATGCCGACCCCTCGGGGTGCGCCTTGGAAGAGCAGGCGCGGCGGCGCATGGATTTGCGGCTCGGCCCGGCGCCGGAGCAGCATGCCGACATCACGCTGGAGCTCTTTCACCAGCTTTCGCCGGCGGTGGATGGGCGGGGACTGCGCAAGCTGTACGACGAAATCGAACGGCCGCTGACGCGCGTGCTGGCGCGCATGGAGCGGACCGGCATACGCATCGACGGCGCCGAGTTGAAACGCCTCTCGGGGCTGATGGAGACGGAGATTTCGCGGCTCACCGCGGAAATCCACACACTAGCGGGCAAGCCGTTCAACATCAGCTCGCCGCAGCAGTTGGGACGCGTGCTGTTCGAGGATTTGAAGCTGCCCGCGCCGAAGCAGGCCAAGGGGAAGGCGATCTCGACCGCCGCCGACGTGCTCGACGAACTCGCCAGTGACCACGAGATCGTGCGCAAGGTGCTGGAGTACCGGCAACTCAGCAAGCTCAAGGGCACCTACGTGGACGCGCTGCCGGCGCTGATCGACCTCGGGACCGGGCGCCTGCACACCAGCTTCAACCAGGCGGGCGCGGCCACCGGGCGGCTCTCGTCGTCCAACCCAAACCTTCAGAACATTCCGATCCGCACGGCGCTGGGGCGCGAGATCCGTGCCGCCTTCGTGCCGCGCCAGGGATGGAAGCTGCTGGTGGCCGACTATTCGCAGATCGAACTGCGCCTGCTGGCGCACATGTCGGGCGATGAAGTGCTGGTGGAGGCGTTCCGCAACGGCGAGGACATCCACACGCGCACGGCGGCGGAGGTGATGGGTGTGCCGCCGATGATGGTGACGGCGGAAGCGCGGCGCGACGCCAAGGCGGTGAATTTCGGGATTGTGTACGGCATCAGCGGCTTCGGCCTGGCGGCGCAACTGGGCATCTCGCGCGCCGAGGCGGAGAAGTACATCAAGAACTATTTCGCGCGCTACGCGGGGGTGCGGCGATTCATCGACGACACCATCGCGGAGGTGCGGCGGACAGGGGTGACGCGGACGCTGTTCGGGCGCGAACGGCCCATCCCGGAGATCAACGGCAGCAACGCGAGCGCGCGCGGATTCGCGGAACGCACGGCGGTGAATTCGCCGCTACAGGGCACGGCGGCGGATCTGATCAAGCTGGCGATGGTGCGCATCGACGCGGCACTGGCGGCGGGTGGGCATGAGACCGCGATGCTGCTCCAGGTGCACGACGAATTGGTCTTCGAGTGCCCGCCCGAGGAATTGGAAACGGTCGCGGGGATGGTGAAGCGCGAGATGGAGGGCGTGTGCCAGTTGACGGTCCCGCTGGTGGTGGACATCGGCACCGGCGACAACTGGCGCGACGCCAAGTAGGGTAGGACGCCGGCCATGGCAGGCGGACCCAGAGGGTACCCCGCGTGCCCCACCAAACGGGATTACCCCTTGCCGGGCATCACCATCGGCACGAGGCAGGATGGGTGCGCGCAATCGTGGCGAAACCAGCTTTCGCCCGCAGTTTTGAGATGGACTTTTGCGACGCTCGGAGGGTCAAATTCACGGGCTTTGCGCGCTGTCTCAAAACTGTTTGAGAGAGCGCACGAGCCTTTAGACGAGCTCAAGGCGAAGTTCACGACCCACAGCCACGGCTGCTTTGCGCAGTGTGCTTAACGTCACTGCATCGTAGTCAGGATCGAGCAAACGATCAAGCGCTGCGCGGCTGGTGTGCATCCTTCGCGCCATCTCCGCCTTGGAAAACTGTTTCTCCTTCATGGCGGCTTCGACCTGCCGGGCGAGGACGCGCTTGATGGCAGTCGCCGTGACTTCCTCATAGATGCCTTCCTCGCGGAGCCAGGTATCAAAGGACGATCCGATGTTTTTCTTTTTCATGGGCCCTCTCCTTTTTTCCGTTTGAGCGCCAAGTCTATGTCATGTTGCGGCGTCTTCCGGGTCTTCTTGATGAAGCCGTGAAGCAGAACCATGCGCTGCCGCTCTTGGCAGAAAATAACCCGAGCAATTCGGCCATGCAGCAAACTGCTCCGGACCTCCCACAATTCGCGTCCGAGCGAGCCAACCAGCGGCATGCCAATCGGCCATGAAAACTCAACGTCCTTGATGTCTTCGCCGATCGTCTTCCGGTCTTCGGGCTCAAGACCCTTCAGCCACTCGCGCACTGGCTCGCGTCCATTATCGGAGCGGTAAAAACGTGCCAGTAGGCGCTTCAGACCGGGATTCACAGCATATGGTACCAGTTTTGGTACTCATGGTCAACCGCCATCGCCATGGTTGCCTGATTCAAGAACCTTCCACGTTCGTCGCAAAACTGACACGTTCCGAAACGTGGGGCGGCTAGTGGACTTCGGTGTGCGTAGCACTTTCCGGTAATCCCGTTGCCTTTCCTCTCGGGGGGATTTAACTCAATATCCGGGTTCGCGTCCGTGGCGGACCGCCAGAATCACAACTTGGTTCCCGTCGTAGCGATACAGGGCGACGTAGGCCCCCTGCCCGAATTCAATCACCCACTCGCGAAACTCTGGCGGCAACTCGTCGACAGGACGGCCAATCTCCGGGTGCTTGCCGAGCGCTTTCACCCCCTGCCGGATCGTCTTGACGGCGCGCTGTGCGGCATCCCGGCTCTTGGGAGCCAGAAAATTATGGAGACGGGCCACATCCCGCAGGGCCGGTTGGGACCACCTTAGACGTGGCATTTAGGGATAACAGCGTTTTTGCCCGTTTCGAGCTTGGCCAGCCAGGCGTCGGCTTCCTTGGCCGTGACGTGCAGGCCGGAGGTCTGATAGTCGGCCCATGCAGCAAGCGCGTCCTGCCGGAGCTGCTCGCGCTTCTCCTCGCGTTCCACATACTGCTCGACGGCTTCGCGCATGACCCAGTGCGGCGACCGGCGACGCGCCGAGGCGAGCCGATGTACACGTTCTTTCATCGCACTATCGAGCTTCAGGCTGGTTGTAGAATGTGTCGCCATCGCGAGTGCTCCAAGGTGTTACCTAGTACCACTATAGCACGGCAACGCATCGAAAACGCGGGGCAGCTACCCCTTCCCCGGCATCACCATCAGCACCAGACAGGATGGGTGCGGGCTACCGTGATACACCGTCTGGCTCGCCTTTATGAGCTTGGCCGCATGCTCCACCGCGCCGCCGGTGTTGGCATTGCGGTCGAAGCGCGGGAAATTGCTGCTCGAAATCTCCAGGCGGATGCGATGACCTTTCCGGAACAGGTTGCCGGTCACCCCGGCGTCCACCGTCACGCGGTAGATCTCGCCCGGCGTGGCCAGTTCCGGTTTCTCCAGCGAATTGCGGTAGCGCAGGCGCAGCATCCCGTCGGTCAGATTGCGCGCCTCTCCGTTGGGGAACACGTCCACCAGTTTTGCGGTGAAATCCGTGTCGCGCGCGCTCGAAGCCACGTACAACACCGCCTGCACGCTGCCGAGGGCTTCCAAATCGTGCTTCAGCGGCTTGGTGGTGTATACCAGGACGTCCTTGCGCTGCTCCACCGGGCGCTGGTCCATGGGTCCCCAGGGGAAGACTCTCGGGTTGCAGCACACCGCGCCGCCGCGCGTCGGCACCGGGCTGTACGGGTCGAAGACGAACTGGTCCGCCGCCGGTTTGCGCGCCGGTTTCTCGTTGAGCGCGCCGTCGCCCGCCAGCGAATTCGCCTTGCCCGCGCTCTCCAGGTAGAGCGTCTTCGGGCGGGCTTCCGCCGGCGGCCACGCCTGTTCTTCGCGCCAATGGTTAGAGCCCATCACGAAGATCTTCACCGGGGGCTGGGAAAGCAGGGGCGAATCCTTGCCCATCAGCCACTGGTCGAACCACTCCAGTTGGAGCGCCCGCACCGGCACACTGGCATTGGCGCCAAAGCTGGCATTCTCGAACGGCGCCGACATGTTGTGCGCCCACGGACCCACCAGGACGCGATTCACCCCGCTTTGCCGGCGCAGCGCGGCGAACGCTTCCAGGTCGCTCTGCACAAAATTGTCGTACCACCCGCCGACGGAAAACACGGGCACGCGCACTTTGTCGAGCTGCTCCTTCGTGCTGATGGCGCGCCAAAACCTATCGAACGCGGGATGCTCCATCACCTCGCGGTACATGGGCGACGTCCAGCCCAGCGCCGCCACGTCCGCCGAGCGCACCGGCAGATGGAGCACGAATTGGCTGAAATCCTGGTGATACCCGGGCGCGCGCAGGTTCTCCGACATCCACTCCAAGCGGTTGCCCAGTTTCATGGCGCCGCCCGTCGAGTAGTACCGGTCGCGATAGTCGTCGTACCCGGAGACCACCGGGAAGATGGCTTTCAGGTGCGGATTGTTGGCCAGCGCGGCCTTCCATTGCACGATCCCGAGGTAGGACCCGCCCATCATGCCGATCTTGCCGTCGCTCCACGGCTGGCGCGCGATCCAGTTCAGGGTGTCGTCGCCATCGTGGACTTCCTGGGTCAGCGGCTGGAACGCGCCCTCGCTCTCATAGCGCCCGCGCACGTCCTGCACGACGATAGCGTATCCGCGCTCCACGAAGGCCTGGTGATTCGGCGTGATGTCCGCGCCCTTGCCATACGGCGTGCGCAACAGAATCGCCGGCACGCGCGCGCGTTCCGATGCCAGGAAGACGTTGGCCGACAGGCGCACTCCGTCGCGCATGGCCACCGGCACGCTCAGGTATTTCACGATGGGCTTTTGCGCGGCCACGGCCGCTCCCGCGCAGCATCCCAGAATGAGATACAGCCAGGCCAGAATCAGATACAGCTTTCGCACAAAAGGTCCCAAAATCGTTTTCCGATTGGCTCCACCCGATGGTGCGCCGCGATGTGACCGGCCCCCCGCAGGCCGATTGTCCGGGCCACCTCTGCCATCGATGTTAGCAGAACCATATGGTGGCGCAGCGAGTCGCGTTCGGCCGGTCCCGCCGCGATGCGCACGCAGGCATCCTCCGGAAACGGGGCCGATTCGCTGCCCTCGGTCAGCAGCACCGGCTTGCCGATGCCCATCATGCGGACGGCGATCCCGGAACTCTCCCCCGCCGCCGGATAGCGCAGATTGATGCAGGCATCCAGGGCGCGCGCCGCCAGCCAGAATTCGCGCTCCGCCAGATACGGCAGGCGCCATACCCCGGGCGCGCCCGGCGCGCCCAAGATGGGCGCCACCGCGCGTTCCAGGTCCGTCGAGACGAACTGCCCCGCCAGCAGCAACGCCGTCCGCGGCACTTGCGAGTGCACCGCCCGGAACGCCTCCAGCACCGCCGCCACCCGCTTGGACTCCCGGAGATATCCGAACACCCCGAACAGGAAGGTCCCGGGCTCCACGCCGAGGGAAGCGCGATAGCGCAGCACTCTGGCTTCATCCGGCAGTTGCGGAGGCGCGAACAGGTGCGGTATCTCCACCACGCGCGCGCCGCCGGCGTGTTCCCTTACCGCCGCGGCCGCCGCCGGATTGTGAACCACCACCGCCCGGGCGCGTTCCGCCGCGCGCTTCAGCATCGGATAGCGAAAGTACCGCTCGTCCGCCGCCGAGCCGGCGCGCGCCCGCCACAAGTCACGTCCTAACCCGCGATTCCACTCCCCGTAGTTGTAGACGAACTCATCCACATACTGCGTCTCGCTCAGTTGGCCCAGGAAAAAATGGTTGAGCACCGCATCGTGCAGCACTACCACTCCCGGGCTCGCCATGGCCCGCCGGTAGATCTTCGCGTGCAGGCCGTTGTTTCCCAGGTGATAGAGCGCCGCATCCGAGCGCGCGGGCGCCACCTCCACCCGCCCGTGCCGCCGCAACTCGGTGAGCAGCGCCGCCGCATAATCCGCCACCCCCGTCCGCTCCGGGGGAAGAGGAGAGAAGAAGCCGACCGTCATGCGGGGCTCCGGGTTTTGGCGGATGTGCCTTCAACGCAGAGACTTAGCGCGGCGGAGCCGCAACCAAAGTGGAAAGGCGTTCGCAATCTTCGTATGATGTGTGTTTCCAGGTACGTATCGCGGAA
>Ga0208716_1000960_pt1 | contig 11402 bp, 9 predicted proteins | sample NGESurdeep092012_8_FD_184482 | JGI IMG/M metagenome (GOLD analysis project Ga0208716, IMG submission 184482) | Arctic peat soil microbial communities from Barrow, Alaska - NGEE Surface sample 415-3 deep-092012 (SPAdes) | ecosystem: Environmental > Terrestrial > Soil > Wetlands > Peat ...
GTCTCCTTCGTGAGCGCGCAATGCACGGTCACGACGTCGGACGCGGCCGCGAGCGCGTGGACCGAGTCGGCACGCGCGACGCCGAGCCGGGACGCGCGGTCGTCGTCCAGCGAACGGCTCCAGGCGACGACCGGCATCCCGAACGCCCGCGCACGCGTTACGACCTCGAGGCCGATCGCCCCGAGGCCGATGACGCCGAGCGTGCGGCCCGCGAGGCCTCGAGCCTTCCCGTACAGCGCCTTGTTCCAGATTCCCGCGCGAAGGTCGTTCGCCTGCTCGACGATCCTTCGGTCGAGGGCGAGGATGAGCCCCCACGTCAGCTCGGCCACGGCGATCGCGTTCTTGCCCGGGCAGTTCGAGACCGCGATCGCGCGCGCCGAGGCGGACTGAATGTCGATCGTGTTCACGCCCGCGCCCGCGCGTACGATGAGCGCGAGTCCGGAAGCGGCCTCGATCTCCGGGGCTCCGACCTTTGTGCCCCGCACCACGAGCACCTCGGCTCCCGTTTCGGCGAGGCGCGCGCCGAGCGCCGCGCCCTCGAGCTTCGGCTCGTAGAGGACCTCGCAGCCGAGGGCGGCGAGGCCGTCGAGCCCGGACTTTTCGAACGCATCGGCGACGAGAATCTTCATTCGGGATCTCAGAATCGGTGTACGAAGAGACCCGAGCGAAGCTTCGGCTCGAACCACGTGGACTTCGGCGGCATCGTGACGCCCGCGTCCGCGATCGCCATGACGTCGGAGATCTGCGTCGGGTACATCGCGAAGGCGAGCGCGCCGCGCCCCGACTTCACGCGCTCCTCCAACTCGCCCGTCCCCCGGATCCCACCGACGAAGTCGATGCGGGGGTCCGTCCGCGGGTCGCCGATGCCGAGGACGGGACCGAGGAGGCGGTCCTGGAGGATCGAGACGTCGAGGGAGGCGACCGGGTCGGAAACCGCGATCGGCTCGCGAGGCGTGAGGGTCTGCCAAATGTCTTCGAAAAAGAGAGAGAACTGCCCGCGGCGGCGCGGCTCGGGCGCTTCGGCGGGCCGCACGTCGAACCGCTCGCGCACCTTTCTCAGAAAATCTTCTTTCTCCAGTCCCCCTAAATCCTTCACGACCCGGTTGTACGGAAGGATCGCGAGCTCGCGATCCGGGAAGATCGCCGCGGGAAACCAGTTGACCGGATGCTCGTCGGGAAGCGACCCGAGCTTTTCCTTCAGCGCGGCCCGCGCGCGCGACGCCGACGCCGAGCGGTGGTGCCCGTCGGCGACGTAGAGCAGCGGCACGGCGGCGAAGGCCGCCGTAAAGAACGCGACGTCGGACTCCGGCACGATCCAGAGCGTGTGGCGGACCCCGTCCGGCGCCTCGAAGTCGAACTCCGGGGGCACCGCGGTCACGCGCCCGACACGGGCGGAAATCGCGTCCGTCGCGCGGTACGTCAGGAACACGGGCTCGGCGTGGGCGGACTGCGCGAGCAGGTGGGCAACACGGTCGTCTTCCTTGTCGCGCCGCGTCTTCTCGTGCTTGCGGATGACGTCCGTGTCGTAGTCGTCGACCGAACAGGCCGCGACGAGGCCGTCCTGCTTGCGCCCCTTCCACGTCTGCCGGTAGACCAAGAGCCGGGGCACGGGATCGCCCACGAGCGTGCCGTCCGCGTAAAAGCGGTCGAGATTCTCGCGGCCCTTCGCGTAAACGGCGGGTGCGTGGATGTCCGTGTCTTCGGGGAGGTCGATCTCCGGGCGGCAGACGTGCAGGAAGGACTGCCGGTTGCCCGCCGCGAGCGCGCGGGCTTCCCGGGTGTCCACGACGTCGTAGGGGACGGAGGCGACGCGCGCCGCGAGCGAGCGCGTGGGGCGGCCGGACGAGAACGGACGGAGGCGTGCCATGGGCGCAGTATCCCTCACCCGAACGCCCGGCGCATGGCGCCCGTGCTAGACTTTTCCCATCGATCGGACCCCTCGCTGAAAGGAAATTCGGGGATGAAACTTTACGTCGGCAACCTCTCCTATGGTGTGAACGATTCCTCCCTCCGGACTCTCTTCGAACCCCACGGCGCCGTCGAGTCGGCCACGGTCGTCGCGGACCGCGAGTCGGGCCGCTCCAAGGGCTTCGGCTTCGTCGAAATGAGCGATGCGGACGCCCAGAAGGCGATCCAGGCGCTCAACGGTTCGCAGCACGATGGCCGGACCATCCGCGTCAACGAGGCCCGTCCGAAGACCGACGACGCGCGCGGCCCTCGCGGCCCCCGCTGACCTCGATGCGGGCGGGCGGCACGGGCGCCCCCGACATGACTCGACTCTTCGGGGCTGCGATCCTGCCGATCGCGGCCTTTTTTCTTTTTGGTGGAGCCGCTCCCTCCGGGGACGACCTCGTGTTCACGGGCGGCCGCGTCGTGGACGGCACCGGCGCGGTGGCCTTCCGCGCGGACGTCGCCGTCCGCGGCGGCCTCATCGCCGCCGTCGGCGAGCTCGCGCCGGACCGGATCGCCCGTGCGCGTCGCCGGATCGACGCCACCGGTCTCGTCGTCTCGCCGGGATTCATCGATCTCCTCGGCCAGTCCGAGTACAACGCCCTCGTCGACCGGCGCGCGGCTTCGAAGATCACGCAGGGGATCACGACGGAAGTCACCGGCGAAGGCGAGTCCATCGCTCCCCTCGACGAGACGCTCCTCAAGAGCAACGAAGACACGTACCGCCACTACGGTCTCAGGCCCGACTGGTCGTCGCTCCTCACGTATTTCATGCGGTTCCGGCGCACACCGCCCACGATCAACCTCGGCACGTTCGTGGGCCTCGGCGGGCTGCGGCGGATGGTCGTCGGGATGGAAGACCGGCGCGCGGGACCGACCGAAGTGGAGCGGATGAAGGCGCTCGTCGCGCAGGCCATGGAGGACGGCGCGCTCGGCCTCTCGACATCGCTCCAGTACGTGCCGGACCTCTACAACTCCACGGACGAGATCATCGCCTGCGCGAAGGTCGCCGCGTCTCGCGGAGGCGTGTACTTCACCCACCAGCGCTCGGAGGGGAACCGCATCGAGGCGTCGCTCGCGGAGGTCTTCCGGATCGCCCGCGACGCGAAGATCGCGGCGAACGTCTGGCACATCAAGGCGGCCTATCGCCGCAACTGGGGCACGATGCCGAAGATCCTCGCCGCGTTCGCCTCGGCCCGCGCCGCGGGCCTGGACGTCGCCGCGAACCAGTACCCGTGGAACGCCGCGTCGAACGGGCTCGACGCCTGCCTCCCCCCCTGGGTGCGCGAGGGCGGCCGCGAGCGGCTCCTCGCGCGCCTCCGCGACCCCGCGATGAGGACGCGCATCCGCAACGAGATGGCCGAAGACACGCCGGCCTGGGAGAACCAGTGGTACGGCTCGGGCGGCGGCTCCGGCGTCATGCTGTCAGCCGTTCTCGACCCCGCCCTGAAGAAGTACGAGGGCGGCACACTGGAGGAGATCGGCGCTCTCATGAAGAAGGATCCCCGCGACGCGCTCATGGACATCGTCCTCGCCGACCGCGCGAACTCCTCCTGCATCCTGTTCATGATGAGCGAAGACGATGTCCGGACCGCGCTCAAGGATCCTTTCGTCGCCTTCTGTACGGACTCCGGCGCCGCGGCCACGGACGGGATCTACTCGGAAGAAAAATCCCATCCCCGCGCCTGGGCCTCGACCGCGCGCATTCTCGGCACGTACGTGCGCGACGAGAGGCTCCTGACCCTGGAGGAAGCCGTTCGGAAAATGACCTCTTTCTCGGCCGCGAGGGCCGGACTCAAGAACCGCGGGACGCTCAAGGTCGGGCTGAGTGCCGATGTCGTCGCGTTCGATCCAGTCCTCGTGAAGCCCGTCTCGACGTATGCCGACCCGCTCCACTACTCCAAGGGGTTCCCGTACGTCGCCGTGAACGGCAGGCTCGTCGTGGACGATGGGAAGATCACGGCGGAGCGCCCCGGGCAGCCGCTCCTCGGCCCCGGCGCGAAGCGCTGACGGCGGCCCGCTACTTCACGTTGACGACCGCGGCCTCGATCATGGTCGTGCCGAGGTCGGCCACCGGGAAGGCGGTATGCATCTTCCGCCACTTCCCGAGGAGGTCGACGACGTTGTCGCCGATCCTGAGGAGGTTCTCGCGGCTGGAGCCGCCGAGGTGCGGCGTCATGAGGACGTTCGGCGCGGAGAGGAGCGGGCTGTTCGGGTCGGGCGGGTCGCTCAGGAAGACGTCCGTCGCGTAGGCGCGAACCTTCCCCGACTCGAGCGCCCGCGCCACGTCCGCCTCCACGACGATCGAGCCGCGCGCCGTGTTCACGATCACGACGCCGTCCTTCATCTTGGCGATCGTGTGCTCGTTCAAGAGGCCGCGCGTCTCGGCCGTCGCCGGGACGTGGAAGCTCACGAAGTCGGCGCGCTGGAAGAGCTCGTCGAGGTCGTCCACGAGCTCGGCGAGGGCGTGATTCGCGATCTGCGGGTCGTAGGCGATGACCTTCATCCCGAAGGCCTGGGCCCGCCGCGCGACCTCCGTGCCGATCAGGCCGGCGCCGACGAGGCCGAGCGTCTTGCCGAAGAGCTCGGTGCGCTTGAGTTCCTTCTTGAGAAAGCGCCCCTGCTTGAGGCCGGTGTGCCCCTCGACGAGGCGGTTCGGGACGGCGAGCATGAGCGCCATCGTGAGCTCCGCCACGGCGACCGAGGACGCGCGCGGCGTGTTCTTGACGTCGATCCCGCGCTCGCGGCAGGCCTGGATGTCGACATTGTCGAGGCCGACGCCGCCCCGGATCACGAGCTTCAGGTTCGGCGCCCCGTTCAGGAACTCGCGCGTCACTTTCGTCTTCGAGCGCACGAGGACGATTTCGGCGTCCTTCAGGCGTGCGGGGTCGGTGAGCACCTCACCGAACGGGGCGAGGCGGCCGGGAAGGGACTCGTCGAACGCATCGCAGATCAGGATCTTCATGGGCGGTCCTCCTGCTTTCGGGACGGTCCTCATCGGCCGGGCCGGCGAGACGCATCCCTTTACAACCTGAGGGCTGCGCGGACAGGCATCCATGATGCTCCCGTATCAGGCGGAGCCGGGCGGGCCCCGGTCAGCGGTTCGGCGCGGCGCGAAGCTGCGCCTCTGCGTACGCGAGGAGACGGGCGGCGTCCGGGTCGGCCGGAGAGAGGCGCGTCGCTTCCCGCGCCCAGGGCACGGCCTTCGCGGCTTCTCCCCGCGCGAGGTACCCCGCCGCGGAACGGACGAGGAGGCGCGGGATCATCGGGGAGAGGCGCGGAAGCCCCATCGCGCGCCGGAGGAGCCACGGGGAGACGGATTCGGCGGCCGTCGGCGGCGGATCCCCTTCGGAAGTACCGGCCTCGAGCCACGCCTTCGGGAGCTCGATCCCGGCGAGGTTCCGCGCGGCGAGCCAGGCGTGGCCCACGATCGGGCTCAGAGCCGGAATCGTCGCCACCCGGACGGAACCGGCCGCCGGCCACGAGGCGCCGGCCGGAGGGCGCAGTCGCTCCGCGTAGCCGTCCCAGCTGCCCGGCGCGACGAGGACGCCGGGCAGGTTGATGAATGCTCCTGCGACGAAAGCCGCCCGGACCGCTCCCGCCGAGACGAGAACCGCGGGGGCGACGAGTAGGGGGAGCACCGGCAGGAGGTGGCGCGGTCCCCACGACGCGCCGCCTTCCCAACTCCACCAGCGGGCAACGACGAAGAGAAGCACGAGCGGAGCGCCGGCACAGAGAATCTTCGCCGGACGCGAGGCCCGCGCCAAGCCGAGGAGTCCGACCGCCGCCACGGGCGCGTAGAGAAAGATGCTCCGCCCCGGCGAAAAGAGCAGGCCGAACAACCCGTCTCCGAGCGGTGTCGTGAAGGGGAGGATCTCCTCCCCGTAGCCCGTTTCCAGGAGCGAGCCGTAGAGAGAGCGGTTTCCAAGCCCATGCAAGCACAGAGCGGCCGCGAAGACGCCAAGGGCGGGTAGCGTTCCGGAGACCGAGCGTGCCCGGCGGGCGTCGAGGGCGGTCGAAAGCAAGAAGACCGGCACCGTCACCCAAAGGATCGGCTTAAGAAGGCATGCGGCCGCCCATGGTGCGGCCGCGGCGACGCCCGGGCGGCCGGAGAGAGCGATGGCGGCTCCCGCCGCGAGGCCCGCCGCCGCGAATGGCTCGACGAACGAGTCCGCCGCGTAGGGCCACAAGAACGTCCCCGCGACGAACGCCACCTCCCACGGCCCGGTCGCCCCCGGCCGGAGCGCCCGCACGAGCGAGCCGAAGGCGAGTGCGGCAAGCGCTGTTCCGAAAGACCACGTCAGGGCCGTCAGCGCGTCAACACCCGAAGCCCCGATCAGCCGTCGCAACAACCAGGCCGGCCCGAGAGTCGGGAGCGGCAGGAGCGACACATAGAGACCGTACTTCGAGTGGGCCGGCGGCGCTGACTCTGGCGTCGAGGCGCCGGCCGCCGGAATCCGGCCGAACCCCGGATGTCCCTGTACGAAGAGACCGAGGGACTCCGACACGACCTCGGCCCCGTCGGACGTGTTGACGCTCCGCCCGATGAACGCGGACGCGCACACGAGGGTCAGGAGCGCCAGGATCGCGCCGCGGGACCTCAGCCCGCCCCGGAACGCTCCCCTCAACCCGCCGGCCGCCGCAGGGCGTTCACGGCCTCCGTGAGGACCGGCGGATCGGCCGACTCCGGCGCTTCGGCCTGCTCGCGCGGCTTCTCGTCGCCCTCGCCCGGCGCGAGGAACAGGTTCGTCTCGACGCCGTGCTGCTTCGTGTACATTTCGTAGTATCGGCCGTGCGCCGCGTAGAGCGTCTCGTGCGTGCCGCGCTCGGCGATGAGGCCGCCTTCGACGACGAGAATCTGGTCCGACCGCCGGATCGTGGAGAGCCGGTGCGCGATGACGAACGTCGTGCGCCCCTTCATCAGAAACGACAGGCCTTCCTGGATGAGCGCCTCGGACTCCGAGTCGAGGCTGGACGTGGCCTCGTCGAGAATGAGGATGCGCGGGTCCGCGAGGATCGCGCGCGCAATCGACACGCGCTGGCGCTGCCCGCCCGACAGTTTCACCCCACGCTCGCCCACGACCGTGCCGTATTTCTTCTCGAATCCCTCGGCGAACTCGTCCACGCGCGCGATCTGGCACGCGCGGAGAATCTCCTCCTCGCCGGCCTCCGGGCGCGAGAACGCGACGTTCTCGCGAATCGTGCCGTCGAAGAGGAACGTCTCCTGAAGGACGACGCCGAGCGCGGATCGATACGAATCGAGGCGCACCGTCGAGAGATCCACGCCGTCGATGCGCGCGACGCCGCCCGTCGGAACGTGGAAGGCCGCTACGAGGCCGATGATCGTCGTCTTGCCCGAGCCTGAGGGCCCGACGAGGGCCGTGACGGTGCCAGGCGGCGCGTGGAAGGAGACCCCGTGGAGGACCTCCTTCCCCTCCTCGTACGCGAATTTCACGTCCTCGAACGCGATGTCGCCCGAGATCGCGGGAAGAACGACCGTGCGGCGCGGATCGGCGTCCTCGCGCTTTTCGGCCAGGATCTCGCGCGTCCTCTCGAGGCCGGCGAGCGCCTCCGTGAGCTGCGTCCCGATCGCGACGATCTGGAAGATGGGCGCCACGAGGAAGCCCATGAAGAGCGTGTACGTGAAGAACCCGCCGAGCGTGAGCGTGCCCGCGACGATCTGGCGCGTCCCCACGTACATGACGACCGCGCCCACGATGCCGAGCATCACGGTCGACGAGAGGCTCATGACGCTCGTCGAGGTGAGCGTCTTCAGGACGTTGTCGAGAAGGCGCTGCACGCCCGAGGCGAAAACCTTCTCTTCCCGCTCTTCGGCATGGTAGCCCTTGACGACGCGCACGCCGCCCAGCGACTCCATGAGGCGGCCGGTGACCTCCGCGTTGATCTTTCCGCGCTCGCGGAAGATCGGACGGATCGTGCCGAACGCCCGGTTCAGGACGAGGCCGAAGCCCACGAGGAACGCGAACGCGAGAAGCGTCATCGTCGTCGAGATCTTGAAGAGCACGACGAGCGCGATCGCCGCGGTGAGGAGGCCGCCGGCGAACTCGACGAGGCCCGTGCCGATGAGGTTCCGCACGCCCTCGACGTCCGACATGATGCGAGACACGAGCGCGCCGGTCCTGTTCGCGTCGTAGAACGTCACGGGCAGCCGCCCGATGTGCGCCTGCACCTTCCGCCGAAGCTCGGCGATGAGGCGCTGGGCCGCCTTCGAGAGAACCTGTGTGAGCGAGAACGACGTGACGCCCTGAACGAGCGTCGCCGCCACGACCCCGGCGAGGAGCGGCAGAAGCATGTCCGTGCGCCGCTTGCCGATGACATCGTCGATCAGGAACTTCGTCGACGCGGGCAGGACGAGGCCCGACACGCGGTTGACCGCCATCAGGACGAAGCCGAGGGCGAGGATTCCCTTGCGGGGCGCGACGAGCGCTTTGATGTCCGGCAGGAGCGCCCTCAGGCGCACGGACTTCGGCAGCTTCGGCCGCTCTTCGCGGACCCGTCCGGCCGATCTCTCGGAGCCCGGAAAGCGCCCCATCGGGTTCTTCACCGCGGCCACGGGTCCTCCTCGGTTTCGGAGAACGCGACGCCCCGCGCGGCGAGACCATCGACGAAGGCCGCGAAGAGGCCCGGCCGCGTCCCGAGCAGCTCCAGCGGAAACACCCCGGGCTCGCGAAATGTTCCCGCCGAAAGGAGCCGCGCCGCGATGACGCACGGGAATCCCGTCGTGCGCGCCATGGACGTCGCGCCCGTCTTCGCGTCCGTCCGATCGAACAGGTCATGAACGAGGCGCGCCGGTCTCCCGGTCCGCGAACCGCGCGACTCGACGCGCAGCACCGTGAACTCCTCTTCGCCCTCGGGCCTCTTCCACATCGGGAAGAGAAGCGCTTCCGCGACCGCGCGCGGGGCCACCCGGACGCCGCCGGCCTCCACGGGCACGTCGCCGAAGAACCCGGCATCTCGGAGGAGACGCATCTTCTCGGCATGACCCGGCCAGCGCAGGGTCTCCTCGCGCAGGTTCCGCGCCTTCACGGTCGTGAGCAACGTGCGGAGGCCGTCCGTGAGGAATCCCTCCAGCGTCCCGACGCCTGGCAGCTCGAAGCGCGTCACGTCCGAGAGGGCGGGCCGCGTGACGACCTTTCCGTCCTCGACGAGGCGGGCCGGACGCGTGTACTCCTCGATGACGTCGGTCGCGGAGAACACGATGCGGTACTCCCATGGCTGCGTCCGCGTGAGCGGAAGCCCACCGACGGAAATGACGATGGACTCGAGGGTGTCGGTGTCGAACCACGCCGCCGCGCGCCCGCAGGCGAGATTCGAAAGGCCCGGCGAGACTCCGCAATCCACGATCGCCGGGACACCTCTCTCCTTCGCGAGAGCGTCCAGCACCAGGGGATCCTCCGGAGCGAACGAGATGTCGGCCACCGGCTTTCGAGCCTCGATCACGCTCTTCAGCATCGCGTGCCCGAGAAACCCGGGCACCGCTCCCACCACGACGTCGGAGGGCGCGACGGCCCCGGCGATCGCCGATCCGCTCGCGAAATCGAGCCGCGCCGTGACGACGCGCGGCAATCCCGCGAGCGCCCCGAGCGCGTCCTCCGACCGATCGCAGACGAGGACGTCCCAGCCGTCCGCCGCGAGTGTCCGGGCGATGAGAGAGCCGACGAGGCCCGCTCCGAGGACGGTGACGCGCGGCATGACGGCGGCCTATTTCTGCCCGACGAGGAACATACCGGCGACGATCAGGAGCGTTCCGATCCAACGGTTCGGGCCCACCGACTCGCCAAGAAAGAGGGCGGATGCGGCGAGCAGGAAGACGAAGTAGAGGCTCGACATCACGGGCGCCGCGAAGCTGATCTCGAACCGGGAAAGCGCCGTCAGCCAGACGAGGTTCGTCAATCCGCCGAGCGCGTAGCCGACCAGGATCAGCGGGGTCGTGAAGATGCGGCGGATGAGGACCATGAGCCCCTCGAAGCTGATGGCGATCGGTCCGCCCTGTGACACGCCGGCCTTCAGGAGGAGCTGATTCGCGCAGCTCATCGCCGCGACCACCGCGAGGAGCAACACGTGAGGGCCGTAGCGAGAGAACGCGTCGCCGTATGACTTCACCGGTCTCCTCCTCCAACCGCCATCGGCGGGCCGGCGTCATCTTGCCACGGCGTGCCCGCGGGGCCGGATGCGATGCCGCCGCACCGCATGCACGAAACGGGCATATCACCCGTCCCCGGGTGGAGGCGGCTCTTCCGCCACAGCACCCGCCTCGGGCTCCGCTGGCTGCGCGGGGCCACGCGCTGGCGCGACGCACGGGGAGGCCTCGCGCGGCTGCTCGTGCCGCTGGACCCCTGGCGGTACTGGGAACTGGGCCGTCTCGCCGACGTGCCGTTCGCGGGCCGCTGCCTCGACGTCTCGAGCCCGAAGCTCCTCCCGAGTCTCCTAACCCGTGAGGGCGCGGGAGCGTGGGTGGCGGGCGACCTCTTCCACCGGGAGGTGGCGCGCTGGCGGCGCCTCGACCCATCGCTCACGCTCGCAGTCTGCGACGGACGGGCACTCCCCTTCCCAGAGGCCTCCTTCGACCACGCCGTGTGCGTGTCCGTCCTCGAGCACATCGCGGGCGACGGCGACGTGCGCGCGATGGATGAGATCTGGCGCGTCTTGAAGCCCGACGGCGTCCTCCACCTCACGACGAACGTCGCGCGCGAACCGCGCGAGATCTGGACCCGCGGCCGGCCATGGGGAGCGGTGCACGCCGAGCGCGACAGCCTCGCGTTCTTCGAGCGCCACTACGGCCCAGACGAGGTCTCGGTGCGGCTACTGCGGCGACCCTGGGATGTCGTGACCCGTGAGTGGGTCACGGAGTCCTCGCGCTGGGTCGAGGACGCCTTCGTCCGCCTGCTCCCCTTCTCGTACGTTCTCGGCAGGCTCCTCCGCTTCGCGTGCCCGGGAAACTTCCGCGTCTCGGAGACTGCCATCCTCCCGGAGGACGGCCGGTTCGGCGTGGTCTACCTCCGGCTGAGGAAGCCCGCGGCCTGACCCTCCGACCTCACGGCCGGATGGGCACGAGCCGCGAAAACGCCCGCTGGAAGCCGGTCCCCGCTCTCACGCGAGGAGCTCTCCGTAGACCGCGTCGTGAGCGCGCACGCACGCCTCGAGCGTGAGCTGCGCGGCCCTCCGGCGACCCGCCTCGACGAGATGGGCGGGGTTCCGGAGCACGTCCTCGATCCCGCTCGCGATATCGCCGGGCGAGAGCGGGTCGACGTACCTCGCCGCGTCGCCGCAGACCTCCGGAAGCGATGTACCGCGCGAGACCACCACGGGACAGCCGCAGGCCATCGCCTCGACGGGCGGAAGCCCGAACCCTTCCCACAGGCTCGGGAAGACCGTTGCGGACGCGGTCTGGTAGAGACGGACAAGCTCGTCGTCGCTCACGAGCCCCCGGC
>Ga0208716_1000962_pt1 | contig 11384 bp, 11 predicted proteins | sample NGESurdeep092012_8_FD_184482 | JGI IMG/M metagenome (GOLD analysis project Ga0208716, IMG submission 184482) | Arctic peat soil microbial communities from Barrow, Alaska - NGEE Surface sample 415-3 deep-092012 (SPAdes) | ecosystem: Environmental > Terrestrial > Soil > Wetlands > Peat ...
GAAGCAGAGGATCGAGGGCTACGGCTATCAGATCGTCGGCTCGACGCCGGCGCAACTCGACGTGCACGTGAAGAGCGAGATCGCGCGCTGGGGCAAGGTGGTCAGGGATTCGGGCGCGCAGGCCAACTGAGGCGCGCCGCGGACGCGGTGATCCGGTATGCCTTGGCTTCACCGCACCCCGCGCCTGGAGAGGAATTATGGAAACCCGATTGGACGAACTTGAGGCCAAGATGAGTCTTGCGGAAGACCTTCTTGATGCGCTCAACCGCACAGTGTTTCGCCAGCAGCAGCAGATAGACGGATTGCAGCAGGACGTCCGCGCCCTGCGCCAGCAGCTGCAAGACGTCACGCCGGACCCATTCGCCAGTCCTGGCGACGAGATGCCGCCGCATTATTGAACACGCCAAAAAAGCGTGTACAGCTTATGATTATCTACATTGTTGGAAGCAACCATGCCCTACCCGCACCTGCTCAGCTCCCTCGACCTCGGCTTCACCACCCTGCGCAACCGCGTGCTGATGGGCTCGATGCACACCGGTCTCGAGGACATTGCCGGTTCGCATCACCGCATGGCGGCGTTCTACGCCGCGCGCGCCAAGGGCGGCGTCGGACTGATCGTCACCGGCGGCTTCGCGCCGAATCGGGACAGCATCGTGATGCAAGGCGCCTCGATCCTGAATAACGAGAAGGAAGCCCTGCGCCATCGCGTCATCACCGAGGCCGTGCATAAATACGACGCCAAGATCTGCGTGCAGATTCTGCACACCGGCCGCTATGCTTACAGCAAGACGCCGGTCGCTCCTTCGGCGATCAGGGCGCCGATCAATCCGGCCACGCCGCGAGCCCTGGCCGAGGAGGACATCCAACAGACCATCGCCGACTACGCCCAGTGCGCGGCGATGTGCCAGTTCGCCGGCTACGACGGTGTCGAGATCATGGGCTCGGAAGGCTATCTCATCAACCAGTTCATCGCGCCCGCCACCAACCATCGCGAGGACCGCTGGGGCGGCAGCTTCGAGAACCGCATTCGCTTCGGACTCGAAGTCATCCGCGCAGTGCGCGCGCGCGTCGGCGCCAACTTCATCATCATCTTCCGCATATCGATGCTCGACCTGGTCGAGGGCGGCAGCACCTGGGACGAAGTCGTGGCGCTGGCGAAGGAAGTCGAGAAGGCCGGGGCGTCGATCATCAATACCGGCGTCGGCTGGCACGAGGCGCGCATTCCCACCATCGCCACGATGGTGCCGCGCGGCGCCTACGCCTGGGTCACGCGCCGGATGATGGGTCAGGTCAGGATCCCGCTCATCACCACCAACCGCATCAACGACCCGCAAGTCGCCGAGGACATCCTCGCGCGCGGCGATGCGGACATGGTCTCAATGGCACGCCCCTTCCTCGCCGACGCGGACTTCGTGAACAAGGCTGCGGCCGGCCGCGCCGACGCAATCAATACCTGCATCGCCTGCAACCAGGCTTGTCTTGACCACATCTTCTCGCGCCAGCTCTGTTCCTGCCTGGTCAATCCCTACGCCTGCCACGAGACCGACGTCGAGCTTGTGCCAACCAGTGCGCCGAAAAAGGTGGCGGTGGTGGGCGCCGGCCCTGCGGGTCTCGCCGCTGCGACCACGCTCGCCGAGCGTCGGCACACGGTCACGCTGTTCGACGCGGCGCCCGAAATCGGCGGGCAGTTCAATCTGGCGCGCCGCATTCCGGGCAAGGAGGAGTTCGGCGAGACGCTGCGCTACTTCCGCACCCGGCTGAAGGAATTGCAGGTCAAGGTGCAGCTCAACCGGCGCGTTGCCGGCGCGGATCTGTCGGGCTTCGACCACGTCGTCGTCGCCACCGGCATCACGCCGCGCACGCCGGCGATTCCCGGCATCGACCACCCCAAGGTGGTGGGCTACATCGATCTGATCGAGGGCCGCAAGGTCGCGGGCAGGAAGGTCGCGGTCATCGGCGCCGGCGGCATCGGCTTCGATGTCGCCGAATTTCTTACCCATGCCGGCGACCAGGGCAACGCGATCGACGCCTACCGCAAGGAGTGGGGCATCGACCCGAACTACAGCGCCAACCGCGGCGGTCTCACCGCCGCGCAGATGCCGCCGCCGCCGCGCGAGGTCTGGCTGCTGCAGCGCAAGACCACCAAGGTCGGCGACGGCCTGGCCAAGACCACCGGCTGGGCGCGCCGCCTGCTGCTGCAGAAGCGCGGCGTGCACATGCAGGGCGGCGTCGAATACCTGAAGATCGACGATGCCGGCCTGCACATTCGCGTGAACAAGGAAGAACGGATACTCCCGGTGGATACAGTGGTCATATGCGCCGGCCAGGAGCCGCGCCGCGAGTTGGTCGCCGGCCTTGAAGCGGCGGGCATCCCGCATACGCTGATCGGCGGGGCGGATGTTGCCACCGAACTCGACGCCAAGCGCGCGATTTGGCAGGCCACCGAGTTCGCCGTCGAGTTCTGAGCAGATCATGGTACGCGGCGGCGGCATCAGCGGAATCGTCGCCGTGCGCGGACTGCCGGCGGGCTGTCGACCGATCACCAATTTGCACGGCGGACACAACTTGACCAGTGTTCGCCATTATTCCTTGTTGCGATAACTGATGCGATATATCGCGCCGGCCTGATCGTCCGCCACGAGCAGCGAGCCGTCGGCCATCACCTCGATGTCGGCCGGCCGGCCCCACGCCGACTCGCCCTGCAACCAGCCTTCGGCGAATACCTCCTGGCGCACCGCCTTGCCGCCTTCCACGATCACGCGCTTGACGCGATAGCCGATCTTGCTGCTGCGGTTCCAGGAGCCATGCTCGGCAATGAAAATGTTGTTGCGGTATTCCGCCGGGAATTGCGTGCCGGTGTAGAAGCGCATGCCGAGGGCGGCCACGTGCGGCCCGAGCTTCACGGCCGGCGGCGCGAAATCCGAGCAGGGACGCTTGGCGTAGCGCGGGTCGGGCGTGTCACCCTGGTGGCAATACGGAAAACCGAAATGCATGCCGGCCCTGGGCGCGTGGTTGAGCTCGTCCGAAGGGATGTCGTCGCCCATCATGTCGCGGCCGTTGTCGGTGAACCACAACTCCCTGGTGACGGGGTCGAAGTCGAGGCCGACGCTGTTCCTGACGCCGCGCGCGAACACTTCGTAGCCGGAGCCATCGGGACGGATGCGCGCAATCAGGCCGTGGCGCTCATCGGGTTCGCAAACGTTGCAGGGCGCGCCCACCGGCACGTAGAGCCAGCCGTCGGGACTGAAGCGGAGGTATTTCCAGCCGTGGTGCGTCTCGCCGGGGAACTTGTCGCTGACCACCACCGGCTGCGGCGCGCGAGTCGGATTGGATTCGAGCCAGGCTTCGATATCGTCGTAACGCAGGATGCGATCGACCGCGGCCACGTAAAGCGCGCCGTTCGAGAATGCCAGGCCGCTCGGCATGTTGAGGTCCGTGGCCAGGGTGTATATCTGCGTGGCCTTTCCGTCCTTGTGCTTCAGCGCGTACACGTTGCCCGCGCCGCGAGAGCCGACGAACAGCGTGCCCTTGTCGCCCCAGGCCATGCCGCGCGCATTGGGAACGTTGCTGGCGAAAACCATGATCTGGAAGCCCGGCGGCAGCCGGATCTTGTCCACCGGCAGGCGTTGCGCCTGGGCGTGGGCCGCGGCGAGACCGGCAAGCGCGCAGAAAATGAATCGCAGGAGCTTCAACGCGGGGTTTGTTTTCATGGACTATCCTGTAAACGTTTGGCAATAATTGATTCCAGGCGAGTCCGCCACCGTGACGCCTCCAACCGCGCACCATGTATCCAATCCGTCCGGGGAACCATGCCGCTTCCTGCTTATCCAGGGCGTGGGCAAATACGACTTCGTCAAAGAGGAATGACGCTCAACGACGTCAGGGCTTGCGACAGTCGCGAAAACCCGCCTTCGCCGCAAGACCATGCCGTGCGGACATGGCCTATCCGGTGTGCGCTCAGTCTTCGAGCGTGAAGCCCACCTTGATGGTCACTTGCCAGTGCGCCACTTTCCCGCTTTCCACGTGGCCGCGTGTTTCGATGACCTCGAACCAGTGGATATTGCGCACGGACAGGGAAGCCTTGGCGATGGCGGTGCTGACGGCATCCTCGATGTTCTTGGTCGATGAGCCGGTGAGTTCGATGTGCTTGTAGACGTGGCTGCTCATGCCGTTCTCCTCAAAAACAGTTAGCCGATGATAGCGCGTCTGCGCAATTGCAGCAGGGTGCACTCTCGCCACGCGCCCATTCCGGCTCGAGACCGGCAGTTCATTCGCAACGGCCGCAGCGGCGCCGGTCGTGTTTGCTGCGATGTACGCAGCAGCTGTCTGGCGTCATTTCCATAGACTCGGAGAATCCGGGCCCTTGGGACTGAGGTCGCCGCTTTCTCTCCTCGCCGCGGCGCTCTTAATTTTCGTTAGAACTCGACTTTATCGCCGGGAGCCAAGGGGAATACCTTTACCGGCGCGCCGCCGAGCGCCTGGATGTATTCCTGCGGCGTTCCCTTTCCCAGGGGGCTGGCGCCGTAGTGCATCGGGATCACGAACCTGGGCTTGATCAGCTCGCGCGTGGCGTACGCGGCATCGACCGGGTCCATGGTGAAGTGACCGCCGATGGGCATCAGCACCAGGTCCGGCTTGTAGTAATCGCTGATGAGCTTCATGTCGCCGAACACGCCGGTGTCGCCCATGTGCCAGATCCTGAACCCGTTTTCCAGTTCGATGATATAGCCCACCGGTTCCCCGCCCGGATGCGTTTCGTCCTTGTCGGTCGCCGGGTTATGCCACACGTACACGGAGGAATGCTCCGCGTGCGTCGCTGTGACCTTGATCCCCGCGACCGGCGTCACCCGGCCGCTTTTGTTGAAGCGCGGGAGTTGCGCGGGCGGGAGGATACCGAGGGTGGTGAGCGTCATGTTCAGGTCCCCTGGCGCGTACATCGGGATCCCGTTCAGTTTCGCCAGCGCCGGCGCGTCGGCAATGTGGTCACCGTGTCCGTGTGTCACCAGGAGCAGGTCCACCTTGCCTAGCGCGCCCAGGTTCTTGTACTGCGCGGGCGTCAGAGGATTCTTGATCAGCCACGGGTCGGTGACGATTACTTTTCCGCCAGGCGTGGTGATCCTGAACGCAGACTGGCCGAGCCAGAGCACTTCGACCTTTCCCGGTTGCGCGTGAACGTTGATGGACGCAAACGCAAGGCTGGTCGCGATGCCGAGAATGCGAAAAAAGCGCTTCATTGATCTTTCCTTTGGTTGGCTCAAGCTTGTTCTTGCGGCCTGCAGGTTTTATGCCCCACACGGCAACCGCGCCCGGATTCGGCTTTGCTCCGGATCGCCCTGAAACGTCTCAATCAGGCTGGGAATGATTTGACATTATGGTAGTACATTTGGCAATATGAAACAAAGTAGGCGTTAGCCGACAGGCGCAGCGTCCATATGAGTCGTTTCTCCAAAGGGGGGGCATCATCGCTAAGTACCAGGCTATCCGCTATCTACGTCTGTCCCATCAGCCAAACGCGTCTGGTAGCCTACCTTCCGGTTGCGCGGAGCAGCGCGTTCCCATAGCGAAATGATGTTTGATCGCCTCGTCAACTCCCTCATGCGGCGCCTCGAAGCGGTTATCGGGGTGATCCTGGCGATCATGGTCATCCTGGTATTTGGAAACGTAGTCCTCCGATACGGTTTCAATTCCGGGATCATGATTTCGGAAGAAGTATCGCGCTACCTATTCATTTGGCTCACCTTCATCGGCGCCGTCATTGCGGTACACGAGCACGCGCATCTGGGCGTCGATTCCCTGGTGCGGGCGCTTCCGCGTAAAGGCAAGCTGTTCTGCGTGGTAGCGAGCGACCTGCTCATGCTGTATGCGGTCGCAATACTGTTCGAAGGCAGCTGGAAGCAGACGGTGATCAACATGGACACCAAATCGCCGGTCGCGGAAGTCCCGCTTTCATTGATTTATATCGCGGGCCTGTTCGCGAGCGTCCTGATGGGGATCCTGATTCTGCGTAATTTGTACAAGGTGCTGTTCGTGGGCGCGGCGGACAAGGATCTGATCCTGACCGTCGAGTCCGAAGATCTGGCCGGCCTGGATCAGGCGACCCAGCTGTTTCTGGCCAAAGAGGATGCCGCGGTGATCGCAGGCGCCGGCACGGTTCCATCCAAGGGGCGCTCGTGACCATTACGATTTTCCTGTCTTCCCTGCTCGGAGCCATGGCGCTCGGCATGCCGATCGCGTTTGCGCTGCTGATCTGCGGTGTCGCGCTGATGTTCCACATGGATATGTTCGACAGCCAGATCCTGGCGCAGAACCTGATCAACGGCGCCGACAATTTTCCGCTGCTCGCGGTGCCGTTTTTCATCCTCGCGGGCGAGTTGATGAATGCGGGCGGGCTGTCGCGGAAGATTATCGAGATCGCCATGGCCATGGTGGGGCACATTCGGGGCGGCCTGGGCTACGTAGCCATCGTCGCGGCAGTCATCCTGGCGAGTTTGTCCGGGTCGGCGGTCGCGGACACGGCTGCGCTGGCTGCGCTGCTCGTGCCGATGATGAAGGACGCGGGTTATGACATCAATCGCTCCTGCGGACTGATCGCTGCCGGCGGCATCATCGCACCCGTGATCCCGCCCAGCATCGGCTTCATCATCTTCGGTGTCGCGGCCAACGTCTCTATCACCAAGCTGTTCATGGCCGGTATCGTGCCGGGCCTGTTGATGGGGCTGAGCCTGGCCGTGGCGTGGTGGATTCTTTGCCGCAAGGGCGGTGACCAAGCGAAACCGCGCATGCCTGCGCTGGAGATGATCAAAACCGTCGTGAGCGGGTTCTGGGCGCTGCTGTTGCCGGTGATTATCATCGGCGGGCTCAAGTTCGGCATCTTCACCCCGACCGAGGCGGCCGTTGTGGCCGCAGTGTATGCGGGGTTCGTAGGCGTGGTGGTCTATCGCAGTATCAGCTGGCGGATTTTGAAGACCTGCTTCGTCAGCGCCGCCAAGACCACCAGCGTCGTGATGTTCCTGGTCGCGGCGTCGATGGTGGCGTCCTGGCTGATCACGGTCGCTGACCTGCACAGCGAGATTATCAAGATGCTGCAGCCTTTCATGCACGACAAGACTTTGTTGATGTTCATGATGATGGTGCTGGTACTGGTCGTCGGCACGGCCCTGGATTTCGTTCCCACGGTCATGATCCTCACGCCGATCCTGATGCCGGTAGTCCACGCGGCCGGCATCGATCCCGTGTATTTCGGCGTGATGTTCATCATCAACAACGCGATCGGCCTGCTGACGCCGCCGGTGGGTACCGTGTTGAATGTGGTATGCGGGGTCGCCAAGATCCCGATGGACGGAGTGATAAAAGGGGTCACTCCGTTTTTGCTGGCGCAGGTAGCTATTATGTTTTTGATGACGTTCTTCCCGTGGCTGGTCACGGTTCCCGCGTCATGGTTCAGGTAGCAGGCAACAAGCATCACCCGGCGAGCAAGCCGTAACTCAACGCAATTGACAATCTGGAGGCGTAGACGATGATCAAGAGCAAAATCCGAGGCCAGGCGGCAGTTCTGGCACTTTTCACGGGCATGCTGTGCATGACGCAGGTGGCGAAGGCTGCCGATGACATTCAGGAAAGAACCATCCGCTGGGGCCATTTGCAGAACACGGACCATCCCTTGAGCAAAGCCGTGAACAAATTCGCCGACATCGTCGCGCAGAAGAGCGGCGGCAAGCTCAAAGTCAAGGAATTCCCGTCCTCGGCGCTGGGCAGCGAAATCCAGGAGCAGTCGGCGCTCCAGGGCGGGACCCAGGAAATGATGTCGGCTTCGACGACGACGCTGGCGGGGATCGTGAAAGAGAACGGCGTTCTCGATTTCTCGTTTCTGTTCGCAAACGAAAAAGAAGCGGATGCGCTCCTCGACGGCCCCATCGGCAAGCGCCTGATGGACCGGTTGCCGGAGCACGGGCTCGTCGGCCTCGCTTACTGGGAGAATGGCTTCCGCAATGTGACCAACAGCAAGCGTCCAATCACGCGCGCGGAAGATCTGGACGGCCTGAAGATTCGCGTCATGCCAAACCCGGTCTATCTGGAAACCTTCAAGACGGTGCATGCGAACCCGGTGCCGATGGCGTTCGGCGAACTCTTCACCGCTCTGGAGACCAAGACCGTCGACGCCCAGGAAAACCCGTACTCGATCATTCTTGCGAACAAGTTCAACGAGGTGCAGAAATACCTGAGCATCACGCGCCACAGCTACAATACCTTCATCGTTCTCATAAGCAAGAAGTTCTGGGACAAACTGTCGCCGAAGGAGCGGCAGATTCTGCAGGACGCCGCTATCGAGGCGCGCACCTACGAGCGGCAGCTGAGCCGCTCCGACAGCGCCAAGGCGCTGGCCGAGCTGAAGGCCAAGGGCATGCAGGTCAACGAGCTGTCGCCTAAGGAACTCGCGCGTATGCGCGATGAGCTCAAGCCCGTAGCCGCGAAGTTTTCCGCTTCTTACGACCCGGCGTTCATGCGCGACTTCAACGCCGAGATGGATCGCATCCGCAAGAGCAAATAGAGCCGATCTCCATCTAGCGGGGCACGGGGGGCGCGTGTGGCATTTGTCCATGCGCGCCTCTTGTGTCATTGCAAGAAATGCGTTTCTAACCGCCGCGCCAATTGTGCACGGCTGACTGTCGACTACCGCAAAGGTGATTTGAGATGACCAAGATTCTTCTCGTTCAAGGTGCCAACATGGCTTATCTGGGCAAGCGCGAGCCCGAGATCTATGGCACGACCACGGCTGCCGAACTCGATCAGATGCTGCAGCTTCACGCGCGCGAACGCGGTTTTGAACTCGATATCTGCTACACGCACATCGAAGGCGAAGCGATCGGGCGCATTTACCGCGCGGCGGACGAGGGCATCGACGGCCTGCTGATGAATCCGGCCGGTTTCATCCACGCCGGCTACGCGCTCCGGGATTGCCTGCGCTCGATGCGTTTCCCCTATGTCGAGGTCCACATGAGCAATATCGACAAGCGCGGGTTGAAATCGGTCACCGCAGAGGCGGCCCGCGGTATCATTGCCGGCTTCGGGCTGCGCTCCTACTTCATGGGGCTGGACGCGCTGCTCGATCTGGTCAAGTACGATAAGCCAACCAAGGGCAAGAAGAAATGAGTGCTGCCGCGACCGAACGGCTTTCGCGCCTCGATTGCTGCGCGGTTTCCGATGCGCTGGACAAGTTAAAGCTCGGCGGCGTGGTGTCGGGTCTGACGCAGCTTTCCGGTTCCGGCCGCATCGCCGGCAGGGCGGTCACGATGAAACTCGGGATCGGCAGCGCCCCGCCGGGGCCGACCCGGCATCTGGGCACGACTGCGATCGAAGCCGCGAATCCCGGCGACGTCATCGTGGTCGAGCAAAAAAGCGGCGTGGAGGCGGGAAGCTGGGGCGGGATCCTCGCGCTCGGCGCCAAGCTGCGCGGGGTCGCCGGCGTCGTTGCCGACGGCCCGGTGCGCGACATCGACGAGGCGAAAAGCTTCGATTTCCCGGTGTTCGCCCGCGGCTGCACCGCGCGCACGGCCCGCGGCCGGGTGGTGGAGCTGGCGACCAACGGGCCGGTCGAGATCGGCGTTGTCACGGTGAACCCCGGGGACTACGTGATCGCCGACGGCAGCGGTGTCGTTTTCATCAAGCCGGAGGACATAGAGCGGGTGCTGCAGGCGGCCGAGGCCATTGCGGCGCGCGAGGCCGCCATGGCGCAGGCCCTGCGCGCAGGCCGACCGATCACCGAGGTGATGGGGGCGAATTACGAGCACATGCTGAAAGAATAAAAGTCCAAGGACCCGTTAGAGAAGAGGGGAAACGTTCCCTTATTCAGCCTCAATTCAAAGGCCGTTTCAGTCATTCTGAATCAGCCTCCAAGCGGTATTACATATGGGGAAATCAAAAATGAGTTGCGTCAGCAAGAGTCCCGTGCGAATCAAGAGATGGCTGAGTATGGCGTTGAGTGCGGTGTTGATCCCGAGTGCGGCACTTGCCCAGACCTATCCGAGCAAGCCCATACGGATCGTCGTTCCGTTTGCCGCGGGCGGCGCGGTGGACGTGGTCGCGCGCGCGGTCGGCCAGCGCATGTCCGAGCAAATGGGCAATCCCGTCATCATCGAAGACAAGCCGGGAGCGAGCGCCAATCTCGGTGCCGAATTCGTGGCCAAGGCGCAAGCGGACGGCTACACGGTGCTCATGGGGGCCAACGGCCTCGCGACCAACATGACGCTGTTCCGCAATCTTGGATTCGACACGGCGAAGGACTTCGCGCCCATCGCGCGCGTAGGCTATGCACCTCTGGTGCTGGTGGTGCAGGCGTCGTCTCCGGCGAAATCGCTGAAAGACCTGATCGCCTTGGCGAAAGCGCAGCCTGGCGTCCTTACCTATGGGTCCGCCGGCAACGGCGGTTCGGGACATCTGGCCTCGGAGTTGCTGAAGCTCACGACCAAGATCGACGTGCTGCACGTGCCCTACAAAGGCGGCGCGCCGGCGATGACCGACCTGCTGGGCGGGCGGCTGTCGTTCATGCTCAACAATCCGCTGGAGGTCATCGCCAACATCAAGTCGGGGCGTTTGCGCGCGCTCGCGGTGGCGAGCCCCAAACGCATCCCGATGCTGCCCGATGTTCCGACGTTCGCGGAAGCCGGCTTGCCCGGATACGATGCATCGGTATGGTGGGGCCTGGTTGCGCCGGCCAAGACGCCGAAGGACGTCATTGCCAAATTGAGCAGCGAGGCCCTCAAGGCGCTCGAAGACGAGGGCGTGAAGGAAAAACTATCGAATCTGGGCGCCGTCGTCGACCCGGCCGGCCCGGAGCAGTTCGGCAAGTTTCTCAAGCAAGAAATCGACAAGTGGGCCGGCGTGATCAAGGCAGCGGGGATACACGCCGATTGATTCTGGCCGCGCGCTGCGCCAAGGCATGGCGATAGGACGCGAGGCCATCGCGGCGCCAATGACGTAAGAAGCGCGAGGCGCTTTCGCGGAGGAAGGGAATATGTCCATCAGTATGCTTTCTGAACGCCATTTGTTGCGACTGGCGGGCGAAACGAAGGGCCGCGTCCTGACCCTGGGCGAGTTGGTTGCCTTGGGTGAAGAGCTGAAATTGCCGCTCAGCCAGGTCGTCGTCGGCGAGGCGATGCTGCGTGAGGGCAAGTCGTTTGACCAGATCCTCGACGAATGCTTCGCCGCGTTCGAACACAACCTGAAAGCCCTGGACAAAGGCCTGGAGAGCGGAAACAGTTTCGTGCTGGGAACCGTGGCGACCGACCTCGCGCGCCAGGGCAAGGGCGTGCTCATCGACGACGTGCTCATGGACCGGGCGCTGGTGTATACCCTGGCAGCGGAAGTCGGGAACCACGAGATCGGTC
>Ga0208716_1000965_pt1 | contig 11360 bp, 8 predicted proteins | sample NGESurdeep092012_8_FD_184482 | JGI IMG/M metagenome (GOLD analysis project Ga0208716, IMG submission 184482) | Arctic peat soil microbial communities from Barrow, Alaska - NGEE Surface sample 415-3 deep-092012 (SPAdes) | ecosystem: Environmental > Terrestrial > Soil > Wetlands > Peat ...
GCCTTCGATCGACATGTTGCAGACCGTCATGCGCTCATCCATGCCGAGCGCGCGGATGGCGCCGCCGCAGTACTCGAACACGCAGCCGGTGCCGCCGCCGATGCCGATGCGGGCGATCAGCGCGAGGATGATGTCCTTGGCGGAGACGCCCGCGCCGAGGCGGCCTTCCACCCGCACCTGGAAGGTCTTCGACTGGCGCTGCAGCACGCACTGCGTGGCCAGCACCTGCTCGACTTCGCTGGTGCCGATGCCGAAAGCCAGCGCGCCGAACGCGCCGTGGGTGGCGGTGTGGCTGTCGCCGCAGACCACGGTCATGCCGGGCTGGGTGAGTCCCAGTTCGGGGCCGATCACGTGGACGATGCCCTGCTGGCTGCTGTGCACGCCGAGGCAGCGTATGCCGAACTCGGTGCAGTTGGTTTCGAGCTGATCGAGCTGTTTCAGCGCGATCTTATCGAGGATGGGCAGCGAGCGGTCCGACGTCGGAATGCTGTGGTCGGCGGTGGCGATGGTGAGATCGGGACGCCGCACCTTGAGGCCGCGCTCGCGCAGGCCCTGGAAGGCCTGGGGAGACGTCACCTCGTGGACCAGGTGCAGGTCGATGAACAACAGGGTGGGAGCGCCGGGGCGCTCGTGGACTACGTGGGAGTCCCAGAGTTTTTCGATGATGGTGCGTGGCATAAGGACCGTCTAGGGAAATCGGTTGAGCGCGGAACCGGTAAGTCCCGCGCTCAACCGATTGCGGCGCATACTGCCAGGCCAACCTGTTCGGTGGTGGCAGGCGCGCCGGAAGGCCGCAAGTCCGCTGTGACGTGGCGGCTTTCGAGGACCGCTTCGATGGCAGTTTCCACCGCGGCGGCTTCCTCCTTCAAACCAAAACTGTAGGCCATCATGGCGCCCACCGAACCGATGGCGCCCAGCGGATTGGCCTTATTCTGCCCGGCGATATCGGGGGCGGAGCCGTGTACCGGCTCGTAGAGCCCGACCCAGGCGCCGGAGGGGCGCCGATCGCCGATAGAGGCCGAGGGCAGCATGCCGATGGAGCCCGCCAGCACCGCGCCTTCGTCGCTCAGGATATCGCCGAACATATTTTCGGTCAGCACGATATCGAAGCGCTTGGGGTTGAGGATGAGCTGCATGGCGCAGTTATCCACCAGCATGTGGTCGAGTTCCACATCGGGATAATCCTTGCCCATTTCGGTCACCACCTGGCGCCAGAGTTGCGAATTCTCCAGCACGTTGGACTTGTCCACCGAGGTGACTTTCTTGCGGCGCGCGCGCGCCAGGTGGAAGGCCATGCGGGAAACACGCTCGATTTCCGAGCGCGTGTAAGTCATGGTATTGACCGCCCGCATCTCCGCTCCGTCGCCGGTGATTCCGCGCGGAGTTCCGTAATAGATCCCGCCCGTCAGTTCGCGGACGATGATCATGTCGGTGCCTTCCACCAGGTGGTTCTTCAGGGGCGAAGAATCCAGTTGCGACGCATACGCGCGAACCGGGCGTAAATTTGCATAAACGCCCAGAGCCTGGCGAATCCCGAGGAGGCCCTTTTCGGGCCGCTTCTCGGGAGGTGCATTATCGAATTCCGGGAGGCCGACCGCGCCCATCAGGGTAGCGTCGGCGGCGGCGGCGAGTTGCGCCGTTGCCTCGGGGAACGGGGTGCCGGTTTGATGAATGGCGATGCCGCCCAGCAGCCCCTCCGTAATATTCAAAGCATGATTCCATTTGGCCGCCACGTGGCGCAGCACGCGCACCGCCTCGCGGGTTACTTCCGTGCCGATGCCATCACCTGGGAGAACCAGAACGTTGAGATTCATTAGTCTGCCGCCACCGCCTGGGCTTTCCGGCCCTCCAGGATGAGGCGGACGATCTCTTCGTCCATGAGCCCCTTCTTGCGGTGGTCCGCTACCGCCGTGAAGCGGTGGTACAACTCGTCGAGCTCCTGCTTGGAAAGGTCGAAGCCCGCCCTCTGCGCGCGTTCATTGAGCGCGTGGCGTCCGCTGTGCTTGCCGAGCACCAGCCGGCCCTCGGGCACGCCCACGGTGCGCGGGTCGATGATCTCGTAGGTGGTTTTTTCCTTTAGGTAGCCATCCTGGTGGATGCCGGCCTCGTGGGCGAAGGCGTTGCGGCCCACGATCGCCTTGTTGGGTTGCGGCCCGAAGGTGATGATGGAAGTCAACAGCTCGCTGGCCGAGAACAGGTGCTCGGTATGGATGCCGGTGTGGTACGGGTAGCTATCGGCGCGGGTCTTGAGGATCATGACGATCTCTTCGAGCGAGCAGTTGCCGGCGCGTTCGCCGATGCCGTTGATGGTGCACTCGATCTGCCGCGCGCCGGCCTCGATGGCGGCCAGCGAGTTGGCGACGGCCAGGCCCAGATCGTCGTGGCAGTGCACGCTGACGATGGCGCAATCGCCGAGCGCAGTAGCGATTTGGCCGATCAGCGCGCCATATTCCTTGGGGGTGGAATAGCCCACAGTGTCGGGGATATTGACCGTGCGGGCGCCGGCGGCGACCACGGCCTTGGAGATCTTTTCCAGAAAGTCGGGTTCGGTGCGCGCGCCGTCCTCGGCGGAGAACTCGACGTCATCCACGTGAGTGCGCGCCAACTCGACGGCGGCGACGGCTTCATCGAGCACCTGCTGCTGGGTTTTCTTGAGCTTGTACTTGAGGTGAATCGGGCTGGTGGCGATGAAGGTGTGGATGCGCGGGCGTTTGGCGTGCTCCAGACTCTTGGCGGCGCGCTCCACGTCCAGCGTGCAGCAGCGGGCCAGCGCGGCCACTTGCGCCCAGGGGAACTCCCGGCTCACGGCATCGACGGCTTGGAAATCGCCCTCGCTGGCGATGGGGAAGCCGGCTTCCAGGATGTCCGCTCCCAGTTCCACCAGTTTCCGTGCCATCTTCAGCTTCTCGGGCACGGTCATGCTGCAACCCGGCGATTGTTCGCCGTCGCGCAGGGTCGTATCGAAAATGTATACGCGGTCGCTCACAAGAGCATTATCGCTATCCTGCGTTCGATTTAGCAAATTTATAATATTAGCGGTCCATATTAGCAAGTGTTATATTCAGAGAGCGACCTATGGAACTTCATTCCCTGCAAGTATTTCTCGCCGTCGCAACCGAGAAGAGCTTCTCCCGGGCGGCGGGCAAATTGTTGCGCACGCAGCCGGCGATTTCGCTTTCCTTGCAGCGGCTGGAGCAGGAACTGGGGGAGAAACTGATCGACCGGTCGGGCAAGGACCTGATTCTGACCGACGCCGGGCGTACCGTGCTGGAGTACGCGCGGCGCTTCCAGAGCCTGCACCAGGAGATGGACAACTCGATCGCCGAACTGCGCGATAATTCGGCGGGGCGGCTGACCATCGGCGCCAACGAATCGACCACCTTGTATTTGTTGAAGCACATCGAGCGCTACCGCGAGATGTACCCGAAGATAAAGGTGCAGATCCGGCGGAGTCTTTCGAGCAAGCTGCCCAACGAGCTGCTGGACGGCAACCTGGAGCTGGGCGTGATCAGCTACGATCCGGGCGATGAGCGCATCAAATCGAAGGTGATTTATATCGACGCGCTGGCGTTCGTGGTGTCCCCGAAGCACCGGCTGGCGAGCCGCAAGACGGTGTCGATTACGGAACTCGGCGCGGAGAACTTCATCGCGCACAATGTGCTGTCGCCCTACCGGGAGGTGGTGCTGCGCGAGTTTCTGGCGCACAAGGTTCCGCTGCGCATGGATGTGGAGATGCCGACCATCGAGACCATCCGCAAGCTGGTGGAGCGCAACATGGGGGTGGCGTTTCTGCCGCGCATGTGCGTGGAACAGGAGATCGAGCAGCAGCGGCTGTGCGAAGTGCGCGTGAAGGAGATGCACGTGGAGCGCAAGATCCGGCTGATCTACCCCACGCGGAGAGCGCTGAGTCACGCGGCGAAGGCGTTCCTCGAAGTGGTGGGATAGGGGGCCCCGGGGAGGTTCTACGGCGGCGCACTGGCCCGAATCGATGGCTGGAAGAACGGATTGCTGAATGGCTTGGCGCTTCAGAATTTCGGCGGTTTGCGCGATCCATGGCGGAAATGAAGGATCTCAACCAGACGCTTGTCCTCACGCACTTGGTAGTAGACGAGAATCGGGCTGTGGACTAGCTTACGCACCCGCGACTTTTTGCGAGTGGTGTTCCCCATGCGGGGGAACCGGCCAAGCAAATCGACGTGATCGAGCAACGCCTTGCCAAAACGGGAAGCGGCCTCGTCGTCGTCCTGGGCGATATGCCCCACGATCTCGGACAGATCGCTTAGCGCTCTTTGGGTGAAGAGGAGGCGGTAATCCACTTGGGCAAGAGCCTTCGGACTTCTTCTATGGGCACAGCACGGCCAGCCTCGGCGTCGCGGATGCCCTCATCAATGGCGGCAAGGGTTTCCTCGTCTTCCTCCTCATCGATGGGGGTCGGGTCGTCGAAGTCAATTCTACTGGCGTTAGCCATAGCTTCACGGTAGCGCGGATTAGCGGGTAGCGCAAACGGAACCAGCATCCGCCCATGGGAACGTGCGGCGAAAACCCGCCGGGAAACGGTTGCGCCAGGGGCTGGGGTAGACAACAAAAACGGGGCAGGACGGTGAGCGCCGTCACCGTCCTGCCCCTCTGCCCGTCTCGCGGCTATCGGTCGCCGACGAAATTGACCAGGACCTGAGTTTCGGTTTCCACCGGCTGCCCGTTCAGCAGAGTCGGGCGGTAGCGCCACTGCTTCACCGCTTCCACGGCTGCGCTGGTGAGCATGGGGTGGCCGGAGACTACTTTCACTTTCTTGATGTTGCCGTCCGCGCCGATGGTCGCAGTCAGCGTAACGGTGCCCTTGGCGCCGGTCTGCTTGGCGATCTTGGGATACTCGGCGTCCTTACGATAGATCAGCACGGCCTGCTGGATCTGCCCGCCGGACCGCGGCTTGGAATCGGCGGCGGGCGTGGCGGAGGGAGGAGCGGGTGATGCGAGCATGAACGGGGCCGGGGCCACGGCGTTCACGTTGAAACCGGGGATCGCCGAGGTGGTGGACCGATCGCCCGCGCCGACGGTGGGGGCATCCGGCATATCCGTGGGCGCCGCCGGGCGCAGTCTCAGCCCGAGCGATTCGGCCTTGAACTGCTTGAGAGGCGCCGGGGCCGGTTTGGAGGGCTCTTCCGCCAGCGGATCTCCGTTGGGATTAAGCGATGCGTCCGGCATCGCCCCCCCGGCGACAGGTTTGGTTGCGGTCGCGGGACTGGTTGCCTTCGTGGACGCCTCGTTTTGTTCCTGCAGTGGCGAAGGCGGCCGCAACATCCGAACCGATTCGCTGGTGGTCTTTTTCCGCGCTTTGTCGAGCACTTCCATTTTGAAGCTGATGTCCTGGCCGGAGGGCGAGTAGAGGATCCTGCCGGTGGACAATTGCGCCAGGTCCATTTGCACGTTCTCGTGCTGATCGCCGTCGGTTATGGAGAGCACGGCTTTGCTGGCGTTGCGGATGGCTTCCGCATCGGGGCTCCAGGTGAGCAGCAATTCGCCGGCGGCGCGTTCCACGCGCAGTTGCAACTGAGAGGAGTCCTTGCTCACCGGCGCGGGGGTCTTGGAGTTGGTGCGCAACAGGCCGGGGTATACAAACAACGCGACAAAGAGGGCGACGCTGGCCGCCGCCGCGAGCATCAGTTTCATCCCCTTGCCGCTGCGTGCGGCGGGAGCGGCGATTTCCGGCGCCACCACGGCAGGCAGCGCCTCCGCCTTTTCGGCCTTGGCGGGCGCGGCGATCTTCGGGGCGGGAGCTTCGCTCTTCGCGGCGTTGTCGGCCCTGACCGCCTTATCGTACTTGTCGTTCTTATCGAACTTGTCGTACTTGTCGTTCTTGCCCGGCTTTTCGGTTTTGGCAGGCTTGTCCGGAACGATTGCGGTTTTTACTTCCACTGCCGGCGCGGCCGGCGTCACCATGGCAGCGGGTGCGGGCGCGCTCGCCACTGCCACGGGCGCGGCGGGAGGTGCGGGCTCGGCGACGGGCACGGGCGGTAGGGAAGTTTCGCGGCGGGAAGCGATGGGCACGATCTGCGCCCGCACGTTGCCTTTGGGCGTCAGCGGCGGCGCTGCGGAAGGCGCCGCGGCTTTGGGGTCGGCAGGTGCCGGCGCCTGGCCAGTGCCCAGTTCGCGGGAACGGAAAGGAAACTCGAGGCAACTGGCCTCTCCGTTCACTTTGCCGTTTTCCCGGATGAAGATGCCGGCCGTGCTGGCCTTGGTGGCAAACGGCCGTACCAGGAGTGCGACATGATGCGGGTCGCGGAATCGCGCGTGGAAGAACGCCAGGTCGTCGACGTCCAGAGAGATGCCTTTGCGGGTGTGGCTGCGGAAGAATCCCGCCACGCCGCGGCCGGCGGCCAACCATTGTTGTATGGCCTGCTCGAAGCGTCCCATATCGGCGTCGCTCAACCGGTACAGCGGGCCACGGCTGTAATCGCACGCGATCAACTCATAATCCGCGATGGAAACCACCAGCGGACTTCCCGGCGAGACGTCCCCGACGAGCAAGCCACCGATTTCCGAACCGCGCGAAGTCAGCGAGCGGAAATTCTCCACCGCTTCTCGCTCCAGCCGGTCGATCAAGCTGAAGGGGATCCGTACCGACACCGGTTTTTGCGGGACTTCCCACAGATACAAAGGGGAAGATGCAGTCTGTACGTCAAAACGTTCCGCGCGTGCCGTCGACTCAGTCATCGAAATCCTCCGCCGGCCCAGAGCAAATTGAATTTGGACCAGCTCACGACGATTTTACTCAATACTTTCCCAATTTAGGCGCTTATTTCAGGTATTTATTTATCGATATCAAATGCAGGCTAGTGAGTGTTAACTATTGATATCATTCGCCGTCTAGCTTGTTATCTTTAGTTAGCCTCCAAACAGTGCCACCATTTATCCTAGTAATTCCGAAAACATTTTCATATACTGGTGCCGAAAATGAATGCGAGAAGCTGTCAGCTCTGCGGAAAACCGTTAAGCCGGCTACGAGTCGGCAGCGATGGCGACTTCTGCTCGCGTGAACACCGCAACCAGCACCGGCTGCGCGCCGGGATGGACCGCCTGGAAGAAGCCAATAAGGTTACCAGCCTGATGCGGCGGCGGGAGAATCCGCGCCACATCGCGGCGGCGCGGTTGATGTGCAACTCCGCGCTGGAACACCGCGGGTTTCTGGAACCGAAGCAGCTCGCGTCCAAGAGGGACATCGCCGCCTTTTCGCCGGTGTTGCCCGCTCCCGCCGCGCCGCGCGTCGCTAGCGGTGTGGACCGGTATCAGCCGCCGCGCGCTTCGCGGCTGCCCGGGACCGACGCGTCCCGGCGGGCGGATACTTCGCGGATGCGCATCGACAACCGGGGCACGATGCCCTTGGTTCCGCCCCGCCGCCAGCAACTGCTGGCCAAGATTTCCCAGGCGCCGCTGGTTTCGCTGCGCTGCCAGACGCCGGCGCCACGGACGGCGCCGCGCGATTATGGAATGCTGCGCCGGGGCCAAATTCGCGTTCACCTGGGCGATGGCAGCCTGGCGCCGGGTGCGCTCCAACCGCGGCGTGCGCTGGCTTTGGACCACCAAACCCATCCGCGCAGTATCCAATCATATGCTCTGGAAGGCAATGCGCTGCGGGTTTCGATTGCGATGGGATTCCGCATGGCGACAGTGAACTGGCGCGATTTCCTCAGCCAGCCGCCGGCGCCGGCGGCTTTGGTGTGGCCGCGCACCCCGCGCAGGGTTCCGCGGGAAAGCCAAGATTCCACGGCCACGAACCACAACCTGGATATACAAATCCCGAAGTTCCGCGCGCGCCTTCCCGAGGTCGCCAACCGGGCGCGTCGCGCCCAATTCGTCTTTCCGGAAAGCCTGGCGCCGCGCCCACAGCGGCCGGCCACCGGCGCCCAGCCGGCCAAGCGCGCCACGGATGTCTCGTGGAGGCCCGCGGAGCCGCGTTCGAGAGATATGGCGGTCCGGCCACCGTCCGCCGGGTTTGCCAAGCGCAACGGAGCTCATGTTTTCACCGTTGTCCTGCTGCCATCGAGTACGCGTCCCGTGCGGCAAGTCGCGTTCACGGCATTTATCCCGCGGGAGCCCGTGGGCTGCCCAAAGGTCGCGTTCGAAGGCATGGCAGCCGCGGCCATCGCCGGTTCGCCGGTAGCCGCGGGAGCGGGCGCCGACATAGCGCCGGCCCAGCCCGCCTCGCCTGCCGAGCCAGCGGCCATGGTGCGCATCGAAGAACACTTTGAATCCGGCTGGGGCAATTGGGTGGGCGGCATGAAGGGTTGGAAGGTGGACGTCGCCGGCGTGCGCCCCGGCCCACTCGCCCTATACGTTCCGACGCTGGAGCTGATCGACTATGAATTGGAGTTTCTGGCGCGGATTGACACGCGCAGCCTCAACTGGGTGGTGCGCGCCGCGGGGCTCGACGAATACCTGCGTTGCACGCTCACCGCGGTTCCCGGCGGCGAGTTGGAATTCAGCCGTTGTGCCGTGGTGGCGGGCGTGGCGCAGGCGCCGGTTACAGCGCCCCAGCGCCTGCCCGGAAAACCGCGGTCGGCGATGACCGTCGGCACGAGCGTTTCCGGCGACAGCTTCACGGTCAGCGTGGACGGCCATAGCATCGACAGTTGGGACGACCACCGCTTCCCGATGGGAGGCATAGGATTCACCGCCGCTCCGGATGACCCGGCGCGCCTCTATTGGGTAAGGCTCTCCTCTACAGAATTAACCGCCAAGGAGTATCGGAAAAAATGAGTACCACAGCCATGAGAACGCCCGCCAAGGTCCAGACCCTGCGCGCGCACGAAATTGACGGCGGCGACAAGGGCGCCGGATCGCAGACGCATTTGGCGCGAGCCGTCACCCTGCACCTTGCCGGCAAGCGCGAGGAGGCACTCAAACAATTACAGCGCGCCATTGCCGCCAACGAAGCCTCGCCCGAGATCTACCGCGCCATGGGGCATATCCAGTTCGAGCTCGGCAACTTCGAGGAGGCGGCCAAGAGCTACCGCATCCTGGCCCAGGTGAAGCCGCAGTACGCCATGGGCTGGTTCAACCTTGCCGTCTGCCTGGAACGCGCCGGCGGGTGGGAAGACGCCGCACAGGCCTTCCATCGGGCGTGCACGCTGGATGCCGGCTACTTGGATGCGCACCTCGGTCTCGGTGTCTGCCATCTGCGGCAGGAGGATCCCAAATCCGCGCTGTTCAGCTTCAGCCGCTGCCTGGAGTTGAATCCGGCGCACCAGGAGGCGCAGTTCGGCAAGGCGGTGGCGCTGCAATCGCTCGGTCATCCGGACGAGGCGGCGCAGATCTATCAGAAGATTCTGGAACGCAATCCCGATTGCGAAGAGTCGCTCGCCAACCTGGTTCTGATCGGCATGGCGAAAGAAGACTTCGACATGGTGCGGGAGTACGCCGAGCATCTGCTCGAACTGCGTCCGGAGTCCACGGTGGCGCTGGAAGGGCTGGCATCGTGGGCCTGCGCGGCCGGCGAGCAAGCGCTCACGGCGAAGTTCTGCACGCTGCTGGTGAGCGCGGTGCCGGGCCACTTCGAAGGCTGGTTCAACCTGGCGCTTTCGCATCAGAAATCGGGCCGTTTCGAGCCCGCCTCCGAAGCCTACGGGGAGTGCATCAAGCTGCGCGGGCAATCCTGCGAAGCCCACACCAACCTGGGCATCGTGCGCGAGCAACTCGGCGACCTGGCGGGCGCGCGCTCGGCCTACGAACGCGCCATCAAGGCCGGCCCCGAGGCGCTGGCCCCACTCTGGAACCTCGCGCTGCTGCTGGAACACCAAGGGCAGTTCGAAGAGGCCGAACGCTACTACAAGCAGGTGCTGGAGCGCGCTCCGAAAGAAGAAGAAGCGCGTTTCCGCATGGGCTACCTGCGCTTGCAGCGCGAAGATTTCCGCGGCGCCGCGGAGGCCTTCGAAGGCTGCCTGAAGTACCGCCCCGCGTGGCCGGAAGCCCACGCCAACCTGGCGCTGGCATACAGCGGCCTGGGCGAGAGAGACCACGCCGAACGCCTGTACGAAAAGATGCTCGACGCCGACCCGAAATCCATGGACGCGTTGCGCGGCCTCGCCGCGCTATCCATTCAGGCCAACGATTTCGACACCGCGCTGGAGTTCCACGTGCGCCTGATCGATCTCGGCGAGCGCTCTCCGGAGGTGCTCTACAACGCGGGCTTGATGTACGAAAAAGCGGGCCAGCTCGACCAGGCAGTCCGCATGTATCGCGATGCGCTGGCGCAGCTACCCGACATGCCCGAGGCGCTGCTCAATTTGGGCCGCATTCTGGAATCCAACGGCAAGACGGAAGAAGCCCGCTCCTGCTGGAGCAAAGCGCTGGAATCCGAGCCCGCACTCGCCCAAGGCTACTTCGGCCCGGCCATCGATTAACTACCGTAGCGCAGCCTTCCAGGCTGCCATGCCCCCATTCGTGGGGGCATGCTTCCCCGTGTGTCTTGACAACCTGGCGTGAGATAATCGTCTGGCCATGTCAGCACATCGTTACCTTCGATTCACCGCGGCGGCAATTATTCTGTCCGCTACTCTTTGCGCGCAGCCTCCACAGGGCGGGCGCGGTGGTCCGCAACCCGAATTCATGCGCCAGGCGCAGCAGGCGCTGCGCGACGGCAAACTCGACGATGCCCTCGGCGTGTACCAGAAGGAATTGGCCACCAATCCCAATTCGGTACCGGCCAACAACGCGGCCGGCACCGTGCTCGACCTGATGGGCAAGGGCGCCGAGGCGCGCAAGTTCTTCCAGAAAGCCATCGATGCAGCCCCGGACGCCAACGCCAGGCAAGCCGCCCAGCGGCAGATGGCGATGTCGTACGCCTTCGAGGGGGATTGCCGCAACACCGTGAAGTACGAACAGATGGCGATCGCCTACTGGGTGACGCGCGAAGTGGCGGAACCGCGGAACGCCTTCTACCAGCAAGGCGAGTTGGCCAACGAAGCGGCGCGCGTCTGCATCGATTCCGGCGACCTGGAGAACGCTGGGATCTGGTACAGGAAGGGCACCGAACTGGGGCTCAAGGAACCGGGCAACGAGACCCATCCCAAGAGCCTGTGGAACTTCCGCCTGGAGCATGCGCTGGCGCGGATCGCGGCGCGCCGGGGCAACCAGGCCGAAGCGCAAAAGCACGTGGCGGCGGCCAAGGCGGCGTTGGACGGCGACCCCAAGATGGCCGAGGCGCAGGCGCGCTTCTTCCCCTACCTGACCGGCTACGTGGCGCTCTACACCGGCGATCATAAGTTAGCGCTCGACGAATTGCAGAAGGCGGTGGCCATGCAGGGCAACACAGCCGACCCGTTCCTGCAATGCCTGCTCGGCATGACGTACGAGAAGCTGGGCGA
>Ga0208716_1000967_pt1 | contig 11349 bp, 11 predicted proteins | sample NGESurdeep092012_8_FD_184482 | JGI IMG/M metagenome (GOLD analysis project Ga0208716, IMG submission 184482) | Arctic peat soil microbial communities from Barrow, Alaska - NGEE Surface sample 415-3 deep-092012 (SPAdes) | ecosystem: Environmental > Terrestrial > Soil > Wetlands > Peat ...
CACCAGCAGGCCAGCCGGTGCCGCAGTCGTATCGCCAGTTGCACTCACGACCGTGATGGCGAGCTGCATCGTTTGACCAAGATCTATCGCGAATGATTTGATGCCGAAGCTGAGGCGCAATGCTACTGGCACGGCGTGCGTCGCTTGATCGGCACGACAGCCGGCGAGAAATCCTATCGCCGTCGCAAGCAGGGCAAGGCGGCTTGAAGTGATTCGTCCCAATTAGAATCGCATCCCGACCATTATCGGAACGACGCCTCCCGGCGGAACGCCCAGGTAACGCATCTCGACAAAAATTGTGGACTTCCGTGGACGGACTTCGAAACCAACTCCTCCCTGAAAGCCAGCGTGATTTGGCCGGAAGGTTCCGATTTCGTCCGCGTTGCCGCTTAAATACACCGCAGCACCGGCGACAACGTACGGCGACCATCGCGTAGCTGGATCGTTCAGGCGGGCGACCATGCTGAAGCTTCCCGACACCAGATGCGAGTGCGTGCCCTGGTCGGTGCAGCCCTGTTCGATGCAGACGTAGTCGTACTCCCCGATCAAGTGATACATGAGGTCGGCGCGCAGGGCGAGCCGGCGCGAGGGAAGCGGCAACTGAACCTCGGCGCCAAGCACGATACCGGGCTTGAACGTGCCCTTATACGCTCCCGTCAGGTTCTCGCCGCCCGCCATGATTCCCCACGTCGCCTGCCGTGCGGCGTCAACATCCTGCGCGCCGGCCGAGAGACTCGTGAGTGAGGTCGCTGTCACCACGGCGCAGGCAATCAGAAGTGTCTTCATCCTCAGCGCCCCACGACTGTTCGCGCGATCGTGACGGTACTGTCGCCGGACTGACCGATCACGCGCACCGTCGCAATTCCTGTCTTGGCGAACCGAAGCGTGGCGTGGTGGTTGAAGAGCTTATATATCGCGTTGCAAACCTTCGCGTTCAACTGGACGTAGTCCCATGGACGGACTTCCGCCGTGCGATCGTCCACCATCGTGACCTCGGTGGTGCCGATGTTGTTACAGCCTCCGCCACTCGTTCGTACCGAGACGTCGAAGTCGGTGCTGGCCGCCACCGTGTCGGGCACCGTCACCAGAGGAGCCGCAGGCGGCTCGAGGACGCCGAGTCGCAACGCATAGTTCGGGCCGAAGAGTGCCGAGCACGCGGATAACCCCAATACCACGGAGCACACGGCAATCGTACGAGTCAGTGTCATATCGGCCTACCACACTACGCCGATTGTAAGACTCGCTCCGACCGCAGCCAACTGCGCGCTGTTTCCGAGAGGCGAGGAGGGCGAAACCCGATGGATGCGCAACTCGATTCGATTGCCACCGAGGGCGCGAAACTCAGATCCGACGCCGGCCTCGATGAGCGAGAGCGAAGGTCCCGCACCGGAGGCGATACTCACGGCTGATCCGCAGGAGTTTGCAGACAGGGAGCAGCTTCCGCCGCCCCATCGGGTCGCTACGCCACCGACGCCTAGCAATCCATAGAATGGCCGGAGGCCGCTACTCGCGGTCGGGCCGAGCGTGAACGTGGCGATGAGCGTACCAAGCCCGCCGATGTACCGCGAGTCGTCGCAGCCACTGTTTTGAACGGATACGGGGCAAACGTTGGCTCCTTGGCCATGTCCGCCATAGTATGCGCCATCCACACGGGCGCTCCAGAATGAGCCGCGAGCGACGCGGATGAATCCTTCCGCTCCAGGGAATACGGCGTCATAGCCGCCGAACGAACCTGTGATTCCCGAAACTCCTAATCCGAAACGATCAGGATGCGCGCCCTGCGCGCCGAGGTGGAAAGTCGCGAACACTGTGAGCGCGGTGATGACGCCGAGACGGCGAATTGACAAGAGAGGGTCCATCGAAGCTCCGGGGCTGTGGGGAGTGCATGTCGGAGCCTACGTGCGAACACCTTCCTCGCGCTACACCAAAAAGCTGGACTATCGGCCTCAGTCCTACGAAAACGGCCACTTAGTCGCGTTTACGGCCACTTTCGTGGATTGCGCCACGATCCGGATCGTGCGGGCCGAGCACAACCGAGAGGAGCCGCCCTGCGAATTCCGCTTCGCTGAGCCGCCCCGCATGTCGCGGCGACATTCCCGTCAGCGACTCGCATACGCGGCGGAACGCGCGCTCCGAACCTGCGTCGAACTGCTCGACGACCTGCGCGAGACGCTTTCCTTTTCGTCCGAGCTCCGGAAATGTCCGCGCCAGCACCGCGCACGTGCGCAGGTGATGCGGGTGCGTGATGCCGGCGACGGTCAGCCATTGGCGCACGGTGCCACTCGACGCGCCGAATCCGTCGAGCATCGCCGACGTCGATGACGGGAAGGGCTGGCCGCCGAGAAGGCCCACAATGCGCGTCGTAAGCGCCGGCGGCATCTCCGCGAGATTCGTCGCGAGACCGCGCAGCAGGAGCGCCGGCACCGATGGCACCATCAGCTGCTCGCACACGTGGCAGAGCGCATCGCGCTCATCGTACGCACCAAAGAAGACCGCTTCGATCGGCAGGATGCGGCTCGCCTCCACCACAACGCGCGCGATCTCCGGCGTGAGCGGCGCATGCACGAGCACCGCGGCGTTTCCCTTCGTGCGCGCCGTCTCGACCAGCGCGATGAACGCTTCGGGTCGCATGCGCGACGGGTCGACGACGACGAGTTTGGCGTCGGGCTGCGCGAGCCGCACTTCGAGCTTGGCGAGATCGACCGACCGGACTTCGTAGTTCGGAGCGAGGATCGCTCGAAGCCGTTTGTACCGGTCCGCCTTCAGAAGGGCCAGAACTTGCACAGCGACACCAGCCTGGTGATCAGGACGAACGCCTGGATCTGCGGCGGCGCCGCTCAATTCGTGGTTGCCATCCTTATGGCAGGATACTAATCGACTGCATCACCACGTCGACCTTCACGCTGTCGATGGGGGAGATGCTGGGAAACTTGAATACTGCCATTACGCCGGGAGTCCTTGTTGCCGCCGGGCCCGTCGAAGGCAGTGCATCGACAGTCACGACGATGCAGTAGCTCCTTGCGTCCGTAACGCGAACGAGGCTGAACACGATCCGTCCCAGTTGACCTGCACATGGTCGCTCCCCGAACCTCCTACCAAGGTCGAATCATTCTGTGTCGCACAGCTCGCATAGACTCGAGTGTGCAATTGGGCTTGACCGACGGCAGTTCCGTCGGCCAGCGTAACCCGGCCGTACACAATCGCGGCGCCCACCTCCAGATCTCCCTTTGATGGGCCGGTTGGCGAGCAGGCCACAGCCAACGCGACGAATCCGGCACTCAGGCATGAGCGCGCCCGAACTCCATTCGGTGCACGGACGTTCCGCGATCGCACGGTCATTTCCGAATTCGCCACGCGGCACTGCGATCGAGGAACGCTTTCTCGGCTCCAAGACTTTACCATCAGGTCCTCCGGAGCTGCTCGCGATTGCGAGAACTACCAGTAGAGGCGAGCACCGAACGTGAGCGGGTGGAACCACGCGCGCGCGCCGTAACGCTCGTCAGAGCAATCGCTGTCGCCACGACGCAGAGCGTCAAACGTGTCTTCATTGTGATTGAAGCTTCGTATGCGCGCTCACCAGCCGCTACACCAAAAAGTCGGACTTCCGGCCTCGTTCCTTCGAAAACGGCCAATTAGCTGGGTCTACGGCCGAATTCCCGGACGTGCAGGTGGCACGCGATGGATTCGATGATCGCCGCAATCGATTGATGACAGTCGATCTGGTGCTCGACGCTACGATGGCATGGAGGGAGCGAGAGGTGACTTGTGAAGGCGTTTCTCAGTTCCGCCGTTTTTGCGGACGTGCCCGAATGGCGGAACTGGTAGACGCGTACACTTCGCAGGTGTATGCCGGCAACGGCGTGCGGGTTCAATCCCCGCTTCGGGCACGCCCTCGCCACACCAACATTTGACTCGGCGAGGTCGTGGCCTTACCGTTCGGTTACCTGCGAAGTGTACACGCGTCGGCTTCGACTGACGGCAAGACCTGCGGCGCCTGTTGGCCCGCAGGTCTTGTGTTTGAGCTACCGAGGCCGCGGCGATACACAGTCACACCGTGGCGGCGAACCTCTCCCGCACGTGTGCCACGGCGCTCACCAGCGCATCGACATCGCTCGAATCGTTGTATACGTAGAAACTCGCCCGCGTCGTCGCGTTGACGCCGAGCGCGCGCATGAGCGGCTGCGCGCAATGATGTCCCGCGCGAACGGCGATGTTCTCCGCGTCGAGCAGCTGTGAGAGATCGTGCGGGTGCACATCGCGCAGCGTGAAGCTCACAAGGCCGCCGCGCCGCACGGCGGGCGGGCCGAGCAGCGTCAGGTCTTCAATCGTCGCAAGACGCTCTGTTGCGTAGCGCACCAGTGCGGTCTCGTGCGCGTGCACCTTATCCATGCCGAGCGACTCGAGATATCCAACCGCCGCCGCGAGTCCGACCGCGCCTTCTACGTTCGGCGTACCCGCCTCGAACTTGTGCGGAAGAACGTTCCACGTGGTCGCGTTGTCTCCCACGAGCGCGATCATGTCGCCGCCCATCTGGTACGGAGGCATCGACTCAAGCAGGTCGCGCTTGGCGATCAGCCCGCCGATTCCCATCGGCCCGAGCATCTTGTGGCCGCTGAACGCGTACGCATCAACGCCGAGTGAATCGAAGCCGACGGTGAGATGCGGCGCACCCTGCGCCCCATCGCACACGGCGAGCGCGCCCACCCGGTGCGCGATCGCGGCGATCTCCGCGACCGGATTCACGGTGCCGATCGCGTTCGACACGTGCCCGAACGCGACGACCTTGGTGTTCTTCGTCACGAGTTCGCTCAGTTTCGCGAGATCGATCTCGCCTTCAGCCGTGAGCTCGCAGATCCTGAACTCCGCGCCCGTTGCGAGCGCGAGCTGCTGCCACGGCACGAAGTTGGCGTGATGCTCGAGGCGCGTCACCACGATGCGATCGCCCTTCTTCACGTTCGCATGGCCCCATGCAGTCGCGAGCAGATTGAGCGACTCGGTCGTGCCGCGCGTGAAGATCAGCGTGTCGGGATCAGCCGCGCCCAGAAAACGCGCGATGGAATCACGCGCGGTTTGATATGCCTCGGTCGCCGCCGCCGAGAGCGTGTACGCGCCGCGATGCGGGTTCGCGTTGTCGCGTTCGTAGTATCCGCTGATCGCGTCGAGAACCGCCTGCGGTTTCTGCGTGGTGGCCGCGGAATCGAGATAGTGCAGCTTCGGATCGCCCGCGAGCAGCGGGAAATCGGAGCGCGGCGCCAGCGGCTTGATGTTCATGCCTGCGGCTCCGTTGGATTGGACGCCGGGCCCTTTGCCGCGTCGTCGAGTGCCGAGCGCATGGCGTGCCACGCGAGCGTCGCGCACTTCACGCGGAGCGGAAAGCGCGACACGCCGGAGAATGCCTTGAGTCTTCCGAGATCCTCGCCGCCGCCGTGCCCGGTCACGAGCCCGTGGAACGAATCGAAGAGCTTTTCAGCTTCCGCTTTCGTTTTCCCTTTCACGGCCTGCGTCATCAGGCTCGCGCTCGCCTTGGAGATCGCGCATCCGGAGCCCTGGAACGAAACGTCTTCGACCACATCGCCGTTCATCTTCAGCCAGACGGTGAACTGGTCGCCGCACATCGGGTTCAGGCCGTCGGCGTGCGCGCTCGCTTCCGGCATCGCGCGAAAGTTCTGCGGCCGACGGTTGTGGTCGAGGATTATGCTCTGGTAGAGCTCTTCCAGCTCTCCGCTCATCGGGCCCGTCATGACGTCAGCGCTGCTCGCCGAACGACTGCGTGAACCGCGCGAACGCCAGCGCCTCCAGCCCCTCGCGAAGCGCATCCACCTCGATGGTCTCGAGCACCTCGGCCGCGAACGCATACGTGAGCAGCGCCCGCGCGTTGTCGGCGCCGAGCCCGCGACTCTTCATGTAGAAAAGCGCGTCCTCGTCGAGTCGCCCCACGGTCGCGCCGTGCGTGCACTTCACGTCGTCCGCGAAGATCTCGAGCTGCGGCTTGGTGTCCACGCGCGCATGCTCCGAGAGCAGGAGCGCGTGGTTGGTCTGCTTGCCGTCGGTCTTCTGCGCGACCGGATCGACGTACACCTTGCCGTTGAACACGCCGTGCGAGCTGCCGTCGAGAATGCCCTTGTACAGCTCGCGGCTCGCGCAGCCTGGCGCGAGATGCTCGACGAACGTCTGGTGGTCGGCGTGCTGCGTGCCGTCGATCAGATAGAGCCCGTTCAGCCGCGTCTCCCCATTTTCGCCGGCGAGCTGCGTGTACACGTTCGTGCGCGAAATCGCCGCGCCCGCCGCATACGAGAACGAGTGGTACATCGAATCGCGCCCCTGCCGCACCTGCGTGGTGCCGACATGAAACGCATCGGTGCTCTCGCGCTGGATCTTGTAGTGATCCACGCGCGCGCCGTTCCCCACTTCGATCTCGGCGACTGCGTTCGTGAGGTACGGGGCGCCGAACGAGCCCGTGCTCGCGAAGCTCTCGATGATGGTGAGCCGCGACAGCGCCTCGGCCACGACGAGCAGGCGCGGGTGAATCCCCGCGCCCGCGGCCTGAGCGTCGGCGATGTGCACGATATGCACCGGCGCCTCGACGATTTCGCCGCCCGGCACGTGGATCACCACGCCGTCCTGGGCGAACGCCGTGTTGAAGGCCGTGAACGTCTGCCCCTCTCCGCTCGCGAGCTTGCCGAGGTGCTCGGCCACGAACTCGGGCGATTCCTTCAGCGCATCGGCGAGCGTGGTGACGCGCACGTCGGCTGGGAGGCCCGCGAACGCCGAGAGCGAAGCCTCGAAGCGCCCGTTCACGAACACGAGCCGATGCCAGTCGGGATCGCTGATGACCAGTGCCGCGACGTCGGCGGGACTGAGCGTTGCCGGCCCGCTGCGCGTGGGCGCGACCTTGAACACGCGCTCCGCGATCGGCGTCACGCTGGTGAAGTGCCAGTCCTCGTTGCGCGTGGTCGGGAAGCCGAGCGCGCTGAACCGGTCCATTGCCTCTCGACGCAACGTGGGCAGCCATGCGGGCCCGCCCGAAGCGCGCAGCGCGGCGAACGCTTGTTCGTACGCCTCACTCGTCGCCTTGGTTGCGGTTGCCATGGTTAAGCGGCCTCCATCACCCAGTCGTATCCGCGCGCCTCGAGCTCGAGGGCGAGCTCCTTGCCGCCGGACTTCACGATCCTTCCGTGGGCGAGGACGTGGACGAAATCGGGGACGATGTAGTTGAGCAGGCGCTGATAGTGCGTGACGACGATCGTCGCGTTGTCCGGCCGCCGCAGCGCGTTCACGCCGCCGGCGACGACGCGGAGCGCGTCGATGTCGAGCCCCGAGTCGGTCTCGTCGAGGATCGCGAGCTTGGGCTCGAGCACCGCCATCTGGAGGATTTCGTTCCGCTTCTTCTCGCCGCCGGAGAAACCCGCGTTCACCGAGCGGTGCAGCATCGCCTGGTCCATCTCGACGAGCTTGAGCTTCTTCTCCATGAGATCCAGGAACTCGATCGGATCGAGTTCCTCCTTGCCGTTCGCCTTCCGCACTTCGTTGTAGGCGGAGCGGAAGAAGTAGGCGTTCGTGACGCCCGGGATCTCCACCGGATACTGGAACGCCAGGAACACGCCTGCCTGCGCGCGCTCTTCCGCCGGCATCGCGAGGAGGTCCTTCCCCTCGTATGTCACGCTGCCTGCGGTCACGACGTATCCCGGGTGGCCCGCGATGATCTGCGCGAGCGTGCTCTTCCCCGAGCCGTTCGGCCCCATGATCGCGTGCACTTCGCCCGCGTTCACGGTGAGCGAAATGCCCTTCAGGATTTCCTTGTCGCCCGCGGTGGCGTGGAGATTGTCGATCTTCAGCATCTGATATCTGTCTGTTTGAATTTGGTGTCGCGTTAAACCAACCCTATCCGACTGAACCTTCGAGTGTGATGCCGAGGAGCTGCTGCGCCTCGAGCGCGAATTCCATCGGCAGTTCCTTGAAGACCTCGCGGCAGAATCCGCTCACGATGAGCGAGATCGCGTGCTCCGCGCTCAGTCCCCTCTGTTTGCAATAGAAGATCTGGTCCTCGCCGATCTTCGACGTGCTCGCCTCGTGCTCCGTGATGGAGCTGTTGTTCGCCACTTCGATGTACGGGAACGTGTGTGCGCCGCACTTGTTGCCGATGAGCATCGAGTCGCACTGCGTGTAGTTGCGCGATCCGTGCGCCTTCGGGAGCATCTTCACCTGGCCGCGGTAGGAGTTTTGCCCGTGCCCCGCGCTGATGCCCTTCGAGATGATCGTGCTCTTGGTGTTCTTGCCGATGTGGATCATCTTCGTGCCCGTATCGGCCTGCTGCATGTTGTTGACGACGGCCACGGAGTAGAACTCGCCGGTTGAGTTGTCGCCCTGCAGGATCACGCTCGGGTACTTCCAGGTGATGGCCGAACCCGTTTCAACCTGCGTCCACGAGATCTTCGAGTTCGTGTGCGCCTTGCCGCGCTTCGTGACGAAGTTGTAGATGCCGCCGACGCCGTCCTTGTCGCCGGCGTACCAGTTCTGCACGGTGGAGTACTTCACCGTCGCGTTGTCCAGCGCGACGAGTTCCACCACCGCGGCGTGCAGCTGGTGGGTGTCGCGCTTGGGCGCCGTGCACCCTTCGAGATAGCTCACGTACGCACCTTCATCGGCGACGATGAGCGTGCGCTCGAACTGCCCGGTGTTCGCGGCGTTGATGCGGAAGTACGTCGAGAGCTCGATCGGGCAGCGCACGCCCTTGGGCACGTAGCAGAACGATCCGTCGGAAAACACGGCGGAGTTGAGCGCCGCGAAAAAGTTGTCCGAGTACGGCACGACCGACCCGAGATACTTCTTGATGAGCTCGGGGTGGTTGTGCACCGCTTCAGTGAAAGAGCAGAACACGACGCCGTGCTTCGAGAGCTCGGCTTTCATCGTGGTGCCGACGGAGACCGAATCGAAGATCGCGTCCACCGCGACGCCGGCGAGATGTTTCTGCTCGCTGAGCGAGATGCCGAGCTTGTCGTAGGCGCGCAGCAACTCCGGATCGACCTGGTCGAGCGACTGGAGCGGCGTGATGCTCTTGGGCGCCGAGTAGTAGCGCTGCGCCTGGTAGTCGATCGGCGCGTACTTGAGATTCGACCAGTGCGGCTCGGTCATCGCCTGCCAGCGGCGGAAAGCCTTCAGGCGCCACTCGAGCAGCCACTCGGGCTCGTCCTTCTTCGACGAGATCAGGCGGACGGTGTCCTCGGTCAGTCCGGGCGCGATCGTGTCCGACTCGACGTCGGTGACGAAGCCGTACTGATATTCCTTGTTGACCAGCGATTCGATGGACGAACTCATACTGCTCTCTCTTTGGCGGTGTACTCGCACGCGCTGCATCCGTGCATCATGTGCGACTGGCGCTCGACGAGCGCACCGAGAATGTCTTCGATGAATGCCGCTTCTGCGTGGCACACTTCAGGAAAGCGCTGCGCAATTTCACGGACCGCGCAGTTGTGCTCGCGGATGCGCGCCTCGGTTGGGGATGACGATTCCGATACGGCCATGTACCCGTTGGCCGTGAGCATTGCCGCGAGCGCGCTCGCTCGTTCGCTGAACGAGAGATCCGCGAGCGCGGGCGCGTTCGCCTCGGCGATCGCCTCCCACCTGCGACGAAAAATTCCGACGACACCCTCGCTGCCCTGCTCGGCGCGCACGATGTCGAGCGCATCGGCGAGCGGGTTCGCGTATGCGCGAGGGAAGAGCTGCTCGCCCTGTTCGGTGAGCGAATACTCGTAGCCCGGGCCGCCGACTCCGCGCGCGACGCTGATGAAGCGCACGAGTCCGGCGTCCTGCAGCGTCTTCAGATGACGGCGCAGCGCGTTCGGCGTGAGGCCGAAGCGAGCGCCGAGCGCTGTGGCGGTGAGCGGCTGTTCCTTTCTCAGCGCGACGAGCAGTTCGGCGCGGAGACCGGTGAAGCCAGCGAGGGTTCCCATGTTGCTAAAGCTATTCGAGTTACGGCATTCGTCAACAAAAGTGTTGACGAAGTAAGGAATTGATTGTCCGCTCGGGTGATCGGACTGGCTGTTGCGAACGGTCAAAACGTGACCGAATGCGAAACATATGTTTACAATACATACTTAACTATATATAGGATAGTATGATATCTCGCAGCTAACAGCTCACGGCTAAGAGCTCGGAGCTTTGACAACACAGCTGTCAGCCAAGAGCTATCAGGTTGAGGCTGTGAGCTCTTAGCCGTGAGCTATTAGCTGCGAGACTGAACATGGCCTGGATCACGGCACTAACGCCGGATGTGTTGCATCGTCCAATACGGGAAAGGGTGCAAAGATCCGTAATGCGCGGGAGTCTCGCGCATTCAGCGAGCGCCGCGGCGGGAGTTCACGTCGCGGCGCTCGTTTATTCTTGCGTCGCGCTTCGGCTGGCTCTGGCCGCTGTAAGCTTCGCCGAAAACCTGCCAACAGCCCGCTAGAAACCAGCCTCGAGGTCGCCGCGCGTGTCGATGTCGCGCAGCACGCCGGCATCGGGAACTTCCACCTCGCCGACGCGCGCCGGCTGAGCGCGAATCACCGCGCGCGCGCCGCCGTCCGCAACGGTCATGAGCTCGCGCCACGTATCGCGATGGAACCAGGTTGGGTGCCCGCGCCGCGATTTGTGCACGGGAACCACGATGTGCGCGCCCGTCCGGCGCGCGACGTCGAGGATCGCGAGAACGCTCTCGAGGCTCACGAACGGATGATCCACGGGCCAGAGCAGCGCCGACGTCACCGGCGCGCTCGTGAGCTGAGCGAGGCCGAGCCGAGCGCTGACGATTTGCTCCGAGTCCGGCTTCGCATTCACCACGACGCGGACGCCAGCGGGCGCCGCAACTCCCGGTGGCAGCACGGCAACGATCGGGTCGAGCCCCGCGCTCTTCGAGGTCTCCACGATCGCATCCAGAAACCGGCGACCGTCGCCCAGTGTCGCCTCGGCCTTGGGTCCGCCGAATCGCGTACCCGCACCGGCGCCGATGATGACCACGGCGACGGGATTGGTCCGTTCGCTCACGCTGTGTTCACCCTGCGTTCATGCCCGCGAGAGCTCGAGCATCGCGCGCCGCAGCAGTGCGGCCGCCTGCACGGCCTTGTAGCCGTTCTTCGAAAGCGGCGCGGCGTCGTAGAGTGCACGCTCCGCGAGCGCGTCCGCGCTTTCGTCGTCGAGCGCGCCGCTCGCCACGTCCTCCTCGACGGACTGGTTCACACGATACGGAGCCGGCGACACGCCGCCCAGCACCAGGCGCACCTCGCCATCGCTCCTCTTGATGCCGGCGAGCGAGACGAGCGCGAAATCCCACGCACCGCGCTGCATCACCTTCTCGTAGCCCTGCACACCGCC
>Ga0208716_1000968_pt1 | contig 11336 bp, 11 predicted proteins | sample NGESurdeep092012_8_FD_184482 | JGI IMG/M metagenome (GOLD analysis project Ga0208716, IMG submission 184482) | Arctic peat soil microbial communities from Barrow, Alaska - NGEE Surface sample 415-3 deep-092012 (SPAdes) | ecosystem: Environmental > Terrestrial > Soil > Wetlands > Peat ...
CCGGGGTCGACGGGGGACGCGGTTTCGTCGGCGCCGACGGGGGCAAGGCCTTTTTCCTCGGGCCCGTCCCGGAGCAGGCCGAAGGCGACGAATGCGATCAGCATCACGAGGCCGGCAAGGATGAGCCAGCTGGTCCGCCACCCCTCGGGGCCGATCGACCGGTTGAGGAACGGGATCATGCGACCGGCGATCATGATGGCGAACCCGCTTCCGATCACGATGAAACCGGCGGCGCGCCCCCGCTTGGCGCTCGAAAACCAGGCGGCGACCAGCCCCATCACCGGAACGTTGGTGGCACCGCTCCCGACGCCCGTGATCATGTAAAGGAGGAGGACGGAAAGGAAACTGGTCGCCCTGCTCACCAGGGCCATGGAGATGGCGACCGTCAGCAGTGCGAGAAAGATGAGCCTGCGCGAGCCGATCCGGCCCGCCCAGTGGGCGCTCACGAGAACAGAGGCGAGGTACCCCAGGAAATTGGCCGTGCTGATGAACCCCATCTGGGAGTAGGACAGGTGAAGCGTGGCGGCCATCGAGGGAAGGAGCATCCCGAGGGCGAAACGGCCGAAGCCCAGGCAGGCGACGATGCAGAGCATCCCGGAGAAGACGATCACCCACCCGTAATGGAACGTCGGCTTGCCGGGGGAGGAATTTTTCATGGGGGGAAATATAACATGGTATTCGGGCGGTGCCCGAATTAAGATAGGAGTCGTCCCGGTAGCGGGCACGGGCAGTCGATTATTGTAAAACGGCGTATCGATAGTTCTTTGACGGACAAAAAGTATTATGGTGCTGTTTTGCGCATTGTGCCTGCCGGGCGATAATCGCCGTTCGGCCCTTCGGATCATCCTGTCGGGCCTGCCTGCAGAAGTTGCTGTATTTGCTGGTTATTTCCTGCATCATCCGGCGCCTCGAGGAATTTTTTCGCTGTCGAACGGAAATGGCGAAGTGGATATCTCAACGAATGAAAGGAGAGAGAAATGAAGGGAAAGAAAGGGATGGTATTGGCGGTTCTGCTGGCGGTCATCCTGTCGGGGTCGTTTGCCCAGGCGGCGGAACCGCTGAAGATCGGCGCGATCTTGTCGGTGACCGGCCCGGCGTCGTTCCTTGGAGCGCCCGAGGCGAAGACCCTCGAGATGCTCGTCGCGGAGACGAACAAAAAGGGCGGCGTGATGGGGAGGCAGGTCCAGCTGATCATCAAGGATTCCGGCGCGAGCCCGGAGAAGGCCTTCTCGTTCGCCAAGCAGCTGATCGAGGAAGACAAGGTGTTCGCCATCATCGGTCCCTCGACGAGCGGCGAAACGATGAAGATCAAGAGCGTCGCGGAGGAGGGGAAGACGATCCTCATGTCCTGCGCCGCGGCCGAGGCGATCGTCAACCCCGTGGCCAAGTACGTGTTCAAGACCCCGCAGAGCGACAAGGACGCGGTCATCAAGATCTTCCAGCAGATGAAGAAGATGAAGATCTCCAGGATCGGCGTCCTTTCCAGCAACACCGGTTTCGGGAACGCGGGAAAGGGGCAGATCGAGAAGCTCGCGCCGGAGTACGGCATCACGATCGTCGCCAACGAGGTGTACGACAAGGCCGCCAGCGACCTGACGGCCGAAGTGACCAAGATCAAGGCCGCCAACGTCCAGGCGATCGTGAACTGGTCGATCGAGCCGGCGCAGGCGATCGTGATCAAGAACGCCCGTCAGATCGGCCTCAAGGTCCCCATCTTCCAGAGCCACGGCTTCGGGAACATCAAATATGTCGAGGCCGCCGGCGCGGCGGCGGAAGGGGTCCTGTTCCCGGCCGGTCGACTCCTGGTCGCCGACGCGCTCCCGAAAAATCACCCCCAGAAGGCGCTTCTCGTCAAGTACACGAAAGATTACGAGTCCCATTACAAGGATGAGGCGAGCACCTTCGGCGGTCACGCCTACGACGCCTACATCATCCTCCTGAAGGCGATCGAGCAGGCGAAGAGCACGGACACGGAGGCGGTCCGGACCGCCATCGAGAACCTCAAGGGCTTCGTCGGGACCGCCGGCATCTTCAACTTCTCGGCGACGGACCATAACGGCCTCGGCGTCGATGCCTTCGAGATGCTGACCGTGAAGAAGGGGAAGTTCGCAATCAATTAAGCCGGTACCATCGGAAATCCCGGGGACGCGATCGGGAGTACGCGCGTCGGGCGTGTACTCCCGATCGTTTGATGAAAGGACACGGACCTGGAATTCTTTTTTCAATATCTCGTCGCGGGGATCACGTACGGGACGATCTACGCGATCGTCGCGATCGGATTCAACATCATCTATAACGCGACCGGCATCATCAATTTCGCGCAGGGCGAATTCGTCATGCTCGGCGGCATGACCGCCGTCACGCTGAACCAGTTCATCCCCCTGCCGTTGGCCATCCTGGCCGCGGTCGTCATCACGATGATCGTCGGCGCGATCATCGAGATCGTATTCATCCGCTGGCTCCACAAGCCTTCGGTGCTGCGGATGGTGATCATCACCATCGGCATCTCGATCCTGATCCGGGAGACCGCGTTGCACATCTGGGGAGAAAGCGTCCGGGCGCTCCCCTATTTCACCGGCTCATCGGTATCCTCCATCAACCTGGGCGGGGTGTATGTTTCCTCCCAGATCCTTTGGGTCGTCGGCATCGGGGCCCTTGTGGTCGCGGCGCTGACCGCGTTCTTCAACCTGACGATGCTGGGCCGGCAGATGCGCGCCTGCTCGGCCAACCGCGACGCCGCCCGCCTCTGCGGCATCAACGCGGGAAACATGGTCACCCTGTCGTTCATGGTCAGCGCCGCGATCGGCGCCCTGGGCGGCTGCATCATCTGCCCGATCACCTACGTCCAGTACGACAGCGGGACGCCGCTGGCCATCAAGGGCTTCACCGTCGCCATCCTCGGCGGGCTCGGAAACAGCACCGCCGCCGTCGGCGCCGGCATGATCCTCGGGATTCTCGAGTCCTTCAGCATCTGGGTCCTGCCCACCGCGTACAAGGAGGCGATCTCGATCGCCATCCTGCTCGCGATCCTGTTCGTCAAGCCGAGCGGCATCTTCGGGAGCGCCGAGGCCGCCCGGCTCAAGGAGTTCTGATGGCGCGGAGGTACCTTCCCATCGCCGCGTTCGCCGGCCTGATCGTCGCGATCCAGCTGGCAACCCTCTTTTCCGGAACCGCCTATTACCTCACCCAGTTGACCATGACCGCGTACTATTCGCTGGTCATCGTCGGTCTCTGCATGCTCATCGGGTACGCCGGGCAGATCTCGCTCGGCCACGCGGGGTTCTTCGCCATCGGCGGATACGTGACGGCGTTCCTGACGACCTGCAACTTGAACCTGCACCCCGGGGTCATCGTCTCCCTGCTGGGGAAATCGGGGGCGCTCGTGGCCCGCCCCGACGCGTACGGGGGCAGCCTCCTGACGGTTCACCCGTGGCTGGCCTGCGCGGCCGCGATCCTCCTGACGGTCGTCATCGCATATCTTGTGGGAGGCCCGGTCCTGAAGCTGAAGGGCCACTACCTGGCCATGGCGACCCTCGGGTTCGGAATCATCGTCTATCGCATGGTGCTGGGTACGGAATTTCTCGGGGCGGCGGACGGGATCACCGATGTGCCGGGGTTCCCCCTGCTACCGGGTGTGCTGATTACCGGGAACTCCTCCGCGCGGGTCTCCAACTATTACCTTGCGTGGGGGCTCGTGATCCTCGGGATGGTGCTCCTGCTGAACCTGATCCATTCCCGGGTGGGAAGGGCCCTCGCGGCGGTCCACGGCGCCGAGGATGCGGCGGACGCCATGGGAATCCCGACGGCCCGCTACAAGTTGAACACGTTCGTGTTGAGCGCGGTGTTCGCCGCCCTTGCGGGGGTCCTGCTTACCCACTACAACGGCGGCATCGGCCCGTCCGAGGCAGGAGTCATGAAGTCGGTGCGATACGTTGCGATCGTCGCGATCGGGGGGATGGCGAACCTGTGGGGCGCCCTGTCGATGAGCCTCGTCCTGAACTACCTGTCGCTCCGCGGATATTTCGGGACCTACGACGATGCCGTCTTCGGCCTCATCCTCATCCTGATCATGCTGTTCGCGCCCGACGGGCTGCTTCGACGTCATCTCTTCTCCGATCTGAAACGGGCCGTCTCCCGGAATCCCGTCGAAGAGGAGGCGCCGTGACGCTTCTTTCGATCCGGGGGGTCAGCAAGCGGTTCGGCGGCCTCCAGGCCGTCAACGACCTCTCCTTCGATGTCGCGACGGGATCGATCAAGGCGCTGATCGGGCCGAACGGCGCGGGGAAGACGACGATCTTCAACCTGATCTCCGGATTCCTTCCCCCCGATTCCGGCGAGATCGTTTTCGGGGGGGCGGAGATCCACGGCATGTCGTCCTGCGAGGTCGCTACGCTCGGCATGGTGCGGACGTTCCAGCACATCCGGCTCTTCCCGAAGATGACGGTCCTCGAAAACATCATGGTCGGCCGCCACGTCCACAGCCGAGCGGGGTTCTTCGCCGGGATGCTGAACCTGCCGTTCACGTGGGGGGAGGAGCGGCGGATCCGGGAGAAGAGCTTCGAGATCATGGAGATGCTCGGCATCGTCGCCCACGCCGGGACGGAGGCGATCAGCCTCGCCTACGGGCAGCAACGCGTCGTCGAGATCGGCCGGGCGCTCGCCTGCGAGCCGAAGCTCCTCCTGCTCGACGAACCCGCGGCCGGGCTGAACATGCGGGAAACGAAGGAAATGGGAGGCTTGATCTCGAGGATCCGCGACATGGGCGTCACCGTACTGCTCGTGGAGCACGACATGTCGCTCGTCATGAAGATCTCGGACGAAGTCGTCGTTGTGAGCTACGGGGAGAAGATCGCCGAGGATCGTCCCCTTTCGATCCAGAAGAACCGGGAAGTGATCCGGGTGTATCTGGGGGACGACGCGTGAAGGGAACAACGGTGGGAGCGGCGGTTCCGGGATCGAGGGACGCATGCTGAGGATCAAGAACGTCGAGTCCGGATACGGCAGACTGAAGGTGCTCAAAAAGATCACGATGCATATCGGGGCCGGTGAGATCGTCACGATCATCGGGGCGAACGGCGCCGGGAAGACGACCCTCCTGAGGACGGTCTCGGGACTGATCCCGGCGCGATCGGGCGAGATTCTCTTCGACATGAAGGAGATCGGGACGCTGACCCCGGAGAAGATCGTCTTCCTCGGCTGCTCGCTCGTCCCGGAGGGACGCCAGGTCTTCGCTCCCATGACGGTAAAGGAGAACATCCTCCTGGGCGCCTACCCGCAATATCGCAGAAAGCGCGGCGACCAGATACGGGACGACCTCGATCGCGTCTACGGGCTCTTTCCCCGCCTGAAGGAACGCGAGCGGCAGCTCGCCGGAACGCTCTCCGGAGGCGAACAGCAGATGCTCGCCATCGCGAGGGCGCTCATGGCACGGCCGAAGCTGATCATGATGGACGAGCCCTCGATGGGGCTTGCGCCGTTGATCATCAAGGATATTTTCTCGATCGTCACGAGGCTCCGGGGGGAGGGCAGCACGGTTCTGCTCGTCGAACAGAACGCGAAGGCCGCGCTGGGCATCGCGGACCGCGGGTATGTTCTTGAAACCGGCAGGATTATCATGGAAGGGACGGCGGAAGACCTGCTCTCGAACCGCGAGGTGCAACGGGCCTACCTTGGCCGGGATCTGGACGCGGAAGGAACGATGTAACGGATCGGAGGGCGAAATGTACTGGGAAGCCGACAAGGAGTGCATGGATCGGGAGGAGCTTGAGCAGCTCCAGCTCGAGCGGTTGCAGTCGACCCTCAACCGCGTTTACGCGCACGTCCCGTTCTACCGGAAGAAGTTCGACGCGCTCGGGATCACCCCGGAGGAGATCGGGTCGCTCTCCGACCTCTCCCGCCTTCCGTTCACGACGAAGGAGGACGTGAGGGGAAATTACCCCTACGGGCTGTTCGCGGTCCCGCTTCGGGAGGTCGTCCGCATCCACGCCTCGTCCGGCTCGACGGAGACGTCGTCGGTCGTCGGCTATACGCGCAACGACATCACCATGTGGAGCAAGCTGGTGGCCCGCGTCCTCGTCGCCGGCGGGGTGACCAAGGACGACGTCGTCCAGGTCTCGTTCCGGTACGGGTTGTTCACGGGGGGGTTCGGGCTGCACTACGGCGCGGAGCGGCTCGGCGCCTCGGTGATCCCGGCGTCCAGCGGGAACACGGCGCGCCAGATCCAGATCATGAAGGACTTCAAGACGACGGCGCTGGTCTCCACCCCTTCCTACGCGATGCTGGTCGCGGACACGATCCGCGAGATGGGGATCTCCGTTTCGGCGCTCTCCCTCAAGTACGGCCTCTTCGGAGGGGAGCCGTGGTCCGAAAAGATGCGCCAGGAGATCCAGGATGCCCTCGGGATCGTCGCCACGGACAATTACGGGCTCACGGAGGTCATCGGGCCGGGGGTCTCCGGCGAGTGCTTCGAGCGCAACGGCCTTCATATCAACGAGGACCACTTCCTCGTCGAGGTCATCGACCCGAAGACCCTTCAACCCGTGCCGCCCGGCCAGACGGGGGAGCTCGTCATCACGACGCTGACCAAGGAGGCGTTCCCGATGGTCCGGTACCGGACCCGGGATCTCACCAACCTCCTGCCGGGGGATTGCCCGTGCGGGCGGACGGGGCGCCGGATGAGCCGCCTGGCGGGCAGGACGGACGAGATGCTGATCATCCGCGGGATGAAAGTGTCCCCCGCCAAGATCGAGGCCCTGCTCTTCGAGATCGAGGGGAATGAGCCGAACTACCGGATCGTGATCGATCGGAAGGGGGCGATGGACGAGGTCACGGTCCTCGTCGAGGCCGCCGGGGAGGCCTCGTTCGGGGAGGACCGCCGGCACGTCGGGACGACGGTGGAGACGATCCGGAAGCGGCTGACCCACGAACTGGGGGTGACGGTGGACGTGAAGCTCGTCGAGAGGAAAACCCTGGAGCCGGTCGATGGGAAGATGAAGCACGTCACCGATCTGAGGAAACTGTAGGAGGCCGATGTGAGTTTCGGGACGCTATACGTCGTGGCGACGCCGCTGGGGAACCTGGAGGACATCACCTTCCGCGCCGTGCGCGTCCTCAAGGAGGCGCCGGTGATCGCCTGCGAGGACACTCGCCGCACGGTGAAGCTGCTGAACCGCTACGAGATCCGCACGCCGATGGTCGTCTTCCACGAGTACAACAAGGCGCGGGCGGGGGCGGGGATCCTGCGGCGCCTCCGCGAAGGGGAGAGCGTGGCGCTCGTCTCCGACGCCGGCACTCCCGCCATCTCGGACCCGGGGTACGACCTGGTCCGGGACGCCGTCGCGGAGGGGATTCCCGTGGAGGTGATCCCCGGTCCGTCGGCCCTGGTGGCCGCCCTGGTGGTCTCCGGCCTGCCCACCGACCATTTCACCTTCGAGGGCTTCCTCCCGAACCGTGCGGTGCGGCGACGCAAGTCGCTCGCGGCCCTTTCCCGCGAGACCCGGACGATGATCTTCTACGAGTCCCCGCACCGGCTCGCCTCGTTCCTCGCGGACGCCTCGGCCGAGCTCGGCGAGCGGCGTGCCTGCGTCGTGCGGGAATTGACGAAGCTGCACGAGGAGATTGTTCGAGGAACGCTGCCGGAACTGTCGGCAGAGATCGCCGGGCGGTCGAGCGTCCTCGGCGAGGTCACCGTGGTGGTGGCCGGAGCGCCGAAGACGGTGGAGCTTTCCGTGGAAGAGATCGTCCGCGCCGCGGTCGAGGACTCCTCGGGGTCGTCCCGGGATCTAGCGAAGGAGATCTCCGAGCGGACCGGGCTGTCGAGGAAGGAAGTCTACGAGGAGATCCTTCGGCAGAGAAAATGAGAAAGGGCGGCCGTTGGGTTGTGGGCGAGGGACACTCTACCCCGCAGTGGGGGACACTCCTTCCCTTCCTCCCGGGGTAGAACCAGGAATGTCCCCCCTGGCAGGAATGTCCCTCGAAAGCGCTTGCACCTCGGAGTTCCTTTTTCTGCTCGGCCCCCTCTTACAGTGAGACGAGCAGCGAATCGCTCACGTTCGTGACCATCCCGTGGAATTTTGCCTTTGCCTTCTTGAACCCCGGGTCGGAGAGGATCTTCTCGAGCGTGGCCAGCGAGTCGAGGTCCACCTGGACGACGCGCTGGGGGGAGGAGCCTCCCAGCATGCTCCTGTACTTCCGCACGGCCTTCACGCCCCTGTACTTCGACCAGATGTTCTTTCCCTGCGTCTTTACGTATTTCTCGTACGCATCGACCTTGCCGTGGAGGATGTCGAACCGGTACTCGAAAGTGATCATCGCGCTGCCTCCTTTGGAAAGTTCCTTTCTGCCCTGTAACGTATCAAACGGCGCCGGCATCGTCAATCGACCCGCAGGACGATCTTCCCGAACTGGCGCTTCTCCTCGAGGCGCCGGAGGGCCTCCCCGACCTCCGACAGCGGAAATACCGCGTCGACCACCGGTTTCACCTTCCCGTCACTGAAGAGCTTCAGCATCCCGGCGAACTCCGCATGCGTCCCCATGGTGGAGCCGTACACGGTCAACTGGTTCCAGAAGATGCGCCCGAGATCCGTCTGCGGATCGGGGCCGGTGGTGGCGCCGCAGGTGAGGAGCCGCCCCCCCTTGGCCGCGGCCGCGATTGACTGCTTCCACGTGGCTTTTCCCACCGAATCGAGGACGACATCGACCCCGCGCTTCCCCGTGAGCTTGCGAATCTCCCTGGAGAAGTCCGTCTTGCCGTGGTCGATCCCGGCATTCGCGCCAAGCGCCTTCGCGCGGTCGAGTTTCTCCGGGCTCCCCGAGGTGACGTATACCGTTAGGCCGAGGACTTTCGCGATCTGCAGCGCGGCCACCGCGACGCCTCCGCCGATGCCGACGATCAGAAGCGACTCGCCGGGCTTCACCCGCGCTTTCGTGACGAGCATCCTCCACGCGGTGAGGAAAGTGAGCGGGAACGCCGCCGACTCCTCCCAGGAAAGGCCCGCCGGCTTCGGGTAGGCGTTCACCGCGGGGGCGACGACGACGTCCGCGAACGTCCCCGCGATGTGCTCCCCGAGGAGGTGGAAGGTGACGCAAAGGGAGTGCTCCCCCGAAAGGCAGAACTCGCACTCCCCGCAGTTGATCCCCGGGTTCAGCACGACTTCGTCGCCGGGCTTCACCCGGGTGACCCCGGCGCCCGTCGACTCGACCACGCCGGCCCCGTCCGATCCCATCACGTGGGGGAGCGCTACCGGGATGCCGGGGATGCCGTTCCGGACGAAGATGTCGAGATGGTTGAGCGCGGCCGCCTTGACTCTTACACGGACCTGCCCCGGCCCGGCGGCCGGCTCCGGAAGGTCACCGAACTCGACGCAGTCCGGCCCGCCGTGTTCACGGAAGAATGCGGCTTTCATGGGACGCCTCCTCGTGGGAAGACCTTTACTGCGGGGGATTCCGGCGCAGATTCCGATACAGGATCTCGGGCGGGATGTCCGTGGCGTCGATCATCGTTCCCTGCTTCTTCTTTCCCGCGACGGCGCGGACGAGATCACGCAACTCCCGGACGTTCCCCGGCCAGTCGTACATTTCGAGAGCGGAGAGCGCGGAGGAAGTGAACCCACGGAGCGGTTTCTTCCGCTCCCGGTTCGCCTCCTGGAGGAAATGGTGCAGCAGCAGCGGCACGTCCTCGAGGTGCTCCCGCAGCGCGGGGATGCGCACGATCCCCGGCTCCAGCGCCTTGAGCAGCGTCGGCGGAACGTTCCGCCGATGCGCCAGTTCTTCCGGTGGGACCGAGCAGGAAGCGATGATCCGGACGTCCAGCGCGAGCGCGTCCGTACCACCGTCCGGCACAATCGTCTTGTCGGCAAGGAGCCGGTATATCCGCTCGAGGACCTCCCGCCCCGCCTCCGCGAAATCAGCAAGGTACAGCGTGCCGTGGTTCGCGAGCTCGATCTTTCCCGAATAGGGGACGGACGTCTTGTCTTCGACGGCGCCTGGAGCCCCGAACAGCTCCTCGAGGAGCGTCTCTTCCGGAACGCCCTCGCAGTAGACCGGTACGCACAGCTCGGCGGACCGCCGGCTGTGGAAGTGCACGATGCGGGCGAAGAAGCCGCGCCCGGTTCCGCGCTCACCGGCGAGCAGCACCGGTCCGCCCGCGCCCGCGATCCCCTGGAGGGTGGCGATCAGCTGCAGGACGGGCTTGCTGTCGCCGACGACGGACTGGACATGGTGGGCGGCGCGGATTTCCGATTTCAGGAACTGGTTCTCCCGCTGCAGCTGCCGCTGGGAGTACGCTTTCTCGACGAGGTTTACCACCTCCTCGGGTTTCAGCGGTTTCATGATGTAGTGGAAGGCGCCGTTGCGCATCGCCTCGATGGCGGAGTCCGCGGTGGCGTACCCCGTCATGAGGATCACCTCGACGTCGGGGTGGATCTCCTTCGCGGCCCGCAGCAGGTCGATGCCGCTGTCCCCCGGCATGACGAGGTCGGTGAGGATCACGTCGAACGCGATCCTGTCCAGCAGGTCGATCCCGTCCGTTCCGGACCGCGCCTCGGTGACGTCCCATCCCGTCTCCCGCAGGATCGCGGAGAGGAGGGAGACGATCATCGGCTCGTCGTCGACGACCAGGACCCGCTTCAAGGGGTTCCGGTTCATGTCAGGGTTTCCTCCGGCGGACCGACCAGAGGATGGCGGCCCCGCCCGCGACGAGGATGACGACGAGGGAAGCCACCTCGAGGTCCCGGTAGCGCGATCGGCTCATCTTCTCCGCGGTCGCGCGGTCCTCGTACGTTCCCTCCTTGCTGTTGTCCGTCGCGGCGGAGGATGGGAGGGAGAGGAGCAGGCAGAAGGCGAGAAGGAGAGCGGAGAGAGTTCTCCCCGCCCCCGAACCGGCGAGGATTCCACGCTGGTCTTGCGGGCGCGAACGTTCCATCGATTGGTTTATACCACGAATCGCAGGCGTGCGCCGCAGGCGGCGCACCGGTCCCCGGACAGGCCGCGTGCGTCGACGCGGTACCCCTCCCGGCGGATGACGGCCGCACGGCACTCCGGGCAAACCGTATCTTCCGCCCCCGGCAGGCGCGCGTTCCCGACGTAGACGTACGGGAGCCGTTCCCGGGCGATACGGTACGCCGAAGCGAGCCGGTCCGGCGGCGTCGGAGGCGCCGTGGCGCGGTGCATCGGAAAGTAGCGCGAGATATGGAGCGGGATCTCCCGGTCCGTCTCCGCGATGAAGTCGATCACTTTCCGCACCTGCTCGTCCGCGTCGTTGTGCCCCGTATAGAGTAGCGTGGTGAGTTCGACGTGGGTCGCCTTCGCGGCCACCCGGATCGTCGCAAGGACCGGAT
>Ga0208716_1000971_pt1 | contig 11307 bp, 11 predicted proteins | sample NGESurdeep092012_8_FD_184482 | JGI IMG/M metagenome (GOLD analysis project Ga0208716, IMG submission 184482) | Arctic peat soil microbial communities from Barrow, Alaska - NGEE Surface sample 415-3 deep-092012 (SPAdes) | ecosystem: Environmental > Terrestrial > Soil > Wetlands > Peat ...
CAGCCAAACCGCCCATCGCCCCGATCCGTTCCGCCGGCCCAGCCCTATGCCAGGTCGAGCGTGACGCGTTCCGAAGCGAGCCGGTCGGGTTGAGGTTCCCCTCCGGCGCGCGGACCGTTGCGAGCCAGGACAACCGATCCATCGACGGCCCACGCGGAGAGAGCTGACTCAAGCACCTGAGCCAGGTCGCCGGCGAGACTCACCCGGGTGCCGGCAGGCCAGTCCCGCCGCGGCACCACATTTCTGTACGGGGTGCGAACGCCCTCGGTGATCATGGCCAGATCGTCGGGGGCCGGGTCGGCCAGGGCGACGAACTGGTCCCCGTAGTTAGCGAGCTCTCTCGCCTCGTCCATGGCTCCGGCAGGCACAGGGCCCGGGTGGGCGCGGGCGAGGGCTGCCAGCGTGACCAGCACGATGTCACCCGGCGTCGGTTCGAGCGTGGCGGCAACCGCGTCCAGGTCATCACAGATCAACAGGTCCGGGTTTCGATCCCGGGCGAGGTCCACGGTGGCCCCGACCGACCACACTGCAAGGGACCAGTACAGGGCTCGCCAGTGAGGTGGCAGGGACAGTCGGACGACGGAGCCCGGGCCCAGGTCGAACTCGTCCTGAAGAGCGTTGCCGGCTTTGGAGACCCAGTTTGCCAGCACCTTGCCGGAGAGCTCGATGCGCTCGCCCCGGGTCGGGCCGGCAGTGTCTTCGTAGAAGGTGAGCCGAGGTCTTGCGGGGTCGGAGCGGAGCATCTCGGCGAGGACTGAGGCGGGGGTTCGCACGCAGGCGAGCCTACGGGCAGGTGTGACGGCGCCGCTGCCGGTCGGGTGCGCCAGACTGTACGGATGACTGACCGCCAGCGTCGGCTCTGGACGCCCGGGTGGCCGCTGGACGTGTTCGCGGTCATCGGCGGTCTGCACCTGGGCCGGGGCGACCCGACGTTTCGACATGATCCCGACGGCACCATCTGGCGCGGCGTTCGCACCCCGCAGGGGGCGTCGACACTGTGCCTGGGTCCGGTTGCCGGGTCCGGCATCGAGGCCACCGCGTGGGGTCCGGGTGCCGAGTGGGTGCTCGGGTCGGTTCCGGCCATGCTCGGCGACCTGGACGACGCCACGGGCTTCGTGGCGCACCACCCGCAGGTCGCCGAGGCGGTACGACGGTTCCGCGGTTGGCGAGTGCCCCGGACCGGACTGGTGCTGGAGGCGTTGGTCCCCTCGATCATCGCGCAGAAGGTCACCGGCCAGGAGGCCTCCGGCTCCTATCGCACCCTTGTCCGCAGGTATGGAGAGCGCGCACCAGGGGAGGGAGGCGTGCGAGGGTTGATGGTCGCGCCCAGTGCGCGCGGATGGGCGATGATCCCGTCGTGGGAGTGGCTGCGAGCCGGGGTCGACGGTGCGCGCTCTGCCGCAGTCGTCCGGGCTGCCGGTTCCGCGGGCCGGTTGGAGCAGTGCGTGGATCTCACCCACCAACAGGCAGATCGGCGGCTGCGCGCTGTACCGGGGATCGGGGTCTGGACTGCGGCCGGAGTGCGGCACACGGCGCTCGGTGACCCCGACGCGGTGAGTTTCGGGGACTATCACGTGGCCAAGGACATCGGGTGGGCGCTGACCGGCTCCGAGGTCGATGACGAGGGTTTGGCCGAGCTGCTCGAGCCCTATGCAGGACATCGCTACCGGGTGCAGGGGCTGCTGAAGCTGGCGGGCGCCGGGCGTCCGCGACATGGCCCCCGGCTGGCGGCCCGGACCCATCTGCCGCACCGTTTCCGCTGATGTTCGGGCTGCCCGGGCTGCACGGGCTTCCGGCGGGCTTCAGGCCTTCTCGACGCTGAGCAGCTCCCCGGGCTGGCAGTCGAGCACGTGGCAGATGGCGGTGAGTGTGCTGTACCGGATGGCTTTGGCCCGGTTGTTCTTCATGATGCTGAGGTTCACCAGCGAGACGCCCACGGCATCAGCGAGTGCGGTCAATGTCATCTCGCGCTCCTCCAGAAGATCGCCGAGGTGACAGACGATGCGGTGCGGTTCGTGGGCGGGCAACTAGACCAGGCCCTCGACGTCGTCGCGCAGCACGACGCCTCGGCGGAACACGTCGCCGATGAGAGCGAATGCGAGCATGGCGACCAGTGGCAGCGGCGTGAAAGAAGAGGTCAGGCCGCCGGGGTCGGGGAGGCGACCCGTGGTCTGGATCATATTGTCGGCCACCCCCTGTGCGAGCTGCGCCAGCATCCCACCGATACCGACGATGGCGAACCAGGCCCGCCTGGTTGTGCCGGATGCGTTGGTGCCCATGGTCTTTCCCCGAATCTGCTGGGGTGGGCCTGCTTCTCGAACGAAGTCGGCTCGCCGTCGGATTATCGTTTTTCGATATTATTGAAAAACAATAAGGACGCGGGGTTGGGATGTCAAGAGCTCGGTCGAGAGTGTCGGTGCCGACGAGTGAGCGGCAGTCTGCGCCGGCACGCGAGTCAGGGCTGCGGCCAGCCCCTCGCCCAGCAGTGCCACCTCTGCCCGGGTTGCCGCGACACCCAGCGTGAAGTCGTCGGGCGCCAGGAGCGTGATGGTGTTGCCGTCGACCTCTGCGACCGCGTCCGGACAGGTGAGAAGAGCGACCCGCAGTGCCCGCATGCACCGCGTGGTGGCGTCCTCCGGGCCGATGAAGGGGATGCCGACCTCGGATGCTGTTGCTGAGCCGGGCTGCACCCCGAGGGCCGCGCGGACTGCCTCGGCCATGCCGTAGCCGAACCAGTCCTGCGGCCCGGTGCGGACGAGATCCTTCGCGCCGGAGGCCGATTCGCCGTCGGATTCGCCATCGGGCTTGCCGTCACGGACGTACTGACCAAGACCGCGGATGTGGGCCGCGGGGACGCCGGTCGCCTTGCCCTTGACCAGGTCGGCGGCCGACGCGATCTCATCGGCGACACACCGTTCGGTAACCGACAGGAGCCGCCCATTGGCATCGGTCGACCCACGCAGGTCGTCGATGACCCGGATGCCACAGGCCCCCAATGCGAAATCTGTCTGACCGTTGCGCCAAGGACGGCCGGCGGTGTCGCTCAGGATGACTCCCGTCACGATGTCGGCGCCCGACAGCCTCAGCCAACCGGCGTGCAGGCCCTCCCGGATCTGCTCGGCGACCGCGTCGGGATCATCGGGCAGGAGCAACACGATGGTCTCGTCGCCCGTGTTGGAGGCGTCGACGCCCGCAGCAGTCATGACCGGCCCCGCTTTGGACTCCACGATGCGTGTCACGCCCGCCGGTGTCATCCGCTCGGCCACGATCCGCACGCTCTGGGACAGAACCACGTCGGCCTGCTGATCGGCGGGTGCCCGCAGGCCCATCGCCTTGGAGACCACCTTGCTGGAGAGAACGAGAATGTCACCATCCGTGAGCTGGATCTCATTGCGCTGCAACATCTTGAGCAGAATCTCGGCGATGTCGTCACCCTCGCGCACTTCTGGAAACCCGAGCAGCGGGGTGAGAGTCACCGGTGGGGTGCCGGCCGTCATACCGGCTGGCGCAGCTTCAGAGCCAGGTCGACGGCAGCGCCGGCGATGTCGGCGGCGGTCTCGAGGTCGCGCATCCACAGGGGCCGGGCCTGCACCTCGAGCCGGGGGTCGAACCCGGTGGCCGGCGCGTCCACATCATCGATCAGCCATCCGTCGAGGAAGTCGGTGTACAGGCCGGCCACCGCCTGTGACGTGGAATCCACCCCGACCGCCTGCAGGCACACGTCGGCATGGCCACGGACCGGCGCCCCGCCGATCAGCGGGGAGACGCCCACCACAGGCGCAGTGCTGCCACGCAAAGCATCTCGTACCCCCGGCACGCCCAGGATGATGCCGATCGACACCACCGGGTTGCTCGGCGGCAACAAGATGATGTCGGCCTCCCGGATTGCGTCGAGCACCCCTGGTGCGGCGACAGCGTGGTTCATGCCCACGGCGACGAACTTCTGTGCGGGGACGGCGGCATTCATCCGGACCCACCACTCCTGGAAGTGGACGGCTCTTTCAGGGCTCTCTCCCTCGCCGCCGATGATGACGTGGGTCTCGACGGGGGAGTCCGTCATCGGGAGCAGTCGCACCCCACGATCGGGCAGACCCCAGCGGGCACACAGCCGCGCTGTCACCTCTGACAGCGAGAGGCCCTGGCCAAGCCACTGGCTACGTGCGATGTGGGTGCCGAAATCCAGGTCGCCCAGGCCGAACCATTGCGGCAGAGCGCCGTACGCCGCAAGCTCACCTTGAACGGCGTGCGTCTCGTCCGCGCGGCCCCAACCCTGTTCCTCGTGGACAGCGCCGCCAAGGGTGTACATGATGGTGTCGAGATCGGGGCAGACACGCAACCCGAACAGGTTGATGTCGTCACCGGTGTTCCCGATGACGGTGACTGTGGCGTCGGACAGGGTCGGCGTGCGGTCGAAGTGGGCATGCAGGCCACGCAAGAAGCGTGCTCCACCCACTCCACCGGCCAGGGCTGTGATGCGCATGATCGCAGTCTGTCAGGGAGGGGTTGGGGTGCCGGATCCGGACCGGCTCAAGGTGACCGTTGGGCCGGGAGGGGACTTGTGGGCGTCTTGCGAGATTTTGGGCGACTCCCGCACATCGGTGAACTATCAGAGAACGGCTTGACTTTCCATGACGACACGCGTGTAATTTCATTGTTGTCATTCAACCGGTACCTCCGGGGGTCATGACAGCGTCAAATCAGGTACAGCGTCAGCTGGGGCACAGCTTCAACTGAGGCACAGCGTCAGCCGAGGCACAGCGTCAACTCAGGCAATGCCAGCTCAAGGCCAAGGCCAACTCAAATACATACGTCAAATCAGTCCAACGTCAACGCTCGCTTGTTTTCGGGTCGAGGAGGGGCCATGCACGAACTACAACTGATCATGAACGTCGAGCTGATCGACACCACAGAGAATGAACTGTCGTGGCAGGAACGCGCCTTGTGCGCTCAGACGGATCCGGAGGCGTTCTTCCCCGAGAAGGGTGGCTCCACGCGCGATGCCAAGAAGGTCTGCGTGGGGTGCGATGTGCGCAGCGAGTGCCTGGAGTACGCGCTCGAGCACGATGAGCGGTTCGGCATCTGGGGTGGACTTTCCGAGCGGGAGCGTCGCAAGTTCAAGAAGGATGTCGTCTAGCCCGTGCGGTGACATCGCGAGCAGTCCCAGCGGTGGCTCCGCTGGGCTGTCCCTGATCCGGTGATGTCTTCTCCGTCGGACGTCGTGGACACAGGACTCTCACCGCCTCGTGTCAAGGCCAGGGTGCACGCACCTGTGCCGCAGGTTGTCGTGACCGGGGTGCTGGTCGTCCATGACGGCGCGGCCTGGCTGAAGGAGTGCCTGGACGCGCTGGCGCTCCAGACGCGCCCGCCGGACCGGCTGGTCATCGTCGACACCGGCTCCACCGATGACAGCGTCCGGATCGCCGCGAAGCACGCCCGGATCCGCCAGGTCGTCGGCAACGTCACAGCGATCTCCGCGCCTCATGAGAGCACCTTTGGGGAAGCTGTCGCCCGCGCCGTCGATGAGATGACCTCTGGCTCCTCGGCTGCCCCCGTGTCTGACTCTTCGGCTGGCTCCCCGACTGATCGGGCATCCGACTCGGCGTCGTCCCAGGCCGCCACGGCGGACACGGGTGCTGGGTGGCTGTGGCTGTTGCACGACGACAGCGCCGCCGCCCCCGAGGCCCTGGCTCATCTGCTCGATGCGGCCCGCCGATCACCGTCGGTAGGTGTCGCCGGCCCCAAGCTGCTCACCTGGGACGACCCGTCCCGGCTACTTGAGGTTGGCTTGGTGATCACCCGCTCCGGACGTCGAGTGGGAGGTCCCGCCAGAGGCGAGCCCGACCAGGGTCAACATGATCACCGGAGCGACGTTCTGGGTGTCAGCACCTCGGGAATGCTCATCCGCCTCGACGTCTTCAAGACGCTCGGCGGCTTCGACCGCGCGTTCGGGCAGTTTCGTGATGACCTTGACCTGTGTTGGCGGGCGCAGCTGGCCGGTCATCGGGTCGTCGTCGCACCCAGGGCGCGCATGCGTGAGGCTGCGGCATCGACCAACGGTCGGCGTTCCCCGGACCTTTCTGCAGACGCGGCCCGACGCCGAGACCGCCGAAATGGCCGTCAGGTTGCCCTCGCCAGATGCTCCCCGTATGCCGCGCTTTTCCTGGCGATCTGGATCGCCCTGGCCAGTCTTGGCTCGGCGGTTGCTCTGCTTGTGGCCAAGCGACCCCACGCCGCCTGGGCGGCGCTCGGCGACTTCGCCTCCTTGCTGACCCCGTGGCGTCCGATCGCAGCGCGATGGCGAGCTCGCGGCATCCGCCGCATTCGGCGCCGCGACCTACGGGGGCTGTTCGCCTCGCCCAAGGTCGGTTTCGGCTACACCCTCGACATGATCCGTGAGGGGGTGGCCACCGGTTCCGCCCGGCCGGTCGACGAACCTGTCGGCAGCGCGCGGTCTCTGGAGAGCGGGCCGGCCTCCGAGGACGCTGAGTCGATGGAGCGGCCGGCCCACGGGGCCGTCTGGCGGACCTTGCGTCACCCCGGCTTCCTGGCGGTCATGGCCGCCGCTCTGCTCGGGGCTGTAGCCTGGCGGTCATTCTTCGGGGCTCTGATGCCGAGTGGTCTTGGCGTCGTAGGTGGCGAGTTCCTGCCGGTATCCAGCAATGCCTCAGAGCTGTGGCACTCGTGGCTGGACGGATGGCATGGCGCAGGGCTGGGCAATGCGATCGAGTCCGCGCCGTATCTGCCGGTGCTGTCCGCGGGAGCCTGGGTGTTCGAGCATCTGCCGTTCATCGCTGTCCCGACGTCCTCGGTCGGCGTCTTTGTCGCGTGGCTCCTGGCGGCCGCCATCCCTCTCTCTGCGTGGACGGCATACCTCGGGGCTCGGGTGGTGACCCGGGCGCCCTGGCCGAGGGCGTGGGCGGGGTTGGCCTGGGGCTCGCTGGCGACACTGACCACGGCCGTCGCAGGGGGACGACTCGGCGCGGTCGTGGCGCACATTCTGTTGCCACTTGTTGCGGCCGGATTCGTCTGTGCGGCAAGGCGCTCCGCAAGCATCTCTGCCGTCTTCGGTGCCGCGGTCGCGCTCGCGGTGACTGGCGCCTTCAACCCGGCGCTCGGCGCGTTGGGTGCGCTCGCGGCCCTCGTCCTGCTCGTTCTCGGCCACGGCCGAACAAGGCTGCGCGCCGCGGTGCTTCTCCTGGTGCCGATCGGGTTGCTGGGTCCATGGATTCTGCAGCTGGTCGACAACCCGTTGCTCTTGCTGACCGGACCAGGTCTGACGGTATGGCAGGGTTTGGCGGTTGCGCCATGGCAGCTCGAGCTGCTGCACCCCGGTGGCCCCGGTTCCTATCCCGTGCTGCTGTCGGTACCGATCGTGCTGGTGGGCGTCATCGCCATGTTGCGGCGTGGGGTCGACTCAAGAGCGATGACGGTGCTCGCAGTCCTCACCCTGACAGGGCTGGCCCTGGGCGTGGCTTCCCCGCACGTCATCATCGGTCAGATTCCGCACGACCTGGCCGGCGCGGGTGGCCCCATCACCGTGTGGGCTGGAACTGGGCTCGACCTTGCTGCGCTGGCACTGATCGCGGCTGCGCTTCGCGGTTTCGACAGTGCCTCTGGACAGCTGTCACTGTTCCACCTCGGTTGGCGCCAGATCGTGTTCCCCCTGATCGTCGCAACAGCCGTGCTGGGAGTCGTGGCCAGCATGACGATGGCCGGGTGGGTCGGGGTCGGCGGGGCGCTGACCCGCCAGGTGCCCAACACGCCTGCTGTTGCCGCAGATCAGGCTCATGGCCCGTTGGGCAACCGACTCCTGGCCTTGACCCTGGACCGGGACACCATCGGCTACCGCCTGGCGGGCGCCGAACCCGGACCGGTGGTCCGCGATCTTCCGGGTGTTGTGGTCGCACCGGACCCGTTGTTGGCTGCTGCCGTCAAGAGCACGGTCGGGACCGGCGATGCGGCGTCGACCAACGCGGCCCGCGACTCGCTCGCCGACCTGGGCGTCGGGTTCCTGTCCCTCCGTGGCGCGTCGACAGCGCCCCTGGTCAACCAGCTGGACGCGACCGCGGGGATCACCCGGCTCAGCAACAACAAGGGTCTGATTCTGTGGCGTGTTCTGCCCCGCGGGAACGCGGTGGGCTCATCACGGTTGCGGCTGGTGGACTCCACCGGCGCGCCCCTGGCGTTGATCCCGGTCATCGGTGATCACGGTCGAACCGATGTCAGCATCGGCCCAGCCACGCCGGGCGCATCCGCAGCGGGGCGTCGACTCGTGGTGGCAGAGCCCAACCAGTGGGCATCCCACGCGCGCGTGACGTTCGCGGGGCGACGGCTTGCCGCCATCGCAGGCGCTGGGCAGCCGACATACCTGGTGCCCCCCGACGCCGGTCGGCTGAGCATCACCCTCACGCCGACCCGTCACTGGTGGAACTGGGCGCGGTTGGGCCTCCTGCTCGCTGCGCTGTTCCTGGCGGCCCCGTTCGGCTCATCGCGCTGGAGGAGGTCGCGATGAGTGGCTCGTTGCGACCGCTGGCAGAGGCGCTGAGATCGCTGTCCGTGCCGCGAGCCGTCGCGCTTGTGGCTGTCGGCGTCGGGCTGGCCCTCGGTGCCACCCATCTGCCGGCACCGATCAACCTGGCCCGGGGGACGCGTCCTGACACGACGACCGGGACTCACGCTGACCCGGTCACCCAGACGCGGTCGATCTGCCCGGGTCCCGAGGCGCTCGGCGTCGAGGGCCTGCCGGACTCGCCGGCACAGACCGTAACGGTGGCGACCGTCAGCGCTCCGGTGGCGTCTTTGCCTTCTGGGTTTGTCGCCGGGGCGGGCGCCGGCTCCCTCACGATGAGCGGGCTTCCGTCCGGTGGGACGTGGCCCGCGCCGGTCACCAGCCGCGGTCAGGTCGCCTTGGCTCAGATCGCCGTGGCCCGGTCCGCCCTGGTCACCGGGGTCGGCTCGATGGCGCCGGGAACCGTCGCCACGCAGTGGTCCTGGACCAAGACGGGTTACAGCCGAGGCTTGGTCACGGCGGCCTGCCTGCCGGCGGCTACCTCCTCATGGCTCATCGCCGGAGGCGCCGCGCCGGGCCGCCTGGAACGTCTGGTCCTTACCAACCCCGGGCCCAACCCGGTGACTGTCGATCTGGCCGTCTTCGGTGCCAATGGTCGGATCGACTCGCCCGACGGCCTGGGACTGGTCGTGCCAGCTCAGGCGCGCACGGTGATCCTGCTCAATGCCATCGCCGGGTCCGAACCATCGCCGGTCGTTCACGTGACTGCCCGAGGTGGCAAGGTCGCCGCCGTCCTGAGCGACACCTGGCTCGATGGGGTGGTGCCGCGCGGTGGCGACGACGTCGTACCGGTGGCGGCGCCGGCCCGTGAGCAGGTCATCGCAGGGATACCGATCGACGGCCCAGCGATCTTGCGGGTTGCCGTGCCCGGGGACAGCGAGGCGGTTGTCCAGTCGCGGGTGCTGACCCCTGCCGGCCCGAGACCGCTGCCGGTCGACGGTGTTACACGGGTGGCCGGCCGCAGCACCAAGGACATCGATCTGAGTGCACTTCCACCTGGCGCCTATGCCGTGCAGGTCGGCGCCGACGTTCCCGTTGTCGCTGCGGTGATGGTCGACCGGCGTCAGGCCCCAGCCGCGCCCTCCGAATTTGCCTGGTCCGCTGCCTCCCTGCCCATCAGGACCCTGGCCGGTATGGCGTTGCCCACCTCTGAGATCAAGGGACTCAGCCAGCGGCTGGACCTCGTGGCAGCCAAAGGCTCCGCGTCCGTTCGGGTGACCACGGTGGGTACTGGCGGCGAGGTCAGCACGAAAGAGGTTGCCGTTGCTGCCGATTCGGTGTCTACGCTGGCGGTGGACGGAGCCGCGTCAGTATGGGTCACCCCGCTGACCGGAAGCGTCCGGGCTGCTGTGCTCACGTCGGTCACCGACGTGGGGGGAGTGCTGCTGAGTGTGACGCCCCTGGCGGACCTCACATTGACCGCCACCTCTTCGCCGCTGCGCCAGCTGCGCGACTAGTAGTCGGGTCGGCCTCGGCAGGGTTCTAGTCCTCGTCCGGGTCGTATCCCGGGTCGAGGTCGCGCGGGTCGACCCCCAGAAGTGCGGCAACCTGCTCGACCACGACGTCGTTGATCAGGGCCGCTAGCTCGCGGGTGTCGGTGGTCCGGGTCTCGACCGGTCGCCGGTAGACCACGATACGAGCCGGCATCTTGCCCTGGGCAGCAAACAATCGGCCGAGGGGCACGTCGGAGGACTCCCATGGAGCGGGATCACTGGGCGGTACGTCCTCGACCGCGAACTCCACATCGCCCAACGCAGGGCCGGCATGGTGCTCCATCCGGGCTGCGGCGTCGAGGACGAGCTCGTCGAACCGCTCTGCCCGGGTGGCCATCGCCGGCACGGGTGGCCAGGCTATGGGGCCGCGAGGGCCCCGGCCGTGACGATCGCGGCGAGGGCGAAAAGGTGCGCTCGCGGAGGTCATGGCGGCAGTCTACGGCGTGGTGTCTGCCGGATGCCGGTGCTGGGGAATAGGGTCCATGCGTGAGTCTGTCGCGTCAATGTTCCCGAACTGCCTGCTCTGGTGGTGCCATGGCAACATTGACCTACGTCTACTCCGATCAGACGGCCGTCCTTGGGCCGCTGGCTACCTACGCCGAGCCGCACACCTACGACCTGTGTGTGGTTCACGCCAAGGGTCTGACCGTGCCTCGAGGCTGGGACGTCATCCGGCTCCTGACGGAGTACGTGGACCCCGGCCCCACACCGGACGACCTGCTGGCGCTGGCCGATGCTGTGCGCGAGGCCGCCCCGCCCCGTCTGGGTTCCGGCGCTGTCGCCTCCGTGGCTGGACGATCTGAGGCTGAGATGAAGGGCTCCATCGAAACCGGCCGCCGCGGTCACCTGCGCATTCTGCGCGATCGATAGGCTTTGGCGCGTGAGCGCTCCCAGACTGTCAGAATTCATCAAGGCGTACGACGTGCGCGGCCTGGTGCCGCAGCAGCTGAACGACGCCGTCGCCTTCGCAATCGGCTCGGCGTTCGCGCAGGTCGTTGCCCGCCCGGACGGTGCGACCTCGATCGTCGTCGGACACGACATGCGCGAGTCGTCGCCCGCACTGTCACGATCCTTCGCAGCCGGGGTTGCGAGTCATGGACTCGACGTCACACTTATCGGGCTGTGCTCGACCGACGGCCTGTACTACGCGAGTGGCGCCCTCGACGTTCCCGGCGCCATGTTCACGGCCAGCCACAACCCCGCTCAGTACAACGGCATCAAGCTGTGCCGATCAGGCGCGCGTCC
>Ga0208716_1000973_pt1 | contig 11299 bp, 14 predicted proteins | sample NGESurdeep092012_8_FD_184482 | JGI IMG/M metagenome (GOLD analysis project Ga0208716, IMG submission 184482) | Arctic peat soil microbial communities from Barrow, Alaska - NGEE Surface sample 415-3 deep-092012 (SPAdes) | ecosystem: Environmental > Terrestrial > Soil > Wetlands > Peat ...
CCCGGCGACCGCCCGTGGAGACCTACGATTTCCTCGCGCGGCTGTCCGGCGCATCGCTGGTCGGCTTCACGCAGACCTGGCGGCAGCAGAGCAACTCCCTGGAGCGGCAAGAGCATCAGGAGGCGGCGCGCACGCCGTGTGGCGGCACCTAGCGCACGCTTGATGGGGGGGGCACGCGGTCATGTCGTGTGGTGCGGCAACTCGGGTCCGGAGCATGCCCATGACGATTCGTTCCGCGGTTCTCGGCGCCGGCCTTCTGGCGGCCGCCGCCGCACAGGCACGCGCGCAGGCCGTCCAGCTGCGCTTCACACCACCCGTCGGTCAGGTCACACGCTACCTCGAGATGAACGAGCTGTGGCCCACGGGACGCCCCATGGACATCCCTGCCGTCGTGACGGTGCACTCGACCCGCACCATCGTGGCGATGGATTCGGAGAACTACGTGGTTCGAACGGTGGTGAACTCGACGGAGATGAGCGTGCCGGGTGGGGGCGCGCACCGGCCGGGCGCGGGCGAGGACCTGCTGCGCGGCATGGTGAGCACGCAGCGCATGGACGCGCGGGGGCGCATCCTCTCGACCGCGGTCACGCCGCCGCCTGGCCTCCCGCCGCAGCTGGCAGCCTCGCTGCAGCGGAGCGCCGCTTCCAGCAACATCCGCGGCACGGTGGTGCTGCCGGAGCGGGCGGTCAGCCTGCGCGAGACGTGGACGGATTCGATCGTCAATTCGGCCTCCGGCGACCGCGGGCCGCCGATCCAGGTCGTATTCCTCGTGACGTTCACCTTCGAGCGGCTGGAGCAGGAGGGCGGGGCCCGCCGTGCGATCATCTCGATGGCCGGTTCCCAGCAGGGCGGGCTGACGGGGAGCGTCACGGGGGAGTTGACCGTGGACCTCGTGGCAGGCCGGCTGGAGCACATGGTGACCAACATGATGGTCCAGACCGAAGCGCGCGGGCCGCTGACTCGGGCCCGAATCACGACGGAGACGGTGCCCTAGCACGGGGACGATGCGCTCTGGCCAGCGCCTGCTGTGAGACCCGCAGCATCTCGGCAGCGGCTGGGAATCGTCGCCAACATGGCTAGCCCGCGATTGCCTCCGGGGCCCGTTCGGGGTTCGCGAGGCCCGAGGCGCGGTGAGAGGTCAGAAGTGCGGGAGGTCCCGAGCGTCGGCGCCGGGCGGAGCCCGACGAGCGGAGCGAGGCCGCGCAGCGGCCGCCCAAGTCCCAGCGCTCCGAAGCTGACCGGAGGGAAGTTGGGGGAAACGTCACCCTAATCTGGACCCAGTGTGCATAGTATGTTTGCCCCGATAGACCGTGTCGTGGCAGATAGGGGTTGAGTGCATTCCGGAGGTGCCATGGTGGTGCCGAGGACGGTTGTATCAGCGCGAGCAATGGCCTTGTGTGTAGGAGCGCTCATTCTCGCATACGCGGATGCTCCCTCAGTTCAGGCGCTGACCGCTCGACTAGCCGCTGCTGCCCAGAAAGTGGATCAGGCCATCGCCCCGCACGGCTTGCGTCAGGTTCGGAGTGTCCAGCAAGAGGTCGTGGCCCGAGCGGCAGGCCAGACCCTCACGGTGTCCCGCTTTGCCACTATGATCGCGCCGCAGAGGAAAGTGCAGCTCTCCCGCGACGTCATGGGCCGGATCGCGGAAATGTGGGTGGATTACCAACTCCTGGGCCAGGCGGTGGCGAGCGGCGACAGCCTGACCGACACAGCGACCGTCATGGAGGCTAGTTGGCCGGTGGTGATGCAGAATCTTGCCAACCGTCTCCACGACAGTCTCATCACGTCGCAGGTGACTCTCACCGACCACCAGGTGGACAGCGCCTACTACGTCGGCTCCGAGCGCTGGCTCAGCCACATCCTCGTGGCTTCAAAGCAGGATACGACGCCTGAGGTACGGACAGAGAGGCGCCGCGTCGCGCAGGGGTACCTCGCGCAACTGCGCGCGGGCACGCCCTTCGCGCGCTTCGCAGCCCAAGAGTCGGATGACCGTGCTACCGCGGCCAACGGCGGATCTCTCGGCCTCGTGGGACGCGGCGCGCTGGTGAGGGCATTCGAGGACGCCGGGTGGGCGCTCCAGCCGGGCGAAACCTCCGACGTCGTGGAGACAGCATTCGGCTTCCACATCATCCGCCGGCCCGCTCTGAACGAGATTCGCGATTCGTTCCGGCTCCGCCTGCGGCAGCTCCTAGTCAGCCGCCTCGATTCCCTCTTCGTCGACAGCCTCGCCACCAAGTCCGGCATAGACGTGCGGAGCTCCGCCGCGGTCACTTTGCGATTGATGGCCAACGATCCCTGGGGCGCCAGGGGGGACGACCGAGTGCTCGCGAGCTTTCGTGGCGGCACCCTGACAGTGACTGAAATGGCGCGCTGGCTCCAGGCCCTCCCGGCCCAAACGCGCGGGATGCTGCTACAGGCCGACGACTCGACGGTGATCAGATTCGTTGGGAGCATAGCGCGCAACGAAGTGATCTTAGGGATGGTGAGGGCACAGGGACTGACGCTCAGCCCCGCAGCTCGAGACACGATATTCGAGACGTTCCGCTCTGAACTGAAGACCCTCCGCACTTCCATGGGGCTCGATCCAGAGTCGCTGGCAACCACAGACCCCCAGTCGCACCGATCGCGCACTGAGGCGGCGGCCAGTCGGGTGGATGACTACGTTGCGGCCATCACGGCCAATCGGCCGGGCATTTCCTTCCAGCCAGTACCACCCTTCCTGGCGTACGTGCTCCGCGGCCGGTACGCCTGGAGCATCTCCACTGCGGGCGTGGATCGCGCCCTAGAATTGGCCGCGAGGTTACGGGAGGACGCCCCACTCAGGTAGCGCCATCGCTCATGGCCCGAGCAGCGGGAACCCCTGCCGAGGCTCCCGCCGTCAGGAGGCCCCGACGCCCTAGGCCCGTCCCCTACGGCAAAGTGTGCACTTTTCGCCGCCGATTCTGTGCACTTTCAAACCGCCGTTGACAACCTGCGCTTATTGAACAGAAATCGACGCCCCGCTTGAGGTTGTGCTCCTCACGCGGGGCGGCTGTCTCCCGCCGGGCGCGTCGGTGCCTCAGACGTCAAGAAGCCCGAGCGCCAGCCTACAGCAGGTAACCCGACGCTTCCCCCGACGTCCTGCCAGTCAGCATCGGAGGATGGTGAGTGAGGAGCCGGCCTCCTCGGGGGTGAAAAGGGCCGCGTACCCGGCCGGGGGGCGCTGGCCCATGGTGACCCTCCGATTCTAGCTGGAGAAGAACGGCGGGGTAACGTCAGTCTTCAGGGCCCCCATGTCGTCGCGCCGCAGGGCATGCGGCCGGGGAGCCGCGAGAGGCGCAACTCGACAGGTGGAAGGAGAAGAATGAGGTCCGGCGTCGCATCCGTGGGCAGGAGGCGTGCCGGTGCCACGCCGGGGAGATAGCGACGAGCTGGGCCGGAGCGCGGGGGCGTCAGGCCGGCACCCCCGCGCATCAACCGGAGTCGGACCGGCTCAGCGGCGCCCAGCTTGCGGGAGTCGGGCCCGGACCTCTCGCCGGATCTGGTTGACGATGCTGGAATCGGCGTAGGCCCCGACCCGATCCACGTGGCTGACCAGCCGGTCCGCGGAGTAGGCCGTGTCGAACACCTTCCAGGCCACCCGCACACCACTGGAGACCGGGTCTACGAACACCTCAGCGGTGAACATGAACTCCGGGCGCACGGGCCGACCCTCGGCATCGCGCGGACGGGCCGTCGTGTCGGAGGGGAGCCAGGTCACCGGCCCGTCGGGGCCGGCCGCGGCCTCGAACGCCGCTGTGAGCCGCACCGCGATAGCCTGCCGAATGGGATCGTTGAAGCCCTCCAACGGCTGGATCCCGACGGTGCAGCATGGGGCCTTGACCGCCGGGCGCGGGCCGGCCTGCGCCAGGAGCGGGCCTGCCGCGACGAGAGCGAGCGGGATGGCCAGGATGCAGCGAAGCGGAGCGGCGCGCGACACAGGAATCTCCGGGCGGTGGTAGTGTCAATGAAGAGGGGGCGGCGCCAGCGGGGCGTCAAGCGGTCCCTCGGGAACGGCCTTCCCGCGCGACACGGCGCAGGACACCCACGGGGCCCTGGGAGCATCCGCCTGTCGCCCGGCGAGACTTGGCGCCAGAAGGGGGGGAGTCGGTAAGCTCCCCTATCGCGTAGACAGTTGAGAGTGGACTTTCGGGGTGCCCAGATCGAAGGGAGTTGGGCATGCGGAAGTCACGGTTCACCGAGGCGCAGATCGTCGCCGTGCTGCAGGAGGGCGAGGCCGGGGTGCCGGTGGCAGAGCTCCTGCGCAAGCATGGGATCAGCCGGAACACGTATTTCAACTGGAAGAGCAAGTATGCGGGGGCGATGGTCAGCGAGCGGCGCCGGCTGCGCGAGCTGGAGCTGGAGAACGCGCGGCTGAAGCGGATGTATGCCGAGCTGGCGTTGGAGAACACGGCGATCAAGGACGTCTTGAGCCGAAAGTTGTGACGCCGTCCGCGAAGCGGCAGGCGATCGCGCTGCTGGTGAGCGAGCACCGCCTGTCGGTGGTGCGGGCTTGTCAGGTGGTGCGGTTGGCGCGGGCGGCGTGGTACCGCCCGCCGCACCGGTGCTTGGGCAGGAGGGCCTCAGTCTCGGCCTCGGTCAGGGGCAGACCCGGAGTGCTCTCGGGGATGGAACCGTCGCGATCCGCGGTGACCGCCGAGTTGGGTGCGGAGATGCTCCTGTTGTGGAGGTCTTTCAGCTCCCGGAAGCCGACCGACTTCTCCTTCCCACACTTGTCGCACCGCAGTAGATGGAAGGCAAAGCCGCCGCCCTGCATAACGGAGAAGGTGTGGCCACACTTCTGGCAACGCGCGCTGTATTCAGCTCCCATGCCGCGGCTTCCATCTCGGAGTTCGGATCGGCGATTCGGGCGCTAGGCGGCCAGCCGGGCGAGCCTCTAGCCCAGACCGTCCCAGACAACGAGCACCTCGTCGGCCCGGCCGGCGAAGGTCAGCACTCCCATCCGCACCACCTCAACATCACCGAGAGCCAGCGGCCCCAGCGTTAGCGCCTTGGCCAGCCCAGCCAGATCCTCGGTGAAACCCTCTTTCACGAAAGTCCGCACCGGACCTTTCTGCCGTCCCGCCCACTTCACAAACGCGGCCCAGCCACCAGTGCTGGCGAGGTTCCCGAGGTAGCCGTTCGCGTCGTACGCACAGTAGTTCATTGGTTCTCGACTGACCTCCGTAGTTCAGCCAGCGCGTGGTAGCGGGTCATCGTCGCTCCGCTGGAGCGCCCCGTCACGTTATGCGCCCTCGTCGTCCATCAGCGACATCTGGTCCCCAGGCTGAGCCGGCCGCCCCGGCTTCGGCGGCAACGGCACCTTCCCGCTCAGCAGCCCCTCAACCTCGCGCAGCAACTGCTTGGCGCGATCGGTAGTGCGGGCAGACAGTTCCTCGCGAACCTGTCCCAGCGTGAAGCGATCTGAGCGGTGCTCGCTGACAAGCTGCTCGAGCTTGTCGATGGTGAGTGCCAGCAAGGGTCGGTCCATGTTCTGCTCGGGGTACGGGGCCATTCGGGTGCTTCCCAACATACTGGCGCGCTGTCAGTCCCGCGTCTCTGTAGCTGAGGCGTCCGTATCCGGAGGGCAGGGATTGGCGAATGGGGCGGTTCACGCTCGGAATTGGCCGAGCGGCGGCCGGGACTGCGCAGGAGACGGCGGCGGCGGCTGGAGGGTCTGGCCCGACTGGGTGCCTTAGACGCTTCCAGGATCGCCCCATGAAGCGCGATCGGCCGTCACCTATCCCTTGGTGAGAGGGCGTGTCGACGATTAGGTGACGCGCCGGTGATGGCGTGCTCCATGGTGTCGTATGCGCAGGACTTGGTCGACACTCAGGGCAGCTGCGGCAGCGTCCGGCCTGTCGGCCGTGGAAGTGCTTGCCCTCTGCCGGAATGGCACGGAGCGGGCGCGGGTGAGGGCTGGCCGGTGGTGGGTGCATCGCGGCCCAGCTCAACCGCCGGCCTTGGAAAGTGGCTCGAGTACCGCGCCCCGGAGGAATGCTGTGGGCGTTGACGCTCAGTGTTGCACTTCAAAGTTGATGTCGGTCACTTGGCTTCTTGGACGTCGGATGGTCCTGTCTTCTCGTTTGCCACCAGTAGAGTATGAACAGGAGAGCGGGCAGTGCGTACATCCCGGTAAGCAAGATGGTAGCACCAGGCTTCAGGTCTGTTTGCAGGCCGAGAATACTGAAGACAAGGATGCTACCCAACGCCAATGTCCCGCCGATGCCCTCCCACTTCCAGGCAATGATGAGACCTATGTAGGCCAACAGGAGGAAGATCATCATCGGTATGCGCGCACTTGGTACAGGGATTGTCCCTTTCCGGACACAATCAGCTACGAAGAAGGCCAAGAAGATGGCCATGAAGAGTGTCCCAATGATCCTTGCCATCCAGCGAATGGCGTTCGCTGGACGTGTTGACCGCGGTGCGAGTTCATCCATGTCGAGTTCCAGTCTGAAGATCCGCGAAGCGTCTGGCTTGCTGCCTAACAGGTTGCTGAAGAAGTGCTGCGACGGCGTGAGTGCGGTGCTGTCGCGTCAGGATTGGCGAGGTACAGAATGGCTCCGATAGTGCATGCGGCTGTCCCGCTCGGGCGGTGGGGTCGCGGACTCGAGGGTGGCCTGGACGGCATCGCGAAGACGCTCGAACCTCAGTACTTCCTCCCGGTCTTCGCGAAGAACGGCGCGAGCACACGGAGTGTGCGGCGGGACTTGCACTTGGGACAGGCGGGCGAGCGGCCGGCATGTTCGGAGATCCGCTGCACCACCGCGAACCGCCTGAGGCACTTCTCGCACCGATAGTCGTAGCTTGGCATCGTCGTACACTCCCTTCGCACATCCGCGGGATTGCTCCGCGCCCTCAAGGCCGGCCATACGTCGACGGCGCAAGTCCAGCCATCGCCGGGTGTGACATAGCCCGGCCGCCGCTGCGAGCGCAAGGGGATTAAGCCAGTCGGTGGAGGGTCGCTGGTGGGTGCATCGGGACGGCCCGGATGCACGGTTCCCATCTCCGACTACCGGGACAACTCGGCTGGGCCTGGAGCGGAAGCCAAGCACCTCGCGACGAACACCTTCTTACCCAGCACGACTGCAACCGCTTTGCGGCCTAGCTCAACTGCCGCCTCCGCAAGCGGCTCCGGTATCGCACCCCGGAGGAATGCTATGATCGGTGAAGCTCAGTATTGCACTTCACACTCGATATCAAGCCGCAGGCGCAGCCGAGATCGTCCACCGAAAGCCATCCGGGTCGCGCACCCGAAAGACGCGCGCGCCCCAAGGCATGTCCTTCGGCTCCATCTCGAGAGTGCCGCCCCGCTCCTTGATTCGCCGCGCCAGCTCGTCCACGTTCTGCGTGGTGGTGATCTGCAGGGAGAACCCCTCGCCTTTGACGCGGTCCCACCCCTTCGCGCCGTCATCCTGGTTCAGGACGATTCGCACGTCGCCCGCCGACACCGCCACGCCGCGCAACGTTCCATCCCGTTCGATCTTCCGGTCAACCGTGAAGCCGACGACGTCCACATACCACGTCACGCTCTTCTGCAGATCCTTCACGGTGAGCGATGCCTGGAGCGATCGCCCGCTTAGGGGCTCAGATGTGGCGTTCATGAGTCTCCGGTCGGAGGAAGTTGTTGTTGACGACGTTGAAATGTAGCCGGAGCGAGCGCCGAGGGAGTTACCGTGGGGGTTGGTAGTCGGCGGGTGACGGGTGGTCGATGGCGTGCCGTGTGCGGCGTCCGATTGAGGTCGAGGGGGCTTCCAGGAGCTTGTGGAGGGGTTGCTGAGGCGTGCTGGATCGAGGGCGGGGCAGCGCTGGACGGACGGCTGCCGGGCCGGCTGGAGTGTCGAGAGCACGCGGTGCCGGAGGGGGTAGGGGGCCGCCGGCTGCCAGCGTCGCCCTCCTAACGTCAGTTTCCCACGGCCTCAGCGCGGGTTAGGTGGCGGCTTATTGTGTCGCCTGGGCGAGAACCGCCCGGCCGGCACGGTAAGTAATGACGTACACGCGGTCGAACACGCTCCCTTTCCACTTCGGTGGCTCTGGCGTGACACCGAGGGCCGCCACTAGCTGCGGGATTTCGTCGTGGTTCCAGCAGATGAGCACGGTCTTCCCGGTGTACGCCGGGTTCGCGAGAATCAGCCTCGCCAGCCTGGCGTAATCCCTTCCGAGGTAGGGAGTCTGCACCGGCAGGTTGAGCGCTCTGGCCAGCGGCGCGACCGTTTCCTGAGTGCGCTGTCCGTTGTCGTGCCTCGTGGCCCGCGTCGCGAACACCGCCACCGGCAAGCCGAATCTGGTCATCGCCGGATTGGTCGTGATGAACGACAGGAGCCGTTCGGCGCGCCTCACGCCCGCTCGTGAGAGATGGGGGTCTTCCGGATCGGCCGGCTTTTCGGCGTGGCGGATCAGGATGATCTGCGCAGGCCGCGGCTCCGGCGATTGCATCGGTACCGGCGTTGGGAGAACGGAGAACAGGACGATCGCGCCGCTGGCCCAGGTCATCTTGGCTCACCCCTTGGCCAGAGACGGGAAGACCAGCCGCATGCTGTGATGACAGCGGTGTTGCGCCACACGGATTGTGGTTGCATTCGATCTACCTAACCGAGAAGGGTGATCGCTCGCCAACTAACGAACTTGCGGAGAAGCTGCACCGCGCAAACGGGAGCCCTCCCATCACACTCCTTGGGGAATGCTCGGCCAGTGACGCCGCAAGCCGGCGGGTCCTGTCATTGGTTGGGCCGCTGTCCATAGCGAGGCGATTTCGAGCGCACGCGCGACGGCTGTGCGCGCCACCACTGCTCAAGCGTGTCTGGACTGATTCCCAGAAGCCCTGGCAGGGTGGCGAGCAAGGCGTCGTTCGACGGGCTGATGGCGAGAAGTCGTCGAATCCCCTCCTGCCCGTCGCGCCGAAACACCGCGTCTGCGACCACGGCCCCAGAAGCGTAGAACGGGCTGTCGTCGCCTCCGAAGACGGATAGAAGATCGCGAAGCGTAGAGTCCGGGTGGGCTGCCTGGTAGCGGGCAAGGATCTGGACATACGCTCGATAGTGCGGGTCTCGGCTTCCCCCACCGAGCCACGTCGCGACGCCCTCCTCAACGAAGCGATGACGCGTCCGAGCAGGGCCGTAGGCCGCAAGCACAAGGTGCACCAGCTCGTGCGTGAATGCCTCGCCGATGGCGGGTGCTCCGCTGAAGAGGAGATTGTCCTCAGGAATGGCCTGGCCGCCAACCATGGCACGGTTCAGTGCCCAGTCGAGGCCTTGGAGCCTCCGCACTGCCTCAAAGGAGCCTGCGAGGTAGTAGTCCACACGCGCGGGCCGAGGCACACCGAGCACTGCCGCCGCGGAGTCCATGAATCGATCAGCAAGCCGTGCCCGAGCGCGATCGAAGCGAGTGGTCGGATCGTAGTGATAGACTATGCCCCCCTCACGCTCCTCTCGCCAGCGCTCGGTGAGGACCGGAAGAGCCGAGCCCAACTGCCATCCGTTCGCGGAGCGTCGCGCGTAGAGACGCTGGAGCCCAAGTGGCTGGATGTTGGTGCCGTTGGAGTCGGCGCGAGCAAAGAGGGTCTTGACGACCCAAAGGGAGGAGTCCGCGACGGCTGGCGTGACCTCCACGACCGTGGCTGGAAAGCCCTGATATAGGAGATCCGCTGTCAGATCATAGTACGGAAGGCGCGCCTGCTCCTCGGCTGACCAGAATGGCGTGGCAGTTCGGCCGGGGTGGGGCAGGCGGAAGTATGACAGGAGGGTGCGCACGATCTCGCGGACCGGGCTGCCGGTGGTATCGATCGCCCAGCCGAGCGTGACAACCTCTACGGGCCGCTGCGAGACAGCGGCTTGGACACTGCTCAAGAAGAGCAGGACGGTGCAGATGATCGAGCGGACCATTCACATCGCTCCGGGCAGCGGCCTGACGACCTTCTGAACGACCTGCCGCGCGAGAATCTGATTCTGCACGCGACACCGATTGGGTAGCGTCTTGCTGGGCGAGCCGACAGCCGGCGCGCACCGCCGTGTCATGCGCTGGCTGGAGGGCAGCACGCAGCGCGCGGCTACTGATCGAGCTGTACGACCACTGCGGTGCCATAGCAGAGCACCTCTGTCGCCGAGCTCTTCCCACCGCCCACCTCCGAGGACTCGTATCGGAGCCCAACCACCGCATTCGCGCCCAGCTGAGTGGCGTGCTGGATCAGCCGGTCGAAGGCCTGCTGCCGCGCCTGCTCGCACATTTCGGCGTACGCGCCGATCTGGCCACCGATGATGGCCTTGAGGCCACCGAGGATGCCCTGGCTGATGGTCGGTGCGCGGACCACGATGCCACGGACCAGGCCCTTGTACTCGGTGATGCGATGGCCTTCGAGGGAGAAGGTGGTCGTGACAGGTATCATGGTGGACTCCTGTGTTTGGACAGACTGGTTGTCGGCAGGTCCTCGCGGGTTGCTGTCCGGTGGTGACTTGAAGGTATGGCTTGAGCGTGAACGCTCCAATGCATGGGTGGGCGTGGTGCGCTTGGCCCCAGGCGGCTGGTACGAGGTCCACAGGGGCGTAAACGAGCTTCGGGGGCTGCTGTAGGGCGCTGGAGTCGGTCGTGGAGGCTGGTAGGGAACGGACGGCCACGGGACGCTGACTCCATCCCCTTCCGTGGAGGGAGGGGCGTTCCACGTCGTTTCGGGGATCCATGGGGATTCCGCCGGCCAGCAGGGCGACCCATTCATCGGGCAGCCCGACACATTCCCAGGTCAACTTGACGATTCTCGGGCCATTCTCGGGGAAAGTGCCGGCACGCCTTCCCATGCCCGCGCACCCGAATGGCGGTCATCATCATCGCGCGTCGCTCGCAGGAGCACCGCTAATTCGTGGGTGACTCGCGGGTGACCTGAGCAGTGGCGAACGGTCTTGAGCGGTTCTTAGACGCCTTGTTGTGGCTCGCTTTCCCTCTAGAAGTCGCCGACCGAGCCTCCGGGACGCCTTCTCTTAACCAGTACATGACTCCTTCACTGCGCCGCCCGCGAATCGAGCTCGGTACCTACTGAGCGAGGAACTGCCAAGCCTCCAGCCGCCAAGGGCATGGCAATCGTCCGGCCACCCACGAACGGACACCCGAACGGGCGCCCATCACAAGATGACAAGGTGGCCAGCGCAGTAAGTCGGGAGTCGCCCTGCCGTTACAAGCCGGGAAGGAGGAATGCAGGACCCGCTGTCCCCTGAGCCCCGTTCAGCCCTGAGCCGGGACCCCGCCGCGCCCCGAACACCCCCCGCTCACCCGGGTTCCGGCCCCGGCCACC
>Ga0208716_1000974_pt1 | contig 11293 bp, 9 predicted proteins | sample NGESurdeep092012_8_FD_184482 | JGI IMG/M metagenome (GOLD analysis project Ga0208716, IMG submission 184482) | Arctic peat soil microbial communities from Barrow, Alaska - NGEE Surface sample 415-3 deep-092012 (SPAdes) | ecosystem: Environmental > Terrestrial > Soil > Wetlands > Peat ...
GTACCCTTTGCGTTCTGTCAGGAGACCCAGAACCCGCCGTCACAGACCGAGCCGGTGCCGGCTAATACGGCTGCCCAAGCTCCGGCTCCGGCAGCGCTCCCCACTCCTTCCATAACGGGTCCGCTGCAGGCGATCCCCCCAGCCATCTTCGACGCCGGACCTTTCGGCAAGCTCGCTGTGAACGGCGTTCTCAGCGGCTTTGGCATGGTGCAAGGGAACCACGTGGCGGGTGATGACTCCAAGCAAGCGGCTCTCAGTAACGGGCAGGTATTTATTCAGAAGACCGACGGCTGGTTTCAGTTCTACGTGCAGGCGGGCGCTTACAACCTTCCGGCTCTCGGTACGCCGTTCCTCGCTACCGACAAAGCCGTGAGCAACCTCTACGGCCCGGTTCCGGTCGCCTTTCTGAAGCTGCAACCGGGGAAGAACACCTCCATTCAGGTTGGCGCGCTGCCCACGCTGATGGGCGCCGAGTACACCTTCACGTTCGAGAACATGAACATCAGCCGCGGCCTCTTGTGGAACCAGGAAAACGCAGTCAATCGTGGAATCCAGGTGAACCAGACCATGGGCAAATTCACCGCCTCGATGAGTTGGAACGACGGCTTTTATTCGAACCGCTACTCATGGCTGAGCGGCTCCTTGACTTATGCCAGCGGCCCCCACAGTTTGGCATTCGTAGGCATGGGAAACCTGGCGCAGACGAAGTTTCAGAGTCTGGCCACGCCGGTGCAAAACAACGGCACGATGTACGCCGTGTTGTACACGTTCAACAAAGCGCCCTGGATCATCCAGCCCTACTGGCAATACACCAATATTCCAACCAACCCGAGTATCGGCGTTGTGAAGGGGGCAACGACCAATGCGGCCGCGATCCTGGTGAGTCGGACCTTCAAACACGGCTTCTCGCTCCCCGCCCGCTTTGAGTACATCAAAAGCTCGGGTTCGGCCTTCGATCAATCGGTCAATCTGATGTACGGCCCGGGCAGCTCCGGCACGTCGATCACCGTGACGCCCACCTATCAGCACGGCGGCTTCTTCGTCCGCGGCGAACTTGCCTATGTTCACGCGGGCAGCATAGCTCCGGGCAGCGCGTTCGGCAGCGACGGCACTCTCCAACACCAAACCCGGGCCATGGCTGAATTTGGTTTCATCTTTGGCAACAATATACGGTAAGTTCCCGCACAGGCGCGGTGCCGGGCTCAAGTAGACTGGTCGTGTCTCCAGACTTTTATGCAAGACAGTGAGTTATCGTTTGTCATTCCCACGCACCGGCTGCGTGACGTAGGCGAAACCGTTGAGCAGTACGACGAGCACTTCTGGCGAAATGGACACTCGGTTCGAATCATCGTATTCGACGATTCGACAACGCCGAATCAGGAGAAGTACTATCCGTTGCTCGAGCAGACGCACACCCACCAGGACGTCTATTATGTAGGACCTCGCGAAAAAGAGCAGTTCCTGGGCTACCTCAATGGCAGGTTGCGCGACCAGCGGTTAGGGGCGCTGGTGAAGAATCTCTTCCGCCCAAGCTATGGTGGAAACCGCAACTTCACGCTGATGTACACACTCGGCGGACTGATGGTCAGTTCCGACGACGATATGCGGCCCTTTTCGCTGATCGAATACAGCCGGGAGTCGCTCGGAGCCGGCGAGGTCAGCCGGGGAAGACTCCATAAAGCGGATCAGAACGGGTATACCCGGAAATCGTTCGACGTCATGGCGGCCTTTCTGGATGTGCTGGGCCGGCCCGTTAGCGAAGTGCCGGACAACTACGAGCGCGGCGAGCTACTGGTGGACACCGCGATGGACCTGGAAACAAACGCCACCAAGGGCTTGGCACACGAGAACTCGCTGATTCTTGAACGAGGAACAGTGCCCGCGGACTCCCGCGTGAAGATTGCCCAGACGTTCCGCTCCGGCACCAACGACGTGGATGCAATCGACTTCGTTGACATGTTTCTGGAAGACGAAGGGCAAACGAATCTCGACACATTGAACGACGTATATGTGCTGGTCAACTTCAGGCCGGTGATCACGAACAAGAACTGGCGAATGGATTGCGGAGTCGCGGGCTACGATAACACGTTTGGGCTGCCTCCCTTCTTCCCCACGCGATTGCGCTTTGAGGACTACATCTACCGGCTCTGGGTACAGCAGGACGGCGTCGCTGCCGCCCACGTCGACGCGGCGCAGAACCACAGCAAGAGCAACTACATGCGCAATCCGCCGGCTGCGGAGATCTTCAACGAGGAGGTGTCGAATCTTCTCAAGCGCAAGATCAAGGCCAGCGTGACGAGCCTCGATGAGTTAAGCATCGCTTTCGACTACGACGGCCATGTCACTGTCGAGGATGCCAGCGAGATCCTCGACAAGATTACTGCCCTCCACAGCCGGGCACTGCTGGCGGCCGACGCAGCACGAAACGCGGATCGCGCCCAGGCACTGCGGATTTTCGCCGCAAACCTGGCCAAGGCATTCTACGGTTTTGAGCCGGATTTCTTTCAGCAGAACCTGACGCGAATCGCCGACGATGTTGTCGGGGTGATCAAAGCGTCGATCCAGTTATGGCCGACACTGGTCGAGATCGCGTACTTTCAGAAACGGCGATCCGGACTGCCACAGGCGCGCGTGGAGAACCACAGGAAATGACGAGGATGCGAATTGCGCAGGTCGCGCCGCTGTATGAAAGCGTGCCGCCGCGCCTCTACGGAGGGACGGAGCGCGTCGTCTCCTTTCTGACGGAGGAACTGGTTCGGCTGGGCCACGAGGTTACCCTCTTTGCCAGCGGCGATTCCAAAACCATGGCAACACTCGTCGCTCCTTGCGAGCGCGCCCTCTGGCGCGACCCGGCCTGTCGCGAGACGCTGCCCCAACACGTGCGGCTGATGGAACTCGTCTTTCGGAAGGCTTCGCAATTCGACGTGATTCATTTCCACAACGATTACCTGCACTTTCCGCTCCTCCGGCATAACCCAACGCCCACCGTCACCACGTTGCACGGACGTCTGCACCTGCATGACGTGCAGCCTTTGTTCCGTGAGTTCGCGGAAGTGCCATTGGTGTCGATATCCGAGGACCAGCGCCGTCCTATGCCCGATGCCAACTGGCAGGCAACCGTCTATCACGGCCTGCCGCGAGACACCCATACGTTCCAGCAGGAGCCAGGAGAGTACTTGGTGTTTGTCGGACGGATCTCGCCTGAAAAGCGACTCGACCGTGCGATCGAGATCGCGAAATGCGCGGGACGAAAGCTCAAGGTTGCGGCAAAAATCTATGACGAGGATCGGGGCTACTATCAGCAATCGATTGAGCCTCTGCTCCAGGCCTCCAGGTCGTTCGTGGAATTCGTTGGCGAGGTCGGTGGGAGCGCGAAGGACGAGTTACTGGGCGGCGCCTGCGCTCTCCTGTTTCCGATTGACTGGCCGGAACCCTTTGGACTTGTCATGATCGAAGCGCTGGCTTGCGGTACGCCCGTCATCGCATGGCGCAACGGTTCGGTGCCTGAAATCCTGGAGAACGGAAAGACCGGGTTTGTCGTGGAAACGGTCGCCGAAGCGGTTGAAGCCGTCCGCAAAATCGAGTCCCTGGATCGCCTGGTTTGTCGTCGAGCTTTTGAGGAACGCTTCGATTCCGTGCGCATGGCACGGAACTACGTCCGGGTTTACGAGCGGTTGATCCACGAAAGCCCGAGCCGGATTCTCGAGTCGGCGTCTGCCACGATGCCAATAGGTTCGAGGGTCTGAGAGCATGATACAAGAATCCCGGCGCTCTGAAGGAAAGCCAGGAGAGGATGCCCACCACATCCTGGCGGACTCGAGCCTCACCGATGAGTGCATCCGGGTACTGAAGCATGGGGACACGTTTGCCCTGTTCGACCAGTACGGCGATATCAAGCCCAGCAAGGCAGGCGAGCAGGGCGTCTACCATGACGGTACGCGGTTCCTATCGCGCTTGATTCTTGAACTGGACGGCCGCAGACCCTTCTTCCTGAGTTCGACGGTCCGGGACGACAACGACCAGTTGACCGTCGCACTGACGAATCCCGATCTCTGCCGCGACGGTGTGGTGTACCTTCCGCTGGGCACCCTGCATCTCGCGGTGAAGAAGTTCTTGTGGCAGGGGGCGCTACACCAGGAAATCCAAATTCAGAACCATGGAGTCCAGTTCGCCGACGCAACAGTCACGCTCCAGGTCGGGGCGGACTTCGCCGATATCTACGAGGTCCGAGGTCTCAAAAGGGAAGCTCGTGGCGAGGACCTGGAGCCTATCGCCAGCCTTGATCGCGTGACGTTGCGATACCGGGGACTGGACCTGACCATCCGCCGCACCGTGCTCCAATTTACGCCCTCACCGAACAGGCTGACCGCCGGACGCGCCGAGTTCACAGTTGCGCTGGCTCCAAAGGAGACGGCTTCGTTCCAACTGGTTGTTGGTTTCGAGAGCGGGCCCGAGGAGCGGCCACTCGTGGCTTTCGATCAGGCGCGAGTTGAAGCAAAGGCGGATCTTGGTCGTCACAAAGCACAGCTATGCCGCATCGAGTCTGTGAACGGACAATTCAACGCCCTGGTTCAACGGGCGGCATCTGACCTGCACATGATGATCACTACGCTTCCTTCGGGACCCTATCCCTACGCAGGCGTCCCGTGGTTCAATGCGCCTTTCGGCCGCGATGGCATTATCACGGCGCTGGAGTGTCTGTGGTTTCACCCGAGTCTGGCAAGAGGCGTCCTGGCCTATCTGGCATCGACGCAGGCGACCGAAGTCATCCCCGGCCAGGACGCGGAGCCAGGTAAGATTCTGCACGAGACGCGAAATGGTGAGATGGCGACCCTTGGAGAGATGCCCTTCGGCCGCTATTACGGCACCGTGGATGCGACGCCGCTTTTCGTTGTGTTGGCGGGCGCGTACTTTGAGCGAACTGGTGACACTCGGTTCGTTGAGGGGATCTGGCCGAACATCGAGGCCGCGTTGCTCTGGATGGATCGTTACGGCGATCGAGACGGGGACGGATTCCTTGAATACGATCGACAGTCGAGCGACGGGCTTTTGCACCAGGGCTGGAAGGACTCTGACGACGCTATCTTCCATGCCGACGGCTCACCCGCTCAAGGGCCGATCGCCGTATGTGAAGTGCAGGGCTATGCCTACGCCGCCTGGCGGGCAGGTGCAACCATGGCCTCCGCCCTCGGCCGGGCAGGTCAAGCCGAGGATTTCGTATCTCAGGCCGTGATGCTGAAGACGCGATTTGACCGGATGTTCTGGTGTGAGGAACTGTCAACCTACGGATTGGCTTTGGACGGAGACAAGCGCCTCTGCCGGGTGCGCACCTCGAACGCCGGACAATGCCTCTTCTCCGGAATCGCGACGACCGATCGGGCTGAGCGGGTTGCCAAAACCTTACTGGCGCCTGAGTCGTTTTCCGGTTGGGGCATTCGCTCGGTAGCAGCTTCTGAACAACGATACAACCCGATGGGCTATCACACCGGCAGCGTATGGCCTCACGATAACGCATTGATCGCGTACGGCCTGGCGCGCTATGGATTTGCCGGGGAGGCCTTGCGAGTGTTCGAGGGCTTGTTCGATGCTGGCATGTATTTTGACTTGCACCGGATTCCCGAGCTCTTTTGCGGCTTTCCACGGGATCCGGGGGAGGGTCCCGTTTTGTACCCGGTCGCCTGCGCCCCACAGGCATGGTCAGCGGGCGCCGTGTTTCTCCTCCTTCAGGCATGTCTGGGCTTGCGGGTAGGTGGATCGAAACCGCAGCTATCGTTTGTTCGCCCTACGCTACCAGCGTTCCTGGGCGAGACGAGAATTCTGAACCTGCAGGTCGCCAACGCAGAAGTGGATCTGTTACTAACCCGGCATGATCACGACGTGGCTGTGAAGGTGTTGCGTCGAGAGGGAGACGTAGAGATCATGGTTCTGATGTAATCCGATGCGCAATCCCGTCGAACTCGTCCTTTCCATGCCGGAGGAAGAACGCCCTACCTGGTTGCAGGCATTGGCTCCCGATGACGCAGCCGATCTGATCCAGGACGCTCCCCGAAATGAGCGTTCATCGCTCCTGGCGGCACTGGATCCGTGGCCATGCGAGCGCATCGGCGCCGGCCGTAGCCACCTTGGTGACGTCTCCGGTCTCGTGATTTGTTTTTCCACGGCGAAAGTGTTTATGCTGAGAGGTCTGACGTGAGCACATACATTCGAATCCGAGGATCGCGGCATGGCGCGTGAGACCCGCCGGAAGACGCCCGAGGAGTTCCTGCGCGAAGTTCAGGCTGAAGAAGTCGCGGCCAGGAGGGGATACCTCAAGATCTTCCTTGGTTACTCCTCCGGTGTCGGGAAGACGTTCCGCATGCTGGATGAAGCGCGACGCCGCCGCGAGCGTGGCCAGGACGTGGTTGTGGGCGCGATTCAGCCCCATGTGCCGCCGGAGGCTCAGGAACTGTTGAGGAACCTGGAGGTGGTACCCCTCAGAGCGGTTGGCCAGGGCGCTGCGATCGACATGGAGACGCTGATCCGACGGGACCCTGCCATCTGTGTGATCGACGGTCTTGCCTATGACAATCCGCCTGGCCTTCGGAATCCCTCACGCTGGCAGGACGTTCAGGACCTGGTCAGGTCCGGCGTCAAGGTGATCGGATCCATCAACATTCAATATGTCGCAGAGTTGAGTGAGCAGGTGGAGGCCATCACCGGCAAACACGTGACACAGACGGTGCCGATCTCATTCATCAAGAGCGCCGATGAAATAGAGATCGTCGACGTCCCGCCCGAAGAACCAATCGATCACTCCCCGGAACAACAGTCTGACGCGGAGAGGCACCGGCAACAGCTATCGAAGCTGCGGGAACTGGCGCTTGTACTCGCCGCGGACGTCGTGGATCATCAGCTCAGCGGCTACCTGGACCGCAGCGGTATAAGCCAACAGTTCGGCACGCACGAGCGGATTCTTGTATGCGTAACGCCGCGTGCCAATGTACAGGAGATGATTGATTTGGCCCGAATCGTCGCGGAGAGGTTCCACGGGGAACTCATTGTGGCGTTTGTCAGCCAACCGCAAATCTCACCCGCCGATCAAGCTACCCTCGACCAAAAGCTGGCGGTAGCCCAAGCGGCAGGGGCTCGGGTCGAAATTCTGGATGGCGAGGATCCTGTGGATACGATTCTTGAGTTCGCTAGGTCCCGAGGTATCACGCAGCTCTTCATCGGGCACACCCAGCGCACCGGAATCTGGGTGCGTCTGTGGGGCAGTCCGTTCGACAGACTGATCCGGCTCTCACGCGGCATGGACGTTCGAGTTTTTCCTCAATGACCATTCCGGGAAAACAGCGCGGGAAACTCAAGATCTTCATGGGCTACGCCCCCGGTGTCGGCAAGACCTACAAGATGCTTGAGGAGTCCCAGGAGCTGAAATCGCAGGGTGTCGACATTGTTGTCGGTTACTTTGAGTCCCACGGCCGCCCAGACACGATTGCTAAGACCGAAGGGCTCGAGATCGTGCCCAGGAAGAGAATCGACTATCGCGGGTCCCAATTCGAAGAGATGGACACCGATGCTATTCTGGCGAGACATCCGAGCGCGTGTGTCGTCGATGAATTTCCGCACACCAATGTCCCAGGTTTAGACCGAGCCAAGCGGTGGGAAGATGTGGAGGTGATGCTGGACGCCGGCATCGACGTTCTCACGACGATGAACGTACAGCACCTGGAGAGCCTGAACGACCATGTATGGAACATCACTGGCATCCGGGTCCGCGAAACGATTCCAGACTGGGTAGTTCGGCAGGCCGACGAGGTAGTAATGGTCGATCTGACGCCTCGGGCTCTGCTGCATCGGCTGGAACGCGGGGTTGTGTACGGGCGGGAGAAGGCACAAAAGGCCATGGAGAACTTCTTTCGCGAATCGTCCTTGGTTGCGCTGCGTGAACTCACCCTGCGCGAAGCAGCTCATGAAGTGAAAGACCGGATCGGGGACGACGCCACCGGCGCTCCAGCCGAAGAACGAATCCAGAGCGACAAACGCAAGCACCAGAAGGTCCTCGTTATGGTAACGGCTGATCCGAAAACCGTGATGGTGATCCGGCGTGCCCGGCGTGTGAGTGATTTTCTCGATGCAGAGTGCTTCGCCGTCGCCGTGCAGCCATCTGAAGACTTGAGTGGTGTGCCAGAGCCCGAGCGCGAGGCGATCGAGAAGCACCTGAGTTTTGCGCGCAACTTGCATATCGAGACTCGGATACTCGGGGGCGAGGACGCCGCGGCAGTGCTGCTTGATTTCGCACGCCGAAATGGGGTCACTCAGATCTTTGTCACCCGGCCCAGCGGGCGCATGTGGGTCCCGCTACTGTCCAGAGATCCGGTACAGAGAATCATCAGCCAGGCCAAGGACATGCAGGTTGTCATCGTCTCCGACCGGGCCCCGGTGCCGCGCTAAGAACACAACAGCGACCTTAACGATGTACGTAAGAGTCGTTTCCAAACAGGCAATTGAAGAGGTGCTGTTTTGCTGCATGCCGAGCGCGGTGAGCCTTGTGCCTTGGGAGATTCCGCGGCGTGCGCAGCGCGGATCATCGTGGTGTTCACGACAGCGGCGGAAGCAACGGCGGCTTTCACGCTCGCACGCTTCCTCCCTGTTTCGGATACTCGCATTTGGTGTTAGAGGCGGCGGGCGAGGATACCAAAATGGCGGACCACCTTTCGCCAATCTTTCGCCCCGCCTTTCCCTCTTCAGCGATCATCTCAGAACGGTCCTCGCCGTCAAGGGTTCGCTTCGCCGCGCCCAACAACGGCGCGCCCTTGACCGCTCCGGGCCGTTCCGGACAACACTTCTGAGAAGAGGGAAAGGCTCACTCCGAACGGCTCCCCTGGCAGGGGACCACTTCGCCGCCATTTTGGTACCCTTTTTCGCCGCCACCGACACGGCGACGTGTTCCAGGGAGATGGGGATTCCCTGGACTCCCTACCCTGACAGGGGGTGGGGATTATCGTCTCCTGGTTCGCGGCGCTTCCGCCAACAGATTGCAGTTTTCTGCATTATTGTGGCCGCCTTGCGCGAAGAGTGGGACTCTGTTCTTGCACGGTGGACAGCGCGAGCCAGGCATCCCGGAGCCACATGAGCCAGGACACATTCGCGAGCGCCTCAAAGAGGTCAGGGCGACACACGGCAAGGGCGAAGAAATCCGCGCCGCTAGCTCCACCGTGCCCGAACCACCCCCGCTGGCGGTGTGGCGTTCACCCAAACAGGAGGAGCGCGGAAGCCGCCGCCCGCGCCGGTGTCGAGGCCGGGCGCGTGGCCAAGGTCGAACGGGGCGGACCCAAAGACGAAGCCAGTTAAAAGCCCGGTGGCCGGTGGACCGCGACAAGACACTGTCCCGTTTTTGTCCTGCCTGGAAGAGCAAAAACTTCGTTTCCAGGGCCAGGAACACTCCGCTGCGCTCCGTGTTCCTGGCCGCCTGGAAGGCAAAAGTTAGCTGGTCCTGTTCCGCCCGGCCAGCGAGCCTCGGCTTCCCCGAGCGCTCCGGAGTTCTTCCAGCGCCCGAAATACCTGGAAGTGTCTCCAAGCCCAAGGGAACGCCTCGGAAGTACCAGAGCGGGCCGTCGTCTTGGGCGGCGACCGCTTCCGGGGAGGGTGGGGACTCCAACGGGTCCTGCCAGAGAGGGGGGGATTATCGGTGCGCGGTTCGCGGCGGTGATCTGGACCTACTCCCAGTCGCTGGCATGCCACCGAACACCGGAGGCGTTCCGACAGCGGCCAATAGAGTAGGCACCGCCGCGCAGGGCCGATTTTGGGACCAGTCGCCGGTGGGTCAATTCGTCGAAATCGGGAAGCTCAACGTCGCCGGTGGTCGTTCACAGTCCGCGCCCTCGGTGTCCACATGAAAGGTGGAACACGGTTTATGGGATCCGCACAATTCCCGACGACGTGGAGACTTGTTGCGGCGAAGGCGAAACGCCATCGAGGCGGGTAGTTCCGGCGGCGCGACCGGCGCTCCTTCCAGACACTTCGATGAAGACCAGCCCTTTGTTGTGACAGGTGCAGGTTAAGAAGTCTCAGTCTTGTTCTTTCTTTGCTTTTTAACCCCACCCTGTCACAAACATCCTGGTTCGAGCCGCAGCGGTTGTCAACGATCCCATTTTGTTCCGCCTATCTCAGCGGGCGGACGAGGCTTTCGGAAGCCGGTCCTAATGCCGACAGCTATTCAGGGCTTCGGGAACTGGTCAGAGCCTCAGGACGGCCCCTTCCCTGGTCAGGAAGACCACTGTCGGCCCCCACGCCACTTTCCATGGTCTGCTCTTCGGTGCTCGACGGTCATATGGTGGTCCTGGCCGTGCCGCAGAGGGGAAGTAGTGGGGATTATACAGATCGGTGACGCCAGGGGGATGGGGATTCTATCTGGCCTTGGCTGCGACCATCAGCGCGTCGCAGCTCTTGATCTCCAACTTGCCGCCGTCGAACACCGCGTAGTTGCCGAGGTTGGTATCGAGGCAAATGTTGCGACTGGTCGGCGTGTTCTTGTGGCGCACCGATTTGTCCGGGGTGTGCCCCACCAGTTGGTTCAGGCCGGGGATTGGGACCAGCTCATCCCAATCCATCCAGCAAATACCCCCGATACGTTGGTCACCCGACCGGCTGACACCCCGGCCCAGGAGGAAGTGATGCTCTCCCCGGTTCAGGCAGGTCCAGGCGTCAGCGCAGGCACGGTCAATGAACTCCCGATGCCTGCCCGGCTCTGCGCCCGCCAGCCAGACCGGATGAATTCCGGCGTGGCTCACCAGCCATGGCCCCTTGTCAGACTCCAGCCAGGCGTGTAGCTTGAACTTCTGCCAGTCCCTGGTCGTCACAGTGGCATTGATGGCGATCCATTTGGCCGCATCGTAGCCGGGGCAGAGAAGCCGCCGGTTCTGGCGGCACCAACCGTAGGACATATCGTGATTGCCGAGGAGGCAGGACGTGTTCGGTGAATTCAGCCATTGCTTCACCTGGTTGGCCGTGTCGGCGGCATCGGTGACACCGGTCCGGAAGTCGTCGAAGAAGTCGCCCATCAGAAGGAGACGGTCGTGCGGCTCGCGTTCGATGATCTGAGTGGCTCGCCGGAGTTTGTCATGGATATCGGGGAGGATCAGCCAGCGCATTGTGGTCGCGGTCATCGGGTCACTGCCACGCGCCTTCGAAGTCTTCTACCGGCATGCTGGCTCTGGTGCCAGCGTCGTACACGCTCTCGCCACACTCCGCGAAGACTACTTCGATGCCGTTGGTCCCGAGCGTCGTCTCACTCCATTCTGACCAATCCGTA
>Ga0208716_1000975_pt1 | contig 11290 bp, 11 predicted proteins | sample NGESurdeep092012_8_FD_184482 | JGI IMG/M metagenome (GOLD analysis project Ga0208716, IMG submission 184482) | Arctic peat soil microbial communities from Barrow, Alaska - NGEE Surface sample 415-3 deep-092012 (SPAdes) | ecosystem: Environmental > Terrestrial > Soil > Wetlands > Peat ...
CTGGGGCTGCTCTCGCCGATGCTGGCGTCGGCGGCCATGGCGCTATCCAGCGTCACGGTGGTGACTAACAGCTTGCGGTTGAAATAAAGGTCTGAGCCTGGCTTACCGCCGCCAAGCCCGTAGGGCGAAAGATAGTAGCCCACGGCGCCAGCCGTCGGGAGCATGTCGTGTAGTCGATGCAGCCCCGGAACGGGCCGTTAGTCTGTGCCACACAGCTTCGCGTCACTGACGTGAGTGGCTCCCGAGGGGATGAGATGAATCTTACGCCCCTGCCGGGGCTCTGTGTGGATCATGCCCCGATCCCCACGGCATACGCCGTGGGCTACTATCTTTCGCCCTTCGGGCTCGGTGTCCAAGCTGCGAACCGGATTTACAGGGCGAAGCCTTATGCCACGCAAGGCCCTGCATTTAAGTTATAGTCACTGGAATGAGATTTCTTCGGTGTCTTGCTCCCGCGCTGCTCGCGCTTCCCCTCCTCGGCCAACCCGGCGCCGGCATCCTGCTGAAGCCGGGGCGCGACGCCGGGCAGGCGGTGGACGAGGAGTACACCAAAAAGATTCGCGAGTACACTACCGAAACCTTCTTCAACTCGCCGCTCACCGATTACCTGCCCGCCTCGAAGACCGTGCCCACCCCCAAGGCGGTGCTCGGCGATATCGCCGGAGCGCCCGGCATCCTGCCCTACTCGGCCGACGTCTACCGCTACATGCGCATGCTGGAGAAGGCCACCCCGCGCGTCAAAGTCTTCACCATCGGCAAGACCGAGGAAGGCCGCGAGATGATCGCCGTGGCCGTGGCCTCCGAACGCCTGCTCGCCACCCTCGACGAGAACCGCGCCCGCCTCGCCAAACTCGCCGATCCCCGCACCATCAAGCTGGACGACGCCGAGGCCGAAAAGCTCATCGCCGCCTCCACGCCCATCTATTACATTACCGGAACCATCCACTCCACCGAGACCGGCGCGCCCACCGCGCTCATGGAACTCGCCTACCGCCTGGCGGTCGACGAGAGCGCCTACATCAAGTCCATCCGCGATAACGTGATCACGCTGATCACCCCCGTCGTGGAAGCGGACGGGCGCGACCGCGCGGTGGACATCTATCGCTGGCACCGCGAGAACCCCGGCAAGCAGTTTCCCCCCTTGATCTACTGGGGCCACTACGTGGCGCATGACAACAATCGCGACTCCATGGGCCTCACCCTGCAACTCACGCGCAATATCCTCGGCGCCTTCGTCGGATTCAAGGCGCAAGTGCTCCACGACCTCCACGAGTCCGTGCCCTACCTCTACGACAACACGGCCGGCGATGGCCCCTACAACGCCTGGATCGACCCCATACTGGCCGACGAATGGCAGATGATGGGCTGGGACAACGTTTCCGAAATGACCAAGCTGGGCATGCCCGGCGTCTTCACCCACGGCACCTTCGACACATGGTCACCCTCCTACCTGATGTTCATCGCCGCCATGCACAACGGCATCAGCCGCCTCTACGAGACCTTCGGCAACGGCGGCGCGGATACCGAGGAGCGCTCGCTGCGCCCCAATGAGTACGCGCGCACCTGGTTCAAGCAGAATCCGCCGCTTCCCAAGACCAAATGGTCGCAGCGCAACAACAACAATTACGAACAAACCGGCGTGCTCACCGCGCTGCACTACTTCGCCGGCAACAACAAACTTTTCCTGCGCAACTTCTACCTCAAGGCCAAGCGCTCCATCGAGAAACCGCGCACCGAAGGACCCGCCGCCTACGTCTTCCCGTCCGACGATCCGCGTCCCGGCGCGCAGGCCGACCTCTTGCGCATGTTGCAGGATCAGGGCTGCGAGATCTCCCGCTCTACCGCCCCCATCACCGTCATGATGCCGGCCAAGAAGGCGCCCGCGCGCGGGGGACGCGGGGGACGGGGCGGCACAGGGTCCGGGACCGCGGATGCCGCCGACGCTTCGGCCGACGCCGCGGCCGACGCCCCTCCCGCCAAGCCCGCCGAAAAACCCAAGCCCGAGCCGCGCACCTTCCCGGCCGGCAGTTACGTTTTGCGCATGGATCAGCCCTACAGCCGCATCGCCGATACCCTGCTCGACTACCAGTACTGGGCGGCCAACGATCCGCAGAAAAGCATCTACGACGATACCGGCTGGACCTTCGGCGAACTCGGCAACGTGCGGGTGTCGCGCGTCACCGACCTCAAGGTATTGGAGGCCGCCATGGACAAGCTTCCGGGACCGGTGCAGTCCCCCGGCGGCGTCGAAGGCACGGGCGAGATTTATCTGATCAACCACAATGCCGACAACGCGCTCGTCACCCTGCGCTATCGATTCCCCGGCGCGACCTTCGATACCGCCGAGGAGCCCTTCGAAGCCGCCGGCCACAAGTTCAATCGCGGCAGCTTCATCGTGCGCCAGGCGGCCGCCAGCGACCTCGCGAAAGCCGCCGCCGAACTCGGCGTGCAGGTGTACGCCGTGGCAACGGCCCCGGAGGTCAAAACCCATCCGGCGCGCGCCGCCCGAATCGCCATCATGCACACCTGGCTCAGCACGCAGAGCGAAGGCTGGTGGCGCCTGGAGTTCGACCGCCTGAAGATTCCGTATGCGTACATCAGCACCCAAACCGTATCTAAGGCCGCCGATTTGCGCTCCCAATACGACGCGATCGTGTTTGCTCCGGGAGTTCGCGGCAACCCGCAGGCCATCGTCAGCGGCATGCCCATGTACGGCAATCCGCTGCCATGGAAGGTCACCCAGCTCACGCCGAATCTGGGAAAGATCGACGAAACCGACGACATGCGTCCCGGCCTGGGGTGGGCGGGCCTCGACCATTTGCAGGAGTTCGTGCGCCAGGGTGGCCTGCTGATCACCGCCAACGACACCGCCAATTTCGCCGTGGCCTTCGGCTTCACGCCCGGCGTCACCATCGGCGCCACCACGCGGCTCAAGGTGACCGGCTCGGCGCTGCGTTCCAAGATGGTGGACGCGGCCAGCCCGATCGTTTACGGCTACCGCGACAACCTGGCGATTTTCGCGTCCAATCCGCCGGTTTTCGGTCTCACCAATATGGCAGGCGGCGGAGGCGGGCGCCGCCCCGGCGCCACCGAAGAGCGCGAACGCCCCACCGGCCGCGGCACGGCCGACGATCCCGATCTGCCGCAGGGGCGATCCCCGGTCGAGATCCCCGAAGAGCCGAAGGGCGAAGTCTGGGAGGCCACGCCGCTCACCAACGAGCAGCTTCGCAACCCCATCAACGTGATTCCTCCGGCGGCGCGCCCGCGCGTGGTGCTGCGCTACGCCAATGCTCCCGACCTGCTGGTGAGCGGCCTGCTCGATGGCGGCGCCGAATTGGCGCAGCACGCCGCTGTAATCGATTCCCCTTACGGCCAGGGCCACGTGGTGCTGTTCTCCAACAATCCCATGTGGCGCGCCGAGACCAAGGGCAGCTATTTCCTGGTCTTCAACGCCATCCTGAACTTCGACAGCCTGGACGCCGGAAGAAAACTGGCGGACAAGTAAGCGTGGCACAACTCGGAGCCTTATGCCACGGGCTACACTGAAGGTTGGTCCTGGTTCAGAACGTCTCCAAACTGTATCGTTTATACCGGCGCCCCAGCGACCGGCTGCGCGAACTGCTGCCGGGCGCAGGCGCGCACCACAGCGATTTCTGGGCGCTCAAGGATATCGGCTTCGAGGTGGAAAAAGGCGAAGTGCTGAGCCTGGTGGGCCCCAACGGCTGCGGCAAGAGCACGCTGCTGCAGATCGTCAGCGGCATCCTGCAACCCACCACGGGACGGGTGGTGACGCGCGGGCGGATCGCCGCCCTGCTGGAACTGGGCGCCGGCTTCAATCCGGAATTCTCGGGCCGCGAGAACGTCTACCTCAACGGCGAAATCATGGGGCTGAGCCGCGGCGAGATCGACAAGGCGATGCCCTCGATCGAAGCATTTGCCGAAATCGGCGAGTTCATCGAGCGCCCGGTCAAAGAGTATTCGAGCGGCATGTACGTGCGCCTGGCCTTCTCGACCGCGATCCATGTGGATCCCGAGATCCTGATTGTGGATGAAGCCCTGGCGGTGGGCGATGCCGTGTTCGCCAATCGCTGCGTGCGCAAGTTCGAGGAACTGCGCGCGCGCAAGATCACGGTGCTGTTCGTCTCGCACGATCTGGGGCTGGTGAAGGCGCTCAGCGACCGCGCCATCCTGCTGCTCCACGGCCGCATCGAAGCCCAGGGCACGCCCAACGACGTGATCAACCGGTACATCGGACTGGTGCTGGAACGGCAGCAGGCGCGCAACAAAAAGGAAGACCGCATCCGCGGCAGCTTCCGTCATGGCGATGGCACCAGCGAAATCCTGAGCGCGGAGATTCTCAATGCGCGGGGCGAGGCCGTGACTTCCATGGCGAGCGGCGAGGCGATCACCATCCGCGTGCGCTCGCGTTTCCATGCGGCCACGCGCGACCCGATGGTGGGCATCCTGTTGCGCACGCGCATCGGCATGGACGTCTACGGCACCAACACGCGGATCGAGCAGATGCCGCTGGGCGATTTCGAGGCGGGGGACGAACTGGAAGTGGATTTCCAACTGGCCTGCTGGCTGACGCCGCAGCAATATACCCTGACGGTGGCCACGCAGGACGCGGATGGTTCGAGCCACGACTGGCTGGACGACACCATCGCTTTCGACGTAGTGGACACGCGGGTGGCGGCCGGCGTGGCGAACTTGAGGGCCAAAGTGGCATGGCGCGTCTCACGGTAAAGGTGCATCCGCGCGCCAAACGCTCCGCCCTGGCGGGCCGCCTGGGCGACGCCTGGAAACTCTCACTAGCCGCCCCGCCGGTGGATGGCAAGGCGAATGACGAGTGCGTGCGCTTCATCGCGGAACTCGCGGGCGTGCCGCGTTCGCGGGTGCGCATCGTGAAGGGCTTGACAAGCCGGCTCAAGGTTGTAGAGATTGAGGGTGTCCCTCAAGAAGATTTGGAAAGGCGTTTGAGCGTGACCACACGAGCCACAACATGAACCTCACCGACATTCAACAGGAACTTCGCAAGCAGAAGCTGGACGGGTGGCTGTTCTTCGATCACCACCTGCGCGATCCGCTGGCCTACCGGATTCTGGGCCTCACCCCTGGCAAGGGCCCCTCGCGCCGCTGGTATTACATGATCCCCGCCGAGGGCGAGCCCAAGGGCATGGAACACCGCATCGAGCGCAACCAACTGGCGGGGCTGCCGGGCGAGAAGATCGCCTACTCCAGTTGGACCGAGCAACTGGCCGCGCTGGGCAAACTCACGGCCGGGATGAAGCGCGTGGCCATGGCGTATTCCCCGATGTGCGCCGTGCCCTACGTCGCCATTGTTGACGCCGGAACGGTGGAACTGGTGCGCAGCCTGGGCGTGGAAGTGGTCACGGCCGCCGAACTGATCCAGATTTTCGAGGCGCGCTGGACGCCTGACTCCCTGGAAACGCATCTGGAAGCCGGCCGGCGGGTGGACAAAGTGCGCGCCGCCGCCTTCGAACTGATTCGCGAGCGCACGCGCAACGGCGCGCCGCTCGAAGAAGTGGAGGTCAAGGATTTCGTCCGCCAGGGCTTCGCCGACGCCGGCCTCGTGACCGACAGCGGCCCCATCGTAGGCTCGAACGCCAACGCCAGCAATCCGCACTACGAGCCCACGGCGGAAGCGACCTCGCCGATCACAACCGGCGATTGGGTGTTGCTCGATATGTGGGCCAAGCTGGATCGGCCGGGCGCGGTCTACTACGACATCACGTGGACGGCGTTCTGCGGCGACCACCCGAGCGACGAGATGCACCGCGTGTTCACCACGGTGCGCGACGCGCGCGACGCGGCCATCGCGCGGGTGGAGAGCGCGATCTCGCGGGGCGAGACGTTGCACGGCTTCGAGGTGGACGACGCCTGCCGGGCGGTGATCATTAAGGCCGGCTATGCGGAGTACTTCACGCACCGCACGGGACACTCGATCGGCGTCGAAGTCCACGGCAACGGCGCGAATATGGACAATTTCGAAACGCACGACGAGCGGCGCGTGATGCCGTGGAGCTGCTTCTCGGTGGAACCGGGGATCTATCTGCCGCACTTCGGGGTGCGTTCGGAGATCAACATGTTCATCGGCGACAACGACGCGCGGGTGACGGGCGAGATCCAGCGCGAAATGGTCCTGCTGTAATGCCCCCGCAGGCGCTGGCCGCGGTGGCGACGCTGCTGGCCTTTTTGCCGCACGGCAACCGGATCGAGTTGCAACTCGACCGCGGCAGCGCCGAGTTGATCTGGATCACGCCGAGCACGTTTCATTTCCGCAGGGTGCTCAACGGGCCGCTGCATCCGAGCGCGGAGGCGGCGCACGAGCCCGTCGTCCTGACCACCGAGGATACGGGGGACGCGGTGCGGCTGCGCTCGCGGCTGATTGAGGTCACCCTGGAGAAGCAGGGTGTGAAGGTGGGCGTGCGCCGGCTGGACGGCACGCCGCTGATGATGGATCTGAGCGAAGCGCGCTCCGAAGCCGGCGGCGTGGTGTGGGAACGCCAGGCGCTGGCGGGCGCGGCGTTCTACGGCCTGGGCCCGGGGACCGATGCGGGTTTCGACCTGCGCGGCAAATCGGTCCGCGCCGAGGTGCCGTTCCTGGTCTCGACTGCCGGCTACGGCGAGTATCACCCCGGCCCGGGCACGTACCACTTCGACTTCACGGACGAAAAACACTATCGCATACAGGGCCCGGAGATCGATTACTACTTCTATTACGGTCCCACGCCGAAGGAGATATTCGAAGAGCACAACCTGCAAGGGAACTACCCCGAACCGTGGAGCGTGGCGAGCGAGCGGTTCGGCAGTTGGGCCACGCTGAAGGCGTCGCTGCTACGCATTGTCCACGGCTCCATGTCCGCCGCCATCGCGCCGATGTTCAACCTGGCGGCGTACAATACGGCGCCGCCGGAACTGCAGGCGCGGGCGCGGCAATTGGGATCGCTGGTGGCGCGCGTGTCGCCGGGAACGGTGGGGCTGAGCGGCTTCCGCCAACAGCTCGACACGTTTTTCGGCAGCTACATCGCCGAGCTGCAGGACAGAGGCTTCCCGGTGTGGCATCCGCTGCCCTTCGAGATCCCCGACGACAGGGAGGGCGCGCGGTACGCGGACGAATTCCTGCTGGGCGACGAGATGCTGGTGGCGCCGTTCTACGAACCCGGCGACCAGCGCAGCGTGTATCTTCCGCGCGGCACGTGGACCAACCTCGAAACCAACGAAGTGACGCCGGGACCGCGCACCATCACGGTGGAAAGCAAGTCGCTGCCCGTGTTCGCGCGCAACGGCGCGATCGTGCCGCTGGACGCCGCGGCGGGCATGGCGCTGCACTACTTCCCGAAACTGGGCGGCGAGTTTTTCCTATTGGAGGGCGACATCGCCGAATACTCGCAGGTTCACGCCTCGCCGGCGCTGGACTTCATGCGCCTCGAAATCGAATCGAAAAAGGACCGCGATTACCAGTGGGTGGTGCACCATGTGGAGCGGCCGTCCAGCGTGGAGTTCGAGGATCGCAAGTACCGGGAAGTGGCGGTGCTCACTGCGCTGACAGACCGCACGTGGTTCTACGATGCGGGGCAGAAGAACTTGCACGTCCGGGTGAAAGTGAAGGCCGGCGAGGACTGCATCGTCAATCTGAACTTCGAGTAGCGGGGGAAGGCGTAAATGGCCGCACCCAACGGCCGATCCAGACGCTAAGATAAATAGAGACTATGGCGGAACAAGCGATCGTGAGCGACCCGGACGTCATGAGCGGCACGCCCTGCTTTCGAGGCACTCGCGTTCCGTTCAAGAATCTCATCGACTACCTGGAAGGCGGCCAATCGCTGGGTGAGTTCCTGCGACAATTCCCCACGGTCACGCGTGAACTGGCAGTCCAGGCCCTGGAGGAAGCCAAAGAGTCGCTGTTCGCCAGGATCGCATGAAGATTCTGCTGGACGAGTGTCCGCCACTGGATTTCCGGCACAGCTTTCCCGGCCACGACGCCCATAGTGCGGAGTGGGCCGGCTTGAAAGGTAAAGAGAATGGCGAGCTGTTGCGAGATGCCGAACTCGCTGGCTACGAGGTCCTGCTCACAGTAGATCAAGGCATACCTCACCAACAGAATCTCGCTGGCCGGAAGCTCTCGATCATTCCGATCCGTTCCCGGACCAATCAGCTTGAAGACCTGCTGCCACTTGTAGAGGCTATCCTTAACGCTCTGGAGACGATGGCCCCAGGCCAGATTGTGCCGATCGGATAAACGCTCAGGTGCGATACTGCCCCCAGGCGACGTCGCCTCGAACGGAGTGGTCTAGGAAGGGGTAGAGGGAAGCATTGCCGGCCACGCGACCCTGTGCCTTCAAGACGCTGGCGCGATCGGGCCGGCTCCCAAACTGCCCCGATCGGCGTGTCACGGGAGGAATCGCACTCGAACGGATGAGCAACAGCCAACACCTGAGCCGGCGCGTGGTATCTTAATTTGCAGTTTCATTTCGAAATCCAAGGGAGGGTGTATGCCAACTGAGAGAGTAACCGTTCGCGGCAGCGAGCGTCGAGCGCCGGTGGATTCCAGTGTGATCGGCGTCGCGGATCCGAATGAAGAGGTGAGCGCGACGATTGTGGTGCGCCGAAGGACTGAAGAGCTACCGGCTCCGGGGTCGCGCCCGATTCCCCGCAACAAGTTTGCCGAACTTTATGGCGCCGACCCGGCCGATGTCGAGCAGATCGAGCAGTTCGCCGCGGCGTTCGATCTCACGGTGGGCCAAGTGGATCTGTCACGGCGGAGTATCTTGGTCTCTGGCACGGTGGCGCATATGAACGAGGCGTTCGGGACTCAATTGCGCGTCTTCCAGTCTCCCGACGGCACGTACCGCGGCCGCACCGGCGAGTTGACCATTCCGAGCCGTATTGGAAACATCGTGGTGGGCGTGTTCGGCCTGGACGCGCGTCCGCAGGCGAGAGTACGCTTTCGGCGGCACGTGGAAGGCGTGGGACCGAGGGCGGCCGGCGACACTTCCTACACGCCCCCGGCAGTAGCCAAGCTCTACAACTACCCGACGGCGGGAAGCGGATCGGGGCAGACGGTGGCCATCGTCGAACTAGGGGGCGGATACAGCGCCTCCGACCTTAGCGCTTATTTCAGTACGCTGAAAGTCAGTCCGGCGCCCAGCGTGACCGCGGTCTCGGTGGACGGGGCCAGCAACCAACCGGTGGGCGATCCGAACAGCGCCGATGGCGAGGTGCTGCTCGACATCGAGGTAGTCGGCGCCATCGCACCCCAGGCGAAGATCGCGGTTTACTTCGGGCCGAACACCGACCAGGGCTTCCTGGATGCCATCACTACGGCGGTGCATGACAATCTGCGGAAGCCATCGGTGGTATCGATCAGTTGGGGTGGCGCGGAATCCACCTGGACGGCGCAGTCGCTGACCGCCTACGACCAGGCCTTCCAGGACGCGGGCCTGCTGGGCGTCTCGGTGTGCTGCGCTTCGGGCGACGACGGCTCCACGGACAATGTCACCGATGGCGCCGCGCACGTTGATTTTCCGGCGTCGAGCCCCAATGTACTGGCCTGCGGCGGCACGCGCCTGGAGTCATCGGGCGGCAAGATCTCGCTTGAGGTGGTGTGGAACCAAGGCGCCGGGAATGGCGCCACCGGAGGCGGAGTCAGCGATCATTTCCCGCTGCCCACCTATCAGGCCGGCGCGAAGGTGCCGGTGTCCGTCAATCCGGCCCACTTCAAAGGCCGCGGGGTGCCCGATATCGCGGGCGACGCCGATCCGGCAACCGGATACCAGATTCACGTAGACGGGAAGGACGGCGTATTTGGCGGAACCAGCGCGGTGGCGCCGCTGTGGGCCGCACTGATTGCGTTGATCAACGAGCAACTTGGGAAGCACGTGGGCTTCCTGAACACAACGCTCTATGCGAAAGGGGCAAGCGGGTTGCGCGATATCACAATAGGAACCAACGGCGCCTATCAAGCCGGGGCCGGATGGGACGCCTGCACGGGTTTGGGCAGTCCGGGCGGCCAGGCGCTGCTGACGGCGCTGAAGGCCAAGTAGGCGCACGCGGGCAGAACCGATGCGCGGGTGTTGCGGCCTCCCGCATCGTCGCTGACCGTCAGCGCGTGATCGCGGCCACAACCATCTTAGCCCCGATGCCCGGCATTGCAGGGCTTATCGTGTGTCACACGCCGTACCCGGACCGCATGCCCGATCGGTCACCCACCGACCCCACGAGATGTCGAGCGAGTGACCACTAATGGTCAAGTGACGAAGCGCGGTCAGAGCCCTTGGAGTGCTGGAACATACTTCCCCACCGCTCCCTGCTTGGCGCCCGCGACCGCCTGGTGAAGTTTGACGGAAGTACTGCCCCAAAAGGCTTCCTCACCAAAACACGGCCATGCACGTGCACTTGCTAAGGCCGGGAGAGTGGTGAGAACATGATCCAACGGACAGAATATCGCATCTTGCTTGCGCTTGTACTCTGCTCCTCATGGGCCGTTGGCGCTTACGGCCGGTCCTCTTCTTCGCTACGTTCATTGACGGGACAAAGGGCCGAGACGATGTCATTCTTGGCTTGGATAGTCCTCGGCCTGATTGCAGGGTACATCGGCAGCAAGCTAGTAAATAGGAGAGGTGAGGGCATCCTGCTCGACATCCTGTTGGGTGTTGTCGGCGCTTTTGCCGGTGGCTGGCTGTTCCACATCTTTGGAGCCCCTGGCGTAAGGGGACTCGACCTCTACAGCCTCTTGGTGGCGGTGATCGGCTCAGTGGTTTTACTGGTCCTCTACCACGCCCTGAGACGGAGAAGGGCGTGGTAGTGCGCCTGCCGCTGGATTGGTTGGCAGTTTAGTACTGAGAAAAGGAGAACTTGTTATGCTTCTTAAGCGATTGTTGGGATTGGTTTTTGCAGGCGCGCTGGCCTTCAGCGCGGTGGCGGCCGACGTGGTGATTCGCGTCGGGCCACCCCGTGCTATGTACCAGAGGCGGGGCCGGGCGCCCAGCCGTAACCATGTGTGGGTTTCCGGGTACCAGCGTTGGGACGGCAACGCTTACAGTTGGAACCAGGGAAGGTGGGAACAGCGTCCACGGCCGCGTGCCCGCTGGGTAGCGCATCACTATGTTCGCCAACGGGGCGGCTGGGTTTTTGTGGAAGGACACTGGCGGTAGGGTAGCGCGGCGCAAGTAGCGCGCCTCATTCAGGCCACCGTAGAGCAGCCTTCCAGGCTGCCATGCCGGTATTCGTACCGGCATTCTTCGAAGAACGCCGGCAAGGACGCCGG
>Ga0208716_1000978_pt1 | contig 11280 bp, 6 predicted proteins | sample NGESurdeep092012_8_FD_184482 | JGI IMG/M metagenome (GOLD analysis project Ga0208716, IMG submission 184482) | Arctic peat soil microbial communities from Barrow, Alaska - NGEE Surface sample 415-3 deep-092012 (SPAdes) | ecosystem: Environmental > Terrestrial > Soil > Wetlands > Peat ...
TCGGACTCGCCGGCACCAAGGACAAGCGACGTCAGCGGACAGCACAACAAGTTTCATCCACCCGTGGGCGATCCGCCAGGCCCATGAAAATCTCAGGGAGAAACAGTGGGCACAGCGAACACAGGCAAGACAGTCAAAACACCCAACCCGATCAACCCGATCAACCCGGTCAACCCGGTCAACCCGGCAAGAACCGTGGACACCACGCGGTCCGTGACCTCGCTCGACGGCACTACCATCGGATATCGCCGGGTCGGGCACGGTCCCGGGCTGGTGATGCTGCACGGGTCCATGGAGTCATCGATCAGCCACCTGCAGCTGGCGCAGGAATTGGCCGACGTCGCAACGGTGTACCTGCCGGACCGGCGCGGACGCGGTCTGAGCGGGCCGTACCGCGCTGACGGCGGGCTGGCAGAGGAAGTGCAGGACGTCCAGGCGTTGCTGACCGCAACCGGCGCCAGGCACCTGTTCGGAGTCAGCTCGGGCGGGGTGATATGCCTGCAGACCGCACTGACCACGCCCGGCGTCGACAAGGTCGCGGTCTTCGAGCCGGCGATGATCGTCGACGGCTCGATCTCGACGGAACCGTTCGCCCGCTTCGACCGGGAAATGGCGGAGGGCAGGGTGTCGGCGGCGCTCGTCACCGGAATGCTGGCGGCGCAGATGGGACCCGCCGTCTTCCGGTTCGTCCCCCGCCCGGTGCTGGAAAAGCTCACCACCATGGCGATGAACAGCGAGGACAAGAATGCCTCCGCCGGTGACGTGACCATGCGGATGCTGGCGCCCAACCTGCACTACGACTTCCGGATCGTCGCCGAGACCGACGGGCAGCTCGATGATTTCGCGGGCGTCACCGCCAAGGTGCTGCTGCTGGGCGGCAGCAGGAGCCCGGCCTACCTCAAGACCGCTCTCGACGCTCTGGAAAAGGTGCTGCCGCGTAGCGAACGTCGTGAGTTCGCCGGACTCGACCACAGCGCGTCGGGTAACGCCGATCGGCGCGGCAAGCCCGCCCTCGTGGCGGCGGAGCTGCGGACCTTCTTGACCCGGGTCTGACACTCGCGTGCATCGAGTCGCCAGTATCGGCCCTCGAGGTCGCCTTTTCAGGGCCGAAACCGGTGACTCGATGGGCGACTTCATCGTGAGATGCGCTGCAGTGTCCGGGCGCCTGCCGCAGCGGCCACACACGACGAACCGGCCCGCGGGGGAGATCCCCACGGGCCGGGTGGTCGGCGGCGGCAGGCGCCCGCGCGCTCAGCGAACGGTCAGCCGATCGCGTTGGTGAAGGTGAAGTACTGGTTGTTGTGACCGGTCGAGTACCACACATCGATCCACGCCCCCGGGGAGGCGCTCTCGCCGGCCACGTCCGCGACCAGGCCGTTGCTGCGGCTCCACAGCTTTCCGGTGGTGCCACCGAGATTGCTGGTGCCGCCGGTGTAGTACCACTGCTGGTTGGCACCACCGAAGCACGGGTACTGCACCAGAGGAGCGGGACCGGCGGAGTTGCCGTAGATCGACAGGCACTGGCCGCTGTTGCGGTTCACGATCTCCGCATAGCCGCTGTCGGTCGGCAGCACGTACCACTGCTGGTTGTGGCCGCCGTTCCAGGTCCACTGGAGAACATTGGTGTCCGGGTTCTGCGACGCGTTGCTGACGTCGAAGTACATCGGGAAGTCGTACCAGTGCTCCTTGTTGGAGATGTAATAGGAGCCGGGGTTGAAGAAGTTCGCGACCGAGGCCAGCGCGCTTTCCCCGCCCTTGCCGATGGACTGCAGCGCGTTGTACACCGTCGCTCCGCTGTTGCCGAAGGCGTTCTTGGCGGCCGCGACGATCTGATCGGTGGTGGCACCGGCCTGGTTCAGCCCGTTGGCGATGTCGCCGACGGTGGCGTTGCCCCAGGCCTTCACGGCCTGGACCGTCTGATCGGCGGTGTAGCCCGCCTTGTACAGCGCGGCCGTCACCTGGGCGTTGGTCTCGTTCAGTCCCTGGCCGATGCCCTTGGCGACATCGTTGGCGGTGAACTTCAGCGACTGCAATTGCTGGGCGATCATCACATCAGTCCAGCCGTAGCCCTGCTTGAACGTATTGGCGATGACGTTCGGCGCCTGCGACAGTTGCTGCCACAGCGCTCCACTGTTCGAGGAGTAGCTGAACGACACGTTGCCCAGATCCTGGTAGCCCTGGAAGCCGTTGACGATCAGCCGGACGTTGCCGGACGCGGAGAAGGCGAATCCCGCCGAGGCGCTCCCGGAGATCTGACCCTTGAGGTCGGCCTGGGCGAACAGGTACTTCGGGAGTCCGCCGGTGATGCTCAGCGCCACTCCGGCCCTGGCCAGGTCGGAGGACGCTCCCAGATCGACTCTCGCATGGAAGGAGACCTTGCTGACCGAATCGGTGAACCCGCCGGAGAACATGAAGTCCGCCTTCGGATTCGTCGGATCGGCGCTGAAGCTCAGGCCGAGGGTGGTGCCCTGGTCGAAGTTGACCGTGCCGATCTTGAAGCTGCCGATGGACACGTTGGCGGTCAGGCTCGGGTAGGGCAGCACCGCGATGTTGCCGTCGACATGTGCCGGCACACCACCGATGACGGAGTCGAACACCAGCGTCGCACCCGGCTTGATGACGTATCCCGCCGCATCCTTGCCACCCGCCGGCGCGAAAAGCAGTTCCGCCTTGTTGATCTCGACCGCGTTCACCGCCGCGCTGCCGCCCGGAATCGACTGCGCGAAGGTCAGCGGCCGCAACGCGACGCTGTTCGCGTCCGGTCCGGCGATCGACACGTGGACGATCGGGTTGTTGACGTCCATGGCCAGGCTGAGCGAGATCTTCGACCCGGGGGTGATGCCGATCGCCGAGCTCCAGGCCGTCGGCAGCTGCACGTCCTGTACGAGGAACGACACCGTCGGCAGGGGAATGACCTCCGCGGGGTTGTACACGACACCCAAGGTTCCGGCGACGCGCTGGACCGTCAGGTCGGGGATGCCGAAGGCATCATGCCAGCCGCCGGGGGCGTTGATGTCGAAGCCGATCTTGACGCCGACCGTGTCAGGGGTGAGGGTGAGCGCGCCGGTCAGGGTCAGCTGCACGTGCGATCCCTTGGATCCCGGGTACAGGGCGGGCAATTCGAGGTAGGCCGAACCCGACACGCTGATCGATGCGTTGGTGGTGTTCAGGTTCAGGCCGAGCGAGATCGAGTTCAGGTACATCTTGCCGCCGCCGGGTGTGCCCTGACCGAGCAGCGTCGGCCCGGTGTTCCCGTCGCCGTACTTCAGCGCCAGGGTGGTGGCGAAGCCGGTACTGGACAGCGATGCCTGAGCCTGGATGCTTTGCGGGACAGGCAGTTTCAGGAAGTTGAGCGCGCGTGTGACGTCCCCGCCCGGCTGGTAGTTCGGCAGCAGCACCGTGACGCCCTGCGGCAGGGTCACTGGGCCGCTGGTGACGCCGAGACCGGACGCGTCGTAGGTGTCGACCGCCTTGGTGCTGACCAGCACGGTGGCGCTGCCGGAGCCCAGGTTCAGCTCGGCGAGGTTCACGCTGCCGGCCGCGACGAAGCCGCCGTCGGCGCCGAGGGCGAGGATGACCGGCACGTGCACGGCGTTCGGCAGGCCGGCGGCGATGGTGAGCGTGCCGCCGACCGAGGCGGAGATCTTGCCGGACTTGTCACGGGAGATCATCAACTTGGCGTTGTCGACCGAGAACCCAGCGGTGGCCGGAGCGTTCGGAACGTTGGCGGTCAGCTGGAAGGTCTTGTCGGTGGCGTTGACGCAGGCCTCGCCGTCGGCGTTCAGACCGATGGCGCCGTCGGTGAGGCTGCCCTTGACGTCGAGCCAGAGCTGCCCGTCGGAGATGGCCGGGCAGGCCAGACCGTCGGCCGGCTTCTTGTTCGACACCTCCACGTGCTTCAGCGCGAGGGTGGCCGGGCCCGTTGTCCAGGAACCGGTCTCGTCGCTGCTGACGTCGAAGCTGACGGCCCCGGCGGCGCGGCTGATGCTGCCGGAGAAGTGCGGGGTGATCGTCAGACCGTCGACGGGGCTGAAGGTCTTGTCGGTGACGGTGCTGACGTCGACGGACCAGGTCTGCGGGTCGTGCACCTCGCCCTGGACGCCCACGGTGAAGACGGTGTCGCTGGAGCCGATGTCGGCCGAGCCGTCGACCTTGAACCCGTCGGCGGTGGACAGCGTGAGAGTGCTACCGGACTTGACGGTCAGCGCGTCCCGCGCGACGACCGCGTCCTTGACCAGCGTGCCGGTCAGCGACGCGGCGGGCTTGCCGCCGATGTAGGACAGGGTGCCGGTCAGATCGACGACAGCGCCCAGCGCAGGCACACCCTTGATGTCGACGGTCGCGCTCAGGTCGGGCTTGACGCCCGCACCTGAGGACAGGTCGGTGCTGTCGGCCTTGGCGATCGTCACGGTCAGGCTCGCGGTGATGTCGTTGTCGGACGCGGCCGATGCGGACAGGCTGAGCGACTTGGTGGCCTCGTCGATCGTCAGGGAGGCTCCGGCGAAGGACAGGGTGTGCGCGCCGATCGGCAGGGTGACCGGGAGTGCGGGCGCTCCCACCGCGACGGTCAAGGTGGAACCGGACAGGGTGCCGGTGACGGGTCCCTCGGGCAGGTTGATGTTCAAGCCGGCCAGGAAGCTCCTGACCGCGGAGGACACCGAGAACGAGGTCGAGGGCGCCGTGGGATCGGTCGGGTCCGCCGGAGCCGTGGGGTCGGCTCCAGCCGGCGCCGATGCGGCGGCAACGGTCAGCGGTGCGGCGGGCTGTGAGGTGGGGGTCGGGGAGGTGGTGGTCGGAGTCGCCGGGGTGGTCGACGGCGGTGGGGCGCTCGGGGTTTTCGACGGCGGTGCGGCGACTGGGGTGGCGGTGGGGACCGCGGGCGCCGGTGCAGCAGCCTGGGCCTGGGCGGCGGCTCCCGCGACGGTGGGGTCGGGCGGTGGTGGGGCCCCGTCGGTGGGAGGTGGCGTGACCGTGACGTCGGCGCCCTTCGGCATGGCCGCGTTCAGCGCCTGCTGGACAGTGGCCAACGACGGCGATTCCGCGAAAGCGCGGGACGCCGGGAAGACGGCGGCCGACTGGAACGCCAGCAGGACGAGGGTCAGCAGGATGACGCAGCGGATGCCGGCGGCGCGCATCCATCGGGCGGATCGGGCGAGCGTGCTGGTGGACATGGGACTTCCTTCGAGCCGGGAAATGGGGTCTTACGAAGGGTCCTTTTTCCGCGGCGCCGGGACGATGGTGCGAACACGCCTCTTGCCATGGGGGTGCACGCCTCCCCTCATTGGCCGAGGGCTGGAAGAATCTGCGTTCGTGGCGCTCACTCGATCCGATCAGGGTCGATCCGATCAGGGTCGACCCGGCCACGCTCGATCCGGTCAGGGTCGCCCGGGGCGGGTCTTGTTCCGCGTTGCAATCAGCGCGTATGCGGTGGGACTGGCGTTCTGGCTCGTCCTTGGGCTGCTGCCGACGCTGATTCGCGATGTCCCAGCGATCGGCTCCGCTGCAACGGATCTCGCTGCCGGCACTGGTACCGTGTCGCAGGCGGCGCGGGAGATGCTGCACCCGGCAATGGAGATGTCAGGTTCGGTCGGAGATTACCTGCAGTACGCGTTCAGCATCCTGAACCTGGTGCTGGGGGTGTTGCTGATCCTGCATCGACCCGACGAATTGGTGCCGCGATTGCTGGCGCTGGGATTGCTCGGCACCGCCGCCACGTTCAATTTGCCAAGCCATGAGGCCTTTCACATTCTGGGCAGCCCGTGGCCGATCGCGCTGGTCCATTTCACCTTCCACATCGCGTCGGGCGTGGCGTACCTGTGGGCGGTGATCCTTTTCCCGGACGGTCGGTTGCCGAACCGGATCGCGGTGCCCGGGCGGGTACTGGGTGCAGCCGTCGTCGTGGTGACCGCGATCGTCGCTCTTGTCTGCTGGTGGAGCGATTTCCTGCTGCACCCACAATTCTTCGTGGTGTTTTTCGGCATCCTGATCCCGGTGGCCGGGGTGGCTGCGCAGTTGCTGCGGGTCCGCGATCCGGCGACGGTGCCGGTCACCAGGCGCAGCGCCCGACTGCTGATCGGGGCACTGTTGCCGGCGTTCGCGCTGGCGGTGTTGTGGTGCGCCGCCCGGGGATTGGCCTCGCTGCACGGGATCAGTTCCGGGGTCAGTACCGCCGCGGACGATGCCGCCAACCGGATGCAGGACCTGTTCCCGGCGGTGTTCGCCATCGTTCCGGTGGTGCTGTTCGCGGGGGTGTTGCGGTACCGGCTGTTCGACATCGATCGGCTGCTCAGCCGGGTGCTGGTCTACGGCCTGCTGGTACTCGGCGCCGGTGGTGTCTACCTGGTGGCGGTCGTCAGCGGGTCGGTGCTGGTCGGTGGCGCCGGTTGGTGGACCGTGCTGGTGCTGTCCGCGGCGGCGGTGTTGCTGGAGCCGGCCTGGGCGCTGGCCGGGCGATGGGCGAATCGGGTCGTCTTCGGCCAGAACCTCGGTCCGGAACAGGCCATGCAAACGCTGATCAGTGGGCTGGAACAGGTGACGCCGGCCGGCGAGCTGCAGCAACTCGTCGACGTGACGGTGCGGGCGACCCGGGCGGTTGGGGCTGAGCTCTGGCTGCAGGACGGCGCGGGCGACGTGCTGGCCGCCACTGCACCTGTCGGCGGGCCTGCCGGGGAGGCGATGGCGGGGCCGACAAGCGAGGCGATCGGTGGTGCACCGGTTCTCGTGCCCGGCCGGTACTGGCCGGTGGTGCACCAGGACGAGCGGCTGGGCGTGCTCACGGTTCAGCTCGCAGCGGGGGAGTCGCTGCCGGCTGGGGACCGGGCCATGCTGGCCGATCTGTCCGCGCACGCGGGTCTGCTGGTGCACAACGCGGTGCTGGCCCGTCAGCTCTCCCAGCACGTCAGAGACCTCACCGAGCGAGCCGCCGAACTGTCGGCGTCCCGGCGCCGGCTGGTCGCCGCGCAGGACCGGGAACGTCGTCGGGTCGAGCGAGATCTGCACGACGGCGCTCAGCAGTCGCTCGTCGCGGTGATCCTCGGCATGCGGAGTGTCGCGTCCCCCAGCCTCTCCCCGGCCGATCGGTCCGCTGCACTGAACATGGTCGCCGAGCAATTGGCGGAGACGAAGGTCGAGCTGGCCGGGATCGCCGGCGGGCAGCTTCCCGCCGCGGTCCGGGACGGGGGACTCGCCGGCGGGCTGGTGCACGCGGCGGACACCGCGCGGAAGACCGGGCTGCGCGTCGACCTGTCCGTCGCAGTGCCAGAGCCGATCGATGACGACGCCGCGGCGGCGGTGTATTTCTGCTGCTCGGAGGCGCTGCAGAATGTTGCCAAATACGCCCGCGCCCGGAACGTCAGCATCCAGGTGCGCGGCGAGGCGGGCCGGGTCGAGTTCGTCGTCACCGACGACGGAGCCGGCTTCGACCCCGTCACCGGCGGTGATTCGCTGGGTGGGCTGCGTGGGCTGGACGATCGGGCGTCGCTGCTCGGCGGCCGGATCGGGGTCGATTCGGCACCGGGGCGGGGCACCCGGGTGCGCGGGTGGATCCCGGCGGCGAGTGCGGCCGTCCCGGCGGCGAGCGCAGGCGTCCCGGCGGCGAGCGCTGGTGTCGCAGCGAACGGTGATGTGTCGTGATGCCACGGGGCCGGTCGGACTGGTGGCGCGCGGTCCTCCTCGGTGCAGCGAGGTTCGTTGTCGCGGTGATCATTTTCGGTGCCGCGGTGACGCTCTCCCGAACATGGTTCAGCGGGCTGGACCGGATGCCGGTGTGGTTCGCCCTCGTCGCCTCTGCGATGGTTGCGGCGGTGTTCTGGGTGATCCGGAAACCCTTGCAGGACTTGGTCGACCGGCTGGTGCTGGGTGATCGCGCGGACGGCTATGCCGCGGTGCGCACTTTGTTGCAGCGGATGGCCACCACTTTGCCGGTGGACGATGTGGTGCCGGCGCTGGCGGAAACCGCCGGCCGGACCGTGCACTCCTCGCGCGCCGAGGTACGGCTGAACATGTCCGACGGCGACGCCTGGTCGCAAGTCTGGCCCCCGCGCGCGCAGGCCGACGGGTCCGGGGTGACTCCCCGGACGATTGAGGTGGAGGTCCGCCATGCCGGCACCGAGGTCGGCGAGATCCAGGTGGACGTCACCGAGCCCGACGAGTCCGATCGGGACCGGCGGCTGCTCGATGATCTTGCCCGGCCTGCCGGGCTGGCGTTGTCGACGGTGCGCCTGACACTGGAATTGCGCCGTCGCGCCGCCGAACTGGAGACACTGACGGACGCGCTGGCGTTGTCGAACCGACGGATCATGCTGGCCAGGGAGTCCGCGCTGGCCCGGATCGACGCGGAGATGCTGGACAGGGTGATGCCGTTCATCGACAGGGCGCGGGCGGCGGTGGCCGGCGGCGTGGACTCGAGCGGTGCGGCGGGTGGCGGTGATCCCGGCGGTGATTCAGGCTCTGAGCCCGGCGATCGGGCTGCCGCCGGGGGCCTGGAGACGGCCGCTGTCGATGTCGCCGGCGCGCTGGACGCGCTGCGGGTTCTTGCCCGCGGAATCTATCCGCCGCGGCTGGCGGATGCGGGCCTGGCCGTCTCGTTGGAAGGCTGGCAGCAGCGCGCGGGTGTCGCGGTGGACCTGCGGGTCAGCGGCGACGAGACGGTGCTGCACCGTCATCAGGAGCTCGAAGCGTGCGTGTACTTCAGCCTGGTCACGACGCTGGGGTCGCTGGCGGCGGGATCGGAGCGCCCGGTCGCGGTGGTCGACACCGGGGTCGGGGACGTTTCCTGGCAGGTGACCGGAACCGCGGGTTCGGCGGGCCGGGGGCAGGCATTGCAGGCGGTCCGTGATCGGGTGGAGGCGTTCGGCGGCACCATGTGGGTCGGCGAGCCGGCGGGGGATCGGGAGACGGTCCGGGCCACCGTGCCGTTGGTAGACGCATCCGTCCTTGCCGTGACTGATCACCCGCGGCAGCGCAGCGGGTGATCGGCGGTGTCATCGGCGAGACTGACGGAGCCGGCCGCGCGCCGGTCGTCAGGGCCGGTCGTGAGGGCCAGAATCAAGGCATCGCGCTGGAAGGGGTCGGGTATCGGCGATGAACCACCGGGTGGTGTTGGCGGAGGACAACTTCCTGGTCCGTGAGGGTGTGCGCGGGATGCTGTCGGCCACCGGATCGGTGGACGTGGTGGCGAGCTGCGGCGACCTCGCCGAGGCGCTGGAGGCGATCGACCGGCTGGTGCCGGACGTGGTGCTCACCGATATCCGGATGCCGCCCGATCGTCGTGACGAGGGAATCGTGATCGCCGCGCACTGCCGTCGGCACCATCCGTTGATGGGTGTCGTGCTGCTGAGTCAGTACGCCGAGGCGAGCTACGTGCGCACCCTGCTGACCGAGGGCACCCAGGGTCGTGGGTACCTGCTCAAGGAACGGGTCGCCGACCTGGACGACCTGCTGGCCGCCATCGTCGGGGTCTCCGGCGGGGGGTCGGCCATCGACCCGAAGGTGGTCGAAACCCTCGTCACGGGAAGGTCTCTGGCCGGCGGTAGCGATATTGCGCGGCTCACCCCGCGCGAACGTCAAGTACTGTCGTGCATCGCCCAGGGCCGCACCAATTCTGCCGTCGCCGACGAACTGTTCCTCACCCAGCATGCGGTGGAGAAGCACATCAATTCGATCTTCACCAAACTCGGCCTGAGTGGGGATCGGACAAACCATCCGCGGGTCCGGGCCACCCTGATGTACCTGGCCGAAGGGCAGCGCTGACGTGACGGCCGCGGCCGAACTGCGGGTGCTGGTCGTTGACGATCAGGCCGCGTTCCGCCGGGCAGCCGCGCTACTGGTACGGGCCGCGGCGGGGCTGACCCTGGTCGGAGAGGCTGCCTCGGGCGAGGAAGCCATGGTGCTGGCCCAGAGCCTGGAACCGGATCTGGTGCTGATGGATGTCCGGCTGCCGGGTATCACCGGCCCGGAGGCCACCCGGCGGATCCTCGCCGAGCGGCCGGCCACCAGGATCATCCTGATGTCCACCTACGAGCCGGCTGACCTGCCGGCCGATCTGGACAAGTGTGGGGCCGAGCGGTTCCTGCGTAAGCAGGACATCGACGCCGCGGCGCTGCTGGCCTGAGTCGCTGAGTGAATTACTCAGCTGACGACATTGGTGACCAGGTCGTGCGAGTAGCCGTGGTGACCGTGATCGGTGTAAATCCAGAATGACGCCAATGACAGGGCAGCACGTCGACGGTCAGCGTGGTCGAAGCAATCGGGCAGGCACCCCAGAAAAGCACGCTGAGCTTCTTGACACTGATGGTTGCCCGAGTCCTTCTCGGTCACGTGCGAATTCGGTGCGGCTCGGCAATGGTGTTCACGGTGGGGACCTGACCGTGACCTGACCGCCCCGAAGGATGATGGGTTGGACGCGCCCGCGCCGAAGATCGACGTGTCGATCGTCCGGGTGCTGTTCGCCGGGAAATCCGCACCCTCGGGATTGAATTCCAGGACGTGGTATTCGGTGGCCAGCGTCGGGTGGTGATTTCGGGCAACCACGGTACCGGTCGCGCCGGCCGGGGTGCTGGTGGCCGGGTGGTCAGTATCGCGGCGCTAGTAGCGAGAATGCTTGCGAGCGTTTGCCTTCCGGTCGTCGCTCTGGTGGTGTTCAAGGTGCGGAACATTGTGGGGGTGTTGCTTGCCGGTGTGGGTTTGGTTCTTGCCGGTACTTTCGTGGTTCACTGCTGGCATGGCCACGGCCGGCAGGGCGGTCCGCAGACGTGGATCTGGTTCGCGGAGGATGCGCTGGAATTGAGCCTGCGCTCGGCGATGGGACAGTTGACCGCGCAATGCGCGGATCATGATCGGTATCGAATTCTCTGACGATGAATGGGGCAGGGTGAAACGCCAGAGGCCTTCCCCTCCGCACGAGTTGAGGATTCCGGGGAGTGGGTGTTCCAGCCGCGCCGGGCATTGGCATCGTCGGTGCTGGAATTGATTGCGTGAAATGGTTGAGCGGAGACCCATGGTCCGGTGACCGGGCATTGGTCACCACGGTTTGCCGCATGCTCGCCGATCCGTGATCGGCGCCGTGGTCGGTCGCTTCTCGGGTGTTTCCGCATCTCGGCGATGTGCTGCAAGTGCCGGTGGTGTCGGCGGGCCTCGTCCAGATGCGGGCGGACCAGGGCCTCGGCGGGAATTTGGCCGAACCTGACGGTCTCCTTGTCGGAAGTGGCTCTGGGCTGATACCACTGTCGTCCGGCGGCGGTTCCCGCACCTGAGCACCGACTACTCGACCGGCGGCCGTGG
>Ga0208716_1000981_pt1 | contig 11256 bp, 11 predicted proteins | sample NGESurdeep092012_8_FD_184482 | JGI IMG/M metagenome (GOLD analysis project Ga0208716, IMG submission 184482) | Arctic peat soil microbial communities from Barrow, Alaska - NGEE Surface sample 415-3 deep-092012 (SPAdes) | ecosystem: Environmental > Terrestrial > Soil > Wetlands > Peat ...
CGCCGGCATGGACCTGCGGGTCGCCGACCACTACATGAACGATGTCCCCGCCGATGGCCAGACCATGGGCGAAGTCCTCATGCGCGGCAACAACGTCATGCTCGGGTATTACGATAATCCCAAAGCCACCGCGGAAGCCTTTGACGGCGGCTGGTTCCACTCCGGCGACATCGCCGTGGTCCACCCCGATGGCTACATCGAAGTGCGCGACCGCATGAAGGACATCGTCATCTCCGGCGGCGAGAACATCTCCTCCATTGAAGTCGAGAAGACGCTGGCCGATCACCCGGCCGTTGCCGAAGTCGCCATCGTCGCCGTCCCCGACGAGAAATGGGGAGAAGTGCCGAAAGCCTTCGTCGGCCTGAAGCCCAATCACTCCGCCACCGCCGAGGAGTTGATCGCCTGGTGCCGCGAGCGTCTGGCGCACTTCAAGTGTCCCAAGCACGTCGAGTTCGGCCCGCTGCCGCGCACCGCCACCGGCAAGATCCGCAAGAACGAGTTGCGGGCCAAGGCAAAGGAAAACTCATGAATATTCAAATCTCTCGCGAAGGCCCGGTCGCCATCGTCACCCTGAACCGCCCCGAGCGGCGCAACGCGCTCTCGCTCGAACTGATGCTCGATCTCATCGCCGGGCTCGATGAAATCGGCCGCAATCGCGAGATCCGCGCCGTGATCCTCGCCGCCGCCGGGAATGTCTTTTGCTCCGGCCACGATCTTGGCCAACTGGCCGGCCGCGACATCAACGAATACCGCCGCATCTTCGACGTCTGCACGGAGCTCATGCAGAAACTGCAATCCATTCCGCAGCCCGTGATCGCCGAAGTGCAAGGGATCGCCACCGCCGCCGGGTGCCAACTGGTGGCCACCTGCGATCTCGCCATCGCCAGTGAGGAAGCCGCTTTCGCCACGCCCGGCGTCAAGATCGGACTCTTCTGCACCACGCCGATGGTGGCCCTGACGCGCGCCATCGGCCGCAAGCGCGCCATGCAAATGCTGCTCACCGGCGAACTGGTGCCGGCCCGCACCGCCGCCGAGTGGGGCCTGATCAACCAGGCCGTCCCCGCGGCCGAACTGCAATCCGCCACCCGCGGCCTGGCGGAAAAGGTGGCCGCCGCCAGTTCGCTGGTCGTCGCCATCGGCAAGCAGGCCTTCTACACGCAGATCGATCTCGATCGGCAAAAAGCCTACGCCTACGCCAAGGAAGTCATGTCGATGAACGCGTTGGCCGCCGACGCGCAGGAAGGCACGGCGGCGTTCCTCGGCAAGCGCGCCCCGTGCTGGAGCGCCAAGTAGCGTTATGCAAATTCGCCGATTCCTTCCGAGTGCCCGGCGATTCGACCGGAGCCCAACGCAATGCTTCATTTAAGGCCGTTTGTGGGTGCGACATCGAATCTTCGGCTCTTCGACGGCTCACCATGCCAGTACGACTATCGTAATATGAGAAGCGTATGATCCGTTCCTGCCGAGACAAAGATGCACAGCGGCTGCTGGAGCGGAAATTCAGCCGGCGTCTCCAGGCGATCGAGATGTCCGCCCGCGTCCGACTGGAAGTACTCGACGCAGTGACATCGCTGCGAGACCTCGATCTGCCGGGTTTTCGCCTGGAGGCCCTCAAGGGCGACCGGAAGGGACAATACAGCATTCGGATCAATGCCCAATACCGAATCTGCTTCAGGTGGCTGGATGGGGATGCGCACGACGCGGAGATTGTCGACTATCACTAGAAGGAACTGCGATGGCAATTCAGAAATCACAACGGCTTCAGCCGCTTCATCCTGGCGAGGTGCTCAAGGAACTGCTGAGCGAAGCGGGATTGACGGCGAACGCGCTGGCTCTTGCGCTGCGAGTGCCCGCAAACCGAATCGGGGGAATCCTCAAAGGGCAGCGGGGCATTACGGGAGACACATCTCTGCGATTGGCGCGTTACTTTGGAACATCCGCTCAGATGTGGATGAGCCTGCAGGCGAAGTATGACCTGGCAATTGCTGAGGATGCGGCCGCTGCCCGCATCAAGAAGGAAGTGCGTCCTCGCGCCGCGGCCTGATGGTCCGCTCCTGGGATGAGGAGACAGGCGTAGCATGGCGGGCGTTTCGGTGTGAGGTGTGATTCCGCGGTGGTTCCTGCTGCGCCTGAAGTCGGTCGAGCCTGCCCGACCTGGAACAATGGGCAAGCAGGACTTCTACACCCAGATCGATCTCGATCAGCAAAACGCCTACGCCAAGGAAGTCATGTCGATGAACGCGTTGGCCGCCGACGCGCAGGAAGGCACGGCAGCGTTCCTCGGCAAGCGCGCCCCGTGCTGGAGCGGCAAGTAGCCTCGTTCAAAAGCCTTGTTCAAAAGGAAGCCGGCTGGGTGCATCGGGTGTAGACTATACACCATCCGCGAGTCCAGGAAGAAATTCCAGATGCACACCGGGGACAATATTCATGCGCTTGACGACGGTATTACTCGTGCTGTTCATTCCGGTTGTCTTTGCCGACAACCCGGAAAAGGCCGAAAAGAAGGCGCTGGAGCAACAGGCCCAGGCCTTCGTGAAAGAAGCCAAGGACATGGAGAAGGCGGGAAAGCTGCTGGAAGCCCGGACGCGCTACGCCAATTCCCAATCCTTCGCCGAGACCAGGGATGCGACAGAGGCGATCAAGCGCATCGACGGCGAGATTCAGAAGCGCGTGAAGAGCGCTTTGCAGCAGGCGCACCGGCTCTACGATCAAGGCAAGTATGCGCCGGCCGCCCAGACGCTGGAGGAGGCCTCCAAACTGGGTGGATCGGGTTCGGTGTTTTCCTACGACCTGGCGCTCTGCAAACGGCGCATGGGAGATACGGCGTCGGCGCTGGCACACCTGGACCAGGCGGCCATCGCCACTGCCGATCCCAAACGAAAGGTCAAGATCAAACAACTGCGCACGGCCTTGGTTACCGAGGAACAACCATCCGCGCTAAAGAACGACGACCGCGAGCGCATCAACAAGGTCAATCAACTGATGGAAAGCATCGGGTTTGAAACTTCGGTGGAGGACCGCCAGCCCTCGTTGACTCAGCCGGCCGAAGCTGGATCGGCCGTCACCCCGGCGTCGTTCCGCGGCGGCGTTTCGCCAGTCGCCACCCATGCCGCAAAGGCGGCGCTTCGCAGTGTCAGCTTGTGCCAGGCTCTGGACGGTTTGAAGGGTACCCTGTCCCAGACTCCCGCCATCACCTTCAACTTGGCCAACTGCGCGGAAGACACGGACCGGCCTGCCGACGCCGCTCAACTCCTCGGACGCTATCTGGAGGCGGCTCCCAAGGCCGCCGACGCCGAGCGCGTCCGGCTGCGCGTCGCAAGGTTGAACGCGCTGATGGAATTGCCGGAGCCAAAAGGCGCGCAGGTCCGCGGCCTTTACGCATCGGCTTCCCGCTTCCTGGAAGAGCGGAAGTACGATGGCGCTCTGGCGGATTTCGAGCGGGCTGCCGATGCCGCCCCGGAGTTCGCCCCCACCGCGTGGCGCCTGGCATTGATGTATGAAGCCATGGGCAACGTGGATCGGGCGCGCAAGAGTTTCACCCTGTATCGCCAACTGGAAACCAATCCGGCCGGTCGGCAGGAAGCGGATTTGCATCTGGACACGCTGGACGCCAAGCGCGGCAAGTACGACGAGGAGATCGACCACGCCACGGAAACTCTCTCCGACCTGTTCAATCGCGCCATGAACCTGACCTTCAATGGCCTGGAAGACCGCGCCTCCCAGTACAAACAGCGCGCGCGAGAGAGAGCCAGGGTATACGCCAAGCAGAAGCTCAAAGTGGTGGGCGGCTTTACCGTTCCGTTTGCCTACGCGCAACAGCAACTGGCGGAAGCCGGCGAGCACTTGGCGAGCGCGCTGCTGCTCTTTCCTCTGGGCGCCGAAGCCAACCAGTTAATGGGGCTGGTCTTTCTTCAGGCGAACGACGGCCGCTCATCGATGCGCTCCTTCGATGCGGTGGCCAGCCAGAACCTGCCCGTAGCTTTCTATGCTCAACTGCACGCCCGCAATCAGGATCATGCGGTCAAATGCGAGTTGACGCGCGACCGCCTGCGGTTTATTTTCCTTTCTTCCTACGACAAGAAAGGCAAGCCGGCGGCGCCCGCAAAGCCGGCCGGGGAAGATGGCCTCGGAGACCTGGCCATCGACCCGGCGTCCGAAAGAGCGGCGGATTTCGAATCGCGCATCGTAATGCCGGCGGAGATCAAGAGCATCGAAACCAAGAGCGGGCATCTGGTATTGAAGCTCGGCAAAGAAGAGATCATGCTCTCACCCATCTATTTACCGGCCGTTCCACCGGCGGATGGACCGGCGGCACGGCGGTTTGCCAACAGCTACACGCGTCTGTTCGTCCGCTACCCCGGCCTGGAGGAATCCAAGCTTGGCGCCGAGGGCATGACCGCCTTCGAAAAGATCAAATTCGGCTACGACCTTGCCAATGCCGGATTCGGAATCGCGATGAGTCTCAACCCCATCGGCGCGATCGGCGCCCTGGAGTCGTTCGTGCAGATGTCCAGGGAGATACACGGCGTCTCGAAGGCACTGCACGTGACCTTTGCAGGCTGGGTAAAGACCATCGAGGATCAGCAGGAGTTGCAGGCGGGCAACACATTCAAATCCATTCCCACCGAACCGGCCAGCCTGACCTTCCTGGAAGAAATTAAGTAATCGTCCAATAGCAGGCGCCCGTGGGGCCGCTTGTCAAGCTGAGTTGCCCGGCGGCGGCCCGATACGCGAGTGGTTCCGCCCCACCAGCCATGCAAACTGCACGGTGCTGGCAAGACCAAGCGGCATGGAGCGGGTAGCCCTCTACTCCCGCCGGTAAATCACGCTTCCCGCGCTGCGCCCGAACTCGCGATACCCCGCCATCCAGGCCCGCAAGTCCCCGAACTCCGTGAGCGCCAGCCGCCGATTGTATTCCCCCAGCCCATCCACCACAAACGTAGGCCGCGACGCCGCCAACTCCGCCCGCCGCGCCCGCGACTCCTCGGTCTCCACCGGCGTCGATTGCGTCAGATGCCGGTCCGCCGGCACGCCCGTCAGCGGCTGCGAATCCAGAAACCGCGTTGCCGCCGGCAGGTGCGCGTATACGTAGATCTCCGGCCGGTACCCCCACACGAACAGCGTGTCTCCGGGCTTCGCCGCCGCGCGCACCATCGCCGCCGCCGCGCGGCTGTCCCGATCCATCGCCGTATCCCGCCACCCCGCATCCCGCGCCGCCAGAAAATACGTGGGCGCAAAGCGCGCCAGGGGAATCAGCAGCATGGCGGCTAGCAGATACCCGCGCCAACCGCTCCCTGAGAAGCCGTGAAAGACTACGCCCGCAAGTGGGCGCGGCAGGCTGAAGGCCTGCCCCACCTTGCCCCGCATCTGCGCAAATCCGCGAGCTGCCAGCAGCACCACGACCGGCAGAATCTGGAAATAATACCGCGGGAAGAAGCGCAAGCCCGCCGCCACGCCGGCCAGCGAAATCACCAGCCACACCGTCCACCGCCGCCGCTCATCCTTCCACGCAATCACCGCCGCGATCACGATGGCCGCATGAAAACCCGCCCAATTCAGCGTGCGCAGCAACCCGTTCTTGGCTGGCGCATCCACGAACGTCGTGCCCGCGTAGACCCGCCCCCAGCGCCAGACCTCGTCCCAATAGCCGGCCAGCGCCCCGGCACTCCACATCCAGGCCGAGGCCACCCCCGTTACTCCCACAAACCCCGCCAGCAAGGTCCATGACGGCGCCCACCACGCGCACACCGCCAGCACCAGCAGTCCTTTCGGGCTGATCGCAAATGCCACTCCCGCCAGCGCCCCCGCCCACAGCGGACGCCGCTGGTACGCCAGCCACACCGCCGCCACGTGCGGAGCCAGCATCAACAGATCCGCCGCCAGAGGAATCACCGAGGAAGGGAAGTCGAAGATCAGAAAGAAGCCTAGCAGCCCGGCCGCCCATAGCCCTTCGCGCCGGCCCCACAGATCGCGCGCGAAGCCCCACGCGATCGCGCAACAGAGCAGGGCATAGAGCGCGCCGGCCAGCCGCAACCGCCACCCCGCCTCGCCGCCCAGCGCGGCGTACAGCACGGGCGCGAACGGCGGCTTATCGAACCAGATGTCGCGATACAGCACCTTGCCCGCGCGCATCTGTTGCGCCGCCGCCAGCGGCAGCGTCTCCTCCGCCCACAGGATTTCGACGTGGCACAGCCGCGCCGCCACGAGCAGCGCGAACAGCAACAGAAAAAACAGCCGGGGCATCTTCAAATTTCTTGGGCTCAAACTCTTGGGCGCAAACTCTTGGGCTCAAACCTGGGCGGGCGTTTTCGCCAGCAGGCGCTCCAGCGCGATCCGGAAATCCGCGCCGTACAGCGGATCGGCCAGCGCGAACTCCACGAAACTTTCGAAGTAGCTCGGGAAGTTGCCGATGTCGTAACGCTTTTCCTCGGGCGTGAGCTTCACCGCCAGCACGCGGCGCCCTTCGTCGCACATGAACTGGATCGCGTCCGTCAGTTGGATCTCATTGCGTTGGTCGGGTTTCACGCGCCGGATCATGTCGAAAATCACCGGCGAGAAAATGTATCGCCCGGCAATCGCCAGGTTGCTCGGTGCGTCTTTGGGCGCCGGCTTCTCCACCAGGTTCACCACGCGGAAAACGTCGTCCGAGCCCGCCTCGGGCTGTACGATCCCGTAATTCGACGTCTCTTCGGCCGGCACCTCTTCCACCGCGATCACGCAACTGGCGCGCTTGGCATCGAACACGTCCGCCATCCGGCTCACCGCCCGCGAAACCGCGTTCAAGCCGAGAATCGAATCGCCCAGCGCCACCAGGAACGGCTCTTCGCCCGCGAAGTTCTCCGCGCACAGAATGGCATCGCCCAACCCGCGCTGCAATCGCTGCCGCGTGTAAAAGAAGTTCGCTTTCAGCGCCTCGAACTCCAGTTCCCGCAGCAAATCCTGCTTGTTGGCTTGCGTCAGTGCCTGGAACAGTTCCGGATCGTGGTCGAAGTGGTTCTCGATCGAACCTTTGCTGCGTCCGGTCACGAACAGGATCTGCTCGATACCGTTCGAAACCAACTCTTCCACCACATACTGCACGATCGGCTTGCGCGCGACCGGCAGCATTTCCTTGGGCTGCGACTTGGTGGCCGGCAGCAGGCGGGTCCCCAGACCCGCAACGGGAACGACTGCGCTTTGAATCACCTTCTGAATATACCAACTGGCGCCGCGCGCATCGGCGCCGCCATGGAATGCTATATTGGGCAAAGAAAAAGCGAATGGAGGATATCCAGCAACAACTCGCCGCCCTGCGCCAGCGCATCGCGCGCGTGGACCGCAAGTACGCGAACTCCGCCCCGCCGCCGCGTCCGCCGCTGGGCAGTCCGTTGCGACCCGACGGGCAGTTCATCGAGGAACTGCTCTCCGGCGAAGTCGTCACCACGCCCCTGGGCCAGCACTTCGAAACCGAGAAACTTTGGGAATCCCATCGCCGCCACGGCAGCGTGTACATCTCCGATCTTGCCGAACTCCCCGAAGACCTGCTCCACCCGCTCTCCGCCGGTACCGTCGCTAGCGCCCATCCCACCCGGTGGGCCTTCCTCGATACCGAGACCACCGGCCTGGCCGGCGGCACCGGCACCTACGCTTTCCTCATCGGCGTCGGCTCCATCGATTCCACCGGCTTCCGCCTGCGCCAGTTCTTCATGCGGGACTACGGCGAGGAAGCGTCGCTCCTGTATCGCCTCACCGAGTACCTCGCGCGGTTCGACGTGCTCATCACCTACAACGGCAAGTCCTTCGACCAGCCGCTGCTCGAAACCCGCTTCCGCATGGTCCGTGCGCCCCATCCCTTCGACCGCATGCAGCACCTCGATCTTCTCTTCGGCGCGCGCCGCCTCTGGAAACTGCGGCTGGAAAGCTGCCGCCTGGTCGATCTCGAAAACCGCATCCTCGGCGTGGAGCGCCAGGGCGATCTGCCCGGCGAAATGATTCCCTACGTCTACTTCGATTTTCTGCGCAGCCAGAAGGCGTTTCAGGTAGTCCCCATCTTCCACCACAACGCCATCGACATCCTCTCCCTGGCCTGCCTGACCGCCATCGTGCCCTTCGCCTTCCGCGCGCCCGAGGAGGTCGATGTCTCTCACGGCGCCGACCTGATTGGCCTGGCCCGCTGGCTGCTTCAGGCCGAGCGCCAGGACGAAGCCCTGCGCCTCTTCCGCCGCGCCCTGCAGATGGGGCTGCCCGACGATTTGTGCTTCCGCACCATGTGGGATATCGCCGCGATCGAGCGCCGCGCGGGCCGTGACGATGCCGCGCTCGCCCTGCTCACCGAACTCGCCGCCGCGCGCAATCCGTATCGTGTGCGCGCCTTCGAAGAGATCGCCAAACACTACGAGCATCGCGAGAAAAACTACGCCATGGCGCTAGAGATGACGCGCAACGCCCTGCAGTTCGAAGACACGCCGGAGATCCGCCGCCGCGAAGACCGCCTCAAGGCGCGCCTGGCCCGTCCGCGCTCCCGCCGCCTGGCGCTGTAGAGCAGCCTTCCAGGCGGGGTGCCCTCTGGGCCGCCCCCATTCCTGGGGGCATGCTTCCACCGAGTAATCGGCGCGATCCCACCCGCGCACCCGAATCTGTCCGCGGTCGGCCGCATTCAGCTCCAGCGTCGGCGCCTCGCCCTTGCTCAGCGTAAAGCTCTCGTTCACCTGGGCAGTTTCACCGGTGGAGCGCACTTTCAGCTCCGCGCAGCTCTCGGCATTGCCCCCGATATTGAGATTCAAGCCCCGATTCTTAGCCGCTTGCGTGTTGCCCGGACTCACCAGCCACGCCAGACAAAGCACCGCCGCCGCAACATAGAGGAAGCCTTCGTTCTTCATATACAGCTCAGACGCGCCCCCGCCCCCGCCGTTAGCAAGGGGACAGACCAGAGTGTCCCAAGGCGCGCTTTTTGCGCCGCGTGGACACCCCGGTCTGTCCCCGGGTCTCGGGGTCTGTCCCCGGGTCTGCGACTCCCTACTTCACCTGCACCATCACCCGCTCCCGGTCCTTTTCCCCACCAGCCCCAACCGCCGAAATCGTATAGGTCGTCGATTTCCTCGGCTGGTCCGTGGCACACCCCTTCCCGGCACTGCCCCCTCGAAACCCGATCGGATCGATGGTCACGGCGCGCGCGTTCTCCACCGTGTAGCACACGCTCACCAGGCCCCCCGCCTTCACCGCGAGCGCGCTCACAGTCACGTTCACGATCCGCGCCCGCGCCGCCCCCACGGCCACCTTTAACTCCCGCGTCACCGCCTTGCCGTCCGCACCCTCTACCGTCAGCTTGTACGTCGTATCCGCTGCCGGCGATACCTCCAAGCAGCGCGCGAGCGCGACCGATAACGGGCGCCGCGGCGGCTCCAACCACACCGCGGTTGCATTCTCCACGCCGTAGCACACCAGCGCCGTCTCGCCCCGCGCCACCTGTGCCTTTGTCGTATAGAATTGCGTAATCCGCGCGCCGTCAGGAGGCGCCGCCGCCGGAACCACCGCGCGCTGCTCCGGGCCCGAACACCCCGTCAGCGCCGCACCCGCCGCCGCGAGCGCCATCCACAAGTGCCTGCGCATCAGCCCCATCCAGCTAGCGGACGACGGGCGTAGGGCCCACCTGACTCCCCAGCCCTGCGTAGGAATCCTTCACCTTGATCACTTTATCGCCGCTGAAGGTCACGAACGTGATCTTCCCCGGCGGCGTGCCGTACACCCAGTCCTCCACGTCGAGCCCATCTGTGGTCTCGCGCGACTTGTGCTGTGGTTGGCCCAGCGTCATCCGTACCTGCTCGTGATCCATGCCCACCAGGACGCGTTTTTCCTTGATCGCCTTTTGGGTTTCCGGCGGCAGGCTCTCCGAATAAAGCTGGGTCACGCTGTGCTTCTCGAAGTCCAGCACCGGCGCCAGCATTTTCTTGATCTCCGACGCCCTGATGGGCTCCAGCGGCTTGTGGAACAGAATCGCGATCGACGTCCCGCCCGGCGCGTTCGAATCGTTATTCGTGGATACCGGCGCCGTCCCCCCGCCTACGCCGATTTGCACGCCTTGATACCATTTGCGCCCACCCTTGTACCCGCCATTGATCTGCAAGACCAGCTTATCGTCGCCGATCTCTACCTTGGTGATCTGCACCAGGTCGCCGTTGCGCGCCGCGGGGCCACTCTCGCGGGCGATCGCGGTCCACTGGTTCTTGTCGTATCCGTTCTTGGCGTCGAATTCCAGCGCTTTGCTCGAGCGCGGCAGCAGCGCCTTGACGGTGGCGTATTCCGCGGTCAGCCCGCGCGTCAGTTCCACCCGGTCTTCCCAAGTGAGTTTGTTTCCCGCCGGCAACAGCCCCGGCGCGAACGTTAGGATGGCGATGACGGCGTAACCTCGCATGCTTCACTCCCAGCGGGCGGGTCTGTGAGCGGTGAGGCCTGCCGGCAAATGGGAGCCTGGCGGAGATAGACGAACAGCGCGATCAGCACCACGGAAGTCAGGATGCTCGCTTCCGGGCCATACGCCCCGCCACTCCACAAGCTGCCGGCGGTCCACGACATCTCGTAGCCCGTCACCTTCATTCTAAGCCCGCTGACGTTGACCCCGAACAGCGGCAATGTAAAGTTCCACCCGAAATGCAGCCCGATTGGCAGCCACAAATCGCGGCTCCGCAAATACGCGTACCCGAACAGGATCCCGAACCCCGCCGTATTCGCCGTGCTGAACCAAGTCGCACCCGGGTTGGAGCCGTGGAGCAGCGCGAAGACGATTCCCACCGGGACCACCGTCGCCCACGGCCCCGCCGCCGCGAGCAGTTTCTGAAACCCGTAGCCGCGGAAAAATATCTCCTCCCCCACCGATCCCGCCGCCAGCAGAATGCCCACGAAGATGATGGTTCCCACGGTTGGCTGGTCCGCCGGCGTGGGCGTCAGATGCGCCGCCCCGAACAACAGCGCCGGCACCAGTACCAGCGCCGCCGTGCCGGCGCCGCAGGCGATGTTCCAAAGACGCGCGGTGCCGATCACGCGCTTGCCCTCGGTGGCGATGAACGACAGGCCGTCGGCGGGCAGTCGGTCTTCGCGCAGCCGTTCGGACGATTTGCGGGTGCGGGCGTCGCCGAAGGCGTCGTCGAGCACCTTGATCATCGGGACGAAGCAGTTCGTGGTGCACGAGGCGTTGGACACGACCAGGTGGCTGGCCGGGTCGAAGGTGTCGTCGTTGACGCCGACCACGAAGGTGGCGTCGGCCCCGGTGGCCGGGGCGGA
>Ga0208716_1000982_pt1 | contig 11254 bp, 9 predicted proteins | sample NGESurdeep092012_8_FD_184482 | JGI IMG/M metagenome (GOLD analysis project Ga0208716, IMG submission 184482) | Arctic peat soil microbial communities from Barrow, Alaska - NGEE Surface sample 415-3 deep-092012 (SPAdes) | ecosystem: Environmental > Terrestrial > Soil > Wetlands > Peat ...
GACCTCGCGGGTGACGACGAGTACGTGGCGAACCGGCTGGCGGTGGGCGCGGCAGGCGAGCGGGGGATCGGCGTCTTTGCGGACGTCGCGGGCACCGACCGCTACGTTCTCGCGACGCCCGCGGAGTGTGCCGGATACGCGGGGGACGCGGGATCGGTGGGGGCTGCGCTGCGGAGGTGAGAACCGGGCGTCATCTTGGGCGCTTGACTTTTTTGGTAAAGAGAACGACGCTTTACCCATGAAGAGCACCATCTCCGCAAAAGGCCAGATCACCGTACCCGCCGCGGTGCGGCAACGGCTCGGCCTCTCCGCGGGCACCCCCGTGACGTTCGAGCTTCGGCGGGAGGGTGTGTTGCTGCGCAAGGGGTCCAGGGGCCGGCATCCGGTGGACGAGGTCTACGGCATTCTTCGACTGCCGAAGAGTGTCGACGCAACCCTCGACGAGATGAGAGGGCCGCGGCCGGGGCGTCGGTGAGAACCGCGGTCGACTCGTCCGTCCTTTTGGACGTACTTTCTGGAGACGAGAAATTCGGTGAAGCCTCCCGGCTGGCCCTCAAGAGCGCCTATGCCCAGGGGCCTCTTCTGGCCTGCGACATCGTGTGGGCGGAAGTGAGCGCGACCTTCGGGGACGACCAGCCCTGCGGTCCCATCCTGTCCCGCCTGGGTCTGGACTTCGAGCCGGTCTCGACCGCCGCCGCAGAGCGCGCCGGGCGCGCCTGGCGCATCTACCGTGCGCGCAAGGGCTCGCGAAAGGAGCGCATGATCGCCGACTTCCTCATCGGGGCGCATGCCCTTGATTCGGCGGACAGGTTGTTGTCGCGCGATCGCGGGTTCTTCCGGTCTTACTTTCCAGAGCTGGTCCTCGTCGATCCGTCCGTCACCTGAGCAACTTCACTCCCGCGCCGAGCCGAGCAGCTCGTGGTATGCGCCCGCCACGTCGATTTCCGCGTAGCTCTTTGCGCGTTTGAGCCCCTTCCGAACGAGAGCGTCACGCGTCTCTTCTTCTTTCTCCAGCCGCAACATCGTCGCGGCCATGCCCGCCACGTCCTCCGGGTCGAAGAAGAGCGCCGCTTCGCGCGCGACCTCGAGCAACGCGGGAAGGTCGGAGCACGCGACGGGCGTCTCGAGCGCCATCGCCTCCAGGACGGGGAGGCCGAAGCCCTCGAAAAGGGACGGGAAGACGAGGAATTCGGCGCCTTCGAGGAGGGCCGTGGTGTCCGCGTCGTCGAGGTACGGCAGGACGCGGACGTTCTCGGCGAGGCCCATCGCCTCGGCCTTCGCGCGCAGGGCCTCGCGCGGTTCGTCGAGCGCGCCGCACAGGACGAGCCGGAAGTCCGGCTCCTCGCGCATGACGCGCGCCGTCGCCTCGAGAAGGCGCTCGTGGTTCTTGTGCGGCCAGAAGTTCGCGGTGTAGAGGGCGTACTCGGTTCGGAAGAGGCCGAGGGCGTCGAGGCGATTCAGCACCTCGCGAGGGTCGAGACGGGGGCGAAGAGGGCCCGCAATGGGCGGCAGAACCGCGATCCGCTCGGTCTTCACGTGCACCCGCTCGACGGCCATCGCCTTCGTGGCCTCGGAGATGGCCACGACGCGGTCGGCGCGCCTGAGGTCGCCCCGGAAACCGATGCGACGGCGGCGCTCGTCGGGATCGAAAAACTCCGGATAGACGAGGTCCTGGAAGTCGTACGCGACGACGACGTGCGGGAGCTCGGGTTCATGGAAGGCCGTGGTGCCGAGCGGGCTCAGAAGGACGTCGGCGCCGAGCCTCTTCAGCGACGTGTGGTCCGGGGCGGCGAGCTCGAGGAGAGGCTGGAAGAAGCCGTGAAGCCGGCGGCGCGTACGGAGAAGGCGCCGGGGTTCCTCGACGTCGAGACCGGGGCCGAGACGCCGGAGGACGGCGCCCTTCGCGAGGAGCGGCGCGACGACAGCCTCGGCTTCCGGCTTGACGAGCAGGTGAATTTCGTGCGCGCCGGGCCGTTCGAGAAGGGCTTCCAGAAGGCGCAGGACGAACACGCGCACTCCGCCGTTGCCGCCGTCCGGCGACAGGGGAGCGAGGTCGACGAAGACCCGCAGGCTCCGCCCCTTTGACATCCTTCTACTTTCCCACAAACTGTCGCTCATGGCGCGCATCCTCATCTCGGGTATCACCGGCCAGGACGGGTCCTATCTCGCCGAGTCGCACCTCGCGAGCGGCGACGAGGTACACGGACTCGTCCGGCAGTCGAGCCTCCTGCAGCGCACCCGGCTGGATTCCGTGCCGGCCCTCGTCCACGCGCGTGCCCTGTCCCGGCTGAACCTGCACTACGCCGACCTGTCGGATACGAGCAGCCTCGTGTCGGTGCTCCGGAACGTCAAGCCGGAGGTCATCTACCACCTCGCCGGACAGAGCCACGTCAAGATCTCCTTCGACCTGCCCGAATACACCGCCGACTCGACGGGCCTCGGCACGCTGCGGCTCCTCGAGTCGATGCGCCACGTGGTTGCGGACTGCCGCTTCTTCCTCGCGGCCACGAGCGAGATCTTTGGCGAGGCGAAAGAGTCGCCTCAGACCGAGCGGACTCCCATGAACCCGATCAACCCGTACGCGGCGGCGAAGGTCTATGCGCTGAACCTCGTGCGCATCTACCGGAGCGCCTACGGGCTCTTTGCGTGCGCCGGCATCCTCTTCAACCACGAGAGCCCGCGCCGCGGCGAGAACTACGTCACGCGGAAAATCGCTCGTGGAGCCGCGTCCATCGCGCGCGGGCGCCAGACCGAGCTGCACCTCGGCACGCTGACGCCGAAGCGCGACTGGAGCTATTCCCCGGACATAGTGGAGGGCATGCGCCTGATCGTCTCGGCCGCGAAGCCGGACGACTACATCCTCGCCTCGGGCGTCTCGCACTCGGTCGGCGAATTCTGCGAGGCTGCGTTCCGGATCGTCGGCCTCGACTACAAGAAACACGTCGTGCTCGACCCGACCTACGCGCGCCCGGTGGATATCACCGAGACGCGCGGCGACGCGTCGAAGGCGCGAAAAGAGCTGGGCTGGGCCCCGAAGACGGGATTCGATGAGCTCGTCCGGATCATGGTGGACGCCGAGCTGGCCGAGCTCGACGGGCGGGGGGACGCGGCCTGAGGCCGCCGGCCGTTCTCATTCCCGCCTTCAAGCGGGCCGAGGCATCGCGGCGGGCGATCGCCTCGCTGAGGGCGGCGGGCGCGGAGCGCATCGTTTTCGTGGATGACGAAGGCGCTGCCGACGGGGGCGCCCTGGCCGGCGAGTTCCCCGGCCTGGACGTGATCCGCACGACGACGCCGGTCTGGTGGACTGGCGCGATCGTCCTCGGCATCGAGCGGGCGCGCGCGCTCGGAGAGGAGGCGGTTCTCTTCTTCAATCAGGACGTGACATGCGCGCCGGACTATTTCGAACGGCTCCTGGCGACGGCCGGGCGCTACCCGGGCGCGCTCGTCGGCAGCGCCATCCTCTACGCGCAGGAGCCCGGCCGCGTCTGGTCGGCGGGCGGGTCGGTGGAGTGGTGGGGCCGGGGGATCCGCGTCCTGAGGCACGGCGCCCCGGTCTCGTCGCTTGCGGCGGAGCCCTTCCCAGCGGACTGGCTGTTCGGGATGGGGACGCTCGTGCCCTGCGCGGTTTTCGACCGCATCGGCCTACCCGACGCCGTGCGGTTCCCGATGGCGTGGGGCGATCTCGACTTCTCGCTGCGCGCAAAGCGGGCGGGCATTCCGGTGCTCGTGGAGCCGGCCGCGCGCCTCTTTCACGAGGTGGGCGATTACGACGCCCGGATTGCCGGCGCGCCGACCGCGCGGCAGTACGCCGGCTGGATGGCCGACGACAAGCACAACCTCTCGCTGTCGGCGCACGCGGAGATCTGGAGGAGGCACGGGCCGCGGCTGCTGTGGCCGCTGTCGCTGGCGCTGCGTGTGTTGGTGCTCCTGGCGAACTTCGTGCGCATCCGGTTTCTCTTCCACCGATGAGCACCCGCCTGCCCTCGATCTCGCTGGTCACCCCTTCACTCAACCAGGGAAAGTTCATTCGCGCGACGATCGAGAGCGTCCTCTCGCAGGAATATCCGGATCTCGATTACCGCGTGCAGGACGGGGGATCGACCGACGAGACTCTGGCGGTGCTGCGCGCGTACAAGGGGCGCGTGCCGTTCGTGTCGGAGAAGGACACCGGCCAGGCCGACGCCATCAACAAGGGGCTCGCGGGCGCGACGGGCGAGGTTCTCGGGTACCTCAACAGCGACGACGTCCTCACCCCCGGCGCGCTCGCGGCAGTGGGTGAGGCTTTCGCGTCCGACCCGGACCTGATGTTCGTCTGGGGCCGCGCGAGCTATCTCGATGAGGCCGGGAACAGCGTCTCGCCGTACCTCGCGCGCCCCGACGCGATCGAGCGTCTCGCCGATGCCTGCTTCATCGCGCAGCCGGCGGCCTTCTTCCGGCGGAAAGTCTGGGAGGAGGTCGGACCCTTCGACGCGTCGCTGCACCACACGATGGACTACGACTACTGGCTGCGCATCGCGGCGCGTTATCCGCGGTCCTCGATGCGGTTTCTCGACCGCGAGCTGGCCGGTTGCCGGATGCACGCGGACGCGAAGACCGTGGCGGGTTGGAGCCGCGCCCTCGACGAGATCATGGATCTCGTGAGGAAGCGCACGGGCTACGTCTCGCTCTGGTGGTGCGTCGCGAAGTGGGATCACCTCACGGACGGCCGCAGTCAGGCGACCGACGCTCATCCCGTACCGTGGAGAGCGTACCCGCCCGCGATCCTCGAGTTCCTGCGGCGGAATCCGGCGCGGCTGTGGCCGCGGGGGCTGAAGGGAGCTTTCGGGGCTCTCGACAAGAGGCTCAATAGGGCCTGACGCCGCGGGTCCATAATCCGCGCCCCGATGGACTCGATCATCATTCGCGGAGCCCGCGAGCACAATCTCAAGAACCTCTCCCTGACCATCCCGCGGAACGCGCTCGTCGTGCTGACGGGAGTGTCGGGGTCCGGAAAGTCCTCTCTTGCGTTCGACACGCTGTTCGCGGAAGGGCAGCGGCGTTACGTGGAGTCCCTGTCCGCGTACGCCCGGCAGTTCCTCGAGCAGATGGAGAAGCCGGACGTGGACTCGATCGAGGGGCTGTCGCCCGCGATTTCGATCGAGCAGAAGACGACGTCGAAGAACCCGCGCTCGACGGTGGGCACGGTCACGGAGATCTACGACTATCTTCGCCTCCTCTACGCGTCGATCGGGAAGCCCCACTGCCCGACCTGCGGCAAGGAGATCGCGGCCCAGACGATCCAGCAGATGACGGACCGCATCCTCGCGATGCCGGAGGGCACGCGCTTCATGCTTCTCGCGCCGTTCGTGCGGGGGAAGAAGGGCGAGTACCGCAAGCAGATGGAGGAGATGGTCAAGCAGGGCTTCCTCCGCGCCCGGGTCAACGGAAAAATGGTGGACCTCGAGAGCCCGCCCGAGCTCGACAAGCAGAAGAAGCACACGATCGAGGTGATCGTGGACCGTCTGATCGTCAAGCGCGACGACGACACGCGCCGGCGCCTGACGGACTCTCTCGAGACGGCGACGAAGGTGGGCAAGGGGCTCGTGACGGTGGCGACTCTGGGCGCGACCCCCGACGGGCCGACGAGGGACGAGACGCTTTCGACGAGCTACGCCTGCCCCGACTGCGGAACGTCGCTCACCGAGATCACGCCGCGCCTCTTCTCGTTCAACTCGCCATTCGGCGCATGCCCCACGTGCAGCGGCCTCGGCACGGTGCAGAAAGTGGATCCGGACCGGCTGATCCCCGACCCGTCGAAGTCGATCCGCGAGGGCGCGATCGTGCTCTACAAGCAGGGTTCGGCGAACTGGCGGCTGCGGCAGATCGAGCACCTTGCGAAGGTGATGAAGTTCTCGCTCGACGTGCCGTTCAAGAAGCTCGGCAAGGACGTGCAGGACGTCATCCTCCACGGTTCGGGCGCGAAAGAGATCAAGTGGAAGTGGAAGTCCGAGAAGGGCGAGTACAACTGGTCGTCGGCCTTCAAGGGCCTCGTGCCGCTCCTCGAGGGCAAATACAAGGAGGTCGAGAGCGAAGAGGCACGGGCCGAGCTCGAGAACTACATGTCGGCCTCGCCCTGCCCGGCGTGCAAGGGCCGGCGGTTGAAGCCCGAGGCGCTGGCCGTGCTCGTGGACGGACGCCCCATCGACACGCTCACGGCGCTCACGCTCGAGGACGCAAAGGCGTTCTTCGACGCCCTGACGCCCTCGCCGCGCGAGCTGGAGATCGCCGGGAAGATCCTGAAGGAGATCGGGGACCGCCTCGGTTTCCTGAACGACGTCGGGATCGGGTACCTCTCGCTCGCTCGCGCGTCCGCGACCCTTTCGGGCGGCGAGGCGCAGCGCATCCGCCTCGCGACGCAGATCGGCAGCAAGCTCATGGGAGTCCTCTACGTCCTCGACGAGCCTTCTATCGGCCTCCACGCGAAGGACAACCGGAAGCTCATCGACACGCTCTTCGCGATGCGCGATCTCGGGAACACCGTCGTCGTCGTGGAGCACGACGAGGAGACGATCCGCCTCGCGGACCGCGTGGTGGACCTCGGCCCCGGCGCGGGCATCCACGGCGGCGAAATCGTGGGCGAGGGCCACGCCGACGAGCTCGTGAACTTTCCGCGCTCGCTCACGGGCAAGTACCTGTCCGGCGAGCTCGCGATCGAGGTGCCGGCGAAACGCCGCGCGGGCACGGGAAAGTTTCTGACGGTGGCGGGCGCCACGGAGAACAACCTCAAGAACGTCACCGTGAGATTTCCGCTCGGCGTCTTCACGGCGGTGACGGGCGTCTCCGGCTCCGGGAAGTCGACGCTCGTGAACGACATCCTCTACCGGGCCGCGGCGCGCATGTTCTACGAGTCGTCGGGCAAGCCCGGCGCCCATCGGAAGATCGAGGGGCTCGAGCACCTCGACAAGGTCATCGACATCGACCAATCGCCGATCGGACGCACGCCGCGGAGCAACGCGGCCACGTACACGAACGTCTTCAACTCCATCCGCGACCTCATGGCGCGGGTTCCCGATGCCCGGATGCGCGGGTACGGCCCGGGGCGCTTCTCGTTCAACGTGAAGGGGGGCCGCTGCGAGAACTGCGCGGGCGGCGGCCAGATCGCGATCGAAATGCATTTCCTGCCGGACATCTACGTCACCTGTGACGTCTGCGGCGGGAAGCGCTACAACCGCGAGACGCTCGAGGTGCGCTACAAGGGCCTCAATGTCGCGGACATCCTCGCCCTCACGGCCGAGCAGGCCGCGGACGTTTTCGCGAACGTGCCTTCCATCAAGCTCATCGCGGACACGCTGAACGACGTGGGCCTCGGGTACATCCAGCTCGGGCAGCCCGCGACAACGCTCTCGGGCGGCGAGGCCCAGCGCGTGAAGCTGGCCCGCGAGCTGGCCCGCCGCGCGACCGGACGCACGCTCTACATCCTCGACGAGCCGACGACGGGCCTCCACTTCGACGACGTGAAGAAGCTCCTGAAGGTTCTGCACGCCCTCGTCGACCGCGGTAACACGGTCGTCGTCATCGAGCACAACCTTGACGTCGTCAAGACGGCCGACTACGTGATCGACCTCGGACCCGAGGGCGGGGCGCGCGGCGGCGAGCTGGTGGCCGCCGGGACGCCCGAGGAAATCGCGAAGGCCCCGGGGTCCGCCACGGGCCGTTTTCTCGCCTCGCGCCTTTCCCGCCGTCGCGGGGCCCCGATCCGCTAGAATTTCCAACTACCTTGATCACGGGATTCAATACGGACGTGAAGCACGAAACGAAGATGTTTCACGTGCAGACGGAGGATCGCGGCCTCGCGAATCCCGTGGTGGAGTCCCTCGTCTACGTGGGCGGCGAGATCCTGCTCTCGAAGAGGAGCGCCTACAAGGACCTGATCACGGGCGACCGGGTGGACGAGAAGGCGCTGCGCGAGATGATGGATCTGCAACACCGCCGGGTGATCGAGGCCGTCCGCCGGGGGCGCCTCGACAAGGGAAAGATCGGCGAGGCGCCCGCCGACTGGGCCGACGACACGCTGCCGCATCCGGAGAGGGTCTCGCCGGCGGCGCTCGCCGCCGTGAGCGCGATCCTGTCGGCGCCACCCGAGCCGTTTCCCGGGGATCCCCCCGCCTCCGCCCGGGGGCGCGTGACGACGAGTGCGGCCATGCCGGTCGTCGGGACGCCTTCGCCCCGCGCCCCGGCGGCTCCTCCCGCCGCGCCGCCGCGGGCGGCGGCCGTCGCCCCCGCCGCCCCCGTGGCTGCGGGCCCGTCGAAGGCGAAATCCGGGGTCAGGCTCCGCTCTCTCGACCAGGTCATCGTCGACTACCTCGCCTCGGAGGCCGCCACGGAGCACCTCGAGATCGCGGTCACCACGGACGGCGAGCTGCTGTCCGGAGAGACGGTGACGATCACCGTGAAGGCCTCGACGTCTCTCACCGAGAGGCCCCTCGCGGGCGCGCACATTTCGATCCGCGTCGTTTCGACGGTCCGGCCTCCGCAGATCCTTTTTCGCGGCGTCACGGGCGCCGACGGCGTCGTGGCGTCCGCCTGCGCCCTGCCCGACCTCGGCACCGGGAACGCGGCGCTCATCATCGCCGCCTCCTCGGCTCTCGGGAACAACGAGATTAAGCAGCTAATCAAGAAGAAGCCCGAATAGGGCGCGCTTGAAGCGCCAGCCGCGAGAGGGTATATTTCGCGGCCCGCTCCGGGGTCACCTCCGGGGCGTCACGGGCCGATAGCTCAATTGGCAGAGCAAGAGACTCTTAATCTCTGGGTTGTGGGTTCAAGTCCCTCTCGGCTCACCACGAATTTTCTGGCCGGCCTCACGAGGCCGGCCTTTTCTTCGAAAGGCGGATCCATGGCCAGATTCGAGATCTTCGCTCCGGCCGTCGCCCTGCTCGTCCTTTCGGCGGCGCCGGCCCCGGCGTCCCGCCCGATGTCGATCGAGGACAACCTCATGACGGTGCGCGTGGGAGATCCCCGGCTCTCGCCGGATGGCAAGCAGGTGGCCTTCGTGCGCACGACGACCGATCTCGCCGCCGGCAAGCGCAACGCGGACGTCTGGATCGTTCCCGCCGACGGGTCGGCTCCGCCCCGCGCGCTCACGCGGCACGAAAAGACCGACAACGCGCCCCGCTTCTCGCCGGACGGCAGGACGCTCGCGTTCGTCTCGACGCGTTCCGGCGCGCCGCAGGTATACCTGCTGGACCTCGGCGGCGGCGAGCCGCGCAAGCTGACCGATCTCGCAGCCGGCGTCCAGGATCCGCTTGTTTTCTCGCCGGACGGAAAGAAGCTCGCGTTCGTCTCCGACGTGTATCCGGACTGCGCCGACGAGGCCTGCAACCGGAAGAAGAGCGAGGAGGCCGAGAAGAGTCCCGTCAAGGTCCACCACCTGACGCGCCTTCTGTACCGCCACTGGGACGAATGGCGCGAGGACGTGCGCCACCACGTCTTCGTGGCCGACATGGCGACGGGTGCCGTGACGGACGTGACGCCGGGCGACTTTGACTCGCCGCCGCACCTCTACGAGGACGGTGGCATCGCGTTCTCACCCGACGGCGGGGAGATCGCGTTCGTCTCGAATCGCGACGGGAACGACACGGAGGCCTTCTCGACGAACAAAGACATTTTCCTGGTGCCCGTCGCGGGCGGCCCCGCCACGAAGCTGACCGCCCTGAACGCGGCGGCGGACTTCGACCCGGCGTACACGCCCGACGGCTCCGCGATCCTCGTGCGCGCCCAGCGCCGCGCCGGCTTCGAGGCCGATCGCTGGTACCTCGACCTCTACGACCGGAAGACGAAGGCGAAGCGGACGCTGTTCGAGAGCCCGGACCTTTCCGTCGAGGAGCTCTGCCTGAGCCGGGACGGCAAGACCGTTTACTTCACCGCCGATAGAGAGGGAAGAAGAGATCTCTTCGAAGTGTCCCTCGCGGGCGGAACGCCCCGCGAGCTGAAAAAGGGCGGGGCCATCGGCTCGCTGCAGGCCGGACCCGGCTTCCTCGTCTTCACGGAGGCGACGCTGACCTCGCCGCCCGAGATCTTCCTTCTTCCACTCGAAGAAAAAGCGGCGACTCCCGGCGCGAAGGCGCAACAGGCCAGGGCACTGACCGACGAAAACCGCTCGTGGCGGAAGGACGTTGCCTTCGCGGCGCCCGAGAGCCTTTCGACGACCGGCGCCGGGGGGGCGCGCGTGCAGTACTGGCTCGTGAGGCCGCCGGCGTTCGATGCGGCGAAGAAGTACCCCGTCGTGTTCCTCATCCACGGCGGCCCGCAGGGCGCGTGGGAGGACGGCTGGTCGGCCCGCTGGAACCCGTCGCTGTGGGCCGCTCAGGGCTGGGTCGTCGTGGCGCCGAACCCGCGCGGGTCCACGGGCTTCGGCCAGAAGTTCGTGGACGAGATCAGCGGGGACTGGGGCGGGAAGGTCATGACGGACCTCGATGCCGTGTTCGACGCCGTCGTGAAAATGCCCTTCGTGGACGCGTCCAGGCAGGGCATCGCGGGCGCGAGCTACGGCGGCTACGCGGTGGACTGGATCCTCGGGCACACGAACCGCTTCAAGGCGGCCGTCACGCACGACGGCGTCTTCAACCTCGAGTCCATGTCGAGCGTGACCGAGGAGCTGTGGTTCACGGACTGGGACTTCGGCGGCGTGCCGTGGGGCGCGAAGGCGAAGGAGCAGTTCGCGAAGTGGTCGCCGCACCTTTTCGCCGACAGGATCAAGACGCCCACGCTCGTCATCACGAACGAGAAGGACTTCCGCGTGCCCGTCGATCAGGGGCTTCAGCTCTTCACGGCGCTGCGTCGCCGGGGCGTGCCTTCCGAGGCGCTCGTCTTTCCGGACGAGGGCCACTGGATCCTCAAGCCGCTCAACAGCAAGAGGTGGCACGAGGCGGTTTTCTCCTGGATGAAGAAGTATCTGGAGAAATAGGGCAAACTTTGGTCCGGCCCAATCCCGCGGGAGTGGCGGAATGGCAGACGCGCGGGACTTAGGATCCCGTGGGGTGACCCGTGAGGGTTCGACTCCCTCCTCCCGCACCAACGTTTCGGGCACGAGAGAAAGCACGAGAGAAGGGTAACGTTTCCATGATCACGTCGTATGTCGATGAGTCCCCGACGAAGAAGATCCTGACGTTCGAGGTCTCCGCCGAAGACGTCCGCAAGGCCACCGACCGCACGGTGAAGGGCTTGGCCAAGCAGATCCGCCTCCCGGGCTTCCGGCCCGGAAAGGTCCCGCCGGACA
>Ga0208716_1000983_pt1 | contig 11238 bp, 6 predicted proteins | sample NGESurdeep092012_8_FD_184482 | JGI IMG/M metagenome (GOLD analysis project Ga0208716, IMG submission 184482) | Arctic peat soil microbial communities from Barrow, Alaska - NGEE Surface sample 415-3 deep-092012 (SPAdes) | ecosystem: Environmental > Terrestrial > Soil > Wetlands > Peat ...
TACGGTTCGAGCGGCAACTTCTTCGCGCAGATCGGCAATCTCGCGCCCTTCGACGTGTTTCTCTCCGCCGACGTGGAGTACCCGCGCAAATTGGCATCGGCCGGCATCGGGGCGGGGAATTCGGTATTCACCTACGCGGTGGGCCGGCTGGTAGTTTGGGTGCCGGCCGGTTCTCCGCTCGACCCGGCGACGGCGCTGCGCGAGCCGTCGGTGAAACACGTCGCCATCGCCAACCCGCAACATGCGCCCTACGGCCGCGCCGCGCAGGCCGCGTTGCGCACCCTGGGGCTCGAAGAGAGCCTGGAGCCGAAGCTCGTGCTTGGCGAGAACATCGCGCAGACGCTTCAGTTTGTGGAAAGCGGCGCCGCCGATGCCGGCATCGTCGCGCTATCTCTGGCGCTGGCCCCTCCTGTGCGTGCCCGCGGGCGCTACTGGGAGATCCCGCTGGACGCCTATCCGCGCCTGGAACAGGGCGGCATTATCCTGAAGGATTCCCAGGCGGCGCGCGATTTCCGCGCCTTCCTGCTTTCCGCCGGCGGGCGGCGAATCTTGAAACAGTACGGTTTCGTCGTACCGGGAGAGTGATCCGGGAGAGTGATATGGACTGGCAGGCAATCTGGCTCAGTGTGCGGCTCGCGGCCTCGACTACGGCGATCCTGCTGGTTCTCGGGCTGCCCATCGCCTACTGGCTGGCATTTTCCCCGCGGCGATGGAAGTTTCTGGTGGAAGCGCTGGTCGCGCTGCCGCTGGTGCTGCCGCCGACGGTGCTCGGCTTCTACCTGCTGCTGGCCATGGGGCCGCGCAGCCCGCTGGGCGCGCTCTATGCGAAGCTCACCGGCGGCATGTTGCCGTTTTCCTTCCAGGGCCTTCTGCTGGCCAGCGTGCTGTACAGCTTTCCGTTCACGGTGCAACCGGTGGCCGCCGCTTTCGCCGGGGTAGACCGCAAACTCCTGGAGGCCTCCTGGTGTCTGGGCGTGTCGCGCGCCGCCACCTTCCGGCGCGTGATCGTGCCTCTCTCGTTGCCCGGCATCGCCACCGGAGCCATCCTCAGCTTCGCCCACACGCTCGGCGAGTTTGGTGTCGTGCTGATGGTGGGCGGCAACATCGCTGGGGTCACGCGCACCGTTTCGATTTCCATCTACGATTCCGTGCAGGCGCTGAATTACGCCGCGGCGAGTGCCACTTCGCTATTCCTTCTGTGCGTCTCTTTCACCGTGCTGGCACTCACCTACGCGCTCCAACGGCGCATCTGGGCGGTATGGCCGATCAACTGATTTGCCAGTGCCGCAAGCGCCTCTCGAAGGGCTTCGAAGTGGAGGCGGACCTGCGCATTCCGCTCCGCCAGGCGCCGGTCACCGTGCTCTTCGGCCCGTCGGGCTCGGGCAAGACTACGCTGCTGCGCATGCTCGCCGGTTTGGAGCGGCCCGATGCCGGATCCATCGTTTTTCGCGAGCGCCCCTGGTTCGACGGCGCGCGCAAAATTCACCTGCCCCCGCGGCAGCGTCGCGCCGGATTCCTGTTTCAGGACTACGCGTTATTCCCGCATCTCACGGTGGCGGAGAACGTTGCCTACGCCGCGTCCCGCGAGACTGCGCGCAAGCTGCTCGACACGTTCGGACTGGCGGAACTTGCCGCCAGCAAGCCGCGCGCGATTTCCGGCGGGCAGCAACAGCGGGTCGCCCTGGCGCGCGCGCTGGCGGCCCAACCCGCGCTGTTGCTGCTCGATGAACCGCTCTCCGCGCTGGATGCGTCCACGCGCTCCCGCACGCGCTACGAACTGCGGCGTATGCTTCTGGCGGGCGGCGTTCCCAGCATCGTCGTCACCCACGACCGCATGGAAGCCGTGGCACTCGGCGATTGGATGGTGGTGATGGTGGATGGGCGCATCCGCCAGACCGGGCCGGTACAGGAGGTCTTCCGGCGGCCGGCCGATCCCCAGGTGGCGGAATCGGTGGGCGTGGAGAACGTGCTGGCCGCGGAGATCGCGGGCCGCGAATCCGGCCTGCTCGTCTTACAGGTGAACGGCCAGGTGGGCGGCGCGCGGATTCAGTGCGTGGATTCCGGCGAGACCGGGCCCGTCTTCGCCTGCATCCGCGCCGAAGACGTCACCATCACGCGCCAGATGGATCAGGTATCGAGCGCCCGCAACCGGCTGGCGGGACGCGTGCGCGCGGTGATTCCGGAAGGCGCCGTGGCGCGCGTGGAACTCGATTGCGGTTTTCCGCTGGTGGCATTGGTCACGGCGCAATCCGCCGCCGAGCTGGCGTTGCGCGAGGGCGAGAACGTGTCCGCCGTGGTCAAGGCCACGTCGGTGCATCTGGCGGCGCATACGTGGATCGGCGGTGCGGCATAAGAAGTGGAGGATGCGGAAAGAATGCCCCCGGGAATGGGGGCATGGCAGCCTGGAAGGCCGCTCTACAATGGAGCTGATGGCCAGGAAGGAATCGTCCGTCAAGACCAACGCCGCGCGCATTCTGGATGCCGCGGGCATTCACTACGAATTGCGGGAATACACCGTGGACGAGAGAGACTTGAGCGCGCCCCGCGTGGCGGAAGAAATCGGCATGCCGCCCGAGCAGGTGTTCAAGACCCTGGTGGTGCGCGGCGATCGCAACGGGGTCCTCATGGCATGCATCCCGGCCAATGCGGAGCTCGATCTGAAAGCTCTGGCCGCGGCCAGCGGAAACAAGTGGGTGGAACTCGTTGCCGTAAAGGAAGTCCTCGGCCTGACGGGCTACCTTCGCGGCGGCGTGTCCCCGATCGGCACCAAAAAGGTTTACCGGTGTTACCTCGATGAGACCGCCGATCTGTGGGACGTCATCTCGGTCAGTGCCGGCGTGCGCGGGTGCCAGTTGATTCTCGCACCGGACGATCTGGAGCGCGTCGTGGAAGCGCGGCGCTGCCCGATTGCCAGGAGTTGAGTTTCCCCGCTTAACCAAATCGTGTATACTAGCCGAAACGTCACCATCCGGAACAACGCCGCTTGTTCCGGATGTAAACAGGGTTAGTTGAAGACAAACGGAGAAAGTTACAGATGAAAAAATTGGTTGGTGTACTGGCGCTCGCCGTAGCGCTTTCTACGTGTCTGTTTGGGCAGACGTCTTCCCTTGCGGGAACGGTCACGGATCCGACGGGCGCCGTAATACCCGGCGCCGTCGTTACAATCGTCAACACGGAAACCGGCTTGCAGCGCGAAGACAAGTCCGATTCCCAGGGGCGCTACACGATGGAGCAGTTGCCTCCCGGCACCTACAAGCTGACCGCCAAGGCGACTGGTTTCGCGGACTTTACCGGAAACAACGTGCGTCTGTTCGTCAACCAGCCGGGCACCCAGCAGATAGTCTTCGATAAGCTCGGGTCCACCTCGACCACGGTGTCGGTGGAAGCCTACGCGGCGCAGCTCAACACCGTTGACGCTTCTCTCGGCAACGTCATCACCTCGCAGGCGATCGTGGAACTGCCGTCGTTCGCGCGCAACATCGCCAACCTGCTCACGTTCCAACCGGGCGTCGCCTACTTCGGCGGCAGCGACGACCGCAACGGTTCCGTCAACGGCGGACGGAGCGACCAGTCGAACATTACGCTCGACGGCGCCGACGTCAACCCGCAATCCAGCCGCGCGGCCTTCTCCAGTGTCCTGCGCGTGACCCCCGACTCGGTGGAGGAGTTCCGCACCACCACCAGCAACGGCGGCGCCGACACCGGCCGCGGTTCGGGCGCGGACATCACGCTAGTCACCCGCTCGGGCACCAACGACCTCCATGGTTCACTCTACGAATACCGGCGCGGTACCGAAACAGCGGCCAACAGCTTCTTTAACAATCGCAACGGCGTCAAGCGCGCTCCGCTGCTAATCAACCTCTTCGGCGCCTCGGTCGGCGGACCGGTCAAGCGCAACAAGGCGTTTTTCTTCGTCAACTATGAAGGCCGCCGCGACGCCAGTTCTACCAGCGCCAACCGCAACGTCCCGACCGAGAATCTCAAGCAGGGCATCGTCACCTTCCACGACTCCACCGGCGCCCTCCGCACCATCGCGCCGGACCAGATCAAGGCCATCGTAGATCCCCTCGGGATTGGCGTGAATTCGGCCGCGCTGGCCGTGCTCAAACAGTACCCGGTGGGAAACAACAGCTCCCTCGGCGACGGACTGAACTTCACCGGCTACACGTTCAACGCGCCCATCCACAGCAAACAGGACACCTATACCGCCAAGCTGGATTACAAGCTGGACAGCAGCGGCAAGGAATCGCTTTTCTGGCGCGGCACCCTGCAAAACGACCATACGGCCGGCACGCCGCAGTTCCCGGGCCAGCCGCCAAATACCACCCAACTCTCCAACAACAAGGGCATGGCCACTGGCGTGACGTCCGTATTGAAGTCGAACCTGGTGAGCACCTTCCGGTATGGATTCACGCGGCAGGGCGGCGAGACCAGCGGCATTCTCTCAGCGAACGTCGTCACCTTCCGGAACATCGACCCGATCAGCGGAACCAACGCCGGCATCGCCCGCATCGTTCCGGTCCATTCCTTCACGGAAGACCTGGCCTGGAGCCACGGCGCGCACGATCTCAAGTTCGGCGGCTCCGCCCGCCTGATTTCGAACCAGTCCGTGGACTACACGAATGCGTTCAGCTCGGCGACCACCAACGCTTCGGTGATCAAAGGCAGCGGCAACGACCTGGTGCCCGCCTCGATCGGCCTCTCCAAAGGCGATACCACCAGTTACGAGTACGGCATGGCGACGGTGCTGGGCATCCTGACCTCGGCCACCGCCAACTACAACAACACTACCGATGGCACCATCATCCCGGCGGGCTCTCCGGTGACGCGCAACTTTGTGAGCCGCGAAGCCGAGCTGTACGCGCAGGATTCGTGGCGCATCAAGAAGAACTTCACGGTGACGTACGGTCTGCGCTTTTCCATCATGCCCCCGGTGCACGAAGCCAACGGCCAGCAGCTTTCCAGCAACATCCCGATCGGGCAGTGGATGGATACCCGCGGCACGCTGGCCGACCAGGGTCTTTCCGACCAGGGCGCGGGCTTCCTCTCCTACCAGCCCAACGGCCGCCCTTACTACCCCCAGCACAACAACTGGCAGCCGCGCCTGGGGATCGCCTATAGTCCGAACGGATCCAGCGGGCTCTCCAAGTTCCTCTTTGGCCAGGGCAAGACCTCCATCCGCGCGGGCGCCGGCATGTACTACGATCTGATCGGCCAGCCCCTTGCCGGGTTTATCGCGTCCAACTCCTACGGTCTGTCCACGTCGTTGGCCACGCCGCCGAACGTGTACACCTCGTCGCAGTTGCCCCGCTTCGCCGGATTCAACCAGATTCCCTCGGCTCCCAACGCACCGCTGTTCTTCCAGCCCGCGCCCAAGCCGACGTTCCCGGTTTCCTATCCGAACGCCTTCGCCATTGCCAGTTCGCTGGACGACCGGCTGAAGGCGCCCTACACCATGAACCTGAACTTCAGCGTAGCCCGCGAACTCAGCCACGGATGGTTCGTGCAGGCGGCGTATGTGGGCCGCCTCTCGCGCCACAACCTGGTGCAGCGCGACCTCGCGATGCCGACCAACCTCAGGGACCCGAAATCCGGCCAGACCTACTACCAGGCGATGACCCAGTTGGCCACTCTCATGGACCTCCAGGGCGTCTCTATTGCCAACCTGCCGAAGATTCCGTTCTTCGAAAACTTCTGGGCCAAGGCCGGCGGCAACGGCTTGACGCCTACCCAGGTGGTCGCGCAGGATTACCTTTACAACGCCAACCAGGGCGACTTCACCAGCGTCCTGAGCGACATCGACAACGGCCAGAGTTGCGACGCCAGCGGCGCCTCCACGTTCGGCAGCAACGGGCACGTCAACACCGTCGGCTGCAGCGTCCTGGGACCGTACTCGATGTGGAGTTCGCAGTACTCGGCGCTCAACGCCTGGTCCTCGCTTGGCTCCGGAGCTTACCACAGCATGCAGTGGACCGCTTCCAAGCGCCTCAGCTCCGGCCTCACCATGACTTTGAACTACACCCTGTCGAAGTCCATCGACATCGGCTCGCGTGCCGAGAGCTCGGCCTCGTTCTCCACCGACTTCATGATCAACTCGTGGAACGCCCAGCAACTCCGCGGGGTGTCACGCTACGACACCCTGCACCAGGCCAATGCCTATTTGGTTTACCAATTGCCCTTCGGCCGCGGCAAACAGTTCGGCTCGCAAATGAACCGGGCCCTCGACGCCGTCGTGGGCGGATGGGAAGTCACCACCACCTGGCGCCAGACTTCCGGCCTGCCCTTCTCCGTGGGGGACGGCTCCCGCTGGGCCACTAACTGGCAGCTCAGCGCATACGCCACGCCCAACGGGAATCCGATTCCCCAGACCGTCAGCTCGCACAACGCGCAGGCGGTTTCCGGTTCGGCCGCCCCCAACCTGTGGAGCGATCCGAAGACCGCGCTGGCCGGTTTTCAGGAAACCATGGCGGGCCAGACCGGCAGCCGGAACACGCTGCGCGGAGACGGCTTCTTCAACATCGACACGGGGCTTTACAAGAACTTCACCATGCCATGGAGCGAAAAGCAGAAGCTACAGTTCCGGTGGGAGGCCTACAACGTCACCAACACCGTGCGCTTCGATCCGAACTCGGCGAACCTGAGCCTGACCTCGACCGCCAAGTTCGGCCAGTTGACCGGTCTTCTCGGCAGCGCGCGGCAGATGGAGTTCGCGCTGCGTTACACGTTCTAAGGCTAAATCCGCGTTCGACGTTCGAAGGGATAAGGGGGACAGACAGGACTGACAGCGAATTTCCGGCAAAGTGCGCCGGAAACTCATGTCAGTCTTGTCAGTCCCCGGAGACTGATCGTTCCCATGACCCGCACCCAGATCCGCTGCCTTGCCGCGGTGTTGTTCCCGGCATCCCTTCTCTTTGCCCAGCCCGCCCGGCGCGCGCTGAAAATCGACGACATGCACCGCTTCCACGATGTGCGCGACGCCCAGATCTCGCCCGACGGGAAGTGGGTCGCGTACACGCTCAACACGGTGGACAGCACCGCCGATAAGAGCGACACCGATGTCTGGATCACCAGTTGGGACGGCAAGCAGCATTTGCGCATGACCACCAGCACCGAGAGTGAAAGCGCGCCGCGCTGGAGCCCCGATGGGCGCTGGCTGTCGTTCCTGTCGAGCCGCCCCGGAAAGGTCAAGGGCAATCAGGTGTGGCTGCTGGACCGCAACGGCGGCGAGGCGCAGCAGTTCACCGACGTCAAGGGCCGCCTCACGGCCTACGATTGGTCGCCGGATTCGAAGAAGCTCCTGCTGGTGATGGCGGATCGCGATCCCAACGATCCCGCCGATGACGAACGCCCCGCCGGCGGCGCCCCGGCAGCGGGCACGCCCGCCAAAGCGCCCAAGCCGATCGTGATCGATCGCTACAAGTTCAAGCAGGACATCCAGGGCTATCTGACGCAACCGGGCGCCAGACTCTATCTCTTCGATGTGGAGAGCAAGAAAGCCGAGGCGCTGACCGACGCGGTGCTGGAGGCGGCATCGCCCTCCTGGTCTCCCGACGGCAAGTGGATCGCGTTCATGGGCCGCTCGGGCAAGGACGCGGAACGCTACAACACGTCGAACCTGTTTGTCATCGAAGCCCGCCCCGGGGTTACGCCGCGCGAGATCACGAAGTACGATGGCCTGCACGGCTCGGCGTCGCGGGGACGTCCCGAGTGGAGCCCCGACGGCGCACGGCTGGCCTACTTGCAGAGTTCCGGGGCCAAACTCGGCGCTTACAACATGAATCGTCTGGCGGTGGTCGCGGTGTCCGGCGGCGAGCCCAAGATCCTCGCCGATACACTCGACCGCGGAGTCTCCGCGCCCCGTTTCACGCCGGATGGCGCTGGAATTCTATTCCTGGTGGGTGACGACGCCGCCGAATACCCGGCGCGGATTCCCGCCAACGGCGGCGACGTGCAGCGGCTGATCCGCGGGCCAATTGTGATCTCCTCGATCGACCAGGGCAAGGACGGCCGCCTGGCAGTGCTCGGCGCCAACGACACGAAGCCGGCTGAGGTCCACGCGTTCGAGAGCAACGAATTACGCGTGCTGACCCACCACAACGATGCTCTCATGGCCGAATTCAACCTGGGCGCCACGGAAGAGTTCCGGTGCAAAGCGAAAGACGGCAACGAGGTCCACGGACTGATTGTCAAGCCGCCGGATTATGTGGCCGGCAAGAAGTATCCCACGCTGCTGCGCATTCATGGCGGACCCAACGGCCAGGACGCGCATTCATTCAATTTCGAGAGACAGCTCTTCGCCGCCAACGGTTATGTGGTGGTGGCGGTGAACTATCGCGGCAGCTCGGGCCGCGGCGAAAAATACCAGACTGCGATCTCCGCCGATTGGGGCAACAAGGAAGTGCTCGATCTCGAAGCCGCCATCGATTACGTGCTCTCCATCGGCCTGGCCGATCCCGACCGGTTGGGCGTCGGCGGCTGGAGCTACGGCGGCATTCTGACCGATGCCATCATCGCCAGGGATCCACGCTTCAAGGCTGCCACCAGCGGCGCGGGCACGGCGTTTCCGCTGGGTCTGTACGGCGTGGATCAGTACATCATGCAGTACGACGAAGAAATCGGACCGCCGTGGAAGGTGGGGCTGGATCCGTGGATTCGCATTTCCTATCCGTTCCTGCACGCCGACCACATCAAGACTCCCACGCTCTTCCTGGGCGGCGAGAAGGATTTCAACGTCCCGCTGGTGGGCGGCGAGCAGATGTACCAGGCGCTGCGCAGTCTCGGCATCGCGACGCAGTTGGTGGTGTATCCCGGCCAGTTCCATGGGATCACGCGCCCAAGTTATCAGAAAGATCGCATGGAGCGATATTTGGCGTGGTACGCGAAGTACTTGAAGCAGGGGGTCGCCCCAGCGACAAACGCGGGGCAGTAGGAAAACATGCAAGCAAGAAAACATGCCCCCACGAATGGGGGCATGGCAGCCTGAAAGGCTACGCTACTTCTGTAAGAAGAAATTGCCGACGAACATGGCTTCGATGCCCGACGAGTAGAAGCTGCGGACGGCATCGCGCGGGGTGCAGACCAGGGGCTCGCCGAAGAGGTTGAACGACGTGTTGTAGAGCACCGGCAGTCCGGTAGCCTTGCCGGCGGCGTGCAGCAGCTTCCAGTAGAGCGGATTCTCGTCGCGATCGACGGTGTGCACGCGCACCAGGTCGCCCGCCAGCGCCGCGGCGGCGAACGTCTCGCGATGCGCCGGCTTGACGCGCCCGACGGTCGCAAGGTACTGCGCGTTAGGGCCCACTTCGAAGTACTCGGCGCACAGCTCCGCCGGCACCGAGGCCGCGAACTTACGGAAGGGCTCGCGATGCTTGATGAAGATGTTCAGGTTCTCGGTGGAATAGGGGTTGAGGGGCGACGCCAGAATGCTGCGGTTGCCGAGCGCGCGCGAACCGAACTCCATGCGGCCCTGCATCCAGGCGACAATCTTGTTGTCGTTGAGTTGCGCCACCGCGCTCTCGACGACTTCATCGGTGGTCACCAGGTAGTGGAAGCGGAGCTTGCAGTTTTCCAGCACCTGCTTGATTTCCGCCGCGGTGAAGCTAGGGCCGAGGCCCAACGTGCTCATGGCGACGCGCCGCTGGCGCCGGTAGACGCCGTGCCAGGCTTCCAGCACCGCGCCGATCGCCGTGCCCGCATTGCCCGCCACCGGCTGCACGAATACGTTCTGGTAGCCGGAGCGATTCTCCAGCGCCGAGACCAGAAGCGCATTCAACCCGAGTCCGCCCGCCAGGCACAGGTTCTGGCCAACGCCCGCCATGCGGATCACGGCGTCTTCCACCGCGTGCTGCAGGCCCGCCGCCAGATGCGCGCGCAACGCCTCCGGGACGGCCGCTCCATCGGCCAGCCCGAGCCGTTGGAAGAATCGCGCGCCGAAACCGCCGTGTTTCAAGCGCTCCCTACTCAAGAAACTGCGATCCAGCCGCGGACCCGCTTCGGAGACGTTCAGAATCTCCCGGAACAGATCCTGGAAGCGCCCGTCTCCCGCGACCGACCGCCATTGGAGCTTATGCTCGTCCACGTTGGCCTCCAAGCCGAGGAGTTCGCAGACTCGTCCGTACAAGTCGCCGATGGAATCGGGCACATACTGTTCGTGCTCCAGCGACATTTGCGCGCCGCGCGCCTGCCAGCGCGAGCCGCAGCGGAAATCGCTGCCGCGATCCAGCGTCAGCACCGTCGCCTCTTCGAACGGCGACGGATAGTAGGCCGACGCCGCGTGCGCCAGGTGGTGCTCCACCACGATGATGCGGCTGTTGGGAAACTGCGCCCGCAGCTTCAGGTGAAAATCCGATTCCGGAATGGGACGGACCACCGCCACCGCGTCCACCTGCTCCGGCTTGGCGCCGGCGAGAGCGAGGCAGGTCGAAATGGCGTGCTCCGGCATCTCGTCGAGCCCGCCCCAGTGGGTGCGGCGCCGGACCAGTTTCGACTCCTCCACCGCGGCAGCCAGTTCGCCGTCCTTGAGCACCGCGGCGGCGGCGTCGCCCAGCAGCCCGCCGATTCCTAGGATGATCATTTCGGTTGCTTGCCCCGTTTCTCGATCTTGGCCCACGCGTCTTTGAGGGTCACCGTGCGGTTGAAGACCGGCTTGCCCGGCGCCGAATCGGCATCCACGCAGAAGTAGCCCAGCCGCTCGAACTGATAGCGTGCGCCGGGCTCCACATTGGCCAGCACGGATTCCAGCTTGCAGTCGGTGAGGACTTCGAGCGACTTGGGATTCAGGTTCGCGGTGAAATCCTGGCCTTCTTCCACCTGGCCGGGATCCTCTTTGAGAAAGAGGTTGTCGTACAGGCGGACCTCGCCGCTAGAGGCCTGGGAGCCAGAGACCCAGTGAATCGTGGCCTTCACCTTACGGCCGTCGGGCGGTGCGTTGCCGCCGCGAGTGGCGGGGTCGTAGGTGCAATGCACTTCGGCGATTTCGCCCGAAGCGTTTTTGACTACGCCGGTGCACGTAATGAAGTATCCATAGCGCAGACGCACTTCGCGGCCGGGGGAGAGGCGGAAGAATTGCTTGGGCGGATCTTCGCGAAAATCGTCCTGCTCGATGTAGAGCACCTTGGAGAACGGCACCTTGCGCGTGCCCGCGGCGGGGTCCTCGGGATTGTTGATGGCCTCCATCTCCTCAACCTGCCCCTCGGGGTAGTTGTCAATGACGACTTTCAGCGGGCGCAGCACCGCCATCAC
>Ga0208716_1000987_pt1 | contig 11220 bp, 6 predicted proteins | sample NGESurdeep092012_8_FD_184482 | JGI IMG/M metagenome (GOLD analysis project Ga0208716, IMG submission 184482) | Arctic peat soil microbial communities from Barrow, Alaska - NGEE Surface sample 415-3 deep-092012 (SPAdes) | ecosystem: Environmental > Terrestrial > Soil > Wetlands > Peat ...
AATGGATTGCCGCGCGGCGCCGGCGCCGCGTCGCCCGCGTCCGGCACGGTGGCGACCGTCACCTCGCGGCCCAGCACAATCTCCCGGCGAACCGGAACGTCGACTCGAATGGGGACCTCGCGATCGCTAAACATAAGAAATCACCTCTAATCCGGCGCCAGCGACGCCGGGCTCCAGGTCAAGTGCCGGATCACCTTGCTGCAAGCGGTCCGCAGTGCGCTCAGGTTACACCTGGCCAGTTGGGGATTGCTCGTGTCGAGCACGAACCGCCGGAAGGTTTCCGCCTCCACCGCTGTCAAAGGTTGCTTCGAATCGGAGGCCGCCGCCCGGACAGCCGCCGCGATTGTCGCGGGCGTGGCGATCCGATCCCGATAATTTACCAACATGAATGTGCGCAGCTTGGGAATGGCGCGGCAATGCAAGACCGCACAATGAGTGCCGGTGATCCCAAGCAGGGCGCCGATCTGGTCCCAGGAGGCCTCCGGATGGTTAAGCCGTTGCAGAACGGAATACGCCTCCTGTGCTGTCAATTCTCCCGCCGCGGCCGCCTGCGAAACCATGTTCCGGAGGACGCTGCTCGACAATCCCTGCTCGGGCGCCGCAGGGGCCGCCACAAGTCCGGGGGTCCCCTCGGCTACATCATCGAGGTGTATCCCTGACCCGCTCCCGTACCAGCCGTTGGATGGCCCGGGTAATCTCGTTCCGCGCGATCTTCTGCACCCACAGGCTGAAGGGGCAATCGCCCCGGAAGGTCGCCGAGCCTCGCCAGGCGCGAATGGCCACCTGTTGGAGCACATCCCCGGCTAGTGCCGGATCAGACAAGGCGTACCGGCAGGCCCGCTCCACGTGGGGCGATGCGGCGCGCCATTGAACCTCGAACTCCTCGCTGGTCATGCGCTCCCGAACACGTCCAGATCCCGGCTGTCACCGAGTCTGCTCAGATCAGATAACTTTACCAGGAGCCGGTGGCGGGCGCCGGAACTCTCGGCGGCCGGCATCTTCATATTCGTCAGCAGGCAGTAGAGCCAGGCTTGCCGGACCCGGCCCGGCGCCGGTTGCTCCGTAATCGCCGGCACGGACTGCATAGCCGTGACCGTGGCCCGTTCGATCGTCAGCAGGGCCTTCTCCGGCGGATCTTGCATAACCAGGGGAACCACTTGCCGCGTCAAACCGGCGACAAGGGGCGCGGTGAAAGAGAGCATCTGGCAGCGCATCGGGCACTGTTGGCAGCCGGACTCCTCGCGCGGCGGCTGCTTAGCCACGGTGGCGACGAGCTGTTGATGCGCCTGCTGAAAGACGATGCGCCCTTCCGCCGTCAGCTCGGGCGTGCGCAACCACGCCACCAGAAATGGGCCGAGCGAGCGAGCGGCCTCTTCCCGCTGTAGACGATCCGCCGGAAGCAGGCCGTTCTCAGGACTGAGCGTCCGGCGGTTCTCCAGAAAAACGCCCAGCCAGTCGTGGGCCACGAGCGCGGCGGCGCAATATTCGATTCCGAAGGACCCGTCGAGGCGCAGCCCGGGCAGCGCGCGGAGATCGGCCCGCCAGATATTCCACGCCGCCCATGCGCCCTCTACGTCGCCGAGCAGTAGATGGTCGAAGAACGGCGACATGCTCCGCCTTACGCGCTCCCATCCGCGCGCCTCCTCAAGCGGCGTCAGGAAATCGCACGGCGAGGCGCAAGAGCGGCAGCCCGCGTGCCGTCGCAGGTGCGCGCGCTCGCCCGCGTCGGCCAGGCGCACCAGGTCCCTGACCTCATGATCCGGCAGCGCCCGCACGCGCACACCCTTGACCGGCAGCATTCGCACCAGGACCGCGGAGCCGATTCGCTCATCGTGGACGGCGGCATGCCCGGTGGGCAGCGTATTGAGGTGGCGGATCTGCGCCTCGGTCAGGTTCATGCAGCTACCGATCGCATTCCGGTCCTGGGCATCGAGGAGCTGATGAGCGACCTTGAGGTAAGAGTTCTTGAGAATCTCCGGAGCCAACTTGCTCGGTATCTGGTCCGCGATGACAAATCCCTCTCCGTACGCCCGCATCTCCGCGAGCATATTCGTGAACATCGAGACGGCTTTCCCGCGCGGGTCGCCCGTCTCGGCCGACATTCCTCCGCGCGGCGCCTCCAGGAGCCGGTGCGCTTCTTCCACCAATGTGAGATGCTGCAGCCGTTCGCGCTGGTCCTCCGGCAGGTCGCGCTGCCGCGCCTCCGCATATTGGCATAGCAGGACGAACAGCAACGCCATCACGAAGGATTTTTCATCGTCGTCGCCCAGATCCTGCAGTTCCACCACCGCCGGCCGCGAGAAGATGGATTCCAGGGGCGTGGACCGCCGGGTGTTGAGCGCGAGTCCCTTGTTGCCGACCATCAGGCTGCGCAGCCGTGAGCGAAGGGCCGCGCCCATGTTCTGGTGGATTTCCTGCCCGTACTTTTTCCTGGCGAGCACGACTTCGATCTTGTCGTGCAGATCCTGAAGATTGGGCGTCAGTGCGCTCAGGTCGTCCAGCGAGGGGCGATCGTCCAGGTATGCATTTCCCGAGCTGTAGAGGCTCCAACCGCGCTCCGTGTAGATCTCGAGGAGCGCCTCCTCCAGCACGTATTGCATTCCGGCGAACATCGAAAACGAGGCGTTGAATACCGCCTTCAACATGTCGATGTGGCGCCCGAGAGGAACACCGTGCACCGGCGCAAGCGGATTGAGCCGGAGCGGCAGGGATACCCCGCCGCCAAAACCATAGACGCCCAACTTGCCCTTCAATTCCTTCGTCTGCAGCAGACGGCGATATTCGCTTTTCGCCGGCTCGAGCACCAGGAACGGCACGCGCAGCCGGTCGAAGGCCTCGAGTAGAATCTGCATGCAGGTGTTCGTCTTTCCGCTGCCGGGCGTTCCGGTGACGAAGACATGCCGGTTCAGCGATCCAGCCGGGATCGTGACGGGGCCCAAGTCCCGATTGAGCTCGTCCTGCAGGGCGCCGATGGTGATGGAATCGGGTTGCTGCGCCGGCACCGAGAGCGCGAACTCGCTGTGGTCGCGCATCGGCAGGCCTGGGATCTCCCGCTGCGGCGGAGTCACCAGCACCGACAGCTCTTCGCAATCGAGGCAGGTCGCCAGCGCGTCGAACGCCGGCCCGAGCGGGTGTCCCTGGTTCCCGGAAGAGGGCCGCATTTCCAGGATCTGCCCGCGCTCCACGCCGCTCCGCATCCAGTGGTCCGGTGGGGCGAGGACTCGCAGCGGATCGAGCGCCGAGGCGTCGCCGCCGCCCAGACCGCGCAATCCTCCAGCCAACGCGTGGACGGCCGCGTCGCTCTCGGCGACCAGGTAAACTGCCGTTCGCCAGCATCCGCCGCTGCGTGCCACAAGGAGCCGGTCCGTGTACTTCTGCACCATTTGCTCGCAGGCTTCGGCATGAGCGTCCAGCAAATCGACGCCGCCCGACTCGGACCAGTTTGTCCCTTCCTGAATCTGGCTGGATTTGCCGGTGCTATCCCGGCGGCCGAGCAGGTTGGCCGCGATCAGCGTGGTGTTGAGCGCCTCCACGACCGGACGGACGCTCACTCCCAGGGGCAAGGCAACCAGGCTCGCGAAAGCCGCCAGGCTCGAAAGACCGATCGGAAGATCCTGCATCCATCGGCTCTGGCGCAGCGTCTCTTCCGTCTCGGTCCGCGATTCGGATTTCGATCCGCCCTGCACGCGCTGTACGGTGCGCCGCACGTAGGCATGCACCTCGCTCTTGAGCCGGCGGCACACGTCAATGGCATCATCGATCATCTGCGCTTCGAGCGGTTCGGCTACCACCATCAACGCGTAAGGCTGATCGCCCACGGCAGCCACCAGCCGGTCCAGGCTCTGGAAGCTTGAGGATGGGTCTTGCGCGCGGCGTGAAGGAATGCCGGTCACCACACGGGTGGCAGGCGCATCGCGCAGGAACGATGCCAGGTCCGGCAGTTCCCGATGGCTGAGGCTCGCCAGGGGTCCGAACTCGAGCCCGTTCAAATGGGACCGGAACGCGCTTTCCTGGGAAGCGAGATAGTCTTCGGTGGACCGCGCGCCGGCGCCGATGATACGGCGGCCCCCTACGTACAGACGATGGCGGCTGCCTGATCCGTGGAGAATCACTACCAGCGAATGGCCGGGATCGTGGCAGGCGGTCAGCACGTGCGGCATGGCGCGCGAGAAAATTCCCGGCTCCCGGGGACGGCCCAGGCCCGTCACCTCGCGCAGCACCGGACACGCGTTGTCACCCGGACGTGGCTGGATCGTCCAGTCAACCGGCCGGAAGTTCGATAGATACCTTCGTTCCAGCACCGACACCAGCGCCTGCGGCAGACCTTGGGTGAATTGCACCTCGGTGGCCAGTGACGTTTCCGGCTGGACGATGGCTGGAACCGGGGCGGCCGGAACCGCGACGGCCCGCGACGGTCTGGAATCAGAAGGCATCGGCATTTCCTCGTTCCCACGGTGGAAGCACGCTCTGGCCCGGCGTGGTTTCGGCGATGATCTGCGGCGAGGCTGCCGCCTCAATGGCGGGGACCGCATCCAGCAGCATTCCCGACGGATGTTCGCACAGCTCACCCCACCAGGCGGCGCCCACGGCGACGTCATCGCCGGCCACACCACTGTGCCACACAGGACCGAGGCCCTGCGCGACCTTTTCCGCGAACGGCCAAACCGACCCGAGGCCTCCCACCACCAGCAGATCCGCCGATTCACTTCCGACGGTTCGCAGCGCTCCGCGGACGGCTTCCGGAAGCTGGTGGGAAAACGAAACGGATTCGGGCCAAGCCCCGCATTCGGCATAAGAGAGCGACAGAGGTGCGAACAGACGCTCCTCGAAAATTTCACGCCACTCCACCTGCTGGTTGTCGCTGGATTGCGAAAGACGAATAGCATACCGAATGGCTGCGTCACGAAGCGATCGTTCGAAGCCCGCCGGAGGCTCTTCGTTCAGGCGTTTACGAACGAGGTCGAGCAGGCGCCGGTTCCAGTCCGCCTGGCCGGCTTCCAGGGACAGTGGGGTGCTGGCGGCCCGTACAGACGGCAGGCCGCGGCTGTCCCATTCGAGCTGGAATCCACCAACAAGGGTGGAAACTTCGCCCACCACGATCGCGACTACGACATGCTCCTTGCCGCGTTCCAGCACGGGCGATGCAAGCCAGCGGCAGAGCAGTGCGTGCGTTGCCGGAATCGCCACGATGTCATCGAATCCCGCGGCGCGGGCCAAGGCAGCCACAGCATGGGCGTCCGTGCTGTAATTGGCGCCCTGCAAGGCAATGGCGACACGATATCCGTTCCGGCGAACCGGCTCGAGCCGGCCCAAATAGGACCGCAGGCGGCCGTACAATCCGCCCCAAAACAACCGCGCGCCGGGTTCTTCCACCCAGGCGCCGCCCGTGCTGGAGGCCGCAAACACCGGGGCGTGCCGGTCCGCCCGGCTGCCCCATGCGCCGTCGCGCGCAATTGCGTTCGGAATCACGGCCCGGATGCCGTCGCCGACGGAAGCGATATGCGCACCTCCGCCGTCCTCTTCGCGCAGCGCAATCACCGTCACCGTAGGCTGGTAATCGATGCCGAAAGTGTTCATCCGTCTAGCCCCTGTCTCCAGCCGCGCGGCGCGGCGGCAGGCTCGGCGGGAGCGGCCAGTTTAGACGCCTCAACGGCCGCCTCTCGCAGACGCTCCCGTAACTCCTGGAGCCGGCGGAGCGCGGATTCATCGGGCGCCGGCAACTCCGCGGCCTGCAGCGAGTACAGCCGGTCGAAGCCCTCCGAGAAACGCGCTCGCCGGGATTGCATCGCGGCGACAATGCCTTCGGTCACCCGTTGGAGCTCCGACCTGACGGTGGCCAGCCATTGCGGCGGCCGGCCCAGCTTCTCGCCGACGAATGCGGGAATCGCCGCCACCACCGCGTCGACGCCGCCCGCCTCGATCTGTTCGCGGAACCGAAGAGCGGTAGCCGGCGGACGGGTCAGGCTCACAAAATACGTCATCCATTCCTGGTTCAACGGCAGCTCGCCCGTTCGGCGCAGGGTGTCACCCAGCCTTTCGATCATGCGGCGCGCCGCCGCTTCTGCCACGGCCACGATCCCTTGATTCAATTGGGCCGCGTGGATGCCGCCAGACGCCGCCGCCACATTGGTCATTCGGGATGCCAGATCCGTGCTGCAAGCTCGCGCGCCGGTGGAAAATTCCTCCACGAACTGCTCCACCACCTTGTCCAACGATTCCGCCAGCCGCCGTTTTCCCTCGGCCCGGCGATTCCCTTCGGCCACTTCGATTTTGCGCCGCTCGATTTCTTCCGCGGCCCGGGCGATCGGCTCGTCCAGCTTTGCCGCGCAATCCCGCAGGCCCGCCGACGCGCGCCACAGCCGCGTTCGCATCACCCGCGGATGAAATCGAGAATCCACTCCCACCATGAATCGCACTAATTCGGAACCGCCAAAGCTGTCCTGCCCGGACTTGCACATCGCCCGGCCGGCCACCGGAATGATGGCCGGGGGCGCTTGTTCCGGGAAGCCCATATCCGGTGCGAAGTGTTGCACCTTGTTGATCAATTGCGGAGCGCTCTTGGCTAAGAACTGCCCCCATTCCGCGGTGGTGTCGGTGCGCAGAAAACCATTCAGGATGAAGACCACGGAGGCCGGTCCCGATTCCCGGACGTGCCCGGAAAGAAACTCCATCTCCACCTGCGAAAGAAGCTGCCGGGACGTCAGCACCCAGGCAAGCACGTCTGCGTAAGCCGCCGACCGGAGGGTCCGCGCATCCATCTCGGCGGTGTCGTTGTAACCCGGGGAATCCACCCAGCAGGCGGCGCGCGGAATGACGCAATCCTTCAAAACGATTTCGGCGCGGTCGATCGCGGCCACTTCGCCGCGCCGCTCTCCTTGCGCCGTCAGGAGCGTAATCTCGGCGCGGATAGAATCGGTGGTGCAGGGAATCGGTCGCCTGGCTCCATCCTCCACTACGACCGCGCTATCCTCCTCGCCACCCAGAAGACAGCAGATGGCGCCCGTGTCCGGCATGTCATCGACCGGCAGGATGTCCCGTCCGACCACAGCGTTCATCATCGTCGATTTGCCCGCGTTGAACACGCCGCCGAAATTCACCGTCACCTGCTCTTCCTCGATCGCACCCGCGATCTTTCGAAGCCGCGCCGCCACGTCGGGCGCGTCAACGCCCAGCCGCGCGGTGATCTCCCGAATCCCGGCAATAAAACTGTGCGCGGCGTTGGTAGGAGGTGCCGCCATATGGATGGAATCGTCGGACCAGGAGACCATGGCCAACCTTTTACGCGCTTTGTTGTAGACTCACATTGAGTACCGTCAGTTCCTGCCGTAGCGCAGCGACGCGGCGCAACGATTGATCGAGAGAGGAAAGCATTTTGGTTTTTTCCGATTGGCTGCGCCGGTTGTTCTCGGCGATGGTGCGCAGATTTCTTTCCTTCCCCTCGATGATCGCCAGCACTTCAGCGCTAAGTTGACTAGCTAGCTTATCAAAGTATGCACCCGTTTCTTCCTCGATCTTCGAGCACAGGTTGTCGCCTACTTCGTCGAGCCGCGACAGGACGTCTTCGAGCGCCTTCGTTTTGATTCTTTGAGCGAGGCCGATACTGCCGCCGGCCGCGCCGGTTAGCATACCGAATCCTACGACGCCCAGTACAATCGGCCAGGTGATCGGCACACTGAAAATTGCCAATCCGATACCGGCCGCGACTTGCACGCCGAGATTGAACGCCACCCCGCGAAATCCGGTCGACAGCCCGGTGACCGTTGTGAAGTCCCGCAGCAACAAGAGTCCCACCACGGCTGACCACATCTGCTCCTTGGAACTGATCACCCGGTGGTCCGCCGCCTGTTCGAGTTTCCATCCCGTCACCTGGTATTGGATTTCATCGAACTGGCGCTCGATGGCCGCCACCTCATCCTGAATCTCCTTGAAAAGAGATTCGAGACAGGGCTGCAGAATTCTCTGCGCCGTGTCGCCTTCGGTCGAAGAAGCATTGCACCAGGCCCTGACCTGATCGCCGATCTCCTGCTCGCAGAAGGCGTACGCCTCGGCCATCAGCTCCTTCTGATGGGTGATCGCAATGCCCCCGTCGGAGGGCAGCTTCTCGGCCTTCAACTTATCGGGAAGCGTCTGCCGCAAATGGAGAGTCACGATTCCGAAGCCGGCGCGAATCTCGCGCCGGCTCTGGTCGCGATACCGCCGAAAGATCTCCGGCAGCCGCTCGTGGCGCCGGTGAATGTCGGCCAGTTGCGGTTGAATCGCCTCCAGCGCGTTCCTCAGTTGCTCGCTGTCGGCCTGAAGCGCCGATTGCCGCTGGCGTACCTGGTGCTCGATGGTGACTGCCGAGCCATCCGCCGATTTCAGAAACCGGTCGATGTGGACGCGCTGCCGCTCGTTCACCAGAAACTCGCCGAGCTTGTTTTCGAAGGCCGCCAGGCCCGAGCGCTCGATCTTCTGCGGGTCGGCCAGCAGCTTGCCCTCTTCGGCCTGCTTGCCATCCACAAAGTAAATGTCGCGGCCCGCGAAATCCTGCGCGCCTCCGGCGCCTCCAAAGTCCGTTACCAGCCGCTGCCAGACGAATCCTTTGAACCGCTCATCCACCACGCGGCCGTCCTGCAGGTTGACTACGGTGAAGAACCGTGTTCCCGAGTTCGTGAGATTCTCCCGCACAAACTTGCGCTCGTCCTCGCCGGCCGGGACGTCGCTGCGGTAGACGACGATCGCGGCGTCGCATTTGCCGATCGCCTGGCGGGTCACTTCCGTGCGCTCGGGAATATCGTCGGTGCCCGGTGAGTCGATGACCGTCACGCCGGACTGGCACAGCTCGGCGGGAAAGCCCATCTCAAATTCGCGAATTTTCCGGAAGAACTCGCGCGTCTCGCTCTCGCTTTCGCGCACCGTGCCCTCGCGCTGGTATTTTTCGAGCGACCACTCCTCGGAGCTTCCATCGAATCCCCAGGCGCGAACCGACGGCCGCTCCGCATAGTGGATCGAAGTCAGCGTCGCCGTGCACGGCAGCTCGCCCACCGGCATAGGACCACGGCCGACACCGAGCTCGGGCACCGGCCTGGTGGTGCGGCCGAGAAGCGCGTTCATCATAGTCGATTTCCCGGTATTGAATCGTCCGGCCACGATGATATGAAACGTGTCCGACGCCAGGCGCTCCGCCGTTTGCTCCAGCCGAACCGCCGTTTCTTTCATGTCGAGACTCGCCGCCAACGACGCCAGGTCGAGAATCGTCTTCCCTGCTTGCGTTTTCGATTGTCCAAATACCTGATCCAGTAATTGTTTCAGAACCATGGTTGCGCTCCATCATACGTCACAGCCGGCGCCGGTACAACAGCAACTGCTCTCGATCCCAGTCGGCGGAAGGCTCTCCCGCCGGAGCCCTGCCGGCGTACCCGCAGGCGGATTCTACCCCGGCTCCAGTCTCCCGCAGGCTGGAGATCATCCGGTCGCGATACCCGGCGATCGCGGCATGGATAGCACCTCTCACGGCGGGAATCGCTCGCTTCGTCATATCGTGAATCGCGATTCGCGCCGGCCCGGCGAACTGCTCGAACGTCTGTCCGCGTTGCCGTTGGACGAGCGCCGCCACTACAATGCTGGAAACGACAATCGTGGGGAGCAGCCCGGTGCACAGCGCCGTAATGCTTGTCAGCCCCGCGGCCGCCGTCGCCTCGACGAATTGTTGGGTCCATTTTTCCTCCCGGCCTGCCAGCGGACGTCCCAGCTCCGGAATGCGTGCCGCCGGCGAGACACTCAGCGCCTGTGCCGGCGGCCGGTCCGGATTTCCGGCGATTCCGTTCACCAGGGCCCAGTCGATCCGCCGCAGCAGCCCCTGCGTTTCGGCAGTGATTTCAACAACCCGCTGGTTCAGTTCCGCTTCCAGATCTTTCCGCCATGCCGCCATGCCTTCCTCGATGCGCCGCTCCAGCAGTTTCTGGAATTGAAGGCCGGGGACGGACCCGTCCTTCCACAGCCCGGTTTGGCTTTTCCGCGTCTCTTCCACTCGCTGCAACAAGTCCTGTTCGAGCCTGAGGAGCGACGCGGTGGCTTGGCGGCCGAGGCCGGCCGCATCGGCGTCGAGGCGGAGGGCCATGCGCCGCCCCACTTCGGCGATCTCATTCCGCGCCGCGAGCAACCGGGCCTGTTCGCCGTTGCCGCCCGGCCGGCACGCCGGCGCGTGTCCTTCGGCGAAATCCAGCAGGCAGATAGCCCGTGCCCGATCCAACAACTCTGCGTCGGCCTCGTCGATGGGCCGCCGCAGGACCGCCGCCAGCTCATCGCGGTCTCGCCGGCAGCGGTCGTGCAGAAACTCCTTAGGTGGGGAAGCAGCCCAGAAGTAGCACTGGTACGCCAGCAGATCCTGATGCTGCCAGTCCCTCTTCGGGTCGGGGACCACCACCCGCCAGACGGCGCGCTCCATCAAGTCCAGATCTTCTCTCGATTCCAGGCGTTCGGCGCGCGTGAATACGATTGCAATGGACTCGATGGGCCGCGGCAGGAACTGCTCCGCAACCGCCCTCACCTCCCGGGCTTCCAGCACCCGGCCGCACTCGAAGACGGCGACCAGCTTGGACGCAAACAGCGCCCGAAGAGGCGGCGCGCCGATCCGCTCGATCGAGTCCCGGGCTATCTCCGATTGACCCGTCACCTGTTGAATCCAATCCCGCAGGGGCGCTGCGTCGACACTCGTTCCATGCGCCAGCAGGATTTGCCGCTGGCTTCCCGAGGACAAGATGGCCGTCGCCAGCTCCTCCACTGGCTTCCAGCCGCGGCGCGCCGCCAGGTCGCGTACGCCCCGCACCACTTCCCCTGTAGTCGATGCCGCTGTCATGCCCGCCTATTTCTCCAGCCAGGCGAAGAAATCGGGAACCAGGGCCCGATACTGAGGCTGCAAGGGCTTGGGAAGCAGCTCCGCCAGCATCTCGCCGAGATTCCGGCGTTCGATCGAGTCCCCCGCTTCTCCGGCAAAAAAGTGTGGTGTCAGGCTCTCCAACATGCCTTCCATGGTCTTCAGGGACTGGCGCAGTTCCTCCCTCGACATCGTCACGCGAGGCAGCGTCACCGCTTCAAACGCCGCGTCCGAGGGAAAGGGAATCGACTTCGTCAACGCGTAGACCATCAGCCGTCCACCGTGCGCGGCTATCCTCTCATCGGTCTCATCGCCTATGGCATCTCCTTGTTGGCGGGAGGAGAAATTCTGCCGGTGACCCTGGG
>Ga0208716_1000993_pt1 | contig 11193 bp, 7 predicted proteins | sample NGESurdeep092012_8_FD_184482 | JGI IMG/M metagenome (GOLD analysis project Ga0208716, IMG submission 184482) | Arctic peat soil microbial communities from Barrow, Alaska - NGEE Surface sample 415-3 deep-092012 (SPAdes) | ecosystem: Environmental > Terrestrial > Soil > Wetlands > Peat ...
AACATCGTGGAACTTGTGGAAGCTGACTCAGTTGGCGCTAATGCTTTGCTCGCGGGCTTAGCTATGGAACTTGGTGTGAGTATTCTGTTTACGCCTGAACACAGCGACAAAGCAAGAGGCAGCGTGCGAGAACTTAAGACCGCCTCTCAGATGATGCAGCTGGCGCAGTTTAAAGGAGGGTCGCCTAAGGACCTGGGCATCGATCTTCTGAAACTGAAAGAACGCAGACGCAGACCAGAATACGACGTCACTAGCAAAAATGTCTTCAACGCTAATGGCTTGGATCCCGAAAAATTTACGCCAGACCCTTCAGGCAACTTCGTTATTGGTATCAAAGATGGATTGATTTATGCACGGCACGACACGGGAACAACTATCCAAGGTGATTCTGCAGAGAAGGTCCTCACCGCCATTTTTGAGCTCGAACTAGTTTCAACCAAATCACACGCTGGGTACCTAGGACGTGAGTTAAAACAGGCAGAAATTGCACTCAAGTTGGGAAGAAGCTACGCACAAGACGATACGTTCTGAAGCCCTTGAAAGCACGCTTGCGTAGACTGAGACTCCGCAAACGGAATAAATGGGATATTATACGTGCATTCAAACAAATTTTGGTCGCTTGGATAACATTAGAGGTAAAGGTAGAGGCCTATAAGGCATCTGGTGAGTATTTTGGTGCACCTCATCAATCAATTCGTTAACCGACATAAGCTGCTTTGAACCTTTAACGCGCTTAGTCACGGCTAAACTTTTTTCTTGTTGCTCTTTTTCCCCTATAACGGCGACATAAGGCACCCACTCTTTTCCAGCTGCTGCTACTTTTTTGCTGACAGACTCATCGCGGTCATCGATGTCTACGCGAATCTTCGCGTTTTGGATTTCACATGAAACCTCGTCCGCATATTGAAGGTATTTCTCTGAGATCGGGATAACCCTAACCTGAGTCGGTGCCAGCCACACAGGTAATGAGGGTACTCTTTCAAGCGCCTGCCCTTCGAGGATCGCGCCAAGCACCCGTTCTATCCCCCCCGTTGGTGACGTGTGCAAAATTATAGGCCGGACTTCTCCCGTTTCATCATAATACTTTATGTCAAACCGCTCCGCACTCTCCACATCAATTTGGACCGTAGGACATTCGATTGGTTTGCGAGAGGTATCCAACGCCGCAAGATCGCACTTACAAACCCAGTAGTGCGCACGCTCGGATAAAAGTTCTAAAAGGAATGGGCGCTGAAATTCGCGAACCATCTGCTGAACCCACATTTTGTTCTCTTCATAAAACGTTTTTGTGCTTCGAAATATAGGTTCATATTTAACATCTAGATCCAAACCAGATTTAAACCCGAGTCGTAATTGTTCTAAAAAATAACGCTTTGCTTCACTCATGTCCTTACAAGCCGTGTGCATATCAGGCATAGTAAATGCCCGCTGGCGCTTGAGACCAGTCACTTCGCCACGTTGCTCATAACGGAAGGAGTAAGTCGAAAGCTCATATAGTTTCAAAGGCAGGTCTTTTGCGGTCAAATGCATCTGGTGCATCATGCTAAACATGCCAAAGCAGGCGGCGAATCTGAGCATCATATCGCGAGAGCCAGCTTTCAACCTATATTGTCGCTCTCCAAACTTGCTTGCATGTTCGCTTACCGCTTTGCTAGAAAGGTCATACATCACCGGCGTTTCGACAGGCATCGCGCCATAGCTAACCGATAGGAGGTATGTGTAATCTATCAAAAGGTCGCGAATCAGTTTCCCTTTAGGCAACCACTTGAGATGGCCCACGTCTGACAATGGCTCATACTCAACCAGCTCCTTCTCCTTCATCAGCCTAATATGCGGCAATTCTGATTCCGCGTGGGTCACGTATTGTCCCAATTCGTATTGTAATATGTCTTGGAATTCGGAGTCCGTAGAGTGAAAAGCATTTGCGGGGGTGAGCTTGCCGTCGGGCTCCATTACACAAAATTCTCTGTCGACTTTCTTTTTTTCTGGTTGAGCTTCGACTTTAATAGATCGCGAAAGTTCGGCGAGAGGATGTCCTTTGCACTTGAGACTAAACGATTTGTACCACCCGAATGGCGCCCTTAAAACCTCATAACCAACAAGTAGAGATTCAATTTTTTGCAGAATTGCCAAAGCAATCTCGGGTGAGGCCAATTCGGAACTCAAATGAGCATATGGATAAATTAATACCCGCTTCGTCGCCACTTTGCCCGCTACGTCACGCACAGCATTTGAGGCTTCTAACGCCACTTCATCCGTATTTACTGCATCAGCACGTTCTGCTGCAATAAATACCGCTAAAGCCTCCTCCATCCGCGCTTCGTTTCGCAAACCTTCCAAGTCTTCTGCGTACTTGGTTGCCTTAGTAGTCTTGTATTCGATGTAATCAACGTGCAGTAGAAGGAGACGCATATGTAACCGTCCTTAGTTTTAAATGATGTTTTTATGCAATGACATCGTCCTGTTTCAAGAAATATACCGTAATCTGAGCCAAAAAGCCCTTAATCTGCTACTACTTGCCGTAGGGAAAGCATGCAGCTAGTATACGCTTTTAACGAACGTATACAAGACAGCAGAAATAGCTACAATTATGAGGAGGTCTTTAAGGTAAGGAATCCACCACAAAATGAACGAGATAGCGAATATTAGGGCAAAAGTAATCCAATCAATCCTGAGCTGATATCGGGGCCGTTGCATATTACAGATACACAATCGTTATGATATAAAATCCTATTGCTTTATTTTGAAAATAGCTACGAAGCGGGCTTGTTTTCTCCAAAAAAATCAGCTGAGCGTGCCTATCAAATACGTTGGTGTGGCTTTAGTAACGAGTACCGCATATCGAACCCCTAATGTCAACTTACGCGCTACAACTATCGGCCTATAATTATCATTATACAGTATAGTGCTCTCGTTTTTACCTCGTTCGACCGCAAGGGCTCTGAAGGTTTTCCCAAGACTGAGACAGTTTTGCTCGTAAGCGATGCGATGGTGACCTGTAGTTAACATTCGCGATCGTTCTTTAGCTACTCTGCCAACCACAGGCTTCAAAATGAACGCAGGCGTTCCCTCTCTTTTTGAAAAACGTGTGATGTTTACCTTGATGGGGCGGATCTCTCGAAATAGCTGCATTGTCGCTTGAAAATCCTCTGCCGTCTCAGTGGGAAAGCCTACGATGAAGTCGGTCGATAAGGTAATATCTCGATATGCACGGCGGAAGCTTGCGACGATGCGCTTAAAATCAGATACGGTATACTCCCGTCCCATTCGCTCTAAAATCCGGTCAGAACCAGACTGCACTGGCAAGTGCAGAAATTTGTACACTTTCGAATACTTGAATGCTCGCAATAGATCTTCGACAATATCTTGGATTGAAGAAACGTTCATCATCCCAATACGGAGTCTAAAGTCGTATTTAAGTTCGTTAAGGACTTCTATAAGCTCTGGTAGCCTGCATCCGCTGTCTAGCCCATAAGCTCCTCCGTCTTGCGCCGTTAAGAATACCTGCCTTGCACCGTGCTGAATCCTGTGCTCTACATCCTTTGTTATGGCCTCTACGCTCCGACTTTTGATCGGTCCTTTTATAAGCTTCACGAGACAGTAGCTGCAGCTTCCCTGACATCCGTGAGCGATCTTCACTCTTGCGGTCACGTCACGCCTTGATGTTGCCTCAGGCTCACAGGAAAAATGAGCTAATATGTAAGGTGCAACACGGTCGTTCTGCATAACTAGCAATTCTGGAAACAAAGAACGCAGCCGATCACCGAGCGGCTGCACCATGCAACCGCTGACAATGAGTTTTCGTTGGCCTCGCTGGCCATATAGCAGCTCGATTCGCTTGAGGATCTTCCGCTCGGTGGCCTCAATAACCATGCACGTATTTAGAACGACGACGTGAGCTTCACTTGCGGAATCAACTAGCCGGTACCCCTCTAGCTGGCGTATGAGCTCTTCGCTTTCACTTTGATTTAACGTGCAGCCATACGTTTCAACACAAACTGACGTCATCTTCTACTCTTAAGCTATTTCACGCCTGACAGGAATATAACGCACTGAAGCGCCCCACTTAAATTCCAATAGTCAAAACCTGGACCGTGTTGCTTTGTGACATAATGGGAGTCATAACGCCAAGTCTGGAAATAACAATAGATAACTATACGTTTTTGAGTATTAATGGGAGACTAAACACGATATTGCAGCTAACGTTGAGCAAGAAGATATGAAAATTTCAGTCGTCATCCCAACGATAAATGAGCCGGCCATTGAAAGCGTGCTTCACGATGTCTTTGACGCGCTAAAAGACCAGGATAAAGAAGTAATTGTCGTTGATAAATCAACAGATGAAACACCCGTGCGTGCCGCCGAGCTTGGAGCAAAGGTTATCCACCAAACCGGGACTGGCTATGGGGATGCGTACATTACAGGCTTTAAGCACATTTCAAAAGGTTCAGAGGTAGTAGTCATCCTAGATGGGGATTACACTTACGATCCTTACGATATTCCAGCTCTACTTCAGCCTATCAATGACGGTGTTGATTTTGTTATCGGCAATCGATTCGCTCTTATGGACAAAGAAGCGATGAGTAAGAGAAACGCGCTTGGCAACAAAATGCTCACTGCGATGATACGATACTTGTATCACGTCCAAATAACTGATTCTCAGTCGGGAATGCGTGCAATACGGCGCTCAGCACTTGATGATTTGAGGCTGCAATCGCCTCATATGCCATTCGCTAGCGAAATGATAATAGATGCACAAAAAGTCGGTTTAACAATTACTGAAGTTCCCATTAGCTACAGAAAAAGAGTTGGCGACGCGAAACTCGATCCGTTTAGAGACGCTCTAAGCATTGTATTTATGACCGTTCGCTTAGTGCGGGACTACAATCCAATAGTCTTTTTCTTACCAATCGGTTTTATATTCATCCTTATAGGCCTCGGTTACGGTGCAAGCGTCCTTATTGAATATACAACTACTGGAGTTGTAACGCGGTTCGCAGCTGCTATCCTTTCTGTTCTGCTTATTATGACAGGCTTACAGGTTATGTTCTTTGGCTTGCTGGCCGACATAATACTCACGAATCTGCGACGAAGATAAGCTAAGATGAATATTGCTTACGTATCTGATGTTGTATACCCGTTTGTAATGGGGGGGGCTGAGAAGCGCATCTACGAAATGGGGAGGCGTCTTACTGCTTACAACGAGGTCCACGTTTTTGGCATAAAGTGGTGGGACGGTAACAAGGATATCGATTTAGACGGATTACACTTACACGGCATTTGCAAACCGCTCAGCCTGTATTCCGGAGAAAGAAGGTCATTTCAAGAGGCAGTGCGCTTTGCAGCCAGTCTAAGCCCTTTATCTGCTTATGATCTTGACGTTATTGACTGTAGCCAATTTCCGTATTTACACTGCTTTCCGTCAAAGCTGATCTCGCGACTGAAAGGCGTTCCGTTAGTCATCACATGGCACGAGTTCTGGGGCGACTATTGGAACGAATACTTGGGCAAAATAGGGTTCCTTGGCAAGCTTACGGAGAGAGCAGCGCTGAGGGTGGCTGATAAAGTCATAGCCGTTTCCGAAGCTACCAAAGAACAGCTAGCGTGCCTCAAGAAAGATATAGCACTTGTGCCAAACGGTGTAGATCTCGCCTTTATAGATTCTGTTGCACCTGCTGAGATCTCAGCTGATGCGCTTTTTGTCGGAAGGCTGATTCGTGAAAAAAACGTTGATCTGCTTATACGTGCCCTCCCCACCGATGCTACACTATGCATCATCGGCGACGGTCCCGAGAAAGAGAACCTCGTGCAGCTAGCAAAAGACGTCAATGCGACAGTGCGATTTGTCCGCACTCTGCCCTACACAGACCTCATTAGCGTAATGAAGGCCGCGAATTCACTAGTTCTGCCATCCGCTCGTGAGGGGTTCGGTATTGTTGCCCTTGAAGCACTCGCGTGCGGTACGCCCGTCATCACCAGCAACGTTGAGAAAAACGCGGCGAGCGCACTCATCACGCCGGGAGAGAACGGCTTTCTTGTAGCCCCAACCGTTGAGGAGATCCGATCAGCGCTGTCTGCAATTGACAAACGGCAAATGCAGCGAGCCGCAAAGGTGAGTGCGGCGTCTTTTGATTGGAATACCTTATGTAAGGAATTGTACGATGTATACCGCTCCTTGACATGATGCAGGCAATATCTCGTAACGAGTCTTTCGTTTAGTCCGTGCAGCGCTTAATAACCTTTTTAAAGGTACGCTGTCTTTTAATTACTCACGGAGTACACTCAAGGTTTTGCAATAGAAACCCTCGGAGGCAATAAATTGAAAATTCTGTTCGCTGCTGAGCTTTTTCCTTTCTGCAATGAGGCTGGTGAACTTCAAATACAAGGCGGAGGTGAGATTAACACCTACGCACTAGCTCGTGAGCTTTCAAATAGCAACCACGTAGCCGTGCTGACGTCAGAAATACCTAAGTCTACTTATCCTCCGGATCTCTTCCCATTTGACGTAAAGAACGTTTATAACGGAAAAACCGTCGCGCAGCGTCCTGAAAACCTGCGATTTGCTGTAAGACTATCTCGGGAATTAAGGCGACTATCGCCGGAGTTTGATGTTATCGTGCCCCAAACATTTGTGCCGGTGTTGTCGACGTGGCTAAGCCGCGTCAAGAAGCCTGTCGTGCCACTTGTTTACGACATTTATCAACCTTTACCTTTGGCTAACGGAGTAGCAGCGTGGCGAGATTTGCAGAATGGCAGCTTGGCGAGGGGACTTCAAGGGAGTCTTCTAGAGAGAGTATGTTTGTACTACGCTTCGAACTGCCCCCTCGTAATTACGATCTCAAAGGCTAGCTTAGACACGCTGCAGTATTGGATTCCACGACACAAAATCAGGTTGACTGGTTGTGGAATCGACCTGAACGGATATCGAGCTGGGCTTAAAGACGTTGACGTCGTATGCATCGCACGACTCGACGTTCCATACAAGAATGTGGATACTGTATGTGACGCTTTGTTTGACTCTGACATTCGCACGTTCATAGTAGGCGAAGGGAAACTCCGAAGCAAGATTGAGCAGGAGTATGGGGGTAAGAATATTCTTTTTACCGGGGCGATATCAGAATCAGAAAAAAAGGCACTTCTGGCAAGATCAAGGGTCCTCGTTTCAGCTTCATCAGTGGAGGGATTTGGAATAACGCTTCTCGAAGGTCTTGCATCAGGTTGTTTAGTAGCTGCGAGTGACATCGGGGCCCATAGGTTTGTTGACCGAGGCTCGGACACAATTCTGTTCTTCGATGTTGGCGATAGCATCGAAATTAAATCGGTCGTGACTGAGCTTTTAAACCTATCGGACCGAGATATATCAATAAAACAGTCGCAAGGAATTGAACTTGTCAAGCGATACTGGCAATGGGAGTCAATTGCACGCAAAACAGAAGTATTGCTCAAATCAGTGGTTCCTTCACAAAGCTTACCGTCGACCCCGTAAAACCTTTAAAAGCCGCTTAAGTAGTTCCCTCACCGGTATCGTACTCTACTGAGCTCACAATAGCAGCCGAAATCGAATCGACCCCATCGAGCCACTCAGCAACGAAACTGTCTTCCAACTCCGCAATGGTTTCTTGGTAAAGCGTCTCGCCAGCGATCACTCGAGCACCTATTTTCCCGATTATCGCTAGTGCTACGTCAAAATTCTCCTTTTTTTCTTGTTCGAGCGCTTCTCTAATCAACTCATCCAGTGGCGATTTGTCAACAAAAGACCCTCCAACATAACTTTCAAATGATGCAAAAGCCCCAACGAGAGACGCCTGGATGAGTGCGATTAGGTCGTCTAGCTCCCCGTCACCTGTGTTGGTTTTTTTCTCCGTTATCGTCTCTATAGCGTGTAAACCTTCTAAAGATTCTTCCCGCGTGAGCTTGCCTATTTCAAAACCTTTTACAAGCTTGCAGCAAGAGATTACAACGTCTTCTTCCATCTCTATAAAGACTTTAGTCGCCGTCTCGCCCATATTTTTGTAGTCGCTTAGCTTTGCGCACTCTAGCCAATTGTTCCAACGTTCTTCAGTGAACGGTATACAGAAGTTCTTTGCGGTTTTCATTGAGTAGCCTCTGTAGTTTCTTCGGGAATCTACTTCGGGGTATAATTCGATAATATTTATAGGTTACAGACGTTTGCCGGTAGCTCTAAATAAAGCATTTAATCAATTACTTATCGATAAAGTGTGCAAAAAGCGCTGTGTATGCTTAAAGTGCAATCGTACTGGTTTATGATCTTGTTATAAATGCAACCCAAAACCAGCGGACAGAAAAACGGAGTCCATCATGCTAATGGTAGAAGCCCAAAGCGTGCATAAGATATACGAATTGAATGGGATAAAAGTCCACGCGCTCAGAAATATCAACCTTATTATTGAAAAGGGCGATATGGTGGCGATTATGGGCCCCAGTGGTTGCGGAAAGACAACCCTACTTAACTGTCTGTCAGGACTCGATGATCCAACCTCGGGCGTCGTAAAAATTGAAGGGATCCCCCTCTCCCAGATGAACGATAATGAGCTATCAGAATACCGCGCAACGAGGATGGGATTTGTATTCCAATCGTTTAACCTGCTCCCTGTGCTGACGGCAGTTGAGAATGTTGAGCTGCCACTCTTGATTGCAGGCATAAGCGAGACAGAGGCACGCGTCCAAGCGTTGCAAATGCTCGCGACCGTTGAACTTAGCGAGTGGGCACACCATAAACCATCTGAACTGAGCGGCGGTCAACAACAGCAAGTAGCGATCGCCCGGGCGCTCATCAATCGTCCAGCAATCATTTGGGCTGACGAACCAACGGGCAACTTAGATTCAACGGGCGCCGACCAGATAACTAAGCTCCTTAAACGACTCAATGCGACTAATCGACAAACATTTGTCATTGTGACTCACGATCCGGCAGTCGCAAAGACTGCCGACCGGTTGATCAATATGAAAGACGGCACTATTCTCTCGGAATCCGCTGCGACTTCGATTTAGCTGTCCAAGAGACAGATTGAGGAATGCAAATGTACTCAGGGCTTCTTCTCGGTATGGTCGTTGCACTTCTACTGCTTGTGGCGCTGCTGGCAGTTAAGAACAAGACAATGTTCAAAGTCGGCGTGAGAAACCTTGCGCGACGTCCGAAAAATGCGGCCATTGTCATCGCCGCACTCCTCATAAGCACCGCAATCATCTCGGGGTCGCTAGTCGCAAGCGATAGCCTCAACTATGCGGTAGTAAGGGCCACATACGATGCTCTCGGCAACGTTGACGAAATTGTCACAATGAACGGTCAACCGTTCAACGTTTCCGTTTACGAAAAGCTTGCGGCGGATCCCTATGTTGCTAATTACACCAAGGGCTTATCTCCCAGCCTGTATGGGCAGGTGCCGTCAGTAGACGATGTGACCAGTGGCATTACCTCGACACAAGTAACGCTGGTCGGTTTAAACTTCAGCGCCGATGCCCAATTTGGGCAGTTCACGCTACTCAACAACACACAAACTAATGCTAGCGATCTACGCGGTGGAGAAGCCCTGATCAACAATAAGCTCGCTCAGGACCTTAATGCGCACGAAGGCGACAAACTGGCAATCTATTACGGTGGAAATGAATCCTCCTTTAAGGCTTACACGTTCGCAGTGAAGTACATTGCAAAAGATGAAGGAAAAGCCTTGTACGGATTAAACAAGAATATCTTTGTGACGCTTGACGCTGCCCAGGTCGTTTTTCAAAACGAGGGCCAAATCAACGAAATAAGAATTTCAAACCTGGGCACCGCTGAATCTGGGGTAGCAAAATCGAACGACGTTTCAGAGTTCGTGGCCAAAGCTTTGTCAGATTCGCCAGACCGATTTGACGTTAAGGCCGTCAAGCAGGATACGTTGGCCGCTTCTCAACAAGAAGGGGCCCTCTTCTCAAACTTGTTACTGGTGCTTGCGGTTCTCTCGGTAGCAGCAAGCAGCACCCTCATCGTCAACGTCTTTATCACCCTTGGCGAAGAACGTAAAAGCGAGCTGGGATTGGCCCGCGCAATAGGCATGAAGCGGAGGCATCTCGTGCTGCTGTTTTTCTTTGAGGGGACGATTGCCGCGTTGTTAGCCGCGGCGATAGGCTCTGTTCTAGGCGTGGGCATCGGAGCTGGTATACTCAGTGTGCTCAACGTGGCATTTAATGGAGAGAATCTTGTGGGAACGTCCCTTGTGCTGCACTACGATTTCTTAGATCTGGTTGCTGCCTTTCTCGTGGGCGCGCTCACAGCTACGTTAACCATAACGCTGTCGGCTTCAAAAATCAGCCGGTTGAGCATCGCAGGAGCGATTCACAATACCGAGCAATCCACGAACAAGTCGCAGAGGCCGATCGGCACCGTTCTAGCCGGGATTGCGCTGGTGGCGTGTGGCCTGGCAGCGTACGCGACGCCGAAGGATATCATTGTCGTCCACATTGTAGCCCCGATTTTGGCTATTGCTGGTATAGGTTTGATCGTTCAGCAAGCAGCCACTCGTCGATTGGCGCTGACGATGTCGGGAGCGCTTCTCACAACCTATGCGGCCTATAATGCCGTAGCTAACCCTGCTAATTTTGGCGATGTTACATCGACGGTTGTTTTTGCAGCTCTAGGAGCCCTTTTGTTGATTGGCACGCTTCTAGTAGTGCTGGCAAACGCTAGCATTTGGCTGCACGGAGTCGCCAAGTTGTTGGGAAGATTTGCAGGCGTTCAATCTTCGCTAAGGTTAGCAATCGCCTACAGTCTGCAAAAAAGATCCCAGTTCAGAATGACGGTCATCATAGTGTCAGTTGTCATCTTCCTTGTCGTTCTGACTTCGGTGACGGCAGCTGTATACCAGCCAGATATCGAAAAGCAGACAGGCGGATATGACATTCGAGTGACGACAACAACGCCTTTAGCAAACTTGACGATGTTGCAAGTACAGTCACTCACGCCCGGCCAGTCAGGCACGGCGCCGGTTGCATTGTTGAACGAGTCAGAAATCAGCTACTACGACGGACTTTTCACGACGAACGTGACCGGGATGACGATCAATGATCAGCAACCGAATTACCAAGGATCTGGGAAAGGCGCGATCTACGGAGTTGATGCGAATTTCTCCAAGCACTCGCAGTATAGCTTCCAAGACACTTTGACGGGCTTCAATTCGTCTCAGGACGTTTGGA
>Ga0208716_1000994_pt1 | contig 11180 bp, 13 predicted proteins | sample NGESurdeep092012_8_FD_184482 | JGI IMG/M metagenome (GOLD analysis project Ga0208716, IMG submission 184482) | Arctic peat soil microbial communities from Barrow, Alaska - NGEE Surface sample 415-3 deep-092012 (SPAdes) | ecosystem: Environmental > Terrestrial > Soil > Wetlands > Peat ...
TGTTTGAAAGCTGGCAGCATCTCCTTGCTTTCATGCTCGAACAGTCTGTCCCTGCTAAAACCATGAATTCGTCTTAATTTTCCAAATTTATAATTGCTGCTTGGAACCCAGCGATTCGTTTTGCTTAGGCTAAAGCTTGACGATGGAGCTGTCCTGCAAAATGGCAGCGGGCGTAATGTTCAGCCGCAGAAACCTCCAGCAAATCTGGCATCGTGGCGCAAATTTCCTGAGCCAGAGGACATCGTGGACGGAAAGAACAACCAGAAATTTTTTCAGCTAAGCGTGGTGGTTGCCCAGGAATCGGAGATAAGCGTTTAAGTCCCGGCCTTGGCAGAGAATTCAACAGCCCGATCGTATAGGGATGCTGTGGGTCTTCAAAAAGCTGTTCTACAGGGGCTTGCTCTACCACCTGACCTGCATACATCACCAACACCTGATCACACATCTGAGCCACCACCCCAAGGTCATGGGTGATCAGAATCATGCCCATGCCCCGTTCCCTCTGGAGACGACTGAGGAGGTCTAGCACCTGAGCCTGAATCGTTACATCTAATGCTGTAGTCGGCTCATCCGCCAGGAGCAATTTAGGTTCATTCGCCAACGCCATAGCAATCATCGCCCGCTGTCGCATCCCCCCAGAAAATTCGTGGGGATAGTTTTTATAGCGGTTTTCCGGATCAGGAATGCCAACCTGTTTCATTAGGGCTACTGCTTTTTTCTCTGCTTCTGGCTTTGGACAGCGGTTATGGGCTAACACCGCTTCTCGGATTTGGTCTCCAATAGAGTAAACCGGATTAAATCCCGTGAGCGGGTCTTGGCTAATCAGGGCTATCTCTTTCCCCCGGTAACTAGCCCGCTGTGATTGAGGTAAGGCTAAAACATTGCGGCCTTGATAAATAACCTGACCCTCGGGTACTTCCGCATTCTCTGGAAGTAATCCCAACAGAGCAAAAGCCGTAACCGACTTTCCACAACCGGATTCACCGACAATCCCCAGAACCGTACCGGGTTCTATGGTAAAGCTCACCCCATTGACGGCATAGATATAGCCAGAACCAGTTTTGAAACGGATGTGGAGATTTTCTACAGAGAGGAGCGGTTTAGAGGGTATATCAGCCATAGGGAAGTCTAGTCACGATGCGCCAGGCAATTCAGGAATATCGAAAGAGCCATCCGCCTTGGACGGCAGATCAAGCACTTCACAGACGGCCTCTAGATTCAAAGAACCATAGATATGAGGATAGTGATCTCCGGCCGCAGATTCATAGCGAATTTCCGCTTGCACCTTGGAAGGGTCAATGCAGAGAATCACCAGATCTTGTTGCCCCTTAAAAAAGACCGAGGCGACTCGATCAACCTGTCTGGGGGTAGAACAGTGCATGAAACCCTCAGTTTCGAACGTTTCACTGTAATAGACCCCCTCCTGCTGAGCCCGTTTCCAAGATGACTGTGGAGTGATGTGAAAAATCATCTTCAGGAGCGCCGAAAACGAGACAGGTTCGTAGGATGGTCGATGGTCGTTTCATACCATTGCAGGTATTGACCAGGGCCAAAGTTCAGCTCGCAGGTCGTATCCACTAAATGATGGAGCATTCTTTCTAGGGCTTCTCCTTCCAGGGACTCCTGCTTGGCAACCAAAGGCCGCAGATAATCCATAAGTTCGGTATCCGTGAAGAAGCGCTCATCTTGTCCCGTTTCCAGCAGTACGTAATCGGTCATGCTTTGCCTCTTGCTTGATCCGCTTTATTAGGGCTGTCCACTCTTTTGCGCAGAGATTGGGCACGACGAAGGGCAACATCGTTCTTGGGTTCTAGCTCAAGGACTTTTTCATAGGCTTCTAACGCTTGAGGAAGCAGTAGCTTACGCTCATAGGCGTGGCCCAGGTTACTCCAAGCAACCGTATAGTCAGGCTGAAGGCGCAGAGCCTCTTTGTACTGGCGGATGGCGAGGTCATACTGCTCTTGGCGAAAATAGGAATAACCAAGGTTGTTATAGCCTGGAGCGAACTCCGCATCTGCCTGAATAGACTTTTGAAACTGCTTCATAGCCTCTGCAAAAAGCTGTTTTTCCAGAAAAGCGCTGCCCAATTCGTAGTGTTCCTGCGCCGTTCCTTTACCACGCACCAGCTTAGGACTCAGCTCAGCAATTACCTTCTCAAGACCGCGACTACGAAACACTTGGCGAAAGACAAGCCAACCAGCCACCCCCAGAAGGAGGAGGAGACCCATTAGATAGATAGAGATGTACGTCGTTTCCATATTTTTCAGTTTATAGCTCTATGGGGAGTCGGGGCGTAGACTATGGAAGTGAATGGAGAAAGACAGATATGGGCTTTGCGGACATCTCGATCAAAGACTTGGCTGAAGATTATAGCCTCCCGGTATCCCAGGTCATTCAATTGTGTGACCAGATGGCGATTCCCTACCAAAATGAAAAGAGTAATCTGGCGCTAGAAGATGCCAAAAAGATTATTTTGGCTGTTTTGGATCTAAAAAGTAGCACATCAGGCACGGTCTGAATGCTGGCTAGTGACTAAGTGAGGTACAATCCCCACTAGCAGTTTTTGGGCTGTTGGGAAAAGGGGCCGGTACATTAAGGAGAACCCAGTTGAAAAAAGCAGTTTGGATGGTATTAGCTGCTGTGGCTGTAACGGTCACGGCATGTGGAGGAGAGCAGGGGGGGGATGCAGGCAAAGCTAACGAATCTGCTTCTACGGCAGATACAATAGCAATCGTGGCAGATGCAGCCGGAACGAAACAAAACTTTACAAAAGCACAGGTAAAAGAAGGGCAGCGTTTATTTAAAGCGAACTGCGGTAAGTGTCATGTTGGAGGGCAAACCTACGGGACCTACAACGTTAAGGAAGTTAACCTTTCGATGAAGGCCTTGGCCAGTGCGACGCCTCCGCGTAATAATATTGCTGCCCTGGTTAGCTATATGGAAGTGCCAACCAGTTATGACGGGACGGAGAAACTCTACGACACTGGGCGTCATCCTAAGTATGTTGCAGAAGGTAAGGCAGCTCCTGATAATCAGGTCAATATCCGCACCAAAGATGAGCTGAATTTGATTTCTGCCTTCATCTTAAAAGAAGCTACCTATAACAAGGCCTGGGGCGGTGGTAAGGATGTCCGGTAAATCCGGTAGAGAAGTACTCATCGCTTTGGTCCTGCTCTTGGGTGTCATGGGCCCTCTTCAAGCCCAAGAAGACCGGTACGTTGTGCAATACCTGAAAGTAGCGGGCAAGGTTGCTTTGCCTCTCGATAGTTCCGGGACGCTGGTCTCCTTTACCGCTAAGGACCTCAGTGAAGGGAAAACCCTTTTTGAAAACAACTGCAAAAACTGCCATCTAGCCGGGAATAACATTCCTGGGGGCCCTAATCTAGCCCTCAACACGCTGAAAGGGGCCAGTCCTCCGCGTGACAACATCACGGCGTTGGTGCAATTTTCCCGTAAGCCCGTAAATTACAAAGGGACCAAGCCTTCTATTTGCCGAGATATTCCCAAAACCTATCTTTCGGACCTGCAATTGAAGAAGCTCTATGCTTTTGTGCTCAGGGCCGCAGACTTAGCTCCCGGTTGGGGAACCATACCGAGTGGGAGCAGGGTTGGGAAGTAGCCTAGTATCATCGAAATAAGTGTTTTCAGGTTTTTGGGTGAATACAGCCACCAAGTCCGCCACAAAGGGCGCACGCATTATCTTATTTACGGGCAAAGGTGGAGTTGGTAAAACTTCCTGCGCTGCAGCGACAGGCCTACGCTGCGCGGAATTAGGCTATCGCACCCTCGTGCTTTCTACCGATCCGGCCCACTCTCTGGCCGATAGTTTTGATGAGCCCTTAAGCCATGCCCCCAAGCAGGTCAGACCGAATCTATGGGGAGCTGAACTTGATGCCTTAATTGAATTAGAGGACAATTGGGGTTCTGTAAAAACCTATATCACCAAAGTATTACAAGCCCGTGGACTAGAAGGTATTCAAGCAGAAGAATTAGCTATTCTACCTGGCATGGATGAAATTTTTGGCCTAGTACGGGTCAAGCGGGAGTATGACGATGGACAGTTCGATGTATTGATTATTGATTCTGCCCCAACAGGAACAGCACTCAGACTTTTGAGCCTGCCAGAGATTTCTGGTTGGTACATGCGCAAGTTCTACAAGCCACTCCAGGGTTTAGCCAAAGTTCTAACCCCTGTATTCAATCCCGTATTTAAGCAGGTGATTGGCGCACCGCTACCCGGTCAAGACATTTACGATGCCGGATACGACTTCTACGAAAAAATTGAAGCGCTAGAACGCATTCTCACTGATAACACGACCACCTCCGTGCGGCTGGTGACCAATCCAGAAAAGATGGTGCTCAAAGAGTCCCTGAGAGCCCATGCCTACCTGAGTTTGTACAACGTTTCAACAGATATGGTGATTGCCAACCGAGTGATACCAGATTCTGTAGAAGATCCCTATTTTGCAGGATGGAAAAAATCCCAGAGAGTGTATAGAGACCAAATTCACAATGACTTTAGCCCGTTACCTGTTATTGAAATCCCTCTGTATAGAGAAGAGTTGGTAGGGTTTGAGGCCTTGGAACGCCTTAAAAACGACCTCTATCACGATACAGACCCATCGCAAGTGATGTACCGAGAGAACACCTTAAGTGTCACGCAGCAGGGGACGGGGTATTGCCTCAATCTCTATCTACCTGGAATCCCTAAGTCAGAAGTAAAACTGTCAAAATCCGGAGACGAATTGAATATCCGCATTGGCAATCATCGTCGCAATATGGTTCTCCCTCAATCCCTAGCAGCATTGCAACCCAGCAGCGCCAAGATGGAAGATGATTATCTGCGGATTAGTTTTAGTTGAAAGGGGCTGACGGGGGCCTTCATAATTAATCACTTGTTCTTAACATTTTCTTGCAATTCATCACTAAATTGACTAAGCACTATGATGAAGGTGTCATTGGCACTTATGCCAATACGAATGGGGAAAGAAGAAACTAAATCTTTCCGGAGGATGCTTCAATGTTCCGTAAAATCATGCGCCCTTCCAATCTTTTCTTGATGCTCTTGGGCGTACTGCTTGCTTATAGTTTTGCTTTAGCTTCAGGAGCTTCTGCTCTTGCGGCAGGGACTTGGTTAAGTGGTGTTATGTTTATCCTCTTTTTGGGATGGGTATATACCTATGCTATGGGGCCTCGGATAGCAACCGATGCGGAAGAGGTAACGGGAGAAGATGTCCAAAAGCTTCGACAAGTTGTCCAAGAAGAAGACATCAAAATTCATACCCAAGAGATTCAGATTAGCCAACTGAAGTCAGAGGAGGAGGCCCTAGAGGCAAAGGTCCAAGAACTCAAAAACCTTGTTGAAGATCTCAGCCATACTGCTCACGGTTGAGTTGCTTAGTCCTATTGGCACCGTTGTCGGCACATGTACATGAGCTTTGCTTACAGCTCGCTTCGCTTAGCGTCTGCCGGACACGGCTACGCTCACGGCGCAGCAGACTGACCCTGCACCGTGAGCGTAGCCGAACGGCCTAATAATGGGTTCCTGTAGTCCGGTAGTGGACTGCGGCCTTTCCTGGTGGCGTAAATACATCTCCTGCTTCAGCGGTGCAATAGACCAACCAATGGTCCCCGCAATCCATCCGACTTTGAACTCGGCATTCTAAATAACTCAAGGCATCTTTGAGAATGGGTAAACCACTCTGAGCCTGTTTGGTTTCAATCCCTACAAAGCGGTCTTCGCCAGGGCCAAAAGGTTTGAGGAAGTGCTTCATCAGCGGAATGTGTTTGCCTTCTTCTAAAAGATTCAGCACAAACTGATCGCCTGGATAAAGTAGAGATTCAATGGCTCGGTCTTTGGCCACCGCGACGGTCAGCCCCGGAGGATTAAAGGATGCCTGAGCAATCCAAGAAGCCACCATCGCTCCCGTTGCATCTCCCCGTTGGGCAGTAACGATGCTAAGGCTGCCGACCAAGCGACCTACGGCTTGCTCAACGGGCGTCGCTAAGGGGCGGGCTACCTGCTTAACTTTTTTAGCCTTCTTTAAGGCTTGAGCAAAGTCGGTTCCAGCTTCTTCGCACTGCTGAAGAATGGCATCCGAGGGCGTGAATTTAACACGTATAGGTGCGAATCCAAAGGAGTAGCCAGCATTTTTGAGCTTCTCTTCCAGCAGATCAATCGCTTCTCCACTCCAGCCATAGGACCCAAAGACTCCGGCCAATTTCGATTTTTCTGCCGTGGCCAGGATAATACCTAAAGCGGTTTGTATAGGAGTTGGAGCATGGCCGCCGAGGGTGGGAGAACCGATGATAAATCCATCGGTGCGGGATATAACTTCTCTGATTTCCTCGGGCGAGATGTGTTCGCAATTGATCGTTTCTACAGCAACCCCAGCTTTGGTAATGCCGTGAGCAATAGCTTGACTAAGGATAGCCGTATTCCCATAGGCAGAAGCATAGAGCATCGCTACGGAGAGTGTTTGGGTCGCTTGTTGGTGGTTCCATGCTTGGTAGCTTTGAAAGATCTCTAGTGCTCCTTGGCGGAGCAGAGGACCATTAACCGGGGCATAGATTTGGGCAGAAGCAGACCAAGGGGCGAGACGCTCTAGGGATGTCTCCACTTGACTGATTTGAGTTGCCATCAAGCAATCGTAGTAATACTTGCGGTCTGCTTCGTAAATTTTGGCCCCATCGTCATAGACTTGTTCGCCAGCAACATGAGCTCCAAAGAATTTGTCGCTATAGAGGATGGCTGTCTTTGGGTCATAGGCACAAATTCCATCGGGCCAGCGGGGGGTTGGGGTAGGAATCAGCTCCAGGCGATGGCCCTTGCCCAAGTCCAGAGTTTCTTGCCCTTTGACCACATACAGTTCCGGATCTGGAATCGTTTGTGTACTATCTGTACTGTTCTTTTCTCTCGCAGCCTCCAGCAACGCTCTTAGGGTTATGGCCCCTGGATTGGAACAGACCACGATCAGATGAGGCGCTAATTGCAAGAGCTTTACTAAGGTGGCAAATCGGTTGGGATTGATGTGACCCAAAATCACATAATCCAACTCAGCGGGGAGAACCAGCTGCTGGAGTTGCTCCAGGAAAAGTTCCGTAAAGCTCTCTCCTGGCAGACTTCTGAGGGCAACTTTATCGCCTTTAATCAAAAAGGAATTGGAGGTAGTGCCCCGTTGCAAGGCATATTCCACCTCAAACTTGAGGCGGGCCCAACTGCGTGAGCGGAGCATCAAGGTATCGGCCCCGACGGACAGAACCTGAATATCGCGAGTGGTGGGAGGAGCGCTGACCATAAGACGTACTCTAGTAGTGATTGCCAACTTTACGGTGATGCACGGCGGTTAAGCCTTCAGGGTTGGATACCTTGCCCTCTTCAACGACGCTGTATACCAACCAGTGGTCTGGGGTTTCCATCCTCGAAGCTACCCGACATTCCAAAAAGGTGAGGGCATCTTTCAAAATCGGGGAGCCATTCTTGGCCTGGAGGGTTTCTATGCCCACAAAACGGTCTTCTCCTGGCGCAAACCGCTGAAGGAAATGACGCATCAAGGAGGCATACTTACCTTCTTCCAGGATGTTGAGCACAAAGGTATCACCCACCTGCATCAAGGCTTCAATAGCCCGGTCCTTGGCGACGGCAATAGAAAGTCCCAGCGGGGTGAAGCTGGCCTGAGAAACCCAAGAGGCAAGCATCGCACTTTGGAGATCCCCTTTATGGGCAGTGATAATATACAGTCCCCCGGCTAGGCGACCCATCGCTTTATCTAGATTGACATCGGTGGACTTCATCAGTTTGATCGTTTTGTCACGGGTTAACCACTGCGCCAAGTCAGTACCGGATTCTTCGCAGAGTTTATAGATATTGGCATTGGGTGGGCTCTGTACCCGAATCGCTGGAAAACCAGCGCTCAATCCCAGGCTGGTAAAGCGCCCGACTAAAGGAATAATCGGCTCGTCATCATCGCCAAAGGCCTCATAGACGCCAAAGGCCTGCTTTTCTTTGATATTGGCTAGAATCACGCCTAGCGCAGCCTGAGCATCTTGGGCACTCGGTCCCTTGGCGGGTGGTGTACCGAGTACGATTCCAGATACCCGACTCATGATCTCTTGAATTTCACTCAGGTCTGTGGCTCGTAGGTCTACCAATTCAACCCCCACCTGCGCTTTGGTGATCCCTTGGGCAATGGCCTGGGATAGGCGGTCGCTGTAGCCATAGTCTGAGGTGTAGAAGACGGCAACCGTCGTGGTCGCTTGACTTTGTTCTTGGCTCCAGCGGCGATAGCGGTCTACCATCTCAGCCAAATGAATGCGGATGAGGGGGCCGTGGCCTGTGGCAATGGTATCGATGGTGAAGGGTTCCATGCGGTTGAGGGCGTTCACTACAGAGCGGGCATTGGGTGCCATCAAACATTCGTAGTAAAAGCGATAGTCATGTTCTATAGCATGCAGGTCTTCATCGAATAGACGTTCATCACAGTAGTGCATCCCAAAAGCGTCACAGGTAAAGAGAATCCCTGTAGCCTGATCGTGGGTAAACATAGTATCGGGCCAGTGCAGATTGGGAGCCGGAATAAATTCCAAGACATGCCCTTGACCCAAATCGAGTTGGTCGCCTCCTTTGACGGCTCGTTGTGCAAAAGGTTTGTACACCATATTTTGCAAAAACTGGAGCGCCATCTTGGAAGCGACGACGGTCACCTGGGGCGCGAGGGCCAAAATCTCTGGGACCAGTCCACTATGGTCTGGTTCGGTGTGGCTGATAATCAGGTAGTCAATTGTCGCAGGATCGATTTGTCCCTCTAGCAGCTCTACATAAAGCTGACGAAATTTGGCATGGGAGGTATCAATCAGCGCCGTTTTGTCGCCTCGAATTAAAAAAGAGTTATAGGTGGTGCCGTTTTGCAACCCAAATTCAATATCAAAGCGGTCTCGGTCCCAATCCAAACTCCTTAGGGCCGTAGTGTTCTCGCCAATTGTTTCAGCCTGAACGGTCAACCGATTAGTTTTTGTGAGAGCTTGGACCATGACATGCATCCTCTTGGGCTATAGTCTTCAGCCTATCCCAGAAATTAAGAATCGTAGAAGTTTAACAGCACTCCATATAGATGATGCCGCTTAGTGGCCACGGAGTTCACAGTATATTGAGGGATAAGAGAAGAAGGGGAACTATGGCATTGGGCATGATGGTTAAAGGCAAATGGCTTACAGGGCGGGAGCAGGAAGATAGCAAAGGTCACTTTCTGCGTCCGGCTACTACATTTCGCAACTGGGTGACAGCTGATGGCTCTAGTGGTTTTCAGGCAGAGGCAAACCGCTATCATCTCTATATTTCTTGGGCTTGTCCTTGGGCACATCGCACCGCCATCATGCGCCGCTTGAAGGGACTTGAGGAGGCGATCACCCTATCGGTGGTAGACCCTTATATGGGAGAAGGGGGCTGGGCTTTTTCAGAGGGACCCGGCTGTATTCCTGATCCTATTTTTGGTGCTCAGTTTCTTCGGGAAATTTATCTCAAAGCCGATAGCGATTACACGGGAAGAGTTACGGTGCCTATTCTTTGGGATAAAAAGACCAACACAATGGTAAATAATGAATCCCGGGAAATCATGCGTATGTTTGATCTCGAATTCGATGCAGTTGCTAAGTCTAAGACGAACTTCTTGCCAAAGCAACTCCAAGAAGTGATTGAACCAACCATTGAAATGATCTATAAACCGATTAATAACGGAGTGTATCGAGCCGGATTTGCTACCACCCAAAGAGCCTACGAGGAAGCAGTCACAGAGCTATTTCATGCACTTGATTATTGGGAAGCTACCCTCACTGAGCAACGCTACTTATGTGGTAGCGAAATAACAGAAGCAGATTGGTGTATGTTTACAACACTATTACGCTTTGATGTGGTTTACTACAGTCATTTTAAATGCAATCTAAGGCGTATTATTGATTATCCTAATCTATGGAACTATCTTAAGGATCTTTATCAGCAACCTGGAGTGAAAGAAACGTGTAATTTTGATCACATCAAGCAACACTACTACAAAAGTCACGAAAAAATTAACCCCACTCGAATTGTGCCGAAAGGCCCCTTGATTGACTTTGGAGCTCCTCATAATCGAGAGAGGATGCAGAAATAGCTTAAGCTAACCCCCCTGTGCCCCCCACTCTGAGCCCGCGGCAGGCTGTCTCTTGCAAAGACGCTAGGCGTTTACGCAGTACAGCTAACGCCTACAAGGGGGAGAGGCCCTGCTCAAATATTCTTTTCAGAAGGGGGCGGTGAAGAGGGGGCTGAAGCTCAGCTAGAAGACTTTCCAAGAACCCGTGCCAAAGGTGGCTTCCAAACCATCTTTGATATGGGTTTTCTGGGAGTCATTCAATTGTTTGGTGACTATTATTCTGCTATTTTTTCTATCTACGCTAACATCTGTATGTGAAATATTCACGCTTGTAACAGAGCCGATTACGAAATTCTTGATCTCATTATTGGTCATACTATGCTCTGAATTCTGTTCTCCAATTGTAGAAAGCCCAGAGCGGTTTTTGCAAGTTTTGTTAACAATAACTCACGAAACAGGTTGTTCCAGCATAAGCTTGGAGTTTTTCATTCCATGGGGTATAGAAATCGGATAGTGACCCGTAAAGCAGGCACTACAGTAGGTAGTCTCGTCGGTTCGGGTAGCTCGGAGCATCCCGGCATGGCTGAGGTAGTGTAGTGAATCTACTCCAATATGCTCGGCAATTTCTAAGGGGGTTTTCTTCGCGGCGATCAATTGGTCTTGGCTATCGGTATCAATACCGTAGAAACAGGGATGGGTGACAGGGGGAGAAGAAATCCGCATATGAACTTCTTTCGCACCAGCATCGCGCAGGGCTTGGATAATCTTGCGACTCGTAGTGCCCCGAACGATAGAGTCATCAATAATTGCTACCCGTTGGCCTTTCAGTACATCCTTTAAAGGATTGAGCTTCATCCGGATCCCCGCTTCTCTCATCTGCTGGGTCGGTTGAATAAAGGTCCGGCCTACATACCGGTTTTTGATTAAACCTTCCGAGAAAGGGATACCCAAAGCTTTAGCAAAACCAATGGCGGCAGGAGTCCCAGAATCGGGGACTCCAATCACCAGGTCCACATCGGCGGGAGCTTCCTGGGCTAGGATTTCTCCAAGGCGGGTACG
>Ga0208716_1000996_pt1 | contig 11152 bp, 13 predicted proteins | sample NGESurdeep092012_8_FD_184482 | JGI IMG/M metagenome (GOLD analysis project Ga0208716, IMG submission 184482) | Arctic peat soil microbial communities from Barrow, Alaska - NGEE Surface sample 415-3 deep-092012 (SPAdes) | ecosystem: Environmental > Terrestrial > Soil > Wetlands > Peat ...
CGGCAAGATCCTTCACGGGCGCACCGGCAGCGCCGGCGAAGGCGGGCATGTGACCATCGACTACCGGGGTCCGCGCTGCGCCTGCGGCAAGTTCGGCTGCATCGAAGCGCTGGCCGCCGGGCCCGCGATCGCGCTGCGCGCCCGCGGCAAACTGGCCGGGGGAGGCGCTTCGCGCATCCTCGAACTGGCAGGGGGGCTGGAGCAGATTCGCGCCGAGCATGTGGGCCAGGCTTTTCGCGAAGGCGATGCGGTGGCCCGGCAGGTTCTGGAGGAAACCGCATTCCTGCTGACGGTGTGGCTGGGCAACATCGTGGACTTGCTGGAACCGGAGTGCATGGTGGTGGGCGGCGGGGTGGCCGAATTGATGAGCCCGTTCTTTGCGGACATCTCCAAGAACCTGCCGCGATGGGCTATCAATCAGCGCGCCGGCGAGATTCCCCTGGTGATGGCGCGCTACGGCGCCGATGCAGGCATCGCTGGGGCCGCCGCACTCTGCGGATAGGGTGCTCCGCGCCCTCGACACTGGGAAGCCAAGTAGTGATAGAGTGTTTCCCAAGGAGTAAGGATGATGTCTCGAACTACTCGACGCGATTTCCTGGCCGCAACTTTCGGCGCCGCCGCTCTTACCCGGCTCGGCGCACAACCCACCAAGAGACTGGCCACCGACTGGGTCACCCTCGGCAAGAGCAAGGTGAAAGTCACCCGGCTCGCCTTGGGCACCGGCACGTTTGGCGGCCGCGTGCAGCGCGAACTTGGGCAGGAGGCATTCACCAGCCTGGTCCGTCATGCTTACGACCGGGGCATCCGCTTCTTCGAAACCGCCGAGGGCTACCGCGGCATGCCCGAAATGCTCGGAATCGCGCTCAAGGGACTGCCGCGCGAGAGCTACACGCTGATGACCAAGTACAGCACGCCGGGATCGGGCAGCGCCCCGGGGCCGAAAATCGACGACTTCCGCCGCCAGTTGCAGACCGAGTATATCGATATCCTGCTGCTGCATTGCCTGCGCCCGCCAACCTGGGAGAACGATTATCGCAGCTTGCAGGACGGGTTTTCGGAAGCCAAGAGCAAGAAGGTCATCCTCTCGCACGGCGCCAGCGTCCACGGCCTGCCCGCGCTGCGCACCATCCCCGGGAACCAGTGGCTCGACCTCATGCTGATGCGCACCAACCACAACGGCACCAAGATGGACACGCCCGACCAGCGGGATGTGGAGGCGCTCGGCAACGTCGACGAAGTGATCGCGCACACCAAGAAGATTCATGGGCAGGGCATGGGCGTGATCGGTATGAAGCTGTGCGGCGAAGGGCGTTTCACCAAAGCCGAGGACCGCGAGGCCGCCATGAAGTATGTCATGAACCTGGGCTCGGTGGATGCGGTGACGATCGGCTTCAAGAGCGCGGCGGAGATCGATGAAGCGATCGACCGCATGAATCGCGTGATGAACGCATAAGGGTGGGGCAGGCGGGGTACCCTCTGGGTCCGCCTGCCAATCCGAGCGCAGCTCAGACGTGCCTGGGTTAAACTGGCGACTATGGCACGCCTCATTCTCCGCTTCCTCGCAGGCACGCTGCTGACGGCTACCGCGGCGGGCGCGGCGTCTCCGGTGCGCATCCTGATCGCCTATCACTCGCGGACCGGCAACACGGAAAAAATGGCCGCGGCGGTGCGGGAAGGCGCGGCGTCCGTGGCAGGCGTCGAGATCGTCTTGCGCAAGGTGGCCGAGGTTACCTCGGACGATATCGTGAAAGCCGACGGCATTGTGCTGGGCACTCCGGTGGAGTGGGGAAATCTTTCGGCGGAAGCCAAGCGCTTCCTCGACCGCGTGGGAGAGGCGCTCGGAAAGGCGGGCACGACTTGGGGAGAGGGCCGGACGGCAGCGGTATTCTGCACGGCCGGAAACCCTTCCAACGGCCAGGAAATGGCGCGGATGTCCGCCATCGCCGCATTTCTGGGGATGCGCTTCGCGATCGTCGGCGGCGTCAACGAGGATGGCTTCGGATCGCTCGGCCCGCAAGCCGTGACGGGGGGCAAGCCGCCGGGCGTCAACGATCGCGACCGCGCCGAAGCGCGCCGTTTCGGGGAACGCTTCGCCCGGCTCACGCGCCAGTTGCGCACCACAGCCGCGCAGTGACCGGCGGCGCGGCGTTACAATCACCTGGGGAGATCAGGTCCATGCGCACAAGAACTATGTACCAAGCCCTCGCCGCGGCACTCTTGCTGGCCGGCGCGGCCAAGGCGCAGCAGCGACCGGCCGCGGCGCCCCAGCAGCGCTACCACAGCAAGGTAACAGTGTACGATCTGGCGGCGCGCTCCACGCGCGTGGTCTACCAGGCCGACCAGGTCGTGGAAGCCCCCAACTGGTCGCGCGATGGCCGGTTTCTGCTGATCAATACGGGAGGTAGTCTGTACCGTCTTCCGGTGAACGCGCCGGGCGAGCCCAAGCTGGAAAAGATCGAACTGGGCGAAGGCGGGCATCGCGCCAACAACGATCACGATTTCTCGCGCGACGGCAAGTGGCTGGCCTTTTCCGCTTCCAGCACCGCGTCGCGGCAATCGCAAGTCTGGCTGGCGCACGCCGATGGCTCGGGCGCGAAGCTCATGACGCCGGCAGCGCCCAGCTACTTCCACGGGTGGTCGCCGGACGGCCGGTGGCTGGCGTTTGTCGGCCAGCGCGATGGCAAGTTCGCCTTGTTCCGCGTGGCCGCGGCGGGCGGCGCCGAGCAGCGCCTCACTTCCAAGGGCGCCTACGACGACGGTCCCGAGTACACGCCGGATGGCAAGTGGATCTACTTCAACTCGGACCGCTCCGGCAACTGGGACATCTGGCGCATCCCGGCCGAGGGCGGCGGCGCGGACGACGTCAAGGCCGAGCAAGTCACCAGCGACGAGCTGGAAGACTGGTTCCCGCACTTCTCGCCCAACGGCAAGTGGATGCTGGTGTTCTCCTTCCCCAAGGGCACCAAGACCCACAACGACAAAATGGAAGGCGTGGCGCTACGCCTGGCGCCCGCACCGGGCAAGAAACTGAAGCCGGTGAAACTGGACGTGCTGAGCAAATTCTTCGGCGGGCAAGGCACCATCAACGTGAACTCCTGGTCGCCCGATTCGAAGCAGTTCGCCTTCGTGGTGTACGAGCCCATTCGCTGATCAAACGCGGCATCGAGCGGTTGCTCCAACTGGGAGTGCTGCTGGGACTGGTGAGCGCAGCAAGGGGTCAGCGTGAGATCATGAAGGTGACGCGTGGATTACTCCGGCGTAGGGATAGTTTTATGACCATCGAACTGAGGCCCGATCAGGAAAGAATCATCCCGGAGCAGCTTGCCACTGGCCGGTACCGCTCTGTGGACGAGGTGCTGGACACGGCTCTTTCCAAGCTCCCAGATGAGGCGCAGTCCCATCCGGGCGCGCGGCGTGACGCTGCCCGGCGCACGAGGCCTGCCGGCAAGAAGAGCCTGGCCCAGTTGTTCGCCGAATCCCCTTTCAAGGGACTGAACCTGGATTTTGAAAGAGACCGCGATACCGGCCGAGAGATCGAGCTGTGAACGGCTTCCTTCTGGACACCAATCAATCCTTGGGAATCCTGAACCACAAGACGCGGCCCCTACCCTGCCAAGAAGTGCGCTATACTGAATTCTACTGAAGTAGATCCGCACCCTTCCTTCCTTTATCGGCAGTGGTTAGCTGATTCCCTTCTCAAAAACGACTAGATGAAAAATTTCTCCGAATTACCCCTTACTGCTCAACTGATGAGCAATCTCGCGAAGCAAAACTTCACCGAGCCCACCCCCATCCAAAGCCAGGCGATCGAGCCTGCACTGGCCGGCCGCGACCTGGTCGCCACCGCCCAAACCGGAACCGGAAAGACCCTTGCGTTCGTACTGCCGACGATCCAGTTGCTCCTCAACCAGGGACCGCAACCGGGCATCCGCTGCGTCATCCTGACCCCGACCCGCGAACTGGCCCTGCAGATCGCCGAGGTGATCGGGAAAATGGCCCGCGGCACCGGCATCCACGCCGCCGTCGCCGTCGGTGGCATGAACGAACGTGTGCAACTTAAGCAGATTCGCGCCGGCGCCGCCATCGTCGTGGCCACCCCCGGCCGCTTTTGCGATTTCCTGGACCGCCGTTTGATCGAATTGAGCAAAGTGCGCATCCTGATTCTGGATGAGGCCGACCGCATGCTGGACATGGGCTTCCTGCCCTCCATCAAGCGGATCATGTCCGTCATCCCCGCCGAGCGCCAAACCATGTTCTTCTCGGCCACCATCGAATCTTCGGTCAGGAAGCTGGTGGAAACGCACGTGCGCAATCCCGTGCGCATCGAAATCGGTTCCATTACCAAGCCCTGCGAACAAGTGGACCTGCACTTCTATGAAGTCGACCAGGATCGCAAGTTCGGCCTGCTGGAAATGATGCTCAACGACGAGCAGGGCTCGTTCCTGGTCTTCTCGCGCACCAAGCATGGCGCCGAAAAGCTGGCGAAGAAGCTCTCCCAGAGCGGCTTCAAATGCGCCGCTATCCACGGTGATCGCAGCCAGAATCAACGCATCCAGGCGCTGAAGGGCTTCCAGGATGGCTACTACCGCGTACTGGTGGCCACCGATGTGGCGGCGCGCGGCATTCACGTCGAAGGCATCGCGCACGTCGTGAACTACGATCTCCCGCAGGTGCCCGAAGACTTCATCCATCGCGTGGGACGCACCGGACGGATGGGCGCCAGAGGAACGGCGTCGACGTTCGGCACACGGAGCGAGCGTTCGGAAGTGGCGCGCATTGAGCGCACGCTCTCCATCAAGCTCAAGCGCCGTGAAGTTTCCGCGGATATTCCGCAGACACCCCGCCGGGAAGCGGCTCCGGTCATCGTCATGCCGCCGGCCGCCCGGCAGGAGCAACGCCCCAAATCGTTCCGCTTCTCGTCCAAGACGAGCCGCCGCCCGGTTCGCCGCGCAGTCTAAGCGAAGTACACCGTTTCAGCCCAGGGGTCGGAGGATCCCTGGGGAAGCACCCGCCCACAAGTAGTTTTTTTCTCCCTCTCCCCGCGCGTCCTTCGACACAATCCCCCGATTGCACACCGGCGACAGTTCCGCCACAAGCCGGCTGACACGCCCGGCCCTCTGGCTGGGGTGGCAGATTTCAAACGTGAACCCGGTGGGCGCGCGCGATTTGAGTGTCGTGTTGCCTTCCTGTAAGTGGCCCAGCAGCGTTGCCCGGATGTCGTCCGAGCCACCCACGAAGACCCACTCCCGAGCATTCGACAGCCCGTAGACTCCAGGCATGGACGGAGCATTCCTTTGAACTGAAACCGGTGAAAAAGAAAATCCACCGTAGCCTTCAAACGGCACGTATTTCACTCTTTCTATGCCGTCAACCTGCGGACGGCGGGACGGGGGGACGGCGGCGGGGACCCATACGCCGGGCTTCGGCTTTGCGGGCTTCAGCCATGGAGCGCGCGCTGGCGTGAGCGCGAAGATCGTCGTTGGTCAATTCCAGATGGGTATCGGTGGCCGGTTCCGGGGCGGAGGAAAGTTTTTGCGCGCACAAAGTGGGCCCCTCCTGGATGCCGATACGGTTCGCCAGGAACAGCGCCAGATCCGCGGTCACCATGAAGTGGACAGTCGGTTGCCCGTTGGCGAGGCCGTCAAACTTGTAGGTACGCGTGTTCTGCTTCTGGTCGAATCCCAAGTACCGCAATTCCATTGCAGCCTCCCTGCACTTACAATTGCCGGCAGTCCGTAGCGCCACGGCCGGAGCGGGAAATTATTCTCTGACGGTAGAGGGCGTGCCGTGCGAGGCGGCGAGATCGTCTTGGGCAGTATCGTCAGCTTCGTTGTCGTCGCCCGAGCCATCGTCGATGAGGATCGGCTGGCCGTCTTCGCCGAGGACAGGCAGGCCATCTTCGCCAAGTAGGTATTCGCTTTCCTCAGATTCGGCAGGGTTCAGTTTGCGCTGCGCCCGTTTGGCAGCTTTGTCGCGCTGTTTCTCCATCCGGGCGATTTCCTTCTGCCGTTTCTGAAATGATGTGCGCGAACGCGTAGCCATAGCTTAGACTCCTATGCATCGGCGGCCGGTCCTAAGCGCCAGCCGCCGTACTTCGTGTTTTGGGGCGCGTTACCAGCGGGGTTCGCGGCGCTGGCGCGGTCCACCACCACCACCACCTCCGCTGGGACGGCCACCACCACCGCCGCCACCGAAGCCGCGGCCACCACCGCCGCCGCCTTGGGGTTTGGGCCGAGCCTCGTTGATATTGAGCGCACGGCCATCGAGATCAGTTCCATTGAGCGCCGCAATCGCGCGGTCCGCTTCGGCGGAGTCCGTCATTTCGACGAACGCAAAACCGCGAGAGCGGCCGGTGTCGCGGTCGGTTACGAGGTTGACACGGTCCACTTGTCCGTAGGGCTCAAAGAGCGAACGGATGGAAGATTCAGTTGCTGCGAAATCCAAATTGCCTACAAAGATGTTTTTCATATCGTCGTCTGTCTTTCAATCGTGCGCGCTAGACTCGGCAGATTTGGACCTCGGCCAGGTTGTTGCAGGACTCTCAAAAGGCTCTTTCAGTATAGCAGGACATTGCCAACGGGACAGGCGGCACCATGCGCTGAACTATCGACGCTCACTCGCGTCGGTGCGCCCCCCCCCTTTTAGTCCTGTACGAAGAATACCGCCGTTACCGGCTCCAGCACCAGATGCGCTGTCGTCACCGTATGCCCGCCATGCTCCGATTGGGTGGATTCAGCCGGCAGGCGCTCGCCCGTGTGCGGATTCCAGAGCGCCAGCTTCTTCGCGCCGCACGCAGGCCAGCAGGAACAGAGTTGCCGTTCTCATCTTCATTTCACCGCGACGTCCCAAATCTTTTCGCGACTCGACTTGCCCTCGGGACCTTCCACTTCCAGGGTTACCGTGTAGTCGGCGCCTTTCGCGTACTGGTGGATGGGGTTCTGCTCCGTCGAACTGCTCCCATCGCCGAAATTCCACTTCCAGACCGTCGCGTTGCCCGTAGTCTCATCGCGGAAGGCCACCACCCGACGGTCCATGTCCAGCACCTTGAAACTCCAGTTCGCCTCAAATTTGCGAAATTGCGGCTCCAACGGCATCAGGCGAAAGGCCACCAGTTCGTCGGCCTTGCCGTACATCGTGTGCTGCCGCGAGAGATTCCAGAAAGCGTGCTTCTCGCTGTTGGCGTCGTCGTAATCGAGAATCGCCCAGGCCAGGCCGATCAGCTTGTTTTCGCTCAGCACGGATTCCACCGCGCGCCGCGGTCCCTCGCAGCCGGCGTAATCGAAGGGCGTGATCCAGAACTCCAGCGTTAACTTGCCACTCTCGCCCGGCTTGAAATTGTAGTGGTAGGCCGCATTGGCGTAAGGCAATTCCTTGACGTAGGCATTGCAGCCCCAGGCCAGCGCCCAGTCCTTGCCCACGGCCGGCGTCATGATGTGATAGTTCTGCGCCTGCACGCCGTGCATGGAAAAATGCGCGTCGCGGTCGCTCAATTCTTTGGTGGGCTGGAATCTCTCGATCAGCGGTCCGCCCGACATATCGCCGTCCACCACCACTTCAAAGATGTCGTTGTGCAGCCCGGGCTTGGCGAAATCCCAGTAGTTGTCGTAGGCCTCGTACAAAAAGTACAAACGATTGAGCCCCTTCACCCACCCGACCTTCACTTTGACGTCCAGATCCTTGGGGTCCGGCTTCCGATCCTTGTTGGTGTCGTCCACCAGTTGGTCCATGCCGATGGCATAATCGTCCGGCACCATCTTCCAATCGTCGGCATTGCCATCCACGCGCGGAATCATGTTCGCCGGAAATTGGAAGATCTTGAAGACAGTGCCCGGACGGTCCGCGGCGGAAATCGTTGGTATCCCGAGCAGCGCCAAAATCAATAACGGTTTCATTCGAACCCCCACCCTACTTGATCACGATGGCTTCATCCCGCTCCGGGTGCGCCGCCTTGCCGGTAAAGCGAGTCCGGGTCAAACCCGTGACGTTTTCCGCTTCCAGCGCGGAACTGAACGTCGGCGGGCAGTGGGCGCCCCAGGCCACGCTGCAATCCATCAGCGTGACTCCGTCCGCGTAACGCACACTGATTCCCGGCGTATGGTGCGCTTCGACGTCGGGATACGCCGTAGTCGGCCGGTTATCAAACACGGCCCCGGGGTATTTGGTCCAGCGGTCGAAGGTGACGGCCACGTGGTCCAACGTCACGTTGCCGATCCGGCTTTCCGGAGTGCCGTTGATGCGGATGCTGTTTTCGGCGCGGCCGGTGACATTACGCACGCGCACATCGTGGATCCTGCCGACTTTGCCGCCCTTGGTGCGCGGAATGGCGGTAAAGGAAATCGCCTCGCCGCGCCCCCACCAGGGCGCCGCCTGGTAACTCGCGACAAATTTGATGTCGCTGAAATCGATTCCGTACACGCTGCCTTCATCGCGCAACTGAATCGTCAACCCGCGGCAACTCGACTTGATTTCGCACCGCTCGAAACGGATGTCGTGGATGTCCTCCGTGGTTTCCGTGCCGATTTTCAACCCCGAATCCTTGGTTTCTAGCCTACAGTCCTTGACCGTGATGTTGGCCGACGGCCCCCACTTCCGGTTCTGCCGCGTCGCCTTGATCACGATGGCATCGTCGCCGCACACGATGTTGCAGTTAGAGATCTCCACGTCGCGGCAATGGTCCGGGTCGATGCCATCGCAGTTCGGCACATCCAGATTGTTGCGGATCTTAACGCCGTCCACCAGCACGTGCTCGCACCCCAGCATGTGCAACCCCCACTGCGGGGCCTGGCTGAAGGAAATATCGCGGACCTCCAGTCCCTGGCAGCCGGTGAGGATAAACATCTTGGGGCGGAAAGCGCCGAATTCCCAGATTTCGCCTTCCCTGTTGAAACCCGTCATGAACTCGGTGGCGCGCCCCGCGATATTGCCGGTTCCGGTAATCTTCAGGTCGCGCGCGCCGTTGGCGGTGAGCACGCCATTCTCGTCGCCCGCCGGGTAATGCGCCTGGTTGGTGGAGATCACCAGTTCGGCATCGTCGGCCAGGTGAAAATCGATCCCGCTCTTCAATACCAGCGTCCCGACCAGATACTTCTTGCCGCCGCGGATCAGCACCTGCGCGGCGTTGCCCGCCGCCGCGGCCGCATTGATCGCCTTCTGGATCGCCGCGCTATCCAGTGTCTTGCCGTCGCCCACCGCGCCGTAATCGCGCACGTCGAAGGTCTTCCGCGTCTGCGCGCGTAAAGCCAGCGCCGATCCGGCTCCCGCCAGCCCTGCTCTCGTTAAAAAGCCGCGCCGCGTACTTTGGTTCGTCATGTGTCGCCTTTTGGTGTCGAGTATAACAGGCAATATTCGAATTTCGGAGTGGAATTACGTTTTGAATACCGAACCCGCGCTGCCATCCCGAAGTCGCCAAAGCGCCCTGACACGCTATCATGGAATCCGTTAGGCGGAGGGGTCCAGCGTGAACACCGCGCAACTGAAAATCAAGATTTTCGCCGACGGCGCCGACAAGCGTGGCATTCTCGACCTGTACAAGAATCCCTTGATTCAGGGCTTCACCACCAATCCCACGCTCATGCGGCAGGCCGGCATCACCGATTACGAGGCCTTTGCGCGGGAGATCCTCGCCGAAGTGCCCGACCGGCCTTTCTCCCTGGAAGTCTTCTCCGACGATTTCGACGAAATGGGCCGGCAGGCGCGCAAACTGGCCGCCTTGGGCCCGAATGTGTACGTCAAAATCCCCATCACCAACACCAAGGGGGCGAGCGCGGCGCCCCTGGTCCGGCAACTCACGCGGGAAAACATCAAGCTCAACGTCACCGCCCTCATGACGGTGGACCAGGTACGCACGGCGGCCGCGGCACTGGTGGGGAGCCCCAGCGCCTACATCTCGGTTTTTGCGGGGCGCGTGGCCGACACCGGGGTGGATCCGCTACCCATTATGCGAGAGTCGCTCGCCGTCATGAGACCCCAGCCGCAACTGGAGCTAATCTGGGCAAGTCCCCGCGAGATTTTCAACCTGGTGCAAGCGGACCAGATCGGCTGCCACATCATCACCATCACGCATGACCTGTTGAAGAAGCTGCCGGGCCTGGGTAAGGATCTGACCGAATTCTCGCTCGATACGGTAAAAATGTTTCACCGCGACGCGCTCGCCGCGGGTTATCGCTTCTAACGCTTATTGCGCCTTTCGCGACTGGATCACCTGCTGCGCCTGAGCAAGTTGATCGGCTGTCCCGCGCATGGCTACCGCTCCCTGAGTCGGGAACCCGAACACGCGCGGCATCTTCGTCTCCGTTCGGATCGCGGACACCGTTTCCAGAAGGCTTTCCAGCGTCGCCGCGTTCAGGTAAGCCACCTGCGCGATCTGGTTCTGGTTGCCGGCTCCGCCCACCTTGAACTCCTTCGTGCCCTGACCACCGGAACCATCGAACTGCTTCAACAGCCAGGCCACCAGCGCCATTTGATCGTCACTCCCCCGCATGACCAGAACCCTGCGCGAGAGGATAGGGAAGCAACGTTGGATGTCCGCTAACGAGCGCGTCACGTTCGTGACTTCCTGTATTGCCTGGGGCGTGTCGATGTGCGTCAGAGCCGCCACCCGCACCACCAGACCACTCCTGGCCTCCCAGACCCCTTCGGCAAGCCGGTAGTCGGGCGTAGCGGAAGGTCCGGTTTGCGCGCCGGCCGGCTGATCCAGCACGGAGAGCAGCCAATCGGCCGCTTTCACCTGCTCCACCGACCCACGCATCACAATCGTCTTCTGCTGGTTCATCGGAAAGCAGCGTTGAATGTCTGTGACCGAGCGCACCGCGTTGACAATCTCCTGTAGGTCCCGCGGGTTGTCCACGTGACTCAGATAAACCACCTGCACCAGCGGAGCCTTGGGATCGTTGAACGGCAAATCGCGCGTCCCCGTCGCGCCGCCGGGTTTGTCCATCTCGGCGGTGAGCCAACCGGCCACTGCGATTTGTTCCGCGGTCCCCTTCACCGTCAGCGATCGCTTCGCCACATCCAGCGACACATCGCGGATATCGCCAATCGCTCGCACCGCATTGGTGACTTCCTGCAACGCCTGCGGCGTATCGAGGTGGGCGAAGTAGAATACCTTGTCCGAAGTCTGCCCCCACGCCGCGAAGGCGAACAGACCCACGAG
>Ga0208716_1000998_pt1 | contig 11141 bp, 9 predicted proteins | sample NGESurdeep092012_8_FD_184482 | JGI IMG/M metagenome (GOLD analysis project Ga0208716, IMG submission 184482) | Arctic peat soil microbial communities from Barrow, Alaska - NGEE Surface sample 415-3 deep-092012 (SPAdes) | ecosystem: Environmental > Terrestrial > Soil > Wetlands > Peat ...
GTAGCCGTGCGCCAGCGCCGTGCTGCGTTTGCGCTCCCAGTCCGCCGCCGAAACGCCTTCCGGCTTGGCGCGTTTGCTGAGCGTGGCGGTGAGGCGGTTGGCGTAGCCGAGAGCACGGTCGGTCTGCTTCCGGGCCATCGCCGTGTCGGTCATGTACAGCAGCAAGTCTTCATTTTCGGGGAAGTTCGCTATGCCCTTTTCGGCGACGGCGGGGATTTTCGCCCCTGCCCCGGTCTTGTTTAACGCCATCAGATAAGGTCCGTAAGCTTGATTCAGGTATCTGCTCTTCGGATTCCGTTGCTCCAGAGTGGAGATCAGATCCACCATCATCGCGGGCTCGGACTGGACCGCAATGGTATAGAACACCGACTCGACGTACACCTCGGCGTTCTTCGCATACGCGACGCGTTCTTCCCAGGCTTTCTTTTCGTCGGCGCCCTGGGGCGCGGCCTCGGCGACGATCTCGCTCGTCATCGGATGGATGGTTGCGGCCAGTTTTTTTACCGCATCTACATCCTTTTTCGCGGCAGCATCCTTAAGGCTCTGGACTGCATCCTCCAGATCGTCGGCGACGGCCACAGCGGGGCCGGCCAGCAACACAATCGCCATACCTAAAGCGGACAGCTTCATCGCAACCTCCCAAGTCGCGGCGTGAAACGATTAATTTCACACCTGAATGTCTTCGAACTGATTGTGCACGAACCCGCGCCCGGGCGCAAGGGTCTCGCGCCGCGCGCCCCGCGGGAGACGCGGCCGGGCAGCGCGAAAAGTGGCTCGTGCAGAACCGCCGGACCGAGGGGGTTGATCCCACCCCGCCACACCTGTGAGACGAATTCACGGATTGACCGCGCAAGTTATTCGAACTAAAATGGATGTCAGCTAAAACCAGTCCTTGTCCCAGGAAGCGGTGAGTCGTATGAACGCTACACGCCTTTCGATCTCCGTGCTTTCCCTGTCCTTGCTCCTTGGCGTCTCTGCCGTGGCGCAGGACAAGAAGAAGGCCGACTCTTCTCAACGCGAGACCATCGCCCGGCCCATGACCGATAAAGAGCGGAAGAAGAGGGATGACAAACTCCGCAAGGAGTTGGAGACGCCCTACCGCAAGTGGCTCAACGAGGACGTGGCGTACATCATCAGCGACGAGGAACGCACCGCGTTCAAGCGCTTGCAGACGGACGAAGAGCGCGAGCAGTTCATCGAGCAGTTCTGGCTGCGGCGCGACCCTACGCCCGATACCGTGGAGAACGAATTCAAGGAAGAGCACTACCGGCGCATCGCCTACACCAACGAGAACTTCGCTTCGGGCATCCCGGGATGGAAAACGGATCGCGGGCGCATTTACATCACCTACGGACCGCCGGATGAAAAGGAAACGCACCCTTCGGGGGGCACCTACGAGCGTCCTTCCGAAGAGGGCGGCGGCACCACCTCCACCTTCCCGTTCGAGCAGTGGCGCTACCGCTATATCGAAGGCATCGGAACCGACATCAATATTGAGTTCGTCGATCCCACCATGTCGGGCGAGTACCGCATGACCATGGACCCGTCGGAAAAGGACGCGCTGCTGTACGTGCCGGGCGCGGGCCTGACGATGATGGAACAGATGGGGATGAGCAGCAAGAACGACCGTTTCAACCGCACCGATGGCACCCACCTGGGCGTCCCGTTTGGGGCGGAGACGGAGAAGATGAACCAGTTCAACCGCCTGGAGCAGTTCGCCAAGTTGCAGCGCCCGCCGGCGGTGAAGTTCAAGGATCTGGAAGCCGCCGTCAATTCGCGGATCAGCTACAACATCCTGCCGATGAAGGTGCGCGCGGACTTCTTCCCGCTGACGGAAGCCAGCGTGCTGACCTTCATCACGCTGCAATTCGACAATAAGGACTTGCAGTTCCATGCCAAGGACGGCGTGCAGAAGGCGGCGGTGAACATTTTCGGCAAGGTCAGCACCATGACGCGGCGCATCGTCACCAACTTCGAGGACACGGTGGAAGTCACCAGCCCGGCGGAGTACCTGCAACAGACGGCGCAGCGCAAGTCGATCTACAACAAGAGCGTGCCGCTGGCGCCGGGGACGTACCGGTTGAATGTGGTGGCCAAGGACGTGGTGGGCGGCAACCTGAACAGCTACGAAGTGGCGCTGGTGGTTCCGCGCATGGACGGCGAGAAACTGACGGCGAGCAACATCGTGCTGGCGGACCTGATCGAGCACGTGCCGACCAAGAGTATCGGGATGGGGCAGTTCGTGATTGGGACTTCGAAGGTGCGGCCGCGCGTGGATGACATCTTCAAGCGCGACGAGAAGATGGGGATCTACTTTAAAATCTACAACTTTGGGACGGACGGCGAGAACCGGATACCGGAAGGCGAAGTGTCGTACGAGGTGACCAAGAACGGCACCAACGAGAAGATTTTCGAAACCACCGAGGATGTTTCGAAGATTCCCGGGGCATCGGCCAACCAGGTAACAATTGAAAAACTTTTGCCCTTAAAGGACCTGCTGCCAGGGCAATACACGTTGCGCGTGAAAATTACCGACAAATTCCGTAAACAGGTGCTCACCCCTTCAGCCCAATTTACGGTAACCTAGGGATAAGCGGGGGCCTCCCCGCTCCATAGAGCGTCGTTTGATGCTAAAAGCACGGACGCACAAAACGGTGGTTTCGCTAGTTCTGGCGAGTGCGGTGTATCTTGCCGGCTCAGGCCTCGGGCAGGCTGCCACTCCGCTTCAAATGGCGGGCGCGATCACGGGTTTTGTGACGGATGCCGCTGGCGTTCCGCAGATGGGCGCGGCGGTCATCCTGTTCAACCGTCAGGAACGCCAGTTCGAGCGGGCGCTGACCGACGACCGCGGCGCTTTCCGGTTCCTGGGGCTCGCTCCCGATCTCTACTCCATCAAAGTCACCCTGGCCGCGTTTGTGCCGGCGTTGCGGAAGGGGATTCTGGTACAACCCGGGATGGCGAGCGTGCTCAACGTCAATCTGAACACGCTGTTCAGCTCGATCCAGTTTGCCTACCCGCCGATTGAAAACGGCAGCCTGATGAGCGATGAGTGGAAGTGGGTGCTGCGCAGCGCCTCGCCCACCCGGCCCGTGCTGCGCTTCAACGGCGACGCCGTGGCGAGCAGCACGCACTCGAAGATCTCGCGCCGCACGGCGGTGTTCAGCGAAACCCGCGGAGTGTTCAAACTGTCGGCTGGCGAAGGGTCGCTCGCTTCCGGCACCGGCAATGAGGCGGACATGGGGACGGCGTTCGCGCTGGCCACGTCGCTCTACGGGAACAACATGCTGCAGGTGAGCGGCAACCTGGGCTACGGATCGCAGACGGGAGTGCCCACGGCGGCGATCCGCACCAGCTACAGCCGCAGTCTGGGCGGCGGAAATCCGGAAGTATCGGTCACCATGCGGCAGTTGTTCCTGCCGGGCCGGTTGGGCGCGGCGCTGGCGGGCAACGAGGGCGCGCTGCCGATGCTAAGGAGTATGTCGGCGAGCTTCGACGACCGCACGGAACTCACCGACGAACTTTCGGTGCAGTACGGGTTCACCCTGAATTCCATCTCTTTCCTGGATCATGTGAATTACGCCAGTCCTTATGCGCGGGTGACGTACTCGCTGGGCCAGAACGGCGAAGTGGCGTTCGCCTACACTTCGGGCGACGCGCGTCCCGATCTGGCGGGCCAGGGTCGGCAGGACGCGGATTTGCAGCGTGAGTTGAGCACGCTGGGACTGTTCCCGCGGATCAGTTTACGGGAAGGCCGGCCGCGCATCCAGCGCGGCGAGAATTTCGAGCTGGCCTATTCGCGCCAGATGGGCTCGCGCACCTACCAGGTGTCGACGTACCGGGAGAACGTGAGCAACGCGGCGCTATCGCTGGTGGCGCCGGCGGGCATGTACACCGGCGGCGACATTCTGCCGGACCTGTTCACGGGAACTTCGACGTTTAACGCCGGCGATTTCCGCAGCGCGGGCTACACGGCGGCCGTGACGCAAAACCTGGGCGAGCATGTGGCCGCCACCGTGATGTACGGATCGATGGGCGCGCTGACGGCGGCCAACCGGGAGATCGTGAGCGGCAGTCCGGATGAGTTGCGGAGTATGATTCGCGCCGGACGCCGCAAGGCTGCCACGGCGCGGGTGACGGCGACGGCGCCCTGGACCGGCACGCACTTGATCGCCAGCTACCAGGTGACGGGCGACCATCGCTGGGCATCGCCGGGGCACAGTTACAGCACGGCTTCGGTGCGCCAGATGCCGGGTCTGAACCTGTACGTGCGCCAGCTCATCCCCGGCCTGAGCATGCTGCCGTGGCGTATGGAAGCCACCGCCGATCTGCGCAATATGCTGGCGCAAGGGTACCTTTCGCTCGGCGTTGCGGGCGGGCAGCAGTTGCTGCTGGTGGAGACTCCACGCAGCGTTCGCGGCGGCTTGAGTTTCATTTTCTAAGCATGCCCTCCCCTCGTAGCGTAGCCTTTAAGGCGGGGTGCCCTCTGGGCCGCCCCCATTCATGAGGGCATTCTTCCCTCCGGTGCACTAAGTGAGTGCCGCGGGCGGCTTTCCGCGCATCGATTCCCACCAGCACTTCACCCGACAGTACCTTCCCGCACTGCTGTTTCCCATTCTCAAACGCAATCGGTTTGACGGGTCGGTGGTGGTCGCGCGCGTCCCCAGCGTAGAGGAGACGCGGTGGCTGCTGGGCCTCGCGGCCGAGCACGATTTCATTCGCGCCGTGGTGGGATGGGCGGACCTGGCCGATCCCCGGGTGGGCGACGTGCTGGACGAGTATCGGCGCCATCCCAAGTTCCGCGGCGTCTGCTATGCGTTTGAGGGGGAATTGCCGCCAGGGCTCGGCGAACTGGAACGGCGGGGGCTTACGCTCGATGTGAGTGCGGGGTTTACTCCAGCGATAGTGGAAGGGTTTCCGGGGTTACAAGTGGCGATCGATCACGTGGGGACGGGGCGCGCAATGGGTGCGTCCTCCCTGGCGCGGTATGCCAATGTGTTTGCCAAGATCAGCGGGCTGATTACGCACGCGCCCACCCGGTGGAAGGCGGCGGAGTTTCAGCCGGCGGTGCGCGCGGCGCTAGCGGCGTTTGGTCCCCAACGCGTGATGTATGGCAGCGACTGGCCGAGTTATCTGCCGGCGGGGACCTGGAAGGAAGCGCTGGCGGCGTTCACCCAAGCCATTGGCCCGCAGACCATGGAGACGCGCGAGCATCTGCTGGGTGGCACGGCGCGGCGATTCTACCGCCTCGAAGCCGGGGGCGCGGCTTGATGTCCAATGCGAGGGTGAGGTCCTCCACCGCCATACAACGGGTGGCGAATCTGGCGACGTCCAACCTTGCCGCCTTCCTGGTACTGACGGCGCTGAACCTGTCCATCTCCTGGCGCCTGCTGAAGGTCGAGTACACCAACCAGTTCAGTTCCGTGGAAGGCTATTTCATCGCCATCGCCCGCTACATTTCCGGGCACTGGGGGGACTTTTCGTGGTACCCCCTATGGCACTGCGGAATGCCTTACCAGGATACCTACGTTCCCCTGTTGCACCTGGTGGTGGCGGCGACCGCATCCCTGGGACATATTCCGGCCGCCAGGGCCTATCATGGCGTGATTGGCGTCGCCTATGCGTTGGGCGCGCCGGCGCTCTATGGGATGGCTGTGCGGTTGGGCGCGCCGCGCGGCGCGGCCTTCCTTTCGGCGCTGTGCTACGGGCTGTTCTCGCCATCCGCCCTGCTGATGGCGGACGTGGCGCGGGATCTCGGCGGCTTGTGGTACGGGCGCCGGCTTCAGGTGATGACGGTCTATGGCGAGGGCCCGCACGTCACCGCCATGACCCTGCTGCCGGTGGTCGTTCTGGCGCTCGAAAACGCGCTCGTCAAAAGAACCGGGAGGGCCCTGGCGCTGGCGGCACTCTCCATCGCGCTCGTCTTCCTCACCAACATCCCGGGCAGCATGGCGCTCGGCGTGGCCGTGTTCTGCTGGATCTGCGCGCAGCCGCGGGGCCGCCGCCGGGCCGCCTGGGGGGTCGCGGCCAGCGCCTCCGCGCTGGCTTATTGCCTGGCCTGCTTCGGCGTGCCGCCGTCCAGCATGTTCCGGGTGGGCGCCAACGCCGGAGACATGCACCGCGGCTTTACCAACAGCCTCCACTACGGCCCGCTCCCGCTCGTGCTGGCGCTCGGCTCGGTGGCGGCCGCCGGCTTCCTGTTGGCCCGTACCCGCCTGCCTTTAGCCGTGCGGTTCGCCATCCTCTTTTCCGCGCTTGCCGGCGCCATGGCGGCCACCGCCCACTCGGAAACCTTCGAGCTGCTGCCGCAGGTGGGCCGCCTGCATCTGGAGTTTGAAATCGGCGCCTGCCTGCTGCTGGGTTGCACGGCCTGGGCTCTCTACACCCTGTTCCCGCGCTGGACCAGGCCCGTTTTGCTGGCGCTGTGCCTGGGTCCAGTGGTGGTGCAGTACGGAAACTACCGCTGGCGGGCGCGGCTCGACATCCAGCGCGCGGACCTGGAAAAGCGATCGGAATACACCACCGCGCGCTGGCTCCAAGCCAATCTGCCAGGCGGTAGAGTCTACGTTACCGGGTCCACCGCGTTTTGGCTGAACGCTTTTTCCGCCACGCCCCAGTTGATCGGCTGCTGCGACCAGGGCCAGTCCATGCCGGTGCTCAACGAAGTCCCCTACAAGGTCAATTCCGCGGTGGATTCAAGCACAACCGAAGCCGGCATCAACCGGTTGCGCGCGCTCGGCGTCCAGGCCATCGTGGTCAACGGCCCCGCCAGCACCGATGAGTATAAGGACATCCGGGCGCCCGAACGCTTCGATGGCGTGCTCCCTCTATTGCATCGCGAGAACGGCGACGCCATTTATTCGGTCCTCCCTTTGGGAACCTCGCTCGCTCACGTGGTCCGGCCCGGAGAACTGGTGCCGCATCGCCCGCCCGGTAAGTTCGCGTATGCCGACATCCTCAAGTATGCGCGGGCCACCGTGGATGCCGCCCGCCCGGCGGCCGCCTTCGAGTGGCGGGGCGGCGGCAGAGCCCGCATCCGCGCCAACCTCGATCCCGGCGATCTCCTGTCGGTGCAGGTCGCCTGGTTCCCCGGGTGGAAGGCCGCAGTCCACGGCGAGGCAAAGCCGGTCTCCGCCGACGGCATGGGCTTTCTGGTCATCCAACCGCGGTGCCAGGGCGATTGCGAAATCGATCTGGCATGGACCGGCCGAGGCGACCTCCCGCTAGCCGCCGTAGTTTCGGTGGCTACGCTAGCGCTGCTCGCGGCCCTGGCTTTCCGGCGGCGCGGCTCAAGCGCGGCATAGAAGCGATGCGGATCCGCGCCCTTGGGTGAGACTGCCAATTGACGCTGAGGCACCACGCAAGAATAACTTCGCAGTTGCTGCCACACCTGCCAGTCAGCCCATGTGAGGTGATTCTTGCGCTGGCCCTTAGGCGACTTACCAGGTGTGATTTCCCGGAACGCCGTTTGGGGGACCACGACACTTCCGGGTAGCCGAGTCTACTGGAGCCCTTGCACGGGTTATGGGTTTCCCTTATTATGGGGATATGAATCTCACTCTCTCTCTCGACGATGAACTCGTCAAGAAAGTGCGCAAGATCGCCGTCGAGCGGGACACTACGCTGACAGGCCTGGTTCGCGACCACCTGGAAAAGCTCGCTGCCGAGGGAGCCGCATCTGGCCGGAGACGCCGCGAACGGGAGGCGCTGGAGCGCAGCTTCGAGAGCTTCCGGTTCAAGGTTGGCAAGCGAACCTGGAAGCGGGCGGACCTATATGCCCGCTCCTGAATTCCTCGACACGAATGTGCTCGTTTACGCCTACGACCCGGGCGATTCACACAAGCAGCGCATCGCCCAGGACCTCGTCAGGAGGGCTCTGGCGGGAGACATCTTAGTGTCGACACAGGTGCTGGCGGAGTTTGCGGCCACCCTTCTGCACAAGATGCAGCCTGCCGCGCGTTCCGAGGATGTGGCGGCCGTGCTTGACGCGCTGGGTCCAATTCGCGTGGTTGTCCCCGACGGCGACATCGTCCGGCGTGCCGTGGCTGTTCGCGCGGCATACGGTGTGCACTTCTATGACGGCATGATTGTGGCAGCCGCGGAGCGGGGCGGTTGTGGACGGATCTGGTCGGAGGACCTGAACGCCGGCCAGAAATATTTCGGCATTGCAGTCGACAACCCCTTCCGGTGATTGCGGCTCACCGTCGCGCAGGTCCTTTTGGCGGCCGGGCGAGGTTACCACGCCCAACGTGGAAGCCGGCTGCCGGGCTAGGACGGCAATTCGTCCCCAAATGCGGTTCTGCTCTGTTTTGCACGCCCGGTGCCCGACTGCTGTTCATTCTCCCAGAACGCCAGAAAACTCAACCCGCCTCAAAAACAGGCACAGATTGGCCGGTTATGCCGAGCTCGGCATAACCGGCCAATCTGTGCACATAGTGACAAGAACTCGCCCAAGTTCAGCAAGATCTGAGGGCGTGGATTGTAGACAGCCTGCCGAGTCGAATTCTCGCCGGAATCGGCACGATGTTTCCTCCGCGATCTCCGCTTGCTCCGCGCGCCACCCAAGGAGGCGTGAAGTCTGCCCCTTCCGTCGGGCTAGTTTTTGGTTTTCTCTGCGCTGATCTCTGCGTCTCCGCGCCTCTGCGGTGAAGTAGTCTTCTCCTTTGGCCTCGGAGCCGCCTAAGCGAACGTCATGTCCCCTGGTTCGCACCCGTTGGCGGCACACCAATCCAGGTACACGCGCGCATAACTGGCGGTGATATAGTCGTTCTCCTGAAACCCGAGGCGGCGGGCGGTGCGGTCGATCCAGTGCGGCGTGCCTTCCAGTTCCAGGTAGACGCCGACGGGAGTCTCATCCAGCATGGCGACACCGGCGCGCCGCGGCTGGTGGAATTCGGTGCGGTACTTTTCGTAGCGGAACACGCAATGGAAGCCCAACCGCTCCACAATCGCCATCATGGCCGCGGCGTTGTCGATCTTGAGTTCCAGTTCTTCCCGGCTCTTGTAGTTGCCGGGCTCGGGAACGCCTTTATAGGTCATGGTCGCGACCCCGCCGGCCTGGCGAATGCGCAGCAGGCTGGAAGAATTCCGCAGGATCAGTTCCGGCGTATCGAACACCATGTTGGCCTCGAAAACGCGCGGCCGCCATACCACCAAGCCGGCCGCGCCCAGCAGGCGGCGGGCGGAACGCGCGTCCTTCACCACCAGCTTGATTTCCGTTTCGTGCGTGCCCTGTGACATCGGTATGGTTACTGCGGACGGTCGCCCTGATGGTGGTCGAGAAAGTCCTGGTCGATGGGCTTGCGGCCGCGGAAGCCTTCGTCCACGCCGTGCCAGAAGGCGATGCCGCTCTCGCCGAGCTTCCAGCAGAGGTAGACCTCCACGCCGCGGAACAGGGTCGGAAAATCGACCAGGCCGATTTCCAGATCCTTCACCAGACAGCCCGTCTCCAGCACCGCCTCAATACGGTCGCGCAGTCGCGAAGCCGCCTCGTCGCGGCGCGCCCGGGATTCCAGTGCACGCTCGCGGTCCACCATCACGCCGCCCATCATCATCACGTGCTCGCTGAATCGGTGAATCACCTGTTCGGCATCCTGGTATCCGCCCTTGGCGTCCAGCGCCTGGCGGAGCAGGCTTTCCACCTCCGGAATCAGGCTTTGGGCTTCCACCAGCGTAAAACGTTTCGCCATGTCGCGCCGATTATACCAACGAGGCGGGCGCCGGAACACCACGGGCAGCCGCGGGTTCGCCAGCCTCGGCGTAGTGGGTGGCGTAGTGGGTATCCACGTAGGTGTTCAGAATCTCCAGGAATTCGGCGACAATGCGGTCGCCCTTGAGCGTGGTCATCAGGCGGCCATCCACATAAATCGGGGCCTTGGGTTCCTCAAAGGTGCCGGGCAGCGAAATCCCTATATTGGAGTGCTTGCTCTCGCCGGGACCGTTGACCACGCAGCCCATCACCGCGACCTTCATGGTCTCTACGCCCGGATGCGTGGCCTTCCAGTGCGGCATCTGCTCGCGCAGGTAGCTCTGGATCTGGTCCGCCATATCCTGGAAGAAGGTGCTGGTGGTTCGCCCGCATCCCGGGCAGGCGGTGACCTGCGGGGTGAAACTGCGGATGCCCAGCGATTGCAGAATCTGCTGGGAGACAATCACTTCCTCCGTGCGGTCGCCATTGGGCAGCGGCGTCAACGAGGTGCGGATGGTGTCGCCGATGCCGTCCTGCAACACCGGCGCCAGCGCGGCGGTGGTGGCCACGATTCCCTTGCTGCCCAGACCGGCTTCGGTGAGTCCCAGGTGCAACGGGTAATCGCAAACCGCGGCCAGCGCGCGGTACACGTCGATCAGGTCCTGCACCCCGCTGACCTTGGCGCTCAGGATGATCCGGTCATGCGCCAGCCCGTGACGCTCGGCCGCGTGCGCCGATTCGAGCGCGCTCGCCACCATGGCGTCCAGCGTGACGTCGCGCGCGCCCTTGGGCTCCGGCAATCGCGAGTTCTGGTCCATCATCCGCGTGAGCAACGCCGCATCGAGCGAGCCCCAATTGACGCCGATGCGCACCGGCTTCTGGTTCTCGATGGCCACTTCGATCATGGTGCGGAAGTTGTCATCGGTCTTGCGCCCGATATCGGAGTTGCCCGGATTGATGCGGTACTTGGCCAGCGCGCGCGCGCACTCCGGGTATTTCTTGAGCAGCAGGTGGCCGTTGTAGTGGAAGTCGCCGACGATCGGCACGGGGACGCCGAAAGCGGCGCACGCATCCACAATCCGTGGGACGGCCGCGGCGGCGGCTTCGGTGTTCACGGTCACGCGCACCAACTCCGACCCGGCGCGCGCCAACGCCATCACCTGGTTGACCGTGGATGCCACGTCGGCGGTATCGGTGTTGGTCATCGACTGGATGACAATCGGATGAGTTCCCCCGACTTTGACACCTCCCACGTCGACCACTACCGCCTTGCGGCGCGGTTTTACTGCCATGAAATTCCCTCCGCTGTGGAAATTACCATCTTAACATTCGGGGGTAATCCGCCTCTCAGGCGACAATTCAACGCAGAGACTTAGCGCGGCGGAGCCGCAACCAAAGTGGAAAGGCGTTCGCAATCTTCGTATGATGTGTGTTTCCAGGTACGTATCGCGGAAGA
>Ga0208716_1000999_pt1 | contig 11135 bp, 6 predicted proteins | sample NGESurdeep092012_8_FD_184482 | JGI IMG/M metagenome (GOLD analysis project Ga0208716, IMG submission 184482) | Arctic peat soil microbial communities from Barrow, Alaska - NGEE Surface sample 415-3 deep-092012 (SPAdes) | ecosystem: Environmental > Terrestrial > Soil > Wetlands > Peat ...
AATCAGTAATCAGTAATCAGTAATCAGTAATCAGTAATCAGTAATCAGTAATCAGTAATCAGTAATCAGTAATCAGTAATCAGTAATCAGTAATCAGTGTGTTTCCCAATTTACATGAGATTGCTATATGACCTCCGACACCAACAAGCCACATCCCTTAACACGTAGAAACTTTATCGCTACCTCGGCAGTTGGGTCAGGTTTAGCACTATCACTCGGTTATCAATTCGTAACAAGCAAAACAGCTCTTGCCACTCCGGTCACTGAGGCAGGGACGACTCCAACTGACTTCGACATCAATAAAGCCTTCGAGCGATTCATGAGCGACCTCGGCTTCAGTGCCTCGGATGGGGGAGGCAAGGTGACCTTCACCGGCGAAGACCCGATCCTGCGCAGCCATTTCCGCATCGGTGCCGCGATGGCGATTCCGGCGATGGGCGCGGCGGTGGGCGCTGCGGCGATCTGGCGTGAGCGCACCGGCCAGGGCCAGGACCTCAAGGTCGATCTGCGCGAATCGGTCTACAACGTGAACCCGATCATCGGCGCCATCATGCGGATGAGCCAGGCGGCAGGCGTAATTCCGGCGGCCGATCCGTTGCCTGCCAATTTCAATTTCCTCCACCCCAGCGTCAACGGGCTGTTCCTGCAAGCGCCCGTCGGCCTCGGCAACCCGATGACCTTCGTGCCCTTCGAAACCAAGGACGGCCGCTTCTTCAACATCACCGGCGCCTATCCGCACCTCGAACGGCGCGGCTTGGAAGCGCTGAACGTGCCGCCGGGGCGTGACAACATCGTGCGCGGCTTCAAAGCCGTCAACAGCTTCGAGTTCGAGGAACGGCTCAACAAGATGGGTGGCGTCGGTGTTGTCCACCGCACCGCCAAGGAATGGCTCGCCCACCCCGAAGGCGCCTATCTGGCGAAGACCCCGCTGATCGAGATCGTCAAGATCGGCGATTCGGCCCCCGAAGGCTGGTCAGCCAAACCGACGCAGCCACTGTCGGGCATCAAGGTGATGTCGAATACGCATGTCATCGCCGGCACCGTGTCGTCGCGTACGCTGGCTGAATACGGCGCGCAAGTGCTTCATATCGCCCGCGACCAGGCGTTCGAACACGAGGCGCTGGTCATCGACGTCAACGTGGGCATGCGTTCGACCTTCGTCGACCTGCGCAATGCCGACCAGAACAAGCGACTCAAGGCACTCATTCCCGCCACCGATGTCTATGTCGAGAACTACCGCGTCGGCACGCTCGATCGGCTCGGCTTCGGCGCGCAGGAACTGGCAAGCGTCCGCCCCGGCATCATCTACCTGTCGGTCAACGCCTACAGCGCCGACGGCCCCTGGGCCAAGCGCGGCGGCTTCGACATGGAAGGGCTCGCGGTGACGGGGTTCACCCTTGCCGAAGGCGACGGCGGCCCGCCGCGCTTTCCGCCGACCTTGGTGATGAACGACTACATCGCCGGCTATCTTGGCGCCGCCGGCGTGCTGGCGGCGCTGCGCCGCCGTGCCAAGGAAGGCGGCAGCTACCATGTCCGCGTCAGCCTCGCGCGTGCCGCGATGTGGTACGCCAGCCTCGGCCAGTTCCCCACCAAGAACTTCGATGCCAATGATCCGCTGCACCGCATGATCGAGCCCGAGCTTATGACCGCGCAGACGCCGTACGGCCTCGTCCAGCGCCTCGGCCCGCAGGTCAAGCTGTCGAAAACGCCGGGCAAATGGCGCACGCCGCTGGTCGCGGTGCGCGGCGCCGACACGGTCAACTGGGTCTGAGGCGGCTCGTTCAGGAACAGAACTTTCAACACAGGAGATCGGACAGTGACTGACAACAACAAGGGCGATGACGGCCGCAGCGAGCAGCGGGCAACACAAGATGCCGGCGCCGCCAAGGCCGGACTGACACGACGCGGCGTCCTGCAATCCATCGGCGTCGGTACGCTCGGCACCGCGCTTGGTATGGGCCTGCCGGCGGCGACCGCGGCAAAGCCGGCGGCGGCCACCGAAAAGCTGCCCTTTGCCAGCGTGCGCGTCATCGAGCTGAGCCAGACACTGACCGGCCGCCTCACCGGCCTTATGTTCGCCGACCAGGGGGCACAGGTCTTCGTCGAGCGTGACAAGCCTTCGACCGATTTCGACGATGCCTACTTCGATCGCGGCAAATTCCTTCTGCCCGCGCGCGGCCTGGCCGACACGTCCTCGGCCGACGTCATCATCGTCGATGGCGACGCGCCGGTGAAACGCCTGCCGCACCAGATCGTCATGCGCGTGGTGGCTGCACTGCCGGGCGACGAAGCCTACGGCTACCTGCCTGCCAACTGCAGCGAGGACCTGATCAACGCCCTTGTCGGGTTCTTCACCAACATGAGCGTCACCGGGCCGATGCTGGGCCGCCCGGTGATCTACACGCCGCTGCCGCTGTCGTCGGTGTATGCCGGGGTAAACGGCGGTGTCGCCGTGGCCGCTGCGCTGGTCGATCGCGAGCGCACCGGACTCGGCCGCGAGGTGCATGCGTCGCGCCTAGCCGGCGGCCTGTCGGCGATCGGCGCGTTGGCGCTCACCTCGAGTGGCTTGCCGCCGCATCTGCAACCGATCGTCGTCGGCGGCCTGCCGCCGGGCCTGTCACCCGAGCAAGCTCGCGATATCATGGCCAAGGCCTCGGCCGACCCGACCTGGCAACTCTGGCTGGAGCAGCGCGTCGCTCCGCTGTCGGCACCCTACAAGTGCGCCGACGGCCGCTTCGTGCTGCCGATGGCCGGGCCGAACCGGCGGCTGACGCGCCGCATGCTCGAAGCCCTTGGCCTTTACGACAAGGCGCTGGCCGCGGGCATGGTCGATGCCAACCCCTTCGACTCGGCGAACATCGCCTACCGCAACAACAACCTGGCCGATTCGCTGGCGCTGCGGTTCGACCTGACCTCGAAGATCGCCGACTGGCTGGAGCCGATCTTTGCCAGCCGCACCGCCGAGGAGTGGGACCGCTTCCTGCAAGCGAACGGCGTGGCCGTCGCCGTGATTGGCACCTGGCAGGAGTGGCAGCAGCACAAGACGGCTCGCGAAACACGCATCATCGCTGAGGTGTCCGGCGACCCGCATGTGCGGGTCGGCCGCACCAGTTGGGTGGCCAGTGCACAACCCTACCCGGACTTGGCGGTTGGGCAAAAGATCCGCGCTCTGCCGCCGCGCAGCACGCCGGTGCCCAAGCCGACTGGCGTCGCACCGTCGCCGTTGCCGCTGACCGGTTTCACGATGCTCGACATCACCAATGTGCTGGCCGGGCCATGTTGCGGGCGCATGTTCGCCGAGCTCGGCGCCACCGTGGTGCAGAGCTTCCAGCCTGAGCCCAATGGCTCGCCGACGATCGTCGTCGACTGGGCCGGCGAGGTGGCCTGCGGCAAGCGCACGATCATCATCAACGTGCGCAATCCCGACGGCGCCAAGGTGATGCAACAACTAGCCGCCAAGGCAGACTTCGTGCTGGCCAACAAGATGAGTCCGCAGCTCGTGCGGCTGCGCCTAGACCCGGCGACGCTGAAGCGCTCGAACCCGAAGTGCATCGGGCTGCAGGTCACTGCCTTCCGCGGCGAGCGGCGTGGCCCGCAGGACAACGACCTCGGCTTCGATCCGTCGATCCAGGGGCCCACCGGCATCATGGAGCGCTTCGGCCCGAAGGGCGCGCCCACCTACCACGGCGTGGCCTCGTGCGTCGACTACCTGTGCGGCTACCTGGCCTGTTTTTCGGGCGTCACCGCGCTGTATGCGCGCGAGCACCGCAAGGACGGCAAGGGCGACTGGGCGGAAGCCGCGCTGGCGCCATCCGCGACGCTGACCCAGCTGCTGCTCACCGGGATTCCGAAGCCTCCCGACGACATCCGCGGCCCCTTCGCCATCGGCAGGAACGCGTTCGAACGCGTCTACAAGGTCGCCGACGGCTGGGTCTTCGTGCAGGGCAAGACGGACATGACCGCCGAGCTCGGTGGGAAGACGGTGACCGAAGCGCTGGCCTATGTGAAGAGCAAGAACCTGCTCGCAACACCGGTGCAGACCTGCCGGCAGATCGCCGACCGTCACATGGACAAGCCTTCGCCTACGGTGTACTTCGAGAAGCGCGAGAGCGACGGCTGGGTGAACCACTGCTTCCGCCCGACGTGGTTCACCTTTGACGGTGTGCCTACGCCTCGGCCGCGCGCCACTTCGCGCATCGGTGCCGATGGTCCGGCGATCCTGGCCCAGCTCGGCTACAGCCCGGACGACATCAAGCGCCTGTTTGCCAGCGGTGCCATCGGGCGCACCGAGTGGGCTAAGAGCTGATAGTGGGCCGGGCAGCACAGAAAGGGCCTTGGACAAGCGATACATCCTGTTAAAAGTTGGTACTTGCAAGTATGGATAAGAAAACAGAAACACTATTACAGATGACACCAAAGTCATGACGGCTCCACTAATCAACTCCAGCGCCGCGCCGCGCATCCTTTTGGGGATTGTCGCGGTTGCCCTCGGTCTTACGACCTGCGTTCCTGGCGTGCTGGCGCAAACTCCTAGCGTGATGGTTGGGGGTACGACGGAAGACCCCAATAGCGTTGCTAGTACCGCGACAGAACTAAAGGCGGGCGAGATGACTGGGAGCGGGAGCGAAGCCTTAAAGGGTACCTATGCACAGGCTTGGGACATCGTAGAAAACCCGACCGCACCTGATGAAATAATAGAAGACCCGTACGGGCCTGATGAAGTAGAAGACCCGACCGAACCTGATGAAATAATAGAAGACCCGACCGCACCTGAGGTAATACTCAACGAAAGCTTTGCTCAGCCGGGTTCGCTTTTTCCAAATGCCATGTTTCCAGGCACAGGCTACGAGCGGTTTAAGAAAGACCTCTACGAGCGCTATAGTGTCAAGTTCAGCTTTAGCTATCAGCAGCTCTTTCAGTGGGCTTCCGCTACTCTGCCTAACGCGAAGTATGACACGGCACTCGGCGGATGGGCGGGTTTTACGGGGGAGTGGATCCCGCTCGATCGGGGTGGAGATTACGAAGGTAAACTTGTCTTTCAGGCGGGCTGGCGCGATTCGATTGGCAACAACGCTGTTCCGGCTCAGTTCGGCGCTGGCCAGCTCGGCTCGGCCGTGTCGAACTACGAGTTCACGAGTTGGGGCGGTACTAGAATCGAAGATCTGTATTGGGAACAGCGAATAGCTGGGAATCGGTTCAGCTTCCGAGTGGGCAACCAGACTCCTCAAACAGTCTTCAACTTTTCACGCTTCAAGAACGCACGCGTCTCTTACACCGCTAGCCCCTTTACCTTCCACGATACGATACCCTATCCGACTTATGGGCTGGGTATGTCGTTTCGGTTGCGGCCGCTTGAGAATTCCGAGTTTTATGTTCTCGGCACGCTGAATGACATGAACGGCGAGCCGGCCGCTCTAGGCCTCGACTGGAGTACCTTTGGACTGGGCCAATATTTCTACGGTCTCGAGTTTGGTTATTTTTGGCGTCGGAATAATCGCGAGTTCGACCACCTCCACCTCAGTCTGTTCTATGCCGATAAGCGCAGCACACGCTCGCCCGACATCTTGCCTAACGAACCCGGTGGCGGTTTCAGGGTTTACGGAGAGAAACAGTTCGGCCGATTTGTAGGTTTGCTCGGCTACACATACAACACGGCAGAGGGTGGCGGTATTTCGGCCACTTTCACCCATCAAACCATCACCGCGGGGTTGGCCTATCTCAATCCTATGAATATCCGAGGTGAAGCCTCATTGGGTCTGATATTTTCCGATCCGATCAAAAACATTTTTCCCGGATCTGGCCAACGCGGCCAATATACCGTCGATACCTACTGGCGGGTTCAGGTGACCCCATACCTAACGATGACTCCCGCCATTTGGTTCATATTCGATCCGTCATTCAACCCCACGGTAAATTTCCAAGTTGTTCCGCAGATTAAGTTTCAGATTCTCTTTTGAAATAGTCCACTGCACCAGGAGTTGATGCACTTGAGAAAACTAGGGATTTACTAATTGCATTCCGAAGCCCTCTTACGGCTATTTGTATCCAACGCGCCAAAAATGTAAAGTTAGCGCCGACGGCATCATCTATCGTGATTAACTTAATTGTTTCGCCCACATCGTCCTAGCCAGTGCTTGCCTCATGACGTATCCTTGGGTAGAGTGGTGGCGAGCAGAAAACAAATTGCTGTGAACACGAGCGCAATTAGCAGCGAAGTTTGCATTCCTGAAGTTGCTGCTTCAAGGCTGATCGAGTGAATTAATGGCTCCATTGATGACGGTAATTTGTTGAGCAGCGCCTGTTTTACTTCCTGTCTAGAAAGAGTTTGAATCATTTCTTGTAATTGGGCAATGAGTTGATTGCGATCGCCTATTGATAAGGTTTGGCCCATGTTTTCTACGATGTTGTCCACAATGTCTCTAGAAGCGAAAGAAATTAATGCTGTGCCAAGAATATCTCTGCCCAACGAACTGCCTAAGTCTTGAACTGGGTTATAAATTCCACAGGCTTCCGGTTTCTCATCTTCAGAAGCAAAGGAGTAGGTGAGTCGGCTAATGCAGGCTAAAAATAACCCTGAGCCAACGCCCATAATAATTAATCCCGGCATCAGTTGGAGGGAGGTGATCTGAGAATACAGGCTGCGATGAAGCACCACGATCCCCACTCCTAAAAACCCAATACCACTATAAACAACGTATTTAGGTGAAAAGCGATCGCCCAATGATAAAATCCTTAAAGTAACTACGACTACAATGATCGTGCTCAAGTTATAGGGAATTATCGTAAGTGCAGTTCGGAATGGATTGAGTAACATGGCGATCGGCACAAACTGAAAGAGATTAAATTGCACACCCGTTACAATCAATGTGTGCATCATTGAGGCAAGCATTCCTAACACGAATCCTCGCTTTCGTAAAAGTCCACCTCGGAGTAAAGAAGCTTTAGATTGGTTTGCCTGCCGTCGCTGCCAGAAGATGAAGAACCCCATAAGAATCATTCCCACTGCAATGAGTGTGGGCGCGATCGAGATGGCAAAGGGGGGAAGCACCACCCCCGCAATTGAAAACAGGCGCTTCGGTTCCCACCAACCAAACTCTACCGACAGACCAACGCCCGTCAGGATGGAGCCAAGCCCTAAAAACGAGAGTAACCCGCCGACCCAATCGATCGGTTGCTCACTATGATTGGCCAGGTTTGGTAGCGATCGCTTCAACAACCAGACCAAGATTAAAACAGGGAGGGAGGGCACAAATGCCCAGCGCCAACTCAATTGTGAGCCGATAAAGCCACCCAGCAGTGCCCCAGACAAGCCTCCCAGTGCCGAAGCTACAATCAACATGAGCGTAGCTTGCTCTCCAATCTTCCCTTTACAAAATAGATCCACGACCGTCCAAGGGGTGCTAATTAAGGGAGTAGCAGCCAAACCCGTTATTAGCGAAAAACTGACAGCCAGCACCCCTAACGAAGGGCTTAGAACCGTTAGCCCAATCCCAATGCCATAAAAAATTAAGCCCGTGAGAAATACAGGAGTTCGACCGTAGAAGCGGCACAGGTTTTCAACTGTGGGGGCAAAGGAAGCGGTAACCAGCGAAAAAAGCACCAAAATAGTTTGAATAGAACCCACGCTCGTATTAAGATCAGCCACGATTGCCGGCATGATGGCGGGGATCACGCTGACGTTGTAGGCCACCATAAATAGGGTTAAACCGACTGTCCAAAAACCTTTTCGTTGAAATTGAAATGTCTGCGTTGGACTCATAACTTATACTCCGAAGCAAAAACAAAACGATGCGATCGGTTAATCCTAGGAGTTTGTCGGTTTTAAGGTAAGCTGCTGTAAACCATTCTAGAAGTGTATTACTGAGCGTGTAATGGGAGAAGCCCCATCAGCAAGATATTTATCGAAATTAACAGGGATGGCGCTATCGAGCTGCCTGGTCAGATGGAAGGTTGGCTTGATACCAACTGCCTTGCGCGCTTTGTTGTAGCCCAAGTTTTTTTGAGAAAAATGGCTAGAATTCTTTCTCAAAAAAACTTGGGTTAAAACAGCCTCTAAGCAGATCAGTCACTTCTGGGGGTACTTCTGCAATATCCCCTCCACTGAGTTAGTGTCTACTACGTTTATTCCACTTGGACCTGTCGAGGGCATGGGCAAAAACACCCTGATTAAGATTTTGTACGTAAGAATGACTGCATCCTTGAAAGAAGCGATTATTAGGCTAACGGCATCCACCTAATCACCCAAATAGGCAGATTAGGTAGAATAGTTCAGTCTAAATACTAGTTGTGCCGCTTGAGTTCTCGGTGGTAGTACAGTCGCAATCTCAGTTACTGATAAATTTGAGGTAGACTGAGGACTGCCTGTATCGTCTTGAATATGTTGATTCCGAATGCAGAAAATGCAGTCGTCGATATTCGTAAACTACGCGGCTACTGCTTGAATTCAGAGCACGACGACGGAAAGCATAAAGCTCGGCTTTTTTCATCAATTCTTGGCATGACGGCTGATGACGCTGAAGAGTTACGCCAAATTTTGCTAGAAGTTGTCATAATTCATGAAGATCAGGTGGGGCGGCAAGATGAGCTTGGGCAGCGCTATACTCTCGACTGGCCCAATAGAAGTGCAACTCTTCGGAGTGGTTGGATGATCGAGCATGGCTCGGAGATTCCAAGATTAACAACCTGCTATCCTCTGTAGTACTTGGAGGTGATACAAGTGACGAAGAACACAGCTAAATTGCTAGATGTCGTGGCTTTGACAGTTGATTTGCCCGAATACAACCTTTGGTGTGGACAAGTCGGAACTATAGTTGAGCTACTGGCTGATAGTGAAGCGTTTGAGGTTGAATTTAGCGATCGGGATGGACGAACGTTTGAGTCCATCGGATTGCGCCCAGAGCAAATCATGGTGTTACATTTTGAGCCAGCATCACCTGACTTGAAGCCTGAAATGATCACAGCATAGCGCAGCACAACAACGCTGTTGCAACGGACGGTGTTCAAACTGAAATGACTCGAAAACTTGTACCGCCGCTGAACAGCAACGTTAGGCGTCATGTGAGCGCCACCCTGCAATCGTCTTAGGAAACGGAGAAACAAAGTCATGCACGTTAAGGACCTGAAGTTTGTTGTTGTCATCGCTGCGCTGGCGCTTGGGGCATTCTCGAATGTCCGCGCAGCAGACACAGTTGCGGAGCAACGCGCCGCACAACCGGCAGCGTCCCCGGTCCCACTTCCGACCACAATGTCGCCTGAGGCAACTCGCGCGCTCCAGGCGCTCTATGCCGCAGATATCAAGGCGACCACGGTGCCCGACCCGACTGACCTTGCCGCCTGGCGTCGATTGCAGGACCATGCGGCCACCAACAACCCGCGCGCCAAGGCTGCGCAGGCGGTGCTGCCGAAGTTGGGTGTGTCGGTGATCGATGCGAAGCTTGGTGGCGTGCCGGTCATCGATGTCCGCCCACGTGGCTGGGACAAGGCCGATCGACGGCTGGTAATCTACATCCACGGCGGCGCCTTCACCGTTAACAGTGCGCGTAGCACGCTTGCCAACGCCGCCCGCCTTGCTGCGAAGTCCGGCATACGCGTCATCTCGGTCGACTACACACTTGCTCCTGGGGCCAACTGGAAGATCATCCAGGATCAGGTGTTCTCCGTCTTCAAAGAGCTTCTGGAGCAAGGTTACCGAATGACCGAGATGGCGATCATCGGTGATTCGGCGGGCGGAAATCTGGCCACGCGCACTGTGCTCAACCTTCGCGACAACGGTCTCGGCATGCCGGCGGCCGCCGTGCTTTGGGCCCCGTGGTCAGACCTTACGGATGAAGGCGATACGGCAATCACGTTGAAGGACGCGGAACCGATCCTGTCGTATCGCAACATTCTGGAGCCGTCAGCCCGCGGCTATGCGGATGGCCTAAATCTGAAAGATCCGCGCGTATCGCCGCTGTATGCCGATTTTACGAAAGGCTTTCCACCCACACTCATCCAGGACAGCACACGCACCACCTTCCTGTCGACAAGCGTGCGCCTTTACCGCAAGCTCGATGCGGCGGGCGCCCAGCCCGTGCTCGATCTCTATGAGGGCATGTGGCATGTGTTCCAGGCAGACTTGGTTCCCGAGGCGGAGACCGCCGTCGCGAAGTCAGCCGCGTTCATCGCCACGCGTCTGTCTGCTGCGAAACAGTGACGCTGGTAGGTCAGCTGCTGGTGCGGACTCCCGGAAGAGGTCTCAGCATTGGCCGCACTGCTAGCCTCGGACGAGACTCCGTACATAACCGGCACCGAGCTGAACATAGACGGTGGCATTCTTGCTGGTTCCGCTGCGAGTCCGCATGCCCTAGACGCCTAATCACCCAAATAGGCAGATTAGGTAGAATTATTTCCACCTAGTCTTCCCAGGAGCTGAATAGGCGGACGAATTTCCCTCTATTCAGCCAAATAGGGGGATAGGCAGAATAGTTCAGTCTAAATACTAGTTGGGCTGCTTCACATCTTGGTGGGGTAGTACAGCACGCTATCCGTTGGTATCAGAGATTAATCCAACGTAGGGTTATTTGTATGGCGTTGCTTTGGAGAGGGGGGCGATCGCACAAACAACAATTACGGCATAAAATCAAGGCATGGTTTCATGCAACGGACATGCTTAAAACGCTTTGGGCTACAGTACGGCAGGGAAAGATTGAGCTATTGGAATCAGCAGAGCTACCAGAAGGGGTAAGGGTGCTGGTTACAGTTTTACCTGACGACCAGGCTGAGTTTTGGCTACAAGCAAGTCAAACATCGCTTGATGTAGTTTGGAATAATGCTGAGGATGATGTGTATGCCCAGCTAATCCAAGCATGATGTCATATTGGTGCGCTATCCCTTCTCAGATTTGTCAAGCTCCAAGGTAAGACCTGCTGTGGTTGTGAGTACGCCGCACTCCTCTCAAGACATTCTCGTTACTCCTTTGACAAGCAAAACAGGGTCATTACTGGCAGGGGAGTTTGTATTGTCTGAGTGGGTAGCAGCCGGATTGAACGTAGCTACCGCATTCAAAAGAGGCGTGTATACAGTGCATAAAAGTTTGGTGATTAAAGGGCACTTCGAAAAATAGAAAGATTTAATGTAGAAATCGCTGCACAGCCCAG